>Ga0114939_10002192_pt1 | contig 14798 bp, 12 predicted proteins | sample AshMeaCrysSpring_FD_87196 | JGI IMG/M metagenome (GOLD analysis project Ga0114939, IMG submission 87196) | Groundwater microbial communities from Big Spring, Nevada to study Microbial Dark Matter (Phase II) - Ash Meadows Crystal Spring | ecosystem: Environmental > Aquatic > Deep subsurface >... | reverse complement strand
GTGTAGCCGGTGTTGCGCAGGCCCACGTCGTTTTGTGCAGCGTTGACGGCGTCGCCGCCGTTGTTCCTGTTCCAGGCGTACTCGGTGAAGTTGGAGTAGACCTGGGACGGCGTGCCGAACAGGTTGGACTCGCCGCCGTGGTAGTTGCCGAAAATCGGAGCGCCGGTGCTGGTGGTATCGGCTGTGGCCGTGGTGGCGAGGATGGCGGTCTGCCCGGTCTGGTCGAAACTCGGCATGGCCTTCAGTCGAGACTGCTTGGCCACGAACTTCAGGTAGTTCGACAGGTTGAAGACGGTGACGTTGCCGCTCGCGTCGACGTCGATGAAGTCGTTCCTGTAGGACAGGGTGCCCGTGCCGCCGGCCACGCCGTTGGCGGCCGCCGAGCCGAGGGCGTTGTAGGCGACGAAGGGTTTGCCCGCCTTCACGTGGGCGCTGGCTGAGCTCTTGAACTCGGTGATCAGGGCGGCCAGCATGTTGTCAGCGGTCAGTGCTGCGCCGGCTTCGTTCTTCAGGCCCAGGCTGGCCTGATAGGTCACGAACCTGTTCATGAGTTCGGCGCTGCCCGCGGGGTCGGGGTTGGCGGCGCGCACGAGTTCGGCGCCGCTCGCATCCACGATCAGGCCGGCCTTCTGGTCCGCCGACACCGCGGCGCGCGTGCCCAGATCTGCTGCATGCCGTCAAGCGGGCGATCGACCAACGCCGGGCACCCGGCCGCTTTCTGCTCACCGGCTCGGCGAACCTGCTGATGATGCGCCAGGCGCAGTCAGCTTGCCGGCCGCAGAGGCCTTCACCCAGTTGCGCAGCGGCTGCTCGACCAGGCCCAGCTCCTTGGCCGCCACCACGATGCCCACCGCCTGGGCATGCTTGACGGCCTGTTCCTTGAACTCGGCCGTGTACTCCTGCTTCGGTATCTTCTTCACTTCTCGTCCTTCAGGTCTCGATGCTAACCATCGACTCCTGGAAGACGAAAAGCGGCGGGCAGCTCACACACTGCACCCACGTGGGCGCCAACTGGCCCGAACGCCAACATCCGACTGATCGTGCGATCGGTATCGCGTGCCTTGATCGAGGCAAGAACGAAAGCACCACCTCAAGGCAGCCGTTTCGACGACCTGACGCGCGGGAAGAACGGGAGATCGAAGCGGCTCGACACGTTGTGGTCGTGTCCCAGCGCCAAGACCCGTAGGCCCGATAGCCGCGCCCTCTCACCGGAACATCGTCTGGGGCAAGTACAGGGCAATTCTCGGAAACGCGATGATGATCAACAAGCAAGTGACCATCGCACCCCAGAACGGCATCACCCCGCGGAAGATCTCGGCCATCGGAACGTCTTTCGCGATGCCCTTGACGACGAAGACATTCAAGCCGACCGGAGGCGTGATCATCCCCATTTCGACGGCGATGACACAGACCACCCCGAACCAAATCGGATCGAACCCCAGCCCGGTGACAACCGGAAAGAAGATCGGGACCGTCACCACGAGCATGGCCAGTCCGTCCATGAACATCCCGAGAACCAGGTAAAGCAGCACGATCAGCAACAGGATGCCGTAGGGGCCGAGTTCGGAGGCTCGCAGCAGTTGCTCCAGCGCGCCGGGCAGGTGCGTGAGCGAAAGGAAGGGGTTCAGGACACTTGCGCCGATCACGATCACGAACAGCATTGCGGTGGTCTTGATGGTGTCCTCGCCGGCTCGGTACAGCAGCGCCCAACTCAGCCGCCGCGAGGCGAGAGCAAAGGCGATGACAAGGACGGCGCCGACACCGGAGGCCTCGACCGGGGTGAAAGCACCGAAGTAGATGCCGCCGATGGACACGATGATCACCACGACGAGCGGCAGCGCTCCGAGCAGCGCCGCGAAGCGTGACGACCAGCGGATGCCGGTGTTTTTCGGGCCAGCGGCAGGATCGAGCGTGGTGATGATGACGACGGTGACAATGAACAGGGCCGTCAGCAGCAGCCCCGGCAACACCCCGGCCATGAAGAGCTGGCCGATGCTTTCTTCGGTCAGGATGGCGTAGATCACGAAGCCGGTCGAAGGCGGTATCAGGAACCCCAGTGTTCCGCCCGCCGCTACGGCGCCCGTGGCCAGCCGATCCGCGTAGTTGAACCGCTTCATTTCCGGCAAGGCGGCGCGACCGATGGTCACCGCCGTGGCGACGGACGAGCCGCTGACGGCGGAGAACGCGGCGCACCCGATGACGGAGGCTGACGCCAAGCCACCGCGGAACCCTCCTACCCAGGAGAAGGCGGCCTCGTAAAGACCGCGGGAGAATCCCGCTGCAGACGCCACGTTGCCCATCAGAAGGAACATGGGGATGACGATCAGCGAATAGTTCGAGACGGCGGAGTAGGCCTCGGTCACCAGCAAGGCCATGGCGGAGCGCTCGCCGCTCATGAACCCGGTGCCGAAGAAGCCGACGCACAGCATCGACATGCCCACCGGCATCCGGAAGATCATCAGCACGAACATCAGAGCCATGCCGAGCAGGCCCCACCCGAGATCAGTCATGTTCGCGCGCTCCGCGACGCAGGATGTCCACGCCCTGAATCAGCAGCATCAGCGCGTACGACAGGCTGCCGAACATCAGCAAGGCGTAGAAGGGCCACAGGGGCACCGCCAGCATGTTCGTCGCGTCGCCGAACTCCGCAGAGTCCCGCGCCTGCAGTGCCGCCCGATAGGCCAGGCAAAACAAAATGAAAGCACACACGACCCGGGTGAACAAGTCGCCGGCATAGCGGCCGACGCGGCCGATGCGTTCGTCGAGCACGTCCACGCGAATGTGCATATCGGCCCGGCTGGTGGGCAGGAGCGCGAGCGCCACCAGCGCGACCAGCGCCAGCTGCAACAACTCGTTGCTGCCGATCAGCGGAGACGCGAACAGGTAGCGCGCGCTGACGCTGACAACGAGCGTGATCAGGATCGCCGCCAGGGCCGACACGGACAGCGCCGTGACGAGTCGATCGAGCCATCGGACCGGCGGCGCCTCGCACCACCCGGCGCGGTGTCCTGCCGGGGGTTGCTCATCGACCGCGCTCACTTGCGCAGCGCGTTGATGTAGTCCGTGGCTCCCAGGCCCGCGGCATCCGCCTCCGCGATGATCTTGCGGGTGACCTTGTCGGAGGCGGCATCGAAGGAACCGGCCTCGGCCGCGGACAGCGTGATCACCTCCTTGCCGGGCAGAGCGGCAAACGCCTCCAGGGCCTTGGTTGCACCCGCGAGCTGAACCTTGTTGGCGGCGAGCGCAGCGGTCCTGCCGGCCTGCGTCATCACCGCCTGTTGCTGAGGCGTCAGCCCATTGAAGCTGTCACGATTCATGACCAGGAAGAAGCTCGAGACCGTGGGCTTCATGCCTTGGGTAACGTACTTGGTCACTTCCGCGAGTTTGAATGTCTGCATCGTGGTGCCGTCGATCATCGCGCCGTCGATCACCCCCGTCTGCATGGCGTTGTAGATGTCAGGTGCGGGCATGGATACCGGCGTCGCGCCCCAAGCCTCGAGCACGAGACCCGCGTTGCGCGAGGGCGTGCGAATCTTCAGGCCCTTCAGATCGGCGAGCGTGCGTATCGGCTTCTTGGCCGTGAGGATCGCGTTGGGCGCGTTGTTCCAAAGGCCCAACAAAGCCACACGTCGGTACTCCTTGCCCAGGCTGTCCAGGTTGGCGAGCACGCGTTCGGTTCCCTTCACGGGGTCGATCACGCCGGGAAGCTCGGTCAGCAGCGTCTTGGGGAAGTTCGCCGCCGTGTAGCCCGGCAGGGCGAACGCAATGTCCGCCACGCCGTTGACGGCGCGCGTGAACTGCTCGGCCGGACCGGCACCGAGCTCGCCACCCATGTACAGGCGCACGCTGAGCTGTCCGCCCGTCTTGTCCTTGACCTCGGCCTGCAAGGGCGCGTAGACGTTGGCCACATAGGGGTGAGTCGGCGGCTGGAAGTCCGCCAACTTTAGTTCCTTGGCCGAAGTCGCGGCGCAGGCCACGCCTAGGGTCAGCGCGATCAGCTGGTGGACAAGTCTGCTGCTCATGGTGGTCTCCGTACACCGGCTCCGGCCGGTGAGATGTTGTATGCAAGTCGATCAGGGATCAGCCGCGCACCCGTATCGAGGCCTGCGAGTGACCGACTATAGGGAACACCCCGCACGGCATTGATGCCGATTCGGCACAGGTTCATTCGGTTACCGCGATCACCAGGCGATCGATCCAAAGCAAATTCGGGCGTGGGGTGCGCGCATGTATCGAACGTTCGTTCTGCGCGTCAGGGCGATGTCCTCATCGCGGCAGTCGGGCGGCCGAACCTTATCCTGCACAGGGACGCGGCGAGCTTGCCGTGCAATTGAGGGCCCGTTACCGCAAGCTTGCAGAGCCACCTTTGCCCATGGGTGGCCCTCGGGGCGGGCCGGTGTCCCGGTCCGCCCTCGCAGCGCGAGGCAGACACTGGCTGCGATGCGGAATTCCCAAAACTACTCGGCGACGAAGCCTGTCGCTTTGACGACGCGGCCCCAGCGCACACTGTCCGACTCGATGGACTTCAGAAACTTGTCGCCGCAGTTGCCGGGGGTCAGCTGCAGCCCCGCGTTACCCATCTTGTCTCGGTTCTGCGGGGCCGTCGCAAAGCGCTCATGCTCCTGCATCAAGCGCTCGACGATCGCCGTCGGAACGCCCTTGGGTGCGGACAGGCCGAACCAGACCGTCGCTGCCAGTTGCGGCAGGCCCAGTTCGGCGGTTGTTTCAACGTCGGGAAGCTGAGGCGCACGCTGCAGGCCCGTCGTGGCAAAGGCAACGAGCTTGCCCGCCTTGATGTGGCTTGCAGCAGTAGCGATCTGAGCAAAACCCAAGGGCGCCGTGGCGCCCAGCATGTCGGTGATCTGGGCTGGACTGCTCTTGTACGGGATGTGCGACATCTCGACGCCGAGCGCCTCCGCCCACTGGTAGCCGAGGAAATGCGATGGTGACCCAGGCGAGTAGGAGGAATACGTGGCCGGCGTCTTCTGCGACTTGACCCACTGCACGAGCTGCGCATACGTCGTGGCGCCAAGCTGCGGATGCGCAACCAGGACGAGCGCCGCCTCCACGCCCTGGCATACCTGCGCGAAGTCAGAAGCCCGGAACTTGGCGCGTGGATTGGCATGCGGCGTGATGGTCATCATGCCGGCGGTATTGACCAGCAAGGTGTACCCGTCGGCCGGTGCGCGCAGCACTTGCTGGGCGGCGATCATGCCGCCGGCGGCCGGCACGTTTTCCACGATGACCGGCTGACCCAGTGCTTTGCCCAGGTGTTCGGCAAGTGCTCGGGCGTAGACATCCGGCGGGCCGCCTGGCGATGATGGGGCGATCAGCTTGATGGGCCTTTCAGGCCAGGACTGTCCGTGCGCGCCCAACGCCGCGCCGAGAAGGGCCGTCGCGACGATCTTCCTGCGCGACACGAGTGGTTTGAACTTCATCACGTAGTCTCCTTTCGAACTCATGCAGGTTCCTATCGCTGTGGCATGTCGGCGCTGCCATAGCCCACGCCCACACCGGCGTCGTCGGGGATCTCGGGGATGCCCTGGGCCCACTGCAGCCACTGGTCTCGCATCTGCGCCAAGCGTGCGGGCTCTCGTTGGGCCAGGTTGGCGCGTTCACGGGCATCGTTGTCCAGGTTGAAGAGGTAGTCATGCCCATCGACGCGAAGGTACTTCCAGGGGCCGTCGCGCAGGGCGCGCTGCTGGCGGTGCTTCATGCGCCAGAACAGTCGCCGCTCGAAGCGGTAGCGTGGGTCCTGCAGCACCGCGCGCAGCGACACACCGTCCAGGGCAAACGCGGCATCGGGCGCGCCGCCGCCGACGTCCAGCAAGGTGGCTGACCAATCCATGGTCATGCACAACTGCGAGGAGACGCTTGCCGGGGGAATCACTCGCGGCCAGTGCGCGATCCAGGGCACGCGGATGCCCCCCTCGGTGAGATCCATCTTGCCCCCCACCAGAGGCCAGTTGTCCGAGAAGCGTTCGCCGCCGTTGTCGCTCGTGAAGACGATCAGCGTGTCTTCGAACAGGTCCTCTTGGCGCAGCGCCGCGACCACCCACCCGATGCCCTCGTCCATGTGCTCGATCATTCGACGGTAGGTCTCGACGCTGCCGCCGTGCAAGTGAAAGAGGTTTTGCGCGACGTCCTCGACCAGGTGCTCGTCCGCCCGGGTCTCCCAGGGCCAATGGGGCGCCGTGTAGTGCAAGCTGAGGAAGAACGGGCGGCCCTTGCGGGCGTCCGCTGCGTGACGGTGCACATGGTCCACCGCGCGCCTTGAGAGCAGGTCCGTGAGATAGCCGATCTCGTGATGCTCCTGCTCGCCCAGGTAGAGGTCGTGCGTGCCGTTGGGCGAACGGTGCGAGAAGTAATCGGCGCCCCCGGCCATGATGCCGAAGAACTCGTCGTAGCCCGAGCGCAGGGGGCCGAAGGTTGGCGGATAGCCCAGGTGCCACTTGCCGATCAAGGCCGTGGCGTAGCCGCTCTTGCGCAGCAGTGCGGGCAGGGTCGGGAGATGCGGCGGCAGCCCGAGGATCGGGTTGGCCTTGCTGCGGCTGTTGATGGGCTCTTCCATGCCCCCTCGCAGCCGATACTGGTAACGCATCGTCATCAGGGCGAAGCGGGTCGGCGAACATACCGGCGAGTTCGCGTAGCCGTCGGTCATGCGCAATCCGCCGGCAGCCAGGGCGTCGAGCTGCGGCGAGACCCTGCCGAACGAGGCATCGCGGCCGCCGTAGCAGCCGAGATCGGCGAACCCGAGGTCGTCGGCGACGATGAAGACGATGTTGGGCTTCACCGGTGCAGATCTGCTACCTGAACACGACCGTCGTATTGCCGTTCACGAGAACGCGGTCCTGCAGATGAAAGATCACGGCGCGCGAAAGCACGCGCCGCTCGATGTCGCGGCCCTTTCGAGTCAGCGTCTCAGGCGTGTCGGCATGGGTCACCGCCATGACGTCCTGTTCGATGATGGGGCCTTCGTCGAGGTCGCCGGTGACATAGTGGGCCGTGGCGCCGATCACCTTGACCCCGCGTTGGTGAGCCTGGTGGTAGGGCTGCGCACCCTTGAAGCCGGGCAGGAAGCTGTGGTGGATGTTGATACAACGCCCCGCCAGGAAGCCGGCCAGGTCGTCGGAGAGGATCTGCATGTAGCGCGCCAGCACCACGAGATCGGCTTGGGTATCGTTGACGATCTGCTTGATCTGCGCCTCCTGCGCCGGCTTCGTGGCCGGCGTGACCGGCAGGTGATGGAACGGCAGGTCACCGACGAAATCGGCCGCGTGCAACGCAGACAAGGGGTGGTTGGACACCACGCCAACGATCTGCATGTTCATCTCACCGATGCGCGTACGGTAAAGCAGATCGATCAGGCAGTGATCGTGCTTGGATACCATGATCAACGCGCGCTTGGCAGCCGCGGCATCGCGCAAGGCCCATTGGTCGCCGATCACGGCATCAAGCTCACGCAGTCTCGCCTGCAGCGGCGGCACCCCGCTGGGCCCGGACGGCAGATCGAAGGCCACGCGCATGAAGAAGCGCCGTGCCACAGCATCATCGTACTGGTGCGCTTCGGTGATGTTGGCGCCGCAGGCTGCCAGCGCGCTGGCGACCGCGGCCACAATGCCCGACCGGTCGGCACAACGCAAGGTCAGAACGTAGTTGTCGGTCATGCACAGGCCCCATGGGCGACCTTGCTCCGAGCCCAGGCCGCGGTGTCGGCGAAGTTGCCGAGGGTGAACAGATGGATCCCCGCGATGCCCAACCCGGGTTGCCGATCGGCCAGTTCGGCGACATCCTGGAGCAAGGCATCGGGCGCCTGTTGAGTGAGCAGCCTTTGCACGCTCCTGGCCTGGCGCGTGAGGAATCTCATCGACGGCCCGATACCGCAGTTGCTGGCGTGCCCGATCAGCGCCTTCAGACTTGCCGGCCCCGGCAGGCCGATCACCACCGGCAACGGGTTGCCGTCGCCGCGAATGCGTTCCAGCCAGGTCACCAACGGCTTGACCTCGAACACGAACTGCGTGACCAGGTGCATGCGGATGGCGGCAGACTGTGCATAGCGCATCTTTCGGAACCCGTAATCACGCAGCATCAGGCGCTCGATGTCCGGGCTGCCTTCGGGATGGCCTGCGATGCCGATGGACTGGATGCCGTGACGGGCAAACAAGCCCGTCTCGAGCATCGACGCCGAGTCCTCGAACTCGCCCGCCGGCTCGCGATCGGCACCGCCGAGCGCCAGCACCGCTTTCACGCCTGCCTGCGCATGCAGGCTCTCCAGCATCGCGTCGAGCGTCTTCGCGTCCGGGATGCTGCGCGCGGTGATGTGGGGAACCGGCTCCATGCCCTCCGAGCGCAGCCGCGTGCAGGTCTGGAGGGTGTCTTCGAATCGGCTTCCCGGCAGTGAGGTCACGTAGACCGAGGTGCCGGCAGGCACGTGCTCGCGGAAGTCCGCGATCTTCGAGGCAGCGCGCGGCGTGGTCTCAATCGAAAACCGCTGCGCAATGCATGCGACCGGATCCCGCACCCGGTCTCGTGCCCCGTGTCCCGCAGCCCCGCTGGGCGGGCTGCTGTTGGCCATGGTCGTGCCGCCACTCAATGCATAGCGGCCCATTTCACAGCTTCAGTTCGTGGGGCCGGTAGGCCTCTCGTGCCTGCTGCGCGAAGGGGCAGGGTGCCACCGTGGCCCTAACCTCGGTCTGCACATGGCGCTCGACCGTGGGCTTCGAGGTTCCGCCATCCGGCTCGCCCCAGAGCACCTTGACCTGCGTGCCCGGCGTGGCCAGCTCGGCGTCCACCATCGACAAGGAGATCCAGACCCTTGCGTTCGACGTGAACACCGGGTAGGTCGAGATGCCGACCTGCTTGCCGTCGCAAAGGATGGCGTCGTAAGGCAGTGTGGCGTAGTGCGACGCGGGCAGGTCCATGTACTTGAACCGGTCGCCCTCGTCGAACATCGACGCGAAGATGCGCACCACGTCCTCGGTGTTCCAGATCAGGGTCACCTTCTTGCGATGCGGCTGGCCGGCCTTTTTCTCCAAGGCCCCGCGGCCGATGAAGTCGTGATCGAAGCGCGTGAAGCCGCCGTACCCGAGATCGAAGGGCGTGAGGTAGTAGTCCTCGATGTTGCGGCTGACCATGCTGCCCCCTAAGGAAGCATTGGCCTCGAAGCCGTTGCCGGGCAGCCACTCGCGGTAGGCCTTCAGGCGCTCGCCGGTGTAGATCGCCGGCATTGGAGAAGGCACCCAGCCCGACTCGATGGCCACGGTGGAGTAGGCCCGCGCGCCGCCGGCACGCAGACCGAATTCCGCCCCGGCTTCGAGGAGCGTCGAGCGGATCTCGTCGCCCTCCGCCTTCGGGCCCCAGATCTCCAGGCCGGGCGCGCCGGACATGCCGTGCTTGAGGCAACGAACCATGCGCCCGGCGATGCGGATCTCGCCCATCGAGAAGAACCTGATGTCCGGAATCGGCCCGCCATTGACCTTCTCGAGAATCTTCCAGGCATGAGGCCCCTGCACTTCGAACCGGTATAGCTTGCGGGGCCGGCTGTTCTGCAACGCACGGTCGTCACGCTCGACCTTGACGTCCCAGCCGCCGGACTGTGCATGGAACTGCACCCAGTTCGAAACCGGTGGACGCCCGATAATCAAGGCCTTGTCGTCCTCCAGCGCCGTCAGGACGCCGTCGCCGATCACGTAGCCGTCGTGGTTGCAGACGACGATTTGCTTGGCGCTGTTGCGCTTGTAGGTCTTGTAGCTGTTGACCGACAACGACGACAGCAGCTTGACCGTGTCGGGGCCTTCCACATACAGGTCGGTCATGTGGTAAGACTGATCGAAAAGGATGGCCGTCTTGCGCCAGGCTTCCTGTTCGTCGCGCCAGTTGGAGAACTCGCTGGCGATGGGGAAGACGTAGGGACCGGCCTGCGAATGACGCAGCAAGGTGACGGGATCGCCGACTTGGCGGATGCGGTCCTCGAGGGAGATCGGTCGGCTCATGATTCGGCTCTCGGTTGATGGCGCGGGATGTGGTTCTCGCGGCGCCACGCGGCGTGCCCAAGGGGTTGCGTGGCCGACATCGTCGATCGATGGGACGCGAGGATTGGCCGTCAGTTCGCGTCATGAGCGTTCGCGCGCGGGAACAAGTGAACCGAGCGAGAGGCAGCGGGCGAATCCGTGCGTGATCGCGACCAGTCTGCTCGCGGTGCGCAAAGGCCGACGCGTTGTCGACGAACGAGATTCGAACCGGCACGCCCCTCTCACGACGCTTTCATTGGAGCAAGACCATGGCCCGCATCGTCGGAGGCATCGGCGCCTCGCATTCACCCACCATTGGCTACGCCAAGGACACCGGCAAGCAGTTCGACCCTGCTTGGAAGCCGATCTTCGACGGCTTCGCGGCCATCCGAACCTGGGTTCAGGCGCGTGGGGTGCAGGTGCTGTTCATGATCTACAACGATCACATCACGTCGTTCTTCTTCGATCACTACTCGGCGTACGCCTTGGGCATCGACGATCGCTACAAGCCGGCCGATGAGGGCGGCGGCCCTCGAGAGGGGGGCCCAGCGCGCGGGCATCTGGGCCTGTCGCATCACATCGCCATGGCGCTGGTGGCAGACGAGTTCGACATGTCGTTCTTCCGGGGCAAGCCGGTAGATCACGGGCTGCTCTCACCGCTTTCGATGCTGGGTGACGCCCAAGGCCCGTGGCCGGGGCAGGTGGTGCCGTTGCGCGTGGGTGTGCTGCAACTGCCCGTGCCCGGTGCGAAGGCATGTGGAAGCTGGGCAGGACCCTGCGCAGGGCCATCCAGAGCTATCGCGAGGACCTCAACGTCGCCGTCGTGGCCACGGGTGGCCTCTCGCATCAGGTCCACGGCGAGCGCGCGGGCTTCCTCAACGAAGCCTGGGATGCCGAGTTTCTTGAGTTGCTGGAGCTCGATGGGACCGCCGCAAGGGCGCCCTACATGGGGTCTCTTCGACCTCGACGCAGCGTTCCCTTGGACACGATGTCGGCCTGTGAGAGTTCTGCCAGCGCCTGCCGCAGCCGATCGCACATAGCCCGCACCAAGGCCAAGCGCTCGACACGGCGCGGCACGAATGCCTTGAACCATGCCTCGGTGACCGGATGGTCCGGCAGCAGCGGCAACAACTCGCCACGCTCCAGCGAGGTCTTGGCAAGGTAGCCGGGCAAGATCGCCAACCCCAATCCCTGCTGGGCAGCCAGCAGCAGCGAGTGCGCGTCGTCAGCAACCAGACGTGCAGGAACGTCAATCAGGATCGGTCCGTGCTGCGAGTTGAACGACCATGTCCTGCCCGCTGGGTTGAACACCAAACACCGATGCGCTGCCAAATCGTGCGGGTGGGCAGGCGTCGAGAAACGCGTCAGATACTCGGTGGATCCGCAGAGAACGTAGTGGATAGGGGCCAGGGGAATCTGCGTCACACCCTCATAGCGTGCCGTGCGTCCGCTGACCACCACATCAAACGCCTCCTCCAAGGGGTTGATCGAGCGGTCTGCCAGCGCAACTTCAGCCGTGACGCGATCGTTGTCGGCGAGAAACCTGGAAACCACGTCACCCAGGTAAAGCAGCGTCAAGGTCGTGGGCAGCATCAGACGCAGGTGCCCCTCCAGACGCGACTCGTCCCGGCGCACGACGCTGGCAAGATCATCGAACTCGCTGACGACGGCCAGAGCACGGACATGCAGCCGTTGGCCTGCGTCCGTCAGTGCCACCGATCGAGTCGTGCGCTTGAAAAGCCGCGCGCCCATGGCGAGCTCGAGCTGGGCGATACGCTTGGCCACGACCGAAGGGACCACGTTCATGAAGCGGGCCGCTTCGGAGAAACCCGAACAATTCACCACAGTCAGGAAGGTTCGAAGGTTCGTAATGGAGTCCATGAGATCGCGTCTGCGGCAACGGCCGTTCAGTCTGCCAGATCGTGTGCCGTTGCCGATCGCGCCGCCCCACTGTCGGGGCGCCACGCCGCCGGTGGACAACCCTGCAAGCGCGCACTTCGAGAGGGCTGCAGCCCAGCCCGCGGCTGCCCTGCGTCGAACAGACCACCGGTCAGCCTCTGTGTCCGCTTCGTCCGCCGCCTCTGATGCGAGGAGCGGCACTTCGCGAGTTGATGCTTGGCAGCGTTGACCTGGACGATCAGACCACAGCACTCGTGTCCAAGGCATTCGGCACCCTTGACGCCTGGTCACACGATGCGCACCGGCCGGTGGCTCAACCGCCTGGGGCGCCGCGCCGCTGAGCGGCGAGCCGTCGAAAGCCCCGAGGACCGCCACCTTCCTTGCGAACACGGTTCAGGGTTGCGCGTCGTCGCCGAGGCCGTGGGGACCGCCGAGCAGCTCGCCTTCCCGCATCGGCCGGGCTGCGACGAGGAGCAGGGTTCGCACCGCTCGTTGCGACGCTTCGGATCGGCCGCTCGCGCCGGCGGGCGGGGCCGGCCTGGCCGGCGTGGCGCGGAGATGCCGCCCCGTTGCCCGACAGTTTTCGCGAGTACCGGCCCCCGGGCTGCCCAGAATCAGCAAGCACCAGGGCCGGGAACCGCGGCCAGGGTCGGCGCAACGGCGTCCGGCCCGGGCCATCCGCCTCGCGGACAGGTCCGCCGGGCGCAACGCAAGATGAGGACATCCGTGAACGAGACACTCGAGCGCAGGAATGCGCAAGCGACCCCGCCCGCCGGCGCGATGGAGCGCTTGCTGGCCAACAGCGTGGCGCTGCCGACCGCGCCGGCGATCGCCACCCGCATCCTGCAGGCAGTGCGTTCCGAGAGCGGGTCGATGGCGGCGGTGGCGGCGGTGATTTCCAGCGACCCGGCGCTGACGGCGCGCTTGCTCGCTGTGGCCAATTCGTCGCTCTATGCGCCGGGGCGCAAGGTCGACCGCATCGATGCGGCGATCGGCATCATCGGCACCCACGCGCTCAAGAACATCGCGTTGTCGTTCGTGGTGCTGAAGACCCTCGGCGAGCGGTCCCCGTCCGGCTTCGACTTCGAGCGCTTCATGAGGCGTGCGCTGACAGGCGCCGCCGGCGCCGATCTGGTCGCCCGGCTGGTCGGCTTCCAGGGCGACCCATTCGCAAGCGCGCTGCTGCGCGACCTCGGCTCACTGGCGTTTTCGCTGTGCGAACCGGCCCAGTATGCGCGCGTGCTCGACAAGGAGGCGCTGCGCTCCGAGGACCTGTGTGCCATCGAAGCGCGCACCTTCGGCTTCGACCACCAGGAGCTGGGCGCCGAGATCCTGCGCCGATGGGGGCTGCCCGACAGCATCTGCGCGCCGATCCGCTGGCACCACCAGCCCGGTAACGCCGCAGCGGCCGAGCGTCCGGCCGCCGAGCTGCTCGAGCTGGCCGATCGCATCACCGACGTCTACCACGGCTTTCGCAGCGCCGAGCAGCTGGCCGAGATCAAGCGCATCCTGTGCGGCGGCTACGCGGTGCCCGAGGGCGATGTCGACACCATGATCGACCAGGTCGCCGAGCGCACGCGCGAGGTCTTCGCCGGCTTCGAGCTCGACGGCTCGATGGTGAAGCCGTACTCCCAGTTGCTGCTCGAAGCCAACCAGGAACTGCGCAAGCTGAACCTGTCGTACGAACAGCTGGTCATGCAGCTCAAGCAGTCGCAGCAGCGCGCCGAGCGGCTCGCCGCCGAGCTGCAGGCTGCCAATGCCGCGCTCGCCGAGACGGCCAGCCGCGACGGGCTCACGGGCCTGTACAACCACCGCACGTTCCAGGACCTGCTGCGGCGCGAGATCGCCGAGGCGCAGCGCTACCGCCGTCCGATGGCGCTCGTGCTGTTCGACCTCGACCACTTCAAGAAGGTCAACGACACCTACGGGCATCCGGGCGGCGACGCCGTGCTGCGCGAAGTCGCGCGCGTGACCCTGGAACTGGCGCGCGCCAGTGACATCGTCGCGCGCTACGGCGGCGAGGAGTTCGCCGTCGTGCTGCCCGAGACCGATGCGCGCGGCGCGGTCGTCTTTGCCGAGCGGCTGCGCCGCGCGATCGAAGCCCGCGAGATCGTCGCCGGTGCGCAGCGCCTGCGCGTCACGGCAAGCGTCGGCGTGGGTCCGTGGATGCCGGCCGAAGCGTCGGCTGCGGCTGCGAACCTCGTCGAGGTGGCCGACAAGGCGCTGTATGCCGCCAAGCACGGCGGCCGCAACCGGGTCTCCTGCGGCCGCTAAAACACCGGCGGCCGTTGCCGCGCCCGGCCCGGCGCGCGCTCATGCGCCGAAGCGTTCTTCGACCTTGCGCGAGCGGCACTCGAAGATGCGCTCGACATCCCTTGCGACCTTGACGCCGCCCGTCACTGCGCCGAGCCAGCCCGCCGGCAGGCGGTAGCGCACGGTGTCGCGCATCAGCGTGCCGCCGGCCAGCGGGACGAAATCGTGGGTGTGGTGCCACAGCGCGTACGGCCCGCTCGCCTGCAGGTCGACGAAGCGACGCGGCGGATCCCAGGTGTCGATGCGGGTCTGCCAGGACATTGGGATGCCGTTGAGTCTGAGCCGGTAGTCGATCAGCGTGCCGACACCGATCTGCGGCGTGGACATGCCGAGCACGCGAAAGGCCAGGAACGGCGGCGTGATGTCCTCCAGGTTGTGCGCGTCGCAGAAGAACGGCCAGATGTCGGCGGCGGCGTGCGGCAGCCACTGCTCCCACACCCGCAGGTGGACGCCGCCGCGCAGCGGCACGAGCAGGTCGTCGAGCGCCGACTCGACCGTCTCGAAGCGGAAGGTGAAGCCCGATGCCCGGGTGGCCTGCGGCTCGAGGCGCGTGCTGCCGAGCACGACCGCAGCGCG
>Ga0114939_10002191_pt1 | contig 14799 bp, 11 predicted proteins | sample AshMeaCrysSpring_FD_87196 | JGI IMG/M metagenome (GOLD analysis project Ga0114939, IMG submission 87196) | Groundwater microbial communities from Big Spring, Nevada to study Microbial Dark Matter (Phase II) - Ash Meadows Crystal Spring | ecosystem: Environmental > Aquatic > Deep subsurface >... | reverse complement strand
GAGATCGCCCGCCAGCTGCGCCTGCGGGACCTGGGGGGGCTGATCGTGATCGACTTCATCGACATGAAGGAATCCAAGCACCGCTCCGAGGTCGAGCGCGCGCTGAAGAACCACGTCAAGCTCGACCGGGCGCGCTCCAAGGTGGGACGGATCTCGAAGTTCGGCCTGCTGGAGATGTCCCGCCAGCGCATCCATCCGTCCATCGAGTTCGGCAGCCACGTGACCTGCCGCTGCTGTCAGGGCAAGGGCATGGTCCCGGGCACCGAAGCGCTGGGGATCGGCTTTCTGCGCAAGCTCGGCCTGGAGGTCAGCAAGACGGAGGCCGGCCGCATCAAGGGCATCGTGCCTCCGGCCGTCGCCGATTATCTGCTCAACCGCAAGCGCCGGGACATCGTGGAGCTGGAAAAGCGCCGCAACATCGTCATCGACATCGAGGGCGACGCCTCCCTGCTGCCGTTCGAGAGCCGGATCGAGCCTGCGGCCTGAGCCCGGCGCTTTGGGCGGCCGGCACGAAGGGTTTGACGTCGGAACCATTTTCAAGTATATCAGCGCCACTTTCACTTTCTAAGGAGGCTTCATTTTGGTCAGCATCGCCTATGCCATGGGACAAGGAGGCGCGCCCGAAGGCGGCGCCGCTGGGTTCGCCAGTTTCATCCCCCTCATCTTGATGTTCGTTATCTTCTACTTCCTGCTCATCCGCCCTCAGCAGAAACGCAACAAAGAGCACCGCGGCATGATCGCCAATTTGAAAAAGGGCGACCGCATCGTCACCTCCGGAGGTCTTCACGGCCGCGTCACCGGGTTGGACGAAACCACCCTGACGGTGGAAATCGCCGACAAGGTGCGGGTGAAGATCAGCCGAGCCAACGTGGCCGCCATTGTCCAGTCGGCCCCTCCCGCCGCGGCCGAAACCAAAGAGAACTGAATCGCCGCTGCCTGATGCCCGCATCGCCGGCTGCACGCGCCGCATGGTTGGGACCGCGCGGCCGGCGTGCGGTCCGCTGAATCTCCGTTGAAGCGCTCCGAAGGGAATACGATGTGAAACGATTTTCGGTTCGATTGATCCTGGTGCTGGCGGTGATCGTCGCCGCCGTCATCTATTGCATCCCGACGTTCCGGCCCGACATCTGGCCCCACAGGAAAATCAACCTGGGGCTGGACCTGCAGGGTGGCATGCACCTGGTGCTGGAGGTGGACACCGCCAAGGCCGTCGAGAGCGCCCTGGAGCGCAGCTATCAGGACCTGCGGGAGCTGGTGCGCAAGAACCAGATCCAGTCCGTCAGCACGGAACGTCCGGCGCCCAACCGCATCCAGGTGCGGGTCCAGGGCAAGGACAACATCGAAAAATTCAAAGGGGTCCTGGAGAAGGAGCTCCGCGAGCTTAAGATCAGCACCCAGACCCCCGACCCCGACACCTACGTGGCGACGCTGGAGCTGCCCGGCGCCGAGGCCGACCAGATCAAGAAGCTGGCCGTGGACCAGGCCCTGGAGACGATCCGCAACCGCATCGACCAGTTCGGGGTGTCCGAGCCGGACATCCGCCGCCAGGGCGCCGACCGCATCCTGATCCAGCTGCCCGGCATCCAGGACACCCAGCGCGCCAAGGACCTCATCGGCCGCACGGCCCTCCTGGAGTTCAAGCTGGTGGACGACGCCCGCGACGTGAACGCCGCGCTGCAGGGCAACGTGCCGCCGGGCAGCGAGGTGCTCTACAAGGTTGACGAAGACCCGGCCACCCATCGCACCGCGCGCACCCCCTTCCTGCTCAAAAAGGCGACGCTGCTCACGGGAGACTCCCTGACCGACGCGCGCGTCCAGATCGACTCGCAGTACGGCGAACCCTATGTGTCCATCGAATTCGACCGCAAGGGGGCGCGCGCATTCGAGCGCGTCACCGGCGAAAACGTCGGCAAGCGTCTGGCGATCGTGCTCGACAACAAGGTCTACTCGGCGCCGACGATCCAGGAGAAGATCGGCGGCGGCAAGGCCCGCATCACCGGCCGCTTTACCATGGAGGAGGCCCGCGACCTGGCCATCGCGCTGCGCGCCGGCGCGCTCCCCGCGCCGGTAAAGGTGTTGGAGGAGCGCACCGTGGGCCCCTCCCTCGGCTCCGACTCGATCCGCCAGGGCATGTTCGCCATGGCAGTGGGCGGTGCGCTGCTGCTGCTCTTCATGGCGATTTACTACAAGCTGTCCGGGGTCCTGGCGGACTTCGAGGTCCTGCTCAACATCGTCCTTACCGCGGCCGGGCTGGCGGCCTTCGGCGCGACGCTCACCTTGCCGGGCATCGCCGGGTCGATACTATCGGTGGGCATGGCGCTCGACAACAACATCCTGATCTACGAACGCATCCGCGAGGAGCTGCGCCTCGGCAAGACGCCGCGCGGCGCAGTGGATGCAGGCTTCGACCGCGCCACGCTGACCATTCTCGACGCCAACGTCACCACCCTGATCGCCGCGGCCGTCCTTTACCAGTTCGGAACCGGACCGGTGCGCGGTTTTGCTGTGACCCTCAGTCTGGGCGTCGTGGCGAGCATCTTCACCGCAGTGGTCGTATCGCGTCTGGTGTTCGACTACATCCTGAACACGCAGAAGGTCAAAACCATCAGCATCTGAACCAAGGGACGGATTGCATGTCGATTGAAATCATCAAATCCAACATCAACCTCGATTTTGTGGGCAAGCGGAAGTGGGCGTACTCGTTTTCGGGCGTCCTGCTGCTGCTGAGCATCCTTTCGCTCGCCGCGCGCGGCCCCAAATACGGAGTCGACTTCGCCGGCGGCTCCATTGTTCAGGTCAAGTTCGCGTCGAGCGTGGCCATCGAAAAAGTCAAGGACGGGCTGCGGGCGATGAACGTGGAAGCGGTCTCCGTGCAGAGCATGGGGGACGCCCGGGACAATGAATTCCTGATCCGCACCGACACGATGGAAACCGGCCAGGACTTCACCACCCGGCTGAACCAGAACCTCGCCTCCGCCACCGGCGCCGGCGTGGAAGTCCGGCGCCTCGAGATGGTGGGGCCCCAAGTCGGAATGGACCTGCGGGAGAAGGCGCTGCTGGCGATTCTGTTCTCGCTGCTGCTGACGGCCATCTACATTTCGGGCCGCTTCGAATTCAAATGGTATCAGAGCTCGATCATTGCCGCCATTCTCGGCGGCGCGGTTTACGCGTTGTTCACCATCAACGTGCCCATGTATTACATCATCCCCGCGGCCCTGGCGGTCACGCTGGTGCTGTTCTGGGTGTTCGGGCTGAAATACGCCTTGGGCGCCATCGTGGCTCTGATCCACGATGTGACCATTTCCGCCGGTGTGCTATCGATTCTTGACAAGGAGTTCACCATCACCGTGGTCGCCGCGCTGCTGACCATCATCGGCTATTCTCTCAATGACACGATCATCGTCTATGACCGCATCCGAGAGAATATCCGCAAGCTAGCGAAGACTTCCCTCGGCGTGATCATCAACCGCAGCGTCAACGAAACCCTGAGTCGAACCATCATGACTCAGGGCTTGACCCTGGTCATGGTGATTGCGCTTTTTGCTCTGGGCGGCGACATCATCCACGATTTCGCACTGGCGCTCCTAGTGGGGTTCGTCGTCGGCACTTACTCCTCGATTTATGTGGCCAGCCCGATCGTGCTCACCTGGGAGGAGCGAGCCAAGAAGAAGTGACCGTCCGGTCGGCAGAAATGCCGCCAGCGGTTTTTTGCCCCCCTTTCCTCCCGAAAAGGGGGCTTCGATTTATTCGGGCTGTTTTGAATGGCGAGACGTTAACGTGGAAACGCTGCGGCCCTGGTTTCATCTGAAGAGCGTTCCGGGGATCGGAAATCACCTGTTCAAACGCCTGATCGAACGATTCGGCTCCCCGCAGGCCGCCCTGGAGGCGGCTACCGATGAGCTCCTGGCGGTCGAAGGCGTCAACCCGCGTGTGGTGGCGGCCCTGCGGGCGCAGGGCTTGCCGCCGCAGGCTGCCGCCGAGATTGAGTCGGCGCTGCGCCGGGGATACCGTATCCTTGCGCTCAACGATGCGGAGTACCCGGAGCTGCTGCGGGAAATCCCCGACCCGCCGCCGCTGCTCTACGTCCGCGGTGCGCTGCAGCCCGGCGAACGCTGCATCGCCGTCGTCGGCTCGCGCAACGCCACCGCCTACGGGATCTCCGCCGCCCGCCAGCTCTGCGCGGAGCTGGCGCAGCTTGGCCTGACCGTGGTGAGCGGCATGGCGCTCGGCATCGACACGGCCGCCCACGAAGGGGCGCTCGGCGTGCGCGGACGGACGGTGGCGGTGCTGGGCAGCGGCCTGAACCGGATCTATCCGCCGGAAAACCGCAGGCTCTCCGAACGGATCGCGGCCAGCGGTGCGGTGGTCTCCGAGTTCGCCCTGGACAACGGCCCCGAGGCGCATCATTTTCCGGTGCGCAACCGCATCATTAGCGGCATGTGCGGCGGCACCGTGGTGGTGGAGGCCTCGCGCCAGAGCGGTTCGCTGATCACCGCACGGCTGGCGGCCGAGCAGAACCGGGAGGTCTTCGCCGTCCCGGGCAGCGTCCAGTCGTTCAAGAGCATGGGCACCCACACCCTGATCAAGCAGGGCGCCAAGCTGGTGGAAAACGCCCAGGACATCCTCTGCGAGCTGGGCCAGTTCCTGGGTGGCGCGGCGGCTCCCGCCAGCCCGCGGGGCGGGGCGGCCCAAATCGAAGCGCGTTGCGGGCTCAGCGTCGAAGAGGCGCGGGTCTTCCGCGCGCTGGGCCCCTACCCGCTGCACATCGACGAGCTGGTGCGCCGCCTGGCGATCGATGCCGGCAAACTCTCCGGCATCCTCCTGCAGCTGGAGCTGAAAGGCGCGGCCCAGCAGCTGCCCGGGAAGTTGTTTCAAGCCACGTATGATGCCGGGCCATAGCCTTTGTTTCGGATTTCGGATTTGACTCCGGCGTGTTCGAATGGGAAAGATGGGCTTCGCCCATCCGTTGCAACGGCATCAGGGGTAAAGAGGTGTTATGTCCAAACCGTTGGTGATCGTCGAATCGCCGGCCAAAGTCCGGACGATCAAAAAATATCTGGGCAAGGACTACAATGTGGCCGCCACCGTGGGCCACATCAAGGACCTGCCCCGCCGCGCAATGGGGATCGATGTGGACAACGGGTTCACCCCGGAGTACACCACCATCGCCGGCAAGCAGACGGTGATCCAGCAGCTCAAGAAGGCCGCCGGTTCCGCCGAAGACATCTATCTCGCCCCCGACCCGGACCGCGAAGGCGAGGCCATCGCCTGGCATACGGCCGAGGTGCTCCAGAAAAAAGGCCGCCGGTTCCATCGCGTCCTTTTCCACGAGCTGACCAAGGACGGCATCCAGCAGGCCATCGCCGCACCGGAGGCGCTCGACCGGAACAAATACGAAGCCCAGCAGGCCCGCCGGATCCTCGACCGTCTGGTGGGCTACCAGGTGTCCCCTCTGCTCTGGCGCAAGGTCAAGGGCGGGCTGAGCGCCGGCCGGGTCCAGACCGTGGCCCTGCGGATCATCTGCGAGCGCGAGCGCGCGATCCAGGCCTTCGTGCCCCAGGAGTACTGGTCGATCACCGCCTTCCTCAGCGCCGGCGACTCACCGACGTTCACGGCCAAGCTCGTCCGGAAGGGCAAGGAGAAGCTCACCATCCCGGACGAGACCGCCGCCCGCCGCATCCTCGCCGAGCTGGACGGCCGGGCCTTCATTGTGGCAAAAGTCCAGAAAAAAACGGTCCACAAGAACCCGCCGCCGCCCTTCACGACCAGCAAGCTGCAGCAGGAGGCCATCCGACGGCTGCGCTTCACCGCCAAGAAGACCATGATGGTCGCCCAGCAGCTCTACGAAGGCATCGACCTGGGGCCCGGCGAACCGGTCGGCCTGATCACCTACATGCGCACGGATTCGACGCGCATTGCGGAGGTGGCCGCCGCCGAGGCGCGCGAGCTCATCCTGGAGCGGTTCGGCTCCGACTACGCGCTTTCGGCTCCGCGGCAGTTCCGCAACTCCAAGCAGTCCCAGGACGCCCACGAAGCCATCCGGCCGACCTCGTCCTTCCATACGCCCGAAAAGGTCGCCGCCTACCTGAGCAAGGACCAGCAGGCGCTCTACCAGCTGATCTGGCAGCGCTTCATCGCCTCCCAGATGCAGGAGGCCCTGATCGACCAAGTCTCCGCCGGCATCGCCGCCGGGCCCTACGGGTTCGCGGCCAGCGGCTCATCCGTGAAGTTTCCGGGGTTCATGGCCCTCTACCGGGTCGAGGAAGAGGAAGGCGACGCGAACGGCGAAAAGAACAAGGAGCTGCCGGCCTTGACGGCGGGCGACCGGCTCGGCCTGCAGCGGCTAGAGCCCAAGCAGCATTTCACCCAGCCGCCGCCGCGGTTCTCCGAGGCGTCGCTCGTGAAGGAGCTGGAGGAAAACGGCATCGGCCGGCCCAGCACCTACGCCGCCATTCTCTCCACCATCCGCGACAAGGGCTATGTGGAGCTGCTGCGGGGCTACTTCCGCCCCAGCGAGCTCGGGCTCATCGTGAACGACCTGCTCGTCATGAGCTTTCCGGACATCTTCGATGTCGAATTCACCGCGCGCCTGGAGGAAAACCTCGACCAAGTGGAGTCCGACAAGGCCAACTCCCTGGAGCTCCTGAGCCGTTTCTATCAGCCGTTTCGGCAGGACCTCGATGCCGCCGCCGAGAGGATGGTGAGCATCAAAGGCGTCGGGGTCGCCACCGGCCTCGCCTGCCCGGAGTGCGGCAAGCCTTTGCACATCAAGATCGGCAAGAACGGCCATTTCCTCGCCTGCAGCGGTTATCCCGCATGCAAATACTCCAGCGACTACACCCGCGACGAAAAGGGACAAATCCAGGCCGTGGCCCCGGCCGCCACCGAAACGACCGACAAGGTCTGCGAGAAATGCGGCAAGCCGATGGCCCTCAAGCACGGCCGGTACGGTGATTTCCTGGCCTGCAGCGGATTTCCCGAATGCCGCAACACCCAATCGCTCTCCCCCAACGGCTCGGGAAAAAGCATCGGCGTCCAGTGCCCGCAGAACGGCTGCAGCGGCGAGGTGCTGGAGAAGACCTCCAAGCGCGGCAAGGTGTTTTACGGCTGCAGCCGCTATCCGGACTGCAGTTTTGCGACTTGGGACAAACCGGTCGCCCGCCCGTGCCCGGCCTGCGGGGCGGGCTTTCTTTTGGAGCGCGTCACCAAGAAGCAGGGCACCCTGCACTCCTGCCAAAACCCCGATTGCGGCTTCAAAGAACGCGTCGAATAATCGCACGCAGTTCGCGGGCGTCGGGAATAAAAAAGCTTGACTTCGCTGATCCCGGCTGTTAGCCTTCAATAGAAATACAGGTAACCCTATGATTCAGCCATTGGCCATTATCCTCCTCCTTAGCCTCATTATCATCGCCGGCGTCATCGTCGGCGATGATGAGAACGGGTTGGTAATGGCCTAAGCGACCCCCAAAAAGTAAAATAAGAAAATCCGTTACCAGCCCTCAGCCGGTAACGGATTTTTTTTGGGACGGTTCTCGCAGGAGATGAAGCCATGGAGATGACGGGTGCTCAGATCTTGATGCAGGTTCTGGTGGAGGAAGGCGTTGACACGATCTTCGGGTTCCCGGGGGGTGCGGTCATCGACATCTACGACGAGCTCGCCAGGACCGACATCCGCCACGTTCTGGTCCGGCACGAACAGGGGGCGGTCCACGCCGCCGACGGTTACGCGCGGGCCGGCGGCGGGGTGGGGGTGTGCCTGGTCACGTCGGGGCCGGGGGCCACCAATACGGTCACCGGCATCGCGACGGCCCACGCCGATTCGATCCCCCTGGTGGTCATCACCGGGCAGGTGCCCACCCACCTCATCGGCAACGACGCGTTCCAGGAGGTGGACATCGTCGGCATCACCCGGCCCTGCACCAAGCACAACTATCTGGTGAAATCGACCGCGGACCTCGCCCGGGCCCTCAAGGAGGCGTTTTATCTCGCGCGCTCGGGACGACCCGGCCCCGTGCTGGTGGACATCCCCAAGAACGTCGCCAACGGACGCGCGCCCTACCAGCCGCTGGGGCCGGTCCGGATGCGCGCCTACAACCCCACCTATCAGCCCAACGTCAAACAGCTGCGGCAGGTGGCCCGGCTCGTCGAGACCGCCGAGCGCCCCGTGATTTTCGCCGGCGGCGGCGTGATCCTCTCCGGCGCCGGCGCCGAGTTGACCCGGCTGGCCCGGAACCACCGGATCCCGGTGACGACCTCGCTGATGGGACTGGGCGGGTTTCCCGGCGGCGATCCCCTCTTTCTCGGCATGCTCGGCATGCACGGCACCTACGCGGCCAACATGAGCACGGGCGCCTGCGACCTGCTGCTCGGCATCGGCGTGCGCTTCGACGACCGCGTCACCGGCAAGACCGAGTCCTTCGCGTCCCAGGCCCAGATTGTGCACATCGATATCGACCCCACCTCGATCCGCAAAAACGTTCCGGTCAGCGTTCCCCTGGTGGGCGACTGCCGCGCCAGCCTGGAGCAGTTGAACGCCATGACCACCGGCGCACCGGAGGCGGGGGTGGCCGCCAAACGCCGGGAATGGCTGGACTGCATCGCGGCCTGGAAGGAAGCCCGGCCGCTGGCCTACCAGCAGGGGCCGGCCATCAAGCCCCAGTACGTGGTCGAGCAGGTCTGCGCGCTGACCGCGGGCGAGGCGATCATCACCACGGAAGTGGGCCAGAACCAGATGTGGGCGGCCCAGTACTACCGCTTCAACCGCCCCAACCACTTCATTTCGTCGGGAGGGCTGGGGACCATGGGCTTCGGGCTGCCGGCGGCGATCGGCGCCCAGATCGCCTGCCCGGAAAAAACGGTGGTCGACATCGCCGGCGACGGCAGCATCCAGATGAACATCCAGGAGATGGCCACGGCGGTGCAGTACGGACTGCCTATTAAAATCGTCATACTCAACAACGGCTATCTCGGGATGGTGCGCCAGTGGCAGGAGCTCTTCTACGGCCGGCGCTACAGCGCCACCCGCATCGATCACGCGCCCGACTTCGTCAAGCTGGCAGAGGCCTATGGCGCCGTGGGGCTGCGTGCCGAACGGCCGGAGGAGGTCATCCCGGTGCTCACCGAGGGACTGGCCGTCAAGCGGCCGGTCATCATGGATTTCGTGGTGGACGCCGAGGAGAGCGTCTACCCGATGGTGCCCGCCGGCGCCCCGATCACCGAAATGCTGCTGGTTTAGAAAAGGACCCGTATGCAGGAAGAAAAACACGTCATGACCATGCTGGTGGACAACGAGCCGGGGGTGGTGTCCCGCGTGGCCGGGCTTTTCAGCGGCAAGGGATTCAACATCGAGAGCATCTGCGCCAGTCCGACCCACGACCCGAGGGTGTCCCGGATCACGATCGTCACCCAGGCCAATGCGCCGGTGGTCGAGCAGATCGAAAAGCAGCTGCGCAAGCTTGTCAACGTCATCAAGCTGCGCGGCCTGAACGGGCCGCGCTGCGTGCGGAGGGAGCTGGCCCTGGCCTGCATCCAGATCAAACCCGAACAGCGCGCCGAGGTGTTGCGGCTCGTGGAGCTCTTCGACGGCAAGATCGCCGACGCGGGGATCAGCCACCTGATCGTGGAAGTTTCGGGCGAACAGGAAGCGGTGCAGACCGCCATCAACCTTCTGGAGCCTTACGGCATCAAGAAGCTGACGCGCACGGGGCCGATCGGACTGATCCGCGAACCGAAGTAGAAAAAGGGTTCAAGGGGTCCAGGGGTTGAGGGTTCAAGGGTTCAAGGAAACTGCAGCGATTTTCACTTGACCCCTCGAACCCTCTTGGCTCATCCAGCCAATAGGCCATGAGGCAGACCAATCACATACATGGAAAGGAATAAAAAATGGCAACCTTCGATTTCGGCGGCGTGATGGAAGAAGTGGTGACGGAAGACGAATTCCCCCTGCAGAAGGCCCGCGCAGTGCTCAAGGACGACGTCGTGGCGGTCGTCGGCTACGGCGTGCAGGGGCCGGGGCAGGCGCTCAACCTGCGCGACAACGGCATCCGCGTGATCGTGGGCCAGCGCCGCGGCGGGGGCTCCTGGGAGCGGGCGGTGGCGGACGGTTTCGTGGCCGGCGACACCCTGTTTGCGCCGGAGGAGGCGGCCGAACGCGCCACGGTGGTTCAGTACCTGCTCTCCGACGCCGGCCAGGTGGCCATGTGGCCCAAGATCAAGCCCTGTCTCAAGGAGAACGACACGCTTTACTTCTCCCACGGCTTCGGCATCGTCTACCGGGACCAGACCGGCATCGTTCCACCGCCGGATGTGGATGTCGTCCTCGTGGCGCCGAAGGGCTCCGGGCGCACGGTGCGCACCAACTTTCTCGACGGCAGCGGCATCAACGCGAGCTTCGCCGTCCACCAGGACCACAGCGGACGGGCGCGGGAGAAAACCTTGGCGCTCGGGATCGCCATCGGTTCCGGATATCTTTTTCCCACCACGTTCGAGCGTGAGGTCTTGAGCGACCTCACCGGCGAGCGCGGGATCCTCATGGGCGCCCTCGCCGGGGTCATGGAAGCCCAGTACGCCCTGCTGCGCAGGCACGGCCACAGCCCGAGCGAGGCCTTCAACGAAACGGTCGAGGAGCTCACCCAGAGCCTCATCCGTCTAGTGGCCGAGAAGGGCATGGACTGGATGTTCGCCAACTGCTCCACCACCGCCCAGCGCGGGGCGCTCGACTGGGCGCCGCGCTTCCGCGACGCGGTGGCGCCGGTGTTCGACCAGCTCTATCAGCGGGTCAAGAGCGGCGAGGAAACGCGCCGCGTGCTGCAGGCCAACAGCACGCCCGACTACCGCCAGAAACTCGACAAGGAGCTCGCCGCCATGCACGACTCGGAGATGTGGCGGGCGGGCGCCGCCGTGCGCTCCCTGCGGCCGGAGAACAGAAAGTAGGCACGATGGAACCCATTCTGCTCTACGACACCACCCTGCGCGACGGGACCCAGGGCGAGAACATCTCCTTCAGCGCCGAGGAAAAGCTGAAGATCGCTCTGCGCTTGGACGACCTCGGCATCCATTACATCGAGGGCGGATGGCCCGGCTCGAACCCCAAGGACCTGCAGTTCTTCGAGCTGGCGCGGCGCCACCCCTTCAAACACGCCCGCCTGGCGGCCTTCGGCTGCACGCGCAAGCCCGGCCGCCGACCCGGAGACGACCACCACCTGAAGGCTCTCCTCGACAGCGGGGCCGCCGTCGCCGCCGTTTTCGGCAAGAGCTGGGACCTGCACGTCACCCAGGTGATCGAAACCAGCCTGGAAGAAAACCTGGCCATGATCCGAGACACCGTGGCCTTCCTGCGGCAGAACGGCCGCGAGGTCGTCTACGACGCCGAGCATTTTTTCGACGGCTTCCGCCGCAACCGCGACTACGCCCTCGCTACCATCCGCGCGGCCGCCGAGGGCGGAGCGGATGTGATCGTGCTGTGCGACACCAACGGCGGCACCCTGCCTTTCGACATCGGACCCGTCTTTGACGAGGTGCGCAACCGGATCGTCGGCGTGCGTTTGGGCATCCATACGCACAACGACTGCGGCCTGGCGGTGGCCAACTCCCTGGCCGCGGTGGCGGCCGGCGCCATGATGGTGCACGGCACCATCAACGGCTATGGCGAGCGCTGCGGCAACGCGGATCTCACGGCCATCGCCCCGATCCTGTGCCTGAAAATGGGACGGCCCTGCCTGTCGGCGGAGAATCTCAAAAAGCTCAAATCGCTTTCGCGCTTCGTGGGTGAAACCGCCAATGTGGTGCCGATGCACAGCCGGCCGTTCATAGGCCGCAGCGCCTTTGCCCACAAGGGCGGTGTCCACGTCAGCGCCATCATGAAAACGCCGGAGGCCTACGAGCACATGGATCCCGAACTGGTCGGCAATCAGCGCCGCGTGCTGGTCTCCGACCTGTCGGGCAAGAGCAACGTGGAGTACAAGGCCCGCGAGCTGGGCATCGAGCTGGCGGGCGGCGGGATCGACAGCCGACGCATCGTATCCGAGATCAAGCAGCTGGAGCTGAGCGGCTACCAGTTCGATGTCGCCGACGGCTCGTTCAAGGTCCTCATCGAAAAGCTGACCGACAGCTTCCAGCCGCTCTTCGAGCTCGAGTCCTTCCGCGTTACCATTGAGAAGGACCAGGACCAGCCCTGCCAGTCCCACGCCACGGTCAAGATCCGCGTAGCCGGAAAAAGCGAGATCACCGCCGCCGAGGGCTACGGCCCGGTCAGCGCGCTGGACAATGCCCTGCGCAAAGCCCTGGGGCGTTTCTTCCCGGACCTCGACACCATGCGCCTGACGGACTTCAAGGTGCGCGTTATCGACGGCAGCCGGGGCACGGCCGCCCGGGTGCGGGTGTTGATCGACTCCCGCGATCAGGACCACATCTGGAGCACCATCGGAGTATCCGAAGACATCATCGAAGCCAGCTGGCAGGCCCTGGCGGACAGCTTTCAGTACAAGCTCGCCCGCGAGAAGGCGGTGCGCAGCGCGCGCCAGGAGCCGCTGCCGCTGAAGATGGCGTAATAGGAAGATGCTCGATGCTGGATGCTCGATACTCGATGAAAAACCCAAAATGCTTTTTCGTTATTCAGTATCGAGTATCCCGAATCGAGTATCATGAAGGCATACCAAGAACGTTAGCAAAAACAAAACAACCCAACTCAACTTTTAGAAGGAATAATACGGCATGACCGACCGCGTGATCATCTTCGACACGACGCTGCGCGACGGTGAGCAGAGCCCGGGCGCGAGCATGAACACGGCTGAAAAGCTGCGCATCGCCGGCCAGCTGGAGAAGCTGGGAGTGGATGTGATCGAAGCCGGATTTCCGGCGGCATCGGACGGCGACTTCGAGGCCGTTTCCAAGATCGCCGGCCGGTTGAAGAAATCCGAGGTGGCCGGCCTGGCGCGGGCTTCGCGCCGCGACATCGACCGCGCCTGGCAGGCGATCGGCCATGCCGCCCATCCGCGCATCCACACCTTCATCGCCACCTCGGACATCCACCTGCAGTACAAGCTCAAGATGAGCCGCGAGGAGGTGGTCAAGGCCGCCGTGGAGGCGGTGCGCTACGCCAAGACCCTGACCGGAAACGTCGAGTTCTCGGCCGAGGACGGCTCGCGCAGCGACCGGGACTACCTGTGCCGGGTCTTCGAGGCCGCGATCGCGGCCGGCGCCGCGACCGTGAACCTTCCGGACACGGTGGGCTACGCCGTTCCCGAGGAGTTCGCCGAGCTGGTGCGCTACATCCGCCGGCACACGCCCAACATCCACCAGGCGGTCCTGAGCGTCCACTGCCACAACGACCTGGGCCTGGCGACCTCCAACACGCTCGCCGCCATCCGTGCGGGCGCCCGCCAGGCCGAAGTGACCATCAACGGCATCGGCGAGCGCGCCGGCAACACCTCGCTCGAGGAGGTGGTCATGGCGCTGCACACCCGGGCCAACTTCCTGAAGGCCGGCACCGGCATCCGCACCGAGTTCATCCACCCCACCAGCCGGCTGGTGAGCATGATCACCGGCATCATGGTCCAACCCAACAAGGCCGTGGTCGGCGCCAACGCCTTCGCGCACGAGGCCGGCATCCACCAGGACGGAGTCCTCAAGAACCCCATGACCTACGAGATCATGAAGCCGGAGACCATCGGTCTGAGCGCCAACCGGCTGGTGCTCGGCAAGCACTCCGGCCGCCACGCCCTGCGCACCCAGCTCAAGGATTTGGGCTATGATCTCTCGGACGAGGAAGTGGAGCTGGTCTTCACCAAGTTCAAGGAGCTGGCCGACAAGAAGAAAAACGTCCTGGACGAAGACCTGGAGGCGATCGTCACCGAGGGCATCCTGCGCACCGCTGACGTCTTCGTTCTGGATTACCTGCACGTTACGGCCGGAACGACGGTGCTGCCCATGGCCAGCGTGCGGCTTAAGATCAACGGCCGGCCCTTCCAGGACGCCGGCTACGGCAACGGGCCGATCGACGCGGCCTTCAACACGATCGCCCGGTTGACCGGCACCACCTCCGAGCTGCTGCGCTTCTCCATCAGCGCCTTGACCGGCGGCACGGACGCCATGGGCGAAGTCACCGTGCGCCTGCGCGAGAAGGGGCTGCTCGCGCTTGGCAAGGGCGCCGACCCGGACATCATCACCGCCAGCGCCAAGGCCTACATCAACGGCCTGAACCGGCTGGAGTACCTCAAGACCCACCCAATGCAGGAGGAGGCGGGACTTTGACAGGAAGAAAATACGAAATCCGAAGCACGAAACACTAAACAAATTCGAAAGTTCAAAAACGACAATGACCAAAACGGAGTGCGCTGCAGCCTATGATTGCTTTGCTAGTGTTTTGGGCATTCGGTCATTCGGATTTGTTTCGGATTTCGGACTTCGTGCTTCGGATTTACGACGGCATGTGCCAGCTGAAATTAAGATCGCCGCCTTTCGCATAATGTTTCGCGATAGAGAGCCTCACCCCGTCTCAAGACTTCCCACCAGCTGGGCGATGTCCGCGATGCCGTGGCGTTCGAGATAGCGCTCGATGCCCGCGATGATCTCGACGGTCGCGCGGGGGTTGATGAAGTTGGCCGTCCCGACTTGGACAGCCCGCGCGCCGGCGATGAAAAACTCGACGGCGTCCTCGGCCTTCATGATCCCGCCGATGCCGATCACCGGCAGCCGGGTCGCGCGCGCGACCTGCCAGACCATGCGCAGCGCCACGGGCCTGATGGCCGGCCCGGACAGCCCGCCGGTGATGTTCGCCAGCCGCGGCCGGCGGGTCTCGAT
>Ga0114939_10002190_pt1 | contig 14800 bp, 21 predicted proteins | sample AshMeaCrysSpring_FD_87196 | JGI IMG/M metagenome (GOLD analysis project Ga0114939, IMG submission 87196) | Groundwater microbial communities from Big Spring, Nevada to study Microbial Dark Matter (Phase II) - Ash Meadows Crystal Spring | ecosystem: Environmental > Aquatic > Deep subsurface >... | reverse complement strand
TATTTTTTCAATGAAGCTGCGGCTTTGCGCGGACCCTTGCGCGTACGAGCATTGGTACGTGTTCTTTGTCCACGCAATGGCAAACCGCGGCGATGACGAAAACCTCTATAACAACCTATGTCCATCAAGCGTTTGATGTTCATCGTTGTTTCACGACGCAAATCTCCTTCAATGGTGAAGGTTGCAACTTGATCACGAATTTTTTCCAAATCGCTGTCCGTTAAATCCTTGATTTTTTTAGAGTAAGCAATGTTACAAGCAACGCAGATTTTGCGCGCCCGCGCACGACCAATGCCATAAATCGCTGTTAAACCTATCTCTGCATGCTGATGCTGAGGAATATTAATACCTGCTATACGTGCCATAATTTTCCTAAGTGGATTTCTTAATTTAAAACCAATAACTGACGGCTCAACCTTGGCGCTGTTTGTGACGTGCATCTGTACAGATAACACGAACAACACCTTTACGGCGGATGATTTTGCAGTTACGGCAAATTTTCTTAACCGAAGCCGAAACCTTCATACGATAACTCCTAAATTTCTAATTCAATAAGCCTATAGAGCGCAAAAAAATTCATCTATTTGGCGCGAAACACTATTCTTGCCCTTGTTAAATCATAGGGCGTCAACTCAACTGTTACCTTGTCGCCAGGCAAAATTCGAATGTAGTGCATACGCATTTTTCCTGAAATATGTCCCAGCACAACATGTCCATTTTCTAATTTGACTCTGAATGTGGCATTTGGCAAGTTTTCAACGATCTCACCCCCCATTTGAATCACGTCGTCTTTTGCCATATCAGTTAAGAACCCAAAGACGTTTTAAAATTCGCTTTCTTCAAAAGTGAATCATATTGTTGTGACATCAAATAGTTCTGTACTTGTGCCATGAAATCCATGGTCACAACCACAATAATTAACAATGAAGTGCCGCCAAAATAAAACGGAACATTATATTTTAATATCAAAAATTCTGGCAACAAACAAACGAATGTGATGTACAAAGCACCGACAAAAGTCAACCTCAATAAAATTTTGTCAATATATTTTGCAGTTTGATCTCCAGGTCGGATACCGGGTACGAATGCGCCACTTTTCTTCAAATTATCAGCAGTTTCTCTGCTATTGAAGACCAATGCTGTATAGAAAAAGCAGAAGAAAATAATGGCGGCAGCGTAAAACATCACATAAATAGGCTGCCCAGGTGACAGCATAGCAGCAGCGTCTTTCAACCAACGCATCGAATCCCCCGTGCTTAGCCAACTCACCAAAGTAGCAGGTAGCAGAATAATGGATGAGGCGAAAATTGGCGGTATCACACCTGCCATGTTGAGCTTCAAAGGCAAGTGAGAAGATTGCCCACCATAAATTTTGTTACCAACTTGACGACGAGCATAGTTGACCAAAATCTTTCGCTGACCACGCTCAATAAACACCACAAAATACGTAACCAGTACGACAACCGCGACGATGACAATGGCGACGAATACATTCATTGCCCCTGTACGCACTAATTCTGACAAGCCGCCAATCGCGCTTGGCAAACCGGCTGCAATACCGGCGAAGATCAAAATCGAAATACCATTGCCCAAACCACGCTCTGTGATTTGTTCACCTAACCACATCAGAAACATGGTGCCAGCAGTTAGGCTTACCACTGTTGTCATGCGAAAAACCATGCCCGGATCAAGTACCATACCTGGCGAGCTTTCAAGAGCAATGGCAATACTCAGCGTTTGAAACAAAGCCAACGCCAAGGTACCGTAGCGGGTGTATTGTGTGATTTTTCTGCGACCAGCTTCACCCTCTTTTTTCAATTGCTCAAAAGCAGGAACAACGTAGCCCAACAACTGCATGATGATGGATGCAGAAATATAAGGCATGATACCCAAAGCAAAAACAGTAAATCTAGATAAAGCGCCACCAGAGAACATATTGATTAAGTTCAATATGCCGCCCTCTTGCTGCTTAAAAAAATCTTGCAAAGCGTCTGGATTGATTCCAGGAACCGGAATATGCGCTCCTAACCTGTAAACCACCAAAGCCAAAAGCAAAAACACCAAACGGCGGCGCAAGTCGCCATACTTGTCCGTGTTTGCCAATGTTTTTGCGCTGGTCGCCATGTTAAAGCTCTGTTGAAATCAGTACAAGATTACGCAACAGCCACAATGCTGCCGCCAGCAGTCTCTATGGCCGCTTTTGCACCCGCTGTGGCGGTGATGCCTGTCAGTTTGACTGCACGCTTGATGGCACCTGATTTGATCACTTTGATGACTTTTACATGCTCGGAAACCAATCCCGCCTGCTTCAAAGTCAACTCATCGACTTCTGCTTGCCCCAGCATTTCCAATGTACTTAAAGTGATTTCTGCGTTGTATTTAAGTAAGTGGGATTTAAAACCACGTTTTGGCAAGCGACGCTGCATTGGCATTTGTCCGCCTTCAAAACCCACTTTATGGTAGCCACCAGTACGCGATTTTTGTCCTTTATGACCACGACCTGCTGTTTTGCCAAGGCCAGATCCTATACCGCGACCAACTCGGCGTTTTTGGTGCTTGGCACCCTCTGCTGGTTTGATGCTATTTAATTCCATGCATGCCTCTTAAAGTACTTTGACCATGTAATCAATTTTGTTGATCATTCCGCGTACTGCAGGCGTATCAACCAACTCACTGGTGCTATTGAGTTTACGCAAACCCAAGCCACGCACGGTCGCACGATGAGATTCTTTACAACCAATTGGGCTTCGCACCAATTGCAATTTGACAGTTTTCTTTGTCGTCATTTTGTCACCCAATTAAGCAAATATTTCTTCGACGCTCTTGCCACGTTTAGCGGCCACATTCGCTGGCGTAGTCACTTTTTGTAAAGCATCCAATGTGGCGCGCACCATGTTGTATGGGTTGGTTGAGCCGTGGCTTTTTGCCACAATGTCAGTAACACCCACAACCTCAAAGACCGCACGCATGGGGCCACCTGCAATAATGCCTGTACCCTTTGGAGCTGGCGCCAACATGACTTTGGAAGCACCATGTTGACCCATCACCTGATGGTGAATTGAACCATTTTTCAATGACACTTTCACCAACTGTCGGCGTGACTCTTCCATTGCTTTTTGTACGGCTGTTGGCACTTCTTTTGACTTGCCTTTGCCCATGCCAACGCGACCATCGCCATCACCCACAACAGTGAGTGCAGCAAAACCGAGAATACGTCCACCTTTAACCACTTTAGTGACGCGGTTGACGGCGATCATCTTTTCGCGCATGCCGTCTTCTGGACCGTCTGCCTTACCTTGCATTTTTGCTTGTACTTTTGCCATGTGTTTTTCCTATTACGCCTATTAAGCTTAGAACTGCATACCCGCTTCGCGCGCCGCATCAGCCAATGCCTTTACGCGACCATGATAGGCATAACCAGCTCTGTCAAAAGCCACTTTCTCAACACCAGCCGCTTTCGCTTTTTCTGCAATGACTTTGCCAACAACTTTTGCCGCCTCTACATCACCAGCCTTAGCCGCTGAACCCAATATGGAGCGAACAGCTTCTTGTACAGTTGATGCCGAAGCAAGCACCTTGGTACCACAACCAGATATAACGGTTGCATAAATGTGAGAATTTGTGCGGTTTACTGTGAGACGCGCCACTCCCTGCGTGGCAATGCGAATGCGAGTCTGACGTGACCGGCGTAAACGTTGTTCTTTTTTGGTCAGCATATTGAAGATCCTTACTTCTTCTTGGTCTCTTTGATTGTTACGGTCTCGTCCGAATAGCGAATACCCTTACCTTTGTAAGGCTCTGGCGGACGAACTGCACGTATCTCGGCAGCAATCTGACCCACGCGTTGACGATCGGCACCTTTGATGATGATCTCAGTGGGCGAAGGCGTTTCAACTTTGATGCCAGCTGGCATTACCTTATTAACAGGATGAGAGTAACCAACTGCTAGATTTAACGTGTTGGCTGATGCAGTGGCTTTATAACCAACCCCTATCAAAGACAGTTTTTTCTCAAAACCTTTGGTAACACCAGTGATCATGTTGTTGACCAGCTGACGCATCGTTCCAGACATTGCACTCGCTTCTCGTGAGTCGTTTTGCGGGGTAAATGTGAGAACGCCTGCACTGTTCACAATGTTAACCAATGCGTTGTTGGCCAACGATAAAACGCCGCCAGCACCTTTTACGCTCACTTGACCATCTTTAATCACCACCTCAACACCCGAAGGAATTGATACTGGCATTTTTGCTATACGTGACATTTGTTTTTCTCCTGTGTGCCGTGCAAATATAAATTACGCGACGTAGCACAACACCTCGCCACCAACACCGGTGGTACGCGCCTTGCGATCTGTCATAACACCCTTTGGTGTAGTCACAATGGCCACACCCAAACCATTTTGAACCTGTGGAATGTCATCTCGTCCTTTGTACACACGCAAACCAGGGCGACTGACGCGCTCAATACGCTCAATGACAGGACGACCGGCGTAATATTTCAATGTGATGTGTAATTCTGATTTACCGCCTTCGGTTTTAACCTGATAACTGTCGATGTAGCCCTCGTCCTTTAACACTTGGACAATAGCAGCCTTCACCTTAGATGATGGCACCGTTACTGAAGGTTTTGACACCATTTGCGCATTACGTATGCGCGTTAGCAAGTCGGCGATTGGGTCACTCATACTCATGTTTAAACTCCTGCCTTACCAGCTTGCTTTAGTGATACCAGGGATATTCCCAGCGAATGCCATCTCACGGATCTTGGCGCGCGCCAAACCGAATTGTCGGAACGTACCACGTGGACGACCAGTGATGGAGCAACGGTTACGCTGACGTGTGGGGTTTGCGTTACGCGGAATTTTTTGCAATACCAAACGAGCCGCCGCGCGCTGCTCTTCAGTTGCATTCATATCGCTGGCAATTGCCTTATTTGCGGCATGCAGCTTAGCGTACTTTGCGACCAATTTGTCGCGCTTGAGTTCTCGTTGAATTAATGCTTGTTTAGCCACGTGTCACCTCAATTCTTGAACGGAAAACGGAATGCCGACAAAAGCGCTTTGCATTCGTCATCGGTTTTAGCCGTTGTGGTAATGCTGATATTGAGACCGCGCAAAGCATCTACTTTGTCGTATTCAATTTCAGGAAAAATAATTTGCTCTTTCACACCAATGTTGTAGTTACCTCGACCGTCGAAAGAACGCCCAGAAATACCACGAAAGTCTCTGACACGTGGCAAAGCCACCGTGATAAAACGATCCAAGAACTCCCACATGCGTTCGCCGCGCAATGTAACCATGCAGCCAATTGCTTGCCCTGCACGAATTTTGAATCCGGCAATAGGCTTTTTAGCCAAAGTAACGACAGGCTTTTGACCTGCAATTTTTGCCAAATCAGCGACCGCGTTATCCATGACTTTTTTGTCAGAAACCGCTTCGCTCACCCCCATGTTGAGCGTAATTTTGGTTAAACGTGGAACTTGCATTGGCGATGTATAGCCAAATTTTTCCATCAAGCTTGGCGCAACTTTTTCGCGGTATTGTTGTAGTAAACGTGCCATCTTATGCCGCCTTAATTTCATCGCCACTGGACTTGAAAACGCGTACGCGCTTTCCTTCAGCAGTCACTTTCACACCAACACGGTCAGCTTTACCGCTGGCCGCATTAAATATTGCTACATTGGATTGGTGAATAGGCATTGATTTTTCAATGATTCCACCAGCTTCGCCCTTCATCGGGTTCGGTTTAACATGCTTTTTAACCGTGTTAACACCGTCAACGACGACATGCGTATCACTGTGACGGAGGGTAACCTTGCCTCGCTTGCCCTTGTCACGCCCAGCAATCACCACAACCTCGTCGCCTTTACGAATTTTGTTCATGATGCGTCCTTACAAAACTTCAGGCGCCAATGACACAATTTTCATGAACCTCTCTGTGCGCAATTCGCGCGTCACAGGTCCAAAAATACGTGTGCCAATTGGCTCCAACTTGGCGTTGAGCAAAACTGCCGCATTGCCGTCAAACTTAACCAAAGAACCGTCAGCACGACGTATTCCTTTGGCGGTACGCACCACAACTGCGCTATAAACCTCGCCTTTTTTAACGCGACCACGCGGTGCGGCTTCTTTAATACTTACCTTAATAACATCGCCAACGCTGGCATAGCGACGCTTTGAACCCCCGAGCACCTTAATGCACAGTACGGATTTCGCGCCCGTGTTATCGGCAACATCTAATCGTGTTTCTGTTTGAATCATTTAAATTTTTCCCAACTTGCACCAAATGCCAGGTAAAAAGCATGTTTACCTAAACATTCAATCAGTCTTGGGCCCGTCGTTTTTGCCACAAACCACTTGCGACACTTCCGTAAGGGCAGATACGCTGCACACCACTTCTGGGCTTATATTTTTTATAAGCCAAAGATTTTGAAAAAGATCTTTGTTCAGACTTTTAGCCTGCAGAGCCATTGATTATGCCACATTTTTACGAAAAAATCCACTCAAATACCAATTTTTTACAAAATGCAAATCTGCAAAAGCATTCTTTTTGTTGTTTCGCTGATCAATATGAAGCAACTAGTCTTTGTCTCTAGCGCTTATCTTTGTTAATTTAGCCACTTTATTTGTTGTTTTAATGGTCACTTTTCTGGGTGCAACTGTTTTTTTGGCGGCAGCTTTTACTTTTTGTTTACCTAATTGTTGGCTTAATTCATCAACCCTTTTGACCAAATCTTGTACCTCTTTGGCAGTTGGCATTCCTAGTTTGTGCAAAGCTTTGGCGACTCGGTCTTCAAAAATGGTTTCCAGTTTATCCCACTGACCTGTGGCTTTTGCTGTTAAATCTGTGGCCATACTTGCAGCTTTGGCGGTGAAGTCACTTGCCATATCTGTCATGCGTTTGGTAGCCTCTGCAATTTTTTCTTCTGCCGCAGCTTGTGTCTTTTGCTGTAAGCCCATTCCATCTTTCACCAAGGCTTCGAATACTTTACCCCCCTCAGCTTGAGCCTTCGAAAAAGCACCCAGCCCAGCCAGCCAAATTTGCTCGGCAGATTCCTTGATGCCCTGCGCCAGATGTGCACCCGCCATACCACTGGCTTCAAAAGCGGCGCTTGTTGATGGCCTCGTATTCGATTTAATCGATTTAATCGATTTATTCAGTTTTGTGACCATAAGATCCCCTTTATCATAAATTCACACATGTGCTATGTATTGGTCGTAACAACACACGACTTTAACCCTAACCAAGGGTTGGTGATTAGAGACGCCACACTAGACCCTTATGGCTGCCTGGCTCGTGGCAGCAAGCGCGACACTGCTGTAGGCTTGCCTGGCCCTGTTAATAATTACGTAACCAGTGTTGAACACCATACTCCATATGCACCAACACTATACGATTGCCAACGTTGTGTTTGCCAACTTTGCGAATGCCAAAGCTGACCGCACCGTAAAAGCAACTTTTTTGTATGAAGCCATTGCCGTATAGAAGCACACCAGCGCAAACACTTACACTCGACACCCCCAAGCTCCCAGAATGACAACTTTAGCGCTCATTAGCACTCTAATGCACTCAATTTTGCTATCAATAACATAGCTGCTTAGGCAATAAATATGCCGCCCAGAAGCCAGTTTTTTACATAAATTCATCGTGCTGCACTTTATGGTGAGCCTCGCAAAAAACCAGCGATAATTCATTCACTAAACAGCATCATGACCAAGGCGTCGCTGCAAGAATTATTTTGGAGTTTGACATGATAGTGGTAACAGGCGGAGCAGGATTTATTGGCGCGAATTTTATTTTAGATTGGTTGGCAATAAATGATGAGCCTGTACTCAACCTGGACAAATTGACCTACGCCGGTAATCTTGAAAACCTATCAACACTTGCTCAAGATTCCCGTCACACTTTTGTACATGGCGATATTGGCGATAGGACTTTGGTGGCCTCGCTTTTAGCAACACATCAGCCACGTGCCATCATTAACTTTGCAGCAGAATCGCACGTCGACCGCTCCATTCACGGACCCGATGACTTTATTCAAACCAATATTGTTGGCACATTCAACCTGCTTGAAGAGGTTCGAGCATTTTTTGGTAGTTTGAAAGAAAACGACAAACAATCGTTTCGTTTCCTGCATGTGTCAACTGACGAGGTCTATGGTTCACTTGCACCCAACGACCCAGCGTTCACTGAAAAAAACACATACGAACCCAACAGTCCGTACTCTGCCAGCAAAGCCGCAAGCGACCATTTGGTGCGTGCTTACCATCACACTTACGGCATACCTGTGTTAACAACCAATTGCAGCAACAACTATGGTCCATACCATTTCCCTGAGAAGCTTATCCCCCTGATGATTGTGAATGCGTTGTCTGGCAAAAACCTGCCAATTTATGGTGATGGACAGCAAATCAGGGATTGGCTGTATGTCAAAGACCATACCAGTGCCATTCGTCGCGTATTGGAAGCTGGCATACCTGGAGAGACCTACAACGTGGGGGGGTGGAATGAAAAACCGAATATCGAAATCGTTCGTACCGTGTGTCATTTGCTCGATGAAATGTCACCCCGCTCGGACGGCAAAAGCTATGTTGAACAAATCACCTTCGTCGCCGATAGGGCAGGACATGACCGTCGTTACGCCATAGATGCCAGCAAAATTGAAAGAGATTTGGGCTGGAAGCCGGCTGAAACCTTTGAAACTGGCATTCGCAAAACCGTTCAATGGTATTTAACCAACACAGATTGGGTTAACAATGTTCAAAGTGGCAACTACCGCGAATGGATCAAAAAACAATATGCCAATTGATATGACCGCTACAAGCTCTGTTCCTAAAATTCTGTTATTTGGTAAAAGCGGTCAAGTTGGCTGGGAGTTGCAACGCAGCTTGGCTCCATTAGGCCATTTGATATCGGTTGATTTTGACAGTAAGGACTTGTGTGGCGACTTTACCAAGCTATCTGGTTTGTCTGAAACCATTCATAAAGTCCAGCCCAGCATCATCGTCAATGCAGCCGCACACACGGCTGTGGATAAAGCCGAATCAGAACCTGATTTAGCCCGCACCATCAATGCCCTCGCTCCTGCAATACTTGCAGAGGAAGCACAAAAATTGAATGCATGGTTGGTGCACTATTCAACCGATTATGTTTTTGACGGATCAGGTGAGAAAGCCTGGACAGAAACAGATCAAGCTGCCCCCTTGAATGTTTACGGCCAAACAAAATGGGAGGGTGAGCAAGCCGTTAGCAGCCATTGCGACAAACACCTCATTTTTAGAACCAGTTGGGTTTATGCCGCAAGGGGAAATAATTTTGCCAAAACAATGTTGCGTCTTGCAAAAGAGCGTGACACATTAAGCGTGATAGATGATCAAATTGGTGCACCCACTGGTGCTGAACTACTGGCGGATGTCACAGCGCATGCGTTGCGCCAAATTCAACTGTCCAATACCAGTCACTTGGCTGGTTTGTACCACCTGGTGGCCAGCGGATACACTTCATGGCACGGCTTTGCCAGCTTTGTCATTGATCACGCACAAAAGGCTGGTGTAACCCTACAAGTGAACAGCAATGCCATAAAAAAAATAAGCTCATCCGACTACAAAACGCCTGCCACGCGACCATTAAACTCACGCCTCAATACCGATAAAGTACAAACTGCATTTAATATCACCCTACCTGATTGGAAAACTGGTGTTGAACGCATGTTGACCGAAATCCTATAGCCCAACTATGAACCTGCAATCACCCAAGAAAACTTCAACAAACCGCAAAGGCATTATTTTGGCAGGGGGCTCTGGTACACGGCTGCACCCCGCTACGTTGGCCATGAGTAAACAGCTATTACCTGTTTACGACAAGCCCATGATTTACTATCCCTTGAGCACGCTGATGTTGGCCGGCATGCGAAATATTTTGATCATCAGCACCCCGCAAGACACGCCACGCTTTCAACAATTACTGGGCGATGGCAGCCAATGGGGTATGAATTTGCAATATGCGGTTCAACCAAGTCCAGATGGCTTGGCGCAAGCCTTCATCATCGGCGATAAGTTTGTAGGCAATTCAGAAAGCGCTCTCGTGTTAGGTGATAACATTTTTTATGGCCACGACTTTGCACATTTGCTTACCCAAGCAGATAATGAAAAAACAGGAGCAACCGTATTTGCGTACCATGTGCACGACCCAGAGCGCTATGGTGTGGTAGCTTTTGATAAAACAGGGAAAGCAACCAGCATCGAAGAAAAACCACAATCGCCCAAAAGCAACTACGCAGTAACGGGTCTGTATTTTTACGATAACCAAGTTGTTGACATTGCCAAGTCCGTCAAACCCAGCGCGCGTGGCGAACTTGAAATCACCACAGTCAACCAAACTTATCTTGAGCTCAAGAAGTTGAACGTGCAAATCATGCAGCGCGGCTATGCCTGGTTAGACACAGGTACGCATGACAGTTTGCTGGAGGCAAGTCAATTTATTTCAACACTTGAACATCGTCAAGGATTAAAGATTGCATGCCCCGAAGAAATTGCATGGCGTAATGGTTTCATTGACGCAGCACAAGTCGAAAAACTTGCACAACCCTTAGCAAAAAATGGCTATGGCCAGTATTTACTGCGCATGCTTAAAGAGGGTGCTATAACATGAGCAGCAAGTTAGACTCTAACGGCCTAAAAGCCAACGCAACTGCCATCCCTGAGGTTCTAGTGATAGAGCCTAAAGTTATTGGCGATCAAAGGGGGTTTTTCTTTGAGAGCTTCAACCAAAAGGCTTTTCATCAGGTGACTGGCTTAAGTGTTACTTTTGTCCAAGACAACCATTCTCGCTCAGGAAAAGGAGTGTTGCGCGGTTTGCATTACCAAATCCAACAACCACAAGGCAAATTGGTTCGAGTTGTGAACGGTGAAGTGTTGGATGTAACTGTTGATCTACGCAAACACTCCGCCACATTCGGAAAATGGGTCAGCGTTTTACTAACTGGTGAAAATCACAAACAGTTATGGATTCCGCCAGGTTTTGCGCACGGGTTTGTGGTGTTATCTGAGACGGCAGACTTCTTATACAAAACAACTGATTACTATGCCCCCCAATATGAGCGCTGCATCTTATGGAATGATCCAGATCTGAATATCAATTGGCAGCTTCAAGCTGCACCTTTGTTATCCGCCAAAGATGCAAACGGTGTCAAGCTGTCGCAAGCCGAATTGTTCGTATAAATCCAAACGCCCTTTATGCGCGTCCTACAGTTCGGTCGATTCCACAACGAGCAACAAAATGGTGGCGTTGAACGACATCAGCAACTGTTGTGTAAAGGTTTAGCTGCAAACGGCTTAGATGTTGTTTACTTGGTTGCATCGGCCAACCGTCTATCACACGATGAAACAATTGATGGTTATCGTTTAATCCAATCACCTTCTTTTGGCACATTATTTAGCACAGCTCTCTCTCCGGCTCAAGTTATCAAGGCTTTAGAGCTGCACAGACAACAGCCATTTGACATTTTGCATTTGCATTTTCCAAACCCGTTGGCGCACTTGGCATCGGTATTGTTTCCACCCAGTGTAAAACGGGTCATCACATGGCACAGCGATATAGTCAAGCAAAAACGTCTGCTTGCTATATACCGTCCATTTTTACAAAGCGTAACGCGTCGTGCCGATGCATTGATTGCAGCAACGCCAGCCCACTACAGTTCGAGCAGTCAAATACCAAAAGACATTTCAAAAGACAAACTACGTGTGATACCTTTTGGTTTAGATTATTCCAACTTAAATCTCACGCCACAATCAGAATCGGTGCGTAACAGACTCCTGTCACGCGCTAACGGACAAGCCATTGTTTTTGCATTGGGACGTCACGTGTATTACAAAGGGTTTGACGTTCTCATTGATGCCATGCAGCATGTCAATGCGCAACTCATTATTGGTGGTGATGGCCATTTAAGGCCGCAACTACAAAACCAGGTTGAGCATTTGGGTCTTAAAAACAAAATACACTTTACTGGCAGTATTGCTGAGGCTGATTTGGCTGCTTATTTCCATGCCTGCGATGTGTTTTGTTTGCCATCAGTAGAACCAAGCGAAGCTTTTGGACTGGTACAGCTTGAGGCCATGGCATGTGGCAAACCCGTGATTTGTACACAGCTGAACAATGGTGTAAACGTTTTAAATGTTCACGGTGAAACCGGGTTTGCGGTTCCTGTTTGCGACAGCTTCGCGCTGGCAGAGCGAATCAATCAAGTTTTGCAAGATTCTCAATTGCGATCTATGCTTGGCAAGCAAGCATACGCACGTGCACGCCAAGTCTATTCTTTAGAAGCCAATACACAGCAACACATTCGGCTATACCAAGAGTTGGTAAACATTATTTAAGCCGACTCTTCAAGAAACCATAGCTTGGTAAACCATGCGGGTCTGTCTTGCCGTCTCTGACCAACTAAACCTATTAGCTTGCAACAAACCTTTTTGAATGAGCGTGTTTCGATAATCTGCTTGCTCTACAAGCTGCTGCATGCTTTGAGCAATTTCTTCGACTGACCTGGGATTCACCAATACCGCAGCATCTCCTGCCACCTCTGGTAGTGAACTTGTATTCGAAGTGATAACTGGAACACCCGATGCAAAGCCTTCAAGTACTGGCAAGCCAAATCCCTCGTAAAGCGACGGGAACACCAAAGCATGAGCACTTTGCAGCAGCGCAAAAATGTCTTTGCGTGGAACATATTTAAGCCACCGACCATAGCCATCTTGTTCTAATTTAGATAATGACTGTATTAAGTCATCAGTGCGCCAACCATTTTGGCCCACCACGACCAAGGGGTGTTCTGTACGTATGGGCGCGGGCAACAAAGCATGCGCTTTGATGATTCGCTCTATATTTTTACGTGGTTGCAGTGTTCCAACCGAAATGAAATAACCGGGCTTCAAGTTGTACTGGTTAAGAACTTTACTTTTAAGATCTTGTGCAACTGGTTTGAAATAGTCTTCACTAACCCCCAACGGTATTGCAGTGATTTTTGGGGTTTGAGCGCCCATCCAATCTGCAATATCAGCCGCTGAAAAATTAGATATGGTGATTATTTGATCTGCCCATCCAACCGTTTTTCGGAACAATGCATTTTTAAAGCGGCGTAAGCTGGGATTAACCCACTCTGGATGTCGAATACCAATCACATCCATGATGGTTGCCACTACAGGCGTATTGCGCAATTTTGGAATGTAATGATCGGTGGCATGAAAAAGATCAATCTGTCGCTCCAAGTTCGAAGCCCCCAAAAAAGGCAGCCCAGTAGCGGCAGAAGTTGCTGCAGCTGCAGAATAAACCATGGGCAAGTTGCATGACTCAGGCAAAGCTTGACCAAATTTTTTACCAAATACAGTGCACAGTGTTTGAGTTGCATCACCTTGGTTTGCGCCAAATGGGTTTGTATTTGTGTTGTCGTACTTGAGTAGCTCTGATGTGTAGACACCAATGCCGTCCATGTGCCCGCTTAAAAGACCACGTGCTAAAGCTGTACAACCCAAGCCCAATTTCATGTCTCAGCCTCAGCCACAGGACTTAAAACATCACGATAAAGCGCAATGGTTTTCTCCACACAATTTCGCCAAGAAAATAATTGACTTCGGGTGTATGCTTTTTGTGATAGCTGATTCCGATGGGTGATATCTTCAGCCATGCGCTGCATGGCTTGGGTTAATGCGTCCACATCGTGTGGGTCAATTAAAACGCCACTGTCCCCCACCACCTCTGGTATGGATGACACATTGCTGCTAATAACAGGGACGCCACTGGCCATAGACTCTAGTGGCGGCAGACCAAAGCCTTCGTATATTGATGGATAAACCAAACACAACGCGCCTGACATCACCACTGCCAAATCTTCACGAGCCACGTAGCCCAATAGCCGAATCTGCCCAGCATCAATCAATGGTGCTACCAACGCAAGGTTTTTATCAATTTCGTTTGCCAGCCATGCTTTCATACCTATCAATATCAGTGGCAATTCAGCACGTATTGAGACGGGTAAACGACTATACGCATTCAAGGCTACTGTTAGATTTTTGCGGGGTTCAAGCGTCCCGACAGCCAAAATGTATTTGCCGTGCTTGAGGTCAAAACGATGCAAGATATTTTGCGTTTCAATCTCACTGCGCGGATGAAACAAGGCCTCAGCGCCTTCGCCGATTGCCACGATGCGATCTGACGATACACCAAATACTTCTTGCACTTCTTGCTTGACAAATTCTGAGACTGTCACGATTTTTTGTGCTCGCATCAAACTATCGGGAAAGTAATGGTTCATCTCAGCCACATGTGCCTTGGCATGTGTATGTGGGTAACGAATCCATGACAGGTCATGAACAGTCAATACCGCTGGTACATTGTGTTGATAACTTAAAAAATTTGTTTCGTGATAAACCTGTATTTGATTTTCTTGACAGCCTTTGCTGAAACTTCGTTGCCGCCAAGCTCGACTCATGCGATATCTGATGCCATCGGGTAGGATTTTTTTAACCACCGTGCGAAAGCTTTTTTGTGACTGCCCCAAGTTGCCAATATTGGAAGATGCCTCTCGCACCTGATCGCTCCAAACACCTGCATAAAAGTAACGGGCATCCACTTCTGCACTTTCCTGCAACCCTTTGGCTATTTGGTAAGTGTATTGGCCAATGCCTGTTAGTGGCGACAACAAAGGGGTTGCATTTAAGGCGACACGCATACTCTCTCAATGCAACGATGCCGCATGCAACATTGCTTTTAATGTGTCTTTCAACGCATAGCCAGGCAACGCACCAATG
>Ga0114939_10002189_pt1 | contig 14802 bp, 7 predicted proteins | sample AshMeaCrysSpring_FD_87196 | JGI IMG/M metagenome (GOLD analysis project Ga0114939, IMG submission 87196) | Groundwater microbial communities from Big Spring, Nevada to study Microbial Dark Matter (Phase II) - Ash Meadows Crystal Spring | ecosystem: Environmental > Aquatic > Deep subsurface >... | reverse complement strand
TTGAACAACCCATATCCTGGTGGTCGCGACTAGTTAAAACACCGCCACCGCGTTGACGAAAGGCGTTGATACCTGCAATATCTTTTACCGTTAAACCATCGCCGACATCCAAAGCGAATAGCCACAACTGGTCAAATTCTGATGTATCCAGATTACTCAAAACCAGGTCATTACCTTCGGCATCAACTGCGCGATTGCGTACTGTGACTGTAAAGATATTATCTTCTACAGACTCCAGATAGTCGCGTAACATCGAGAACCGCGCAATACTCCAGTCATCATCCGTTGTCGGAATAGTCGTCTGCAAAAGAATGCGAATTGGTTTAGCCATAGCATGTTTGGGGAATCCAGGAACCAGAAAGTTATCGCGATTATGGAACCACAGATAAGCAAACAAATAAAAGTTTTTCCTCTATCTTAACCCCGTCTATGGGGGGAAACAGGGGGGTGAACACAGATAAGTCCATCTGTGTTTATCTGTGTTCATCTGTGGTTATTACTGACCCATATATCGGCTAGCCATCTGCATAGCATCAGCGATATCAACATCACCATCACCATCGGCATCAAGGAACGCACTCAGCACTGGATTACCACCAGCTTGTGGGTTTTGAACATCCTGATTAGTGGCGCCAGATTTCAACAAATTCAGCACCATAGGTACTACCATCGGCAGCATTTGCACAATCATACTGGCATCTAACCCAGTGCGCTGGGAAACCATTTCTGATACCTGCTGCTGCATACCAGGGGAGAATAGAGAAGCTACAGCCATAGGGTTAGGAGAAGTACCGCCAAATTGATTCACCAAAGCATGGACTGCTCCTGCTCCTTCATTGGCTTGTTTTTCTTGCAGAGCATTACGTACTTGACCACCCACGAGTGACATCACAGACTGCATAACTGAGGGGTCTGCACCTGCGTTACCACTCAACTGCTGCACGGTATTCATAATACTACCAATCTGATCCATGCTGCCTTGTTGATTGGGATTAGCCACGGCACTGATAATTTGGTCAAAAAGTCCCATGTTTTTATCCTCAGATTTTAACTATTGCCCAATATCGCACAACCAAACGGCTGAGATTATTTATTAATACTAAAAATTATTAACTATTGGGTAAGGGGGGGTTCCCCTACCTCTATAGTCCGGCTTGGATTTCAAAACGACTCCCATTTATCTAAAATTAAGACAAAAACCCCCACCGAGTTGATACATGCCTCAGTTGCCCCTGCCGCGTCTAGTAACGCTGATTGTTGGTCTGATTGTGATTTTGGGACTAACCTTGTGGCTAATTGATTCCCTCTCACGGCTTTACTGGCAGCTTTCCTATTCTCCGCTGCTGGGTAATTTGCTGTTGCTATTGCTGATTGTCCTGATTGGCGGATTGGTTGCGGCATTTGCCTATTATGTGCTGTATCTGCAAGGTAACGAGAAGCGCTCTCGGCGACCAGCAGCACGTCAGCGGCAACAGGAAAGGCTGGAACAACAACTGCAAGCCCCGGCGGCAAAAACTGAGGTAGCAGAGTCCACACTTCAAGCTGTCCGCCAACAGGTAGCGCAGATTCAAGACGAGGTAGCACGTCAAGCTTTACTGAGTCGTTCGCGGGAGATTGAGGCAAATTTAGCCCGTGGAGAGATTCAAGTTGTCGTGTTTGGGACTGGGAGTGCTGGGAAAACTTCTCTGGTGAATGCCGTCATGGGGCGGATAGTAGGTCAAGTGAGTGCCCCTATGGGTACTACCCAGGTGGGGGAAACCTATTGTTTACGCCTCAAGGGGTTAGAACGCAAGATTTTAATTACCGATACACCAGGGATTTTAGAAGCGGGGGTTGCAGGTACCGAGAGGGAAGCTCTAGCGCGAGGGTTGGCGACAGAAGCCGATTTGCTGTTATTTGTGGTAGATAATGACTTGCGGCGTTCGGAATATGAGCCGCTGCGAGCATTGGCAGAAATTGGTAAGCGTTCGGTGCTGGTACTGAATAAAACCGACCTGTATACAGAAGAGGATAAAGAGAGGATTTTGGCACGGTTGCGGGAACGGGTGCGCGGGTTTATTGCTACCAATGACGTGGTGGCGATCGCTGCTAATCCCCAAGCTGTACCCCTAGAAGATGGGGAAATCTACACCCCTGATGCAGATATTGTGCCCTTGTTACGGCGCATGGCAGCAATTTTACGGGCAGAAGGGGAGGATTTAGTGGCGGATAATATCCTCTTACAGTCCATGCGGTTGGGCGAAGAAGCCCGGAAAATCATCGATTCCCAGCGTCGTCGTCAGGCAGATAAGGTAGTAGAAAGGTTTCAGTGGATTGGGGCTGGTGTAGTTTCTGTGACACCATTGCCGGTAGTAGATTTACTGGCAACAGCCGCCGTCAATGCTCAAATGGTGGTGGAAATTGGCAGAATTTACGGCTGTGAACTGAACATGGAGCGGGGACGAGAACTAGCGCTATCCTTAGCCAAAACTCTGGGGGGTTTGGGGATAGTTAAAGGTGCAATTCAGTTACTGACGACGGCATTGCAACTCAATGTTGGTACTTTTATAATTGGTAAGGCAATCCAAGGTGTCACGGCTGCTTACCTGACCAGGATTGCGGGTAAAAGTTTTATAGAGTACTTCCGTCACGACCAAGACTGGGGTGATGGTGGGATGACAGAGGTAGTCCAGCGTCAATTTCAATTAAATCGCCGCGATGAATTTGTGAAAGCATTTATTCAGGAAGCGATCGCACGGGTAGTCAGACCATTAACTGATAAATCTGAGGTAGCTGAAAAGGAAGTGGATAACGCTTAATGTAGGGCATGGGACATTGATTGGGTATTCTGCCCAATTCCCATTCCCCAGCCCCTTTAGGAGCTTGTCATTCCCCCTGAGTGGTAGATTTAGCACCTAACTTTAGTAGGGTGTTGAGAAGATTAAATTTACGATATTAATTAATCAGCATCCCATGAAGAAGAGATAAATTACGTTAGGACAAGGATGATCGGGGGAATTATTTGATTAGCGAAGTCTACCGGCGTCTACCCACTTCCTTACCTGACTGGTGCGGCTGCCAAAATATCTGAATTTTGTCGGGAAATACAGCAACCCTAAGTGAATTATCAAAAGGTGCCTAATCCTAGTATAAGGGTTTCACAAATCAAATAGGACTGCTATACCATTTACTTTGATTATTACTAGATGTAAATCTCTGTTTGTAGAGAGTGAGCTTAACCCATAGCTCATTTAATTACGGTGCAGATATGTAGTCTTTTTACGCATGAATATGAACCATTTGCTGAGTAAATATATTTTTTTGATAAAACCCAACGACTTTGCCAAATTGGCACAAACTAACCAAAAATACCTGTTAAAAAAAGATAGCTAAATTACAAAACTGTCATAACAATTGACAGCGGAATAGCTATTTTTTTTAGCTATATAGCCAGATGATGGAGTTGAATTAGTAATTTCTAATGTCTGACTAATTAAGTATTTAGGTTGAATTAATGGCTCAATCAAGAACTATGCCAATGATTAATACTCTATTGACCAGGTTGCTAAAACTGAACAATTACCACTTGTTCATCTGTGATGTCATTGGATTTTCCATCACACCTTTGTTAGCTCTAATTCTGCGTTTAGATGGTCGGATTGCCTTTGCTGAATACATGCCAGGATTAGCAATGGCAACAGTACTGTTTTTAGCAGTCAAGCTAACAATATTATTTCAATTCGGATTTTATAAGCGCTATTGGCGTTATGCAAGTGTAGACGAATTGACCGAGATAGCCACCCTAATGGCAGCATTTGTAACTCTCCAAAATATCTTATTTACAACCCTGCATTCTTTTAGCGGGTTGCCCATCTCTCACCTACCACAAACACTGCCCTTTTTAGATGGTTTATTTAGTTGTCTGTTTGTCGGTGCTATTCGCTTTAGCATTCGGATTGTAGATAGAGCCAACCAAAAACAGAAAACATATTATCGTCGCGATAGCGTCCTCGTAGTTGGTGCAGGTAACGCGGGTGTTTCCTTGGTGCAAGAGATGCAAAGAAATCCGCAACTAGGGATGAATCCAGTTGCTTTCATTGATGATGACCCACAGAAAGTTAATTTACGGATTCGCAAATTGCAGGTAGTAGGAAACCGCCACAAAATTCCGGAAATTGTTACCTCCCTCAACATCCGCAAAGTGATTATTGCCATTCCTAGTGCTGCGGGTAAAGACATTCGTGAAATTGTCGATATTTGCAAACAAACTGGACTGCAAACCAGTACATTACCAGCAATTCATGAAATTCTCAATGGTCGTGTCCGCGTAGATAGCATTCGCGATATCCGGATTGAGGACTTACTCAGACGAGAACCTGTACAAACAGATATTGCTAGAGTATCTCAATTTTTGCGTGGTAAAAAAGTTCTAGTCACAGGTGCTGGTGGGTCGATTGGTAGCGAACTGTGCCGCCAAATTCTCAAATGTCGTCCCGCACAAATGATGCTGGTAGGACATGGAGAAAACTCTGTGTTTAACATTCAACAAGAATTACAACAAGTACTGCAATTACTGCAAGAAGAAGGTGAAAATCAAGAACACATTCCTAATCTACTGGCTTGCATTGCCGATATTCGTTTCCGTTCTCGCATCGAGTACATTTTTGAACAATATAAACCAGACGTTGTTTTCCACGCTGCAGCGCACAAACACGTTCCTCTGATGGAATTAAATCCACCGGAAGCGATTACCAATAACGTCATCGGTACCAAAAATCTGCTGGATTTGTCCTTGGAAAACGATGTCGAACACTTTGTAATGATTTCCACTGACAAAGCAGTTAATCCCACTAATGTCATGGGAGCCAGCAAGCGAACTGCGGAAATGTTGGTACTGCAAGCTGCACGTCAAAGTGGTAGATCCTATGTAGCTGTACGTTTTGGTAACGTTCTTGGTAGCCGTGGTAGCGTAGTACCCACATTCCAAAAACAAATTTCTGCTGGTGGTCCAATTACCGTTACCCACCCTGATATTTGTCGTTACTTCATGACTATTCCGGAAGCAGTACAACTAGTGTTGCAGGCTTCAGTTCTGGGACGTAGTGGTGAAGTAATGATGCTAAATATGGGTGAACCAGTCAAAATTGTTGACTTAGCAAAAGAATTAATTCGGCTTTCCGGATACCAAGTTGGTAAAGACATTGAAATTAAATTTTCTGGCTTGCGACCGGGAGAAAAACTCTTTGAAGAGTTGTTTATTGAAGGTGAAGAATACGAACCTACAGACCATGAAAAGCTGTTTGTCGTTAAAAATGCTAGCCGGATTATTCCCGACCATTTGATTTCTACAGTTGAGCAATTGTGTCAAGCTGCCGAGAAAAATGATGCCAATGCGATTGTGTTTTTAATGGAACAAATAGTTCCCGGTTACAAACCAAAATACGAAAATAAGGGACTATTTGCTAGTACAAATAGTAATGTGCTACAACCAGTTAAGCAGCAAGAAGTGTCTACCACCCATCCCCTAGCAAAAGAATTGCAAAGGGCACTCGATAATCAAGAATTTTGTCTGTTCTACCAACCAATTATGCGCCTACAAACTGGCGATGTAGCTGGATTTGAGGTGCTGTTGCGCTGGCAACATCCCCAGAAAGGTTTAATTGCTCCAGACAAGTTTCTTGCTGTTGCTGAAGAAGCAGGTTTGATTATCCCCATAGGTTGGTGGATGTTACGTGAAGCTTGCCAGCACATGAGTAAATGGCAGCAACAAGTTCCCGAAAAATCTTCTTTAACCATTGGGGTGAAACTTTCTAGTAAACAGTTTTATCAGCCAGATTTGAGCAGAAAAATTGAAGATATTCTCCTAGAAACAAATCTCGATGCTCGCAATTTGGTGCTAGAAATTTCTGAAGATGTCATTTTGGAAGATTTTGATAAGGCACTAGATGTACTTTCGCAACTCAAAGCTGTAGAAATTAAGCTGCAAATCGATAAATTCGGTATCAGCAATGTACTTTCCAACAGCAAACACAACTTAACCAACATGTTGAATCAGCAAATTGACAAATTAAAGGTTGACTCTCATTTGGTGAAGCGGATAGAAAGCGATCTCGAAAGTTGGCAAATGTTTGAAAATGTTGTCCAATTCGCCCAAAAATCAGGTGTAGACTTAATTGCTGATGGCATCGAAACAGCCAAGCAACTGGCGCAAGTCAAATCTCTCCAATGTGTATACGGACAGGGATACTTCTTTTCTCAACCAGTGGGAATGGATGCAGTGAAAACTTTGATGGCAGTTAAGTCTTAATGGTGAACTAGTACAGACGCGAATAGCATCGCGTCTGTACTTAGGTAAAATTACCCTGGGATCAACCTGCTGAAATATGTAAATTAAAATTCTTATTACTGCTTCCTGAAAATTAATAACTAATTAATTAACATCTACCAATTTAGACAGATTTTTTCAACATAAATTAATGGCAATATATGGACAAGAGTAAACCACTAACGTTACGTCGTAATTTTTCTTGGACTTTCATTGGTAATGCTGTCTATGCAGCTTGTCAGTGGGGAATGGTGATGATGCTTGCCAAACTTGGCTCTCCAGAAATGGTAGGACAGTTTACTTTAGGATTTGCCATTACTGCCCCCGTGTTTATGTTTACTAATCTCCAACTGCGAGTTATTCAAGCGACGGATGCTAAACAACAGTATCAATTTGGGGATTATCTGGGTTTACGGCTCATAGCCACAGGAATTGGACTGTTGGTGACAGCAGCCATTACTTTTAAATCTGGATACCGACCGGAAACAGCACTGGTTGTTTTGCTGGTAGGTTTAGCTAAGGCATTAGAATCTATCAGCGATGTTTTTTATGGGCTAATCCAGCAGCATGAACGCATGGATCGGATTGCTCGGTCGTTGATGATTAAAGGCCCTTTGTCCCTGCTGCTGTTGGGTATTGGAGTTTATGTATCTGGCAATGTGGTCTGGGGAGTGCTAGGATTAGTGGTTGCATGGGGAGCAATTTTATTGGGTCACGACGTACCCAACGGTGCAAAGATACTGAAAGATTTGCAGTTGATGCCATCTGAGAATCACCATTCCCAGAATATCGGATCTACTCTGCAACCACGATGGGATCGCAAAACCATAGTCAAGTTAATTAAATACGCTGCCCCCCTAGGTTTTGTGATGATGCTGATTTCTCTCAACTCCAATGTCCCCCGCTATTTCATTGAGTCGCATTTGGGAGAGAGAGAACTGGGTGTGTTTGCTGCTATGGCATACCTAATGGTGCTAGGAGGCATGGTAGTGAATGCTTTGGGTGAGTCCGCTAGTCCACGATTGGCGAAATATTACGCAAACCGAAATGCGATCGCTTTTCGCACTCTGCTGTTGAAGCTGGTGGGAATTGCGACAGTTATAGGTACAATAACCGTCTTGATATCTCTAGTCGGTGGTAAGCAGATTTTAACTCTGCTGTATAACCCTGAGTATGCCCAACATACAAATTTGTTTGTTTGGCTGATGGTTGCCGCCGGTGTCGGTTACGTTTCTGCCTTCTTGGGCTACGGAATGACCACAGCCCAATATTTCCGCATCCAAATACCTTTGTTTTCAGCAGTTACAGGTGCATCCGCTCTAGGTTCTATGTTCCTGATTCCCGCCTATGGACTTCAAGGGGCGGCGATCGCATTGATTGTTTCATCCGGCGTGCAAGTTGTCATCAGTTGGGGGATTATTCTTCATGCCCTCAACAAGCTTTCTAGGTTACAAGAAACCTAAAAGCATCGAGCATCTACCATCTAGAGACCAAATTTGCAAGTTAGATGGTCATTCTTAACTCAAAAGCATCTACCATCTACAAACCAAATTTGAAGGTTAGATGGGGTAAGAAATTATGAACAACAAATTTTCGCGCAAAACACGTTTTCTGACGCTTGCATTGCTGACACTACTTTGTTGTCATGCCCTAGCTATGTCTTTTACAAATGGCGCCATTCCTCCGCTAATTAGAGACCTGTTGCAAAAACTAACTCCTGATTTAATTGACCCTGTGACAGCTGCCAATCCCCGAAGTAGTTACATTCCTGTTAACAGTAACTTGAATGAAAATCCTAATACTGAGGAAACCTTGGTAGCTAGGAGATATCGAACACCGGCATCTGCTCCGTTGGCTTCCAACGAACAAGGAACCATTGTTACTTATCCCCAAACCAGTAGCGAAAAAAGTACCACATATTCAGTCACAATCAATGGTCAATCTGTACCTGTCCAGAAATACAACTCCATCAGCTATGTTAATTTTGCCTTTGCGGGTAAGGCAGATGTTCAAGTAACAGTCAAAGAAAACGTTAATAGCTATACCCTCAGCCCAAAACAAACCGAAATTCCCTCCACCAAAAACGGCAATAAAATTTCCTTCTCGTTGACTGAACCCAGAAAGCTAATTCTGCATAAAGTCAACAACCTAGATGAAAAACTGTTTATCCTGGCAGACCCCCCAGAAGAAAATCCACCCCAATTGAATAGCCCAAATGTTGTCAACATCATGAATTATGGAGTGGATAACACTGGGTCTCAGGATATTACTGAAAAAATTCAGCAAGCCATCAATGATACTGCTACCAAACAGGGAGTACTTTATTTTCCGCCTGGGTTGTATAAAACTCAGCAGTTGAATTTAAGAAGCAACATGACCATGTACCTAGCAGGGGGGTCAATACTCAAAGGTACTGAGAAAATCAACCCATCTTACGGTAATGGACTGCTGAATTTAGAAAACATCAGCAACGTCAATATCAAGGGCCGTGGTGTCCTTGATGGTAATGGGTCTTATTGGCGGAATAATGGTGGTTGGTACAGCCTAATTAAGATGTCAAACACCCATAATATTTCATTGGAAGACATCATTATTCGGGACCCGGCTGTTGCCAATGTCTGGATAGAGTATTCCGAAAACGCCAATATCTATAACACAAAAATTTTGGCAGACCCCCAACCAAAGTTTGTCAATACCGATGGATTTGATTTCTGGTCTTCCAGAAACATTACTGTCGATAATGTCCTTTACAAAGGCACAGATGATGCGACATCTCATGGTGGCGACAAGAAAAAGGCAATCCAAAATAATGAAAACATCAATGTTAGAAATTCTGTGTTTTATACAGGTGCTGGTTTTAAGATTGGCACATCGACAGCACAGGATTATATCAAAAACATCACCTATGAAAATATCGATGTAGTTTACACCGATGCTGGTTTTGGATTATGGGCAGTAACCGGAGCCAATTTTGAAAACATTTTCTTTAAAAACATTCGAGTTGAGGACATTCTCAACGCCCCTAAAGATTGGGGTTCTGCCTCTATTCTTGACTTGAGGATACTGGAGGCAAATTGGGAACCAAACTCTAATGCAAATAACTTGGGGCATATCAAAAATGTTTATTTCCAAAACCTGAAAATTGATGACAAAGGAGGTGCCAATTCAACTTTACAAGGTTATGATAGACTCCAGAACATTAGCAACGTAGTTTTTGATAACTTCTATCTCCAAGGAAAGCTGGTTACTAAGCCTGAAGATGCTTTCTTCAGTCTGTTACCCAGCTATAAAGATGACAAGAATTACGTGCAGTTAAAATTCACCCAAAGCAATCCCACGATTCTCAACATTACAGCAAATCAGATGTATGCATCCGAATCTGGTGATGTTGGGGAGTTTACCGTGAGTCGCACGGGTGATAATAGTCAACCGTTAACAGTGAATTACACTATCAGGGGAACAGCAGAAAACGGCACAGATTATCAAAATCTTGGTAATACCGTGACGATTCCTGCGGGTGCAGATTCAATCAAAATCAATATTCAGCCCATAAAAGATAGCAATCAAGAAGGTCTGGAAACAGTGTTTTTAAGCCTGGAAAATCTACCTAACAGCACTCAGTATATGCTGGGACAAAACTTTCATGCCGTTGTTAACATTCGCGATTAATGAGCATGAAATTAAGTAAGGATAATCAAATCGGATGATGTCCTACTAATACTTTAAATCTTTCACAAACCGGGCAACTTTTATTTGCAGGTTGGATTCCACAGTTGCCTGGTTTTTTGTGGGGATTACCCTGTTGTTTCAATGGTAAATAAAATACACAAATAATTTACTTTTATTTGGTGTGAGATAAACAAAATGCTAGAACCAATCAACAAGTATATGAAAGCAAACAAAGCTATCCCCGGCAACCATAACCAGCCGTTGCGTGTTCTACACGTACTGGGTGGGATGAATCGCGGTGGGATTGAAACTTGGTTAATGCACATTCTGCGCCATATCGACCGCGATCGCGTCAAGATGGATTTCATCGTCGGCACGACTGAACCAGGGTCTTATGATGAAGAAGCTCGCAGTCTCGGTTGTCGAATTATACCCTGCTTGCATCCATCTAAACCATTGATGTACGCAGCCAATTTCAAACGTATTCTCCATGAATACGGTCCCTACGATATCGTTCACAGTCACGTACATTTCTTTAGCGGTTACGTCCTGCGTGTAGCACAGCGCTCAGGTATACCCATTCGGATTGCCCACAGTCACAATAATACGGCTGCTGCTGAAGCAGGAGCCGGATGGTCTCGGCGCTGGTATTTAAATGTTACGCAATCATGGATTAACAAATACGCCACCGCTGGCTTAGCTTGTTCTAGTCATGCAGCAGTTGATTTATTTGGTACAAATTGGAACCTTGACCCTCGCTGGCGGGTGCTTTCCTACGGCATTAATCTAGCACCCTTCGAGCAACAGCTAGATAAACTAGCAGTGCGAGCAAAATTGGGCATTCCCGAAGATGCTTTTGTTATTGGTCACGTAGGTAGATTTGTGGAACAGAAGAACCACAAATTTCTTTTAGAAATTGCTGCCGAAGTCGCCAAAAAAGAACCCAAAATGTACCTGCTGCTATTAGGTGAAGGTACACTGCAACCAGAAGTTAAGCAACAAGCTGTGCAATTAGGCATTGCCGACAGGACAATTTTTACAGGTTCGCGCCCTGATGTTCCCAATATAATGCTAGGTGCAATGGATGCCTTCCTATTTCCCTCCCACCACGAAGGATTGGGTTTGGTGTTAGTTGAAGCCCAAGCTGCCGGACTACCTTGTATCTTTTCCGATGTGGTTCCCCCAGAAGCGGATGTCGTCAAGCCACTAGTAAACAGACTATCTCTATCCCAATCAGCTACAGACTGGGCAACCCAAGTGCTGGTAAATCGAGATGCTGCGATCAAACTCTCCCAAGCTTCGGCTTTGAAACTCACCCAAACCAGTCAGTTTAATATTGCAACTTCGGTACAGGAGTTAGAAAACTTCTATCAATCACAATTGGCAAAAGTAGCAGCGGTATGAGCGATCAGAGCGTTTCCCCTAGAAAATTTCATATAGATAGTGTCATTATTTCTTTTGTTGTCTGCTCTCTAATTGTGGCGTGGAATCTGCATACTTCCCCCAAGTTTGAGCATTGGTTTTTGATTCCCGTTGCCTTATCTGGATTTGTTGTTACTATCGATGCTGTCAACTGGTTCATGGGTCGTCTGAGTATCTTTGACCCAGTGGGGATTATCGGTTTATTAAGTTTCCATTTCTTCTTTACTGCACCCATACTTCATGTTAGTTGGGATCAATGGTTAGAACCTTGGTTTCAGTACCCACCGGACTGGCGACCTTGGCTGGGTGGTATGGCTATCTTTAATTTATTGGGTATAATAGTGTATCGCTTCTGTCTGAATCTGGTGCCCCTAAAATCCCACAACGCCTCTGGTCAGACAGTATGGCAGATTCATCAGAAACGGTTTAAGCTTGTTGTGAACGCTGCTATGGCAGTTTCTGCCGTCCTCCAGATTAACGTCTATCGGCAGTTTGGCGGCGTCATGGGCTACATTAATTCCGCCAATAGCGCCGCGACGGGGGCAGAGGAAGTAGATAAATTCCAAGGTATGGGAATTGTCTTTCTCGTCTCTGAGAGCTTCCCAATTCTAGCAATGATGGCTTTTGCTGTCTGGGCTAAGCAACATAAACGCTTACAAAGCTGGCCTGTATTACTAATAGCTTTGGTAATATTTATAGTCCTACAAATGTTTTTTGGTGGACTGCGCGGCAGCCGTGCTAATACCATCTGGGCTTTGTTTTGGGCAGCGGGTATTATTCATTTCTGGATTCGTCCCATCACTAAAAAAGACATTGCTTTGGGACTGGTTTTTTTAGTGTGTTTTATGTACATTTATGGCTTCTTTAAGGCAGGGGGTGTAGAAGCAGTTCAGAAGGCTTTCTCTGGTGAGGAAGCTCGTGCCCAGATGGAAGAGGAGTCGGGACGAACGTGGCAAGGTATGCTTCTTGGAGACTTGGGACGTAGCGATGTTCAGGCTTTTATGCTCCACAGAAGTATGCGCCCTAACAGCGATCACGAATATGCCTGGGGACAAACCTATGTAGCAGCATCAACTATTCTCATCCCTAGCGCTCTTATGCCCCATAAACCAGACCGCAATAAAACCAGGGAAGGTACAGAACTCTTATTTGGCAAAGGTTCTTACATTCCCGGTCAATGGCACTCTTCCAAAATCTATGGGCTAACAGGTGAAGCTATGCTCAACTTTGGGCCTTTTGTGATGCCGTTTATGTTTATCCCTTTTGCAATTTTAATTGGTTGGGTTCAGAGTTGTCTGTTTAGCTGGCACTCTTCAGACAGTAGATTACTTTTGTTGCCGATGCTCGTCAACTTCTGTTTTGTGGTGCTAGTGAGTGATTTGGACAACGATATCTTTTTCTTAATGAAAAATAGTGGCTTTCCTACCCTCGTGGTTTGGTTGAGTTCTCAAAAGAAATTTGTTCCCAATAACTTGGGGAATCTCCAAGCTATTTCGACAAAAAAATTATCGCAGATGCGAACTGTACACAGAAAGTTAAAGTCCCAAAACTAGACCTAATTTAAGATTTAGCCTTTCTCGCAATCCTCTGTAGATTAGAGAAAATAACAAGTTTCATAATCCCGCTTTCTTTGAGAAACCGGGATTTTTTTTGCTTATAGACCAAGGCCGCGATCGCTTTGCTGCTGTTCTTTGAGCAGATATCGTTCATTTTTCATGATCTGGTGCATTATTCTTTATTTATCAAAAAAAACCTCAGTATTTTATGTATAAAAAGTTATATTTTATCCTCATTTGTACTTCCGTAAACAACTATTCACAGCTATTTTTATGTATTTTTTTATTAAAAAAATATTTTTTTATTAGTATTAATACTAATAAAAGTTACCAAAAATTTCTTTAATAGCATCTAAATATACAGCTAGTATTAGGTTTATTTGCTGATTTATTGATGTGAAATAGACAGTATCCTACTTATCCATGTAGTAGAAATTACTTCTGAGTTATCAATGATGTAGCCGATGCTGCCTAGCAAATAATTTATTTGTTACTGCAATAGCCAAGCATCATTGGTCATCTACCGATGGAATAAGTAAATTTATGAACAAAAAATTTTCGCGCCGCACACGTTTTGTGGGGCTTGCATTCATTGCTGCACTGTGTTCTCAGCTTTATCCTTTAGCTATGTCTTTCATAAATAGCGAAATTCCGTTACTCAGTGTAGCTAGAGCCTACAGTAGTGAGAAATCTGTTATTAATGACTTAAATACTAAGTCCAATTTGGAACTTCCATTAGTAACAAAAACATCTCAGATGCTGGCATCTACTGCTTCGGTGTCCAATCTTACAAGAACCATAGTTACTTATCCCCCAACGAGTACCCAACGCAGCAGCACATATTCGGTAACAATTAACGGTCAACCTGTAGTTGTCGAGAAATACAACTCTATCAGCTATGCACATTTCGCCTTTGCGGGTAAGGTTGATATTGAGGTAACTGTCAAAGAGAACGTCAATAACTACACTCTCAGTCCGAAACGATACAATATTCCCTCGACCAAAAACGGCAATAAAATTTCCTTTTCGTTGACTGAACCCAGAAAGATGATTCTGCATAAAGTCAACAACCTAGATGAAAAACTGTTTATTCTGGCAGACCCCATAGACAAGAAACTGCTTCCAGGGAAAAACCCAAATATTGTTAATATCCTGAATTATGGAGTTGATAACACTGGTTCTCAGGATATTACCGACAAAATTCAGCAAGCTATCGATGATACTGCAGCCAGACAGGGGATACTTTATTTTCCCCCTGGTCTGTACAAAACTCGGCAGTTGAATTTAAAAAGCAATTTGACTCTACACCTGGAAGGGGGGTCTGTACTCAAAGGTACCGACGAAATCAACCCATCTTTTGGTCATGGACTGCTAAATTTAGAAAATGTCAGTAATGTCAAAATTCAGGGACGTGGTGTCTTAGACGGGAATGGGTCATATTGGCGGAATAATGGTGGTTGGTACAGCTTGATTAATATTTCCAAAGTCCGTGATGTGTCGTTGCAAGATATCATTATCCGCGACCCGGCTGTTGCCAATGTGTGGATAGAATATTCCGAAAATGTGAATATCTATAACACGAAAATTTTGGCAGACCCCCAACCAAAGTTTGTCAATACAGATGGATTTGATTTCTGGTCTTCTAGAAACATTACTGTTGATAATGTCCTCTATAAAGGTACGGACGACGCCACATCTCATGGAGGCGACAAGAATCAGCCAATCCAAAATAATGAAAACATCAATGTCAGAAATTCTGTGTTTTATTCCGGTGCAGCTTTTAAAATGGGCACAACAGCAACACAGGATTTTATTAAAAACATAACCTATGAAAACATTGACGTTGTTTAC
>Ga0114939_10002188_pt1 | contig 14803 bp, 12 predicted proteins | sample AshMeaCrysSpring_FD_87196 | JGI IMG/M metagenome (GOLD analysis project Ga0114939, IMG submission 87196) | Groundwater microbial communities from Big Spring, Nevada to study Microbial Dark Matter (Phase II) - Ash Meadows Crystal Spring | ecosystem: Environmental > Aquatic > Deep subsurface >... | reverse complement strand
GCGCAAGCTGCTCGTCGCGGTCGAGGGCATGCGCGAGGCCAACCCGATGCTCGGCCTGCGCGGCGTCCGGCTCGGCATCCACCTGCCGTCGCTCGTGCGGATGCAGGTGCGCGCGATCCTGGAGGCGGGCTGCGCGTGCACGCGCGAGGGCGTCAAGGTGAAGCCGAAGATCATGATCCCGCTCACCGCCCACAACAACGAGCTCAAGGTCGAGCGCGCGATCCTCGAGGCCGAGGCCGCCGCGGTGATGAAGGAACAGGGCATCAAGGTGCGCTACCAGTTCGGCACGATGATCGAGATTCCGCGGGCGGCGATCACCGCGGACCAGATCGCGAAGTACGCCGAGTTCTTCTCGTTCGGCACCAACGACCTCACGCAGACGACGTTCGGCATCTCGCGCGACGACGCCGAGACCGGGTTCCTGCAGGAGTATCTCGAGAAGCGCATCCTGCCGGAAAATCCGTTCGCGACGCTCGACCAGGCAGGCGTGGGCAAGCTGATGCAGGCCGGCGTCGCGCTCGGACGGCAGACGCGGCCCGACCTCGAGGTCGGCATCTGCGGGGAACACGGGGGCGACCCGAAGACGATCGCCTTCTGCCACGCGATCGGGCTCGACTACGTGAGCTGTTCGCCCTTCCGGGTGCCGATCGCGAGGCTCGCGGCCGCCCACGCGGCGCTCGCGAGCGCGGCCGGCGCGTGAACGGGCAGGCGGCCGCGGGATCGTGGGCCCGGTAGCGCGCCGCGCCCGCTCGGGGGACGGCCGCCCGCGGCGCCGCGGCGAACGGGGTGCGCCGCCCCCGCGCGGCGGGCGCATACTCGCGCCGATGCAACGTGCCGCGGAGACCGTGCGGGGTGCGGTTGCGAGCCTCGCGCTCGCGGCGAACGTGCTCGTCGTCTTCACGTTGATGACGCCGTTCGCGCTCGCGAAGCTCGTCCTGCCCGCGACCGCGGTGCGGCGAGCCTGCGACCACGCCCTCGCCGTCCTGGTGTCCCGGTGGGTCGGGGTCAATGGCGCGATCATGACCGCGGTCGGCCGAACGCGCTGGGACGTCGGGAGCGTCGAGGGCCTCAATCCCCGCGGCTGGTACCTCGTGAGCTCGAACCACCAGTCGTGGACCGACATTTTGGTGCTGCAGAAGGTCTTCCACAGGCGGATCCCGTTCCTCAAGTTCTTCCTGAAGGCCGAACTGATCTGGGTGCCGGTGATCGGGCTCGCCTGGTGGGCGCTCGACTTCCCGTTCATGAAGCGCGGCAAGCAGGGCGGCCGCAGCGACCTCGAGACGACGCGCCGCGCGTGCGAGAAGTTCAAGCTGATCCCGACCTCGGTGATGAACTTCGTCGAAGGCACGCGCTTCACCGCCGCCAAGCACGCCGCGCAGGGCTCGCCGTACCGGCACCTGCTGAAGCCCCGCGCCGGCGGCATGACCGTCGCTCTCGCGACGATGGGCGAGGACTTCGACGCGCTGCTCGACGTGACGATCGCCTACCCCCGCGGCACGCCGACGTTCTGGGACCTCTTGTGCGGACGCATGGAGGAGGTCGTCGTGCGCGTCGAGACGCGGCCGATTCCGCGCGAGCTCGCGGGCGGCGACGCCGCGGGCGACCCGTCGTTCCGCGCCGGCGTGCAGGACTGGCTGGGCGGGATGTGGACGCGCAAGGACGAACTGCTCGACCGCCTGCTGCCGCCCGAGGCGCAGGCGGCGCGGCGGGCCTGACGGGACGTCGCCGGCGCCGCCCCCGGCGGCCCGGCGCTTCGTCCGCCTGCGCGACGAGCCGCCGCCCGGGCCGGCGGCGACCCGGTCAACCGCCGAGGTGCACGGAGTAGCGGGCGCCGTTGGACATCATGCACGTGCCGGTGCCCTGGTACGGCGTCGTCATCTGGTAGTCGCAGCTCATGAACGTGCCGCGCGGACCATAGGCGCTCGCGACGCCGCGGCGCTCGTCGCCGTGAACGCGCGTCGCCTCGCCCGTGAGGAGCTCGCCCTTGTATTCCATCTGGAACCGTCCCTTGCCGGTCATCATGTTGGTGACGGTGCCGGTGATCATGCCGTCGTGAGCCGCCTGCTCGTTGGCCGGATAGAGGCGCGCCGTCAGCGTCGCGCTCGACGGAACGGGCGCGACGGCCGCGTGGGCGCCCGGCGCGTGGACCACGGGCGGCAGGCCGGTGGCGGGCACGACGACGGTCGGCACGGGCACGCCGACAGGCACCGCGGGATAGATCGGCGTGCCGTCGGGCGCGACCGGAATGACATAGCAGCCCGCCAGCGCGACCGTCGGCAGCGCTGCCGCAACGAGAAGTCGCCTGGAGATGGTGTTCATCGCAGCTCCTCCGCGAAGGTTGCGCGGGAGTGTCCCCGCGGAACCACCCTCCGCCGGATGCTGCGGTGCGGCAAGCGCCGTGGACGAAGTGGCGCACGGCGCTACGCGCAGGCGCGCGGCACGCTACTTCGAGGTGTCCGGTTCGCGGCCCCGGCGCCCGCTGCGCGGCTGCGCCGACGCGCCCGCGGCCGGCATCGACGGCTGCAGCGACCCTCCCGCAGGAACCGGTGCCTGGCCTTCCTTGCGCAGCAACCGGAACGCGCGCGGCTCCCACGGCCGGATCGCAAGCAGCAGGCTCGTACCGTGCCGCTCGGCGAGTGGCAGCGCGCGGTCGTCGTTGTGGTGCTCGGCGAATTCGCCCGCGACCTTGCGCAGGCGCGCGATCAACTCGGCAGTCGACGCCTTCGACAGCATGCCGCTCACGAACAGGAACAGCTCGCCGGCGCGGTCGAACTTGCTTCCGAGGTACTCGTGTTCGACGCGCTCGCGGAAGTACCGCTGGATCGGACCGTCGGGAAGCCACGAGAACGTGCGGCTGATCAGCGGGCGGATCCGGTTGCCGGGAAGCAGCTCGATGATCCGGCGGCGGTCGAGGCGCGCGAGGTAGCGCAGCACCTCGGCCGGCGGCAGGTCGTAGGTCTGCACGATGTCGTCGAAGGTCCAGTTGCCGACGGCACAGAGCGCGATCAGCATGAGGCGGGGGTCGGAGACGATCTCCTGCTCCTGCTCGACCGTGAGACGCGTCATTCCGGCCTGCTCCCCGCTCGCCTCGCGCACCAGCTCGGCGAACTCGATGCCTGCGACCTGGCAGACCTCCTCGAGGCGCTGCAGCGTGAACTCCCGGCGCGAGAACATGCGCTTCACGCTCGCCTCCGACAGGTCGAGCGCGCGCGCGACCGTCGCATACGTGATGCCGCGCCCGCGCAGCATGCGCTTCAGCGCGTCCACCAGCGCACTTGCGTGCATCGCTCCCCCCTTCCCCGCTCCTCCCCGGGCGCGTGCATTGCGGCGGCGGCAGGCACGCGCCCGGGTCGCCGCGACGGACCCGTCCGCATTCAGCCCCGGAGCCACGCGGCGCCGCGCACGCCGCTCGAATCGCCGTGGGCGTTGCGCACGAGCCGCGTGTCGACGGCATCCGCGAACACCCACGTTTCCCACAGCCGGGGCACGGCGTCGTAGAGCCGCGCGACGTTCGACAGGCCGCCACCCAGCACGATGACGTCCGGGTCGACGACGTTGATCAGGTGCGCGAGCGCCCGGGCGAGCCGCGACTCGTAGCGCTCCAGCGTGCGCCCGGAGGCCGCGTCCCCCGCCGCGGCGCGGGCGACGATCGTCGCGGCGTCGGCGTCGCCGCCGCCCGCGCGCGCGTGGTCCGCGGCGAGGCCGGGGCCCGAGAGGAACGTCTCGATGCAGCCGGCGAGGCCGCAGTAGCACGCCGGGCCCGGCCGCTCGTCTTCGCCCGACCAGGGCAACGGGTTGTGCCCCCACTCCCCGGCGATCGCGTTGCGGCCCTCGAGGACGCGGCCGTCGACGACCAGGCCGCCGCCGACCCCGGTGCCGAGGATCACGCCGAAGACCACCGACGCGCCCGCGCCCGCGCCGTCGATCGCTTCCGAGAGCGCGAAGCAGTTGGCGTCGTTGGCGACCGCCACCGGCCGGCCGAGCCGCGCCTCGAGGTCCTCCCGGATCGGCCGTCCGTTCAGCCAGACCGAGTTCGACCCGCGCAGGCGGCCGTCGCGCGGCGAGCGGGACCCGGGCGTGCCCACGCCCACGCTCGCCACGCCCGCCGCGACGCCGAGATCGCGCTCTGCCTCGGCGACGAGCGCCTCGATCGTCGCGAGCGTCGCGGCGTAGTCCCCGCGCGGCGACGGCACGCGCCGGCGCAGGAGCTCGCCGCCCGTGGCGTCGAGCGCGACGACCTCGATCTTGGTCCCGCCGAGGTCGACGCCGATGCGCGGTGCCATCATCGGTCGCCAGCCGGCGCGGATCCCGCGGTCGCCCGTCCGCGCTCCTCCCCGCCTCGGCCGGCGAGCCGGCGCCATAGCCAGCCCACCGGCGAGTGCGCGCCGAGAAGCAGGTGGTCGCGCGCCTCGGCGACGTTGAGGGTCGTCGCCAGGGCGTGGCGCGCCGAACGCCGGCCAGCCAGTAGCAGCTCGTCGCGTTCGGCCAGCACGAAATCGTCCGTCGGCGCGCGATGGGTGCGACCGTCCCGGACGACGGCGAGCGCGACCGCCCGGATCGGCTCGTCCGGCGCGGCCGGATCGCGCAGAAGCTCGCCCAGGGTGACCGGCCGCCGCTCCCGGGCGAGCCACGCCGAGAGCGCCGGAGCGTCGTCGGGCGTGATCCGTACGCGCCACAGGAGCGGCACGCGCGGGCCGCAGCGTTCGGCGAGGCGCGCGACCAGCGCCGCCGCCCGGGCGTCCCCGTGCCTCGGGATGGTCTCGATGAACCGCGCCGCCAGCGAATCGGTGATGCGCGCCAGCACCTCGTGCGCCGCGAGTTCGGTGGGCACGAGCACGTAGTCGGCGCCCGACGCCGCGAAAAGGCGGGCGTTGGCGGCGTCGTTGTGCCGCGCGATCACGAAGATGTCCGGATTCGCCCGTCGCGCCGCGGCGATCACCGACAGGTTGGTCGTGTCGTTGTCCGTGGCGGCGACGAACCCGGCGGCATCCTCGAGCCGTGCACGCGCGAGCACGTCGGGCTCGGTGCCGAAACCGACGATGATCGACGGATCGTCGGCGGCAGCGAGGCCCGGCTCGATGATCGTGACGTCGAGGCCCTCGGCCAGCAGGTCGGCGACCACCTCGCGGCCGAAGCGGCCGTAGCCGCAGATCACCCAGCGGCCGCGGGGCGGCTCGCGCCGAGGCGGCAGCTCCGTGCCCGGCTCGCCGGTCAGCCATTCCACCAGCCGGAACGCCGCCGGCGCGCGCAGCGCGACGCGCAACAGGTCGCCGAAGCGATCGAACGGGTTGACGATCGACGGCGAGCCGAACGCCCGCATGCGTTCGGCGATCGGCCGCGAGACCGTGCGGGCGAGCACCGGCACGTCCGGCCGCAGCATCGCCGCCGCCATGGCCACCGCCAGGTTCGCCTCGTCGTCGTTGGTGAGCGCGATCACGCCTTCGAGCCGCTTGTGACCGAGGCCGGCGAGCACCAGGTGCTCGGGGTTGCGCGCGTCGGCGACGAGCCCGGGGACGTCCGCGCGAAACGCGTCGAGTTCCAGGTCGTCGATCCGCGTCGCGTCGATGTCGACGACCACGAAGCGGCGGCCCAGCGCGTCGAGCGAGCGGCCCAGCATGCGCCCGGTCTGCCCGTAGCCCGCGACCAGCACGAACGGCTCGCGGAGGCGCCGCACCCTGCGCGCGAAGCGCTGCATCGCGAGCGTGTGCCTGAAGGCCCGGTCCTGCGCCAGCGCGAGCAGCGTGCCAATCGCGTACGCCCAGCCGATCACCGTGAGGTAGATCGAGAACGTGACCCACAAGCGCTGCGCGTCGGTGAAGGCGTACGGGATCTCGCCGAAGCCGATCGTCGTGGCCGTATAGCTCATGAAGTAGAAGGCGTGGAAGAAGCCCATCGACCAGGGATTGCCGTCGCCGTCTCGCCCCGGGACCAGCGTGAGGCCGAGCACGCTCACCGCGTAGATCGCGATCAATACGACGAGGGGCGTGCGCATCCTGCGCAGGATGAGGAAGACTGCCGACGAAGGCGGCTCGGCGCGCGGCAGCGCGCGCGGCGCCTCGTCGTCGGCGACGAGCACCCTGTGCAGGTACGCGAGGAGCGGCTTCACCGTCACCTGCGCTGGAACGAGACCGTCTCGATCACCAGCAGCACCACCGAGACGACGTTGGCGAACAGCGCGCCGCCGGAGAGCGAGACGATCGAGGCCATCGCGTGCGCGTCGAGGCCGGCGGGGGCCGAGCTCACCGCATAGGCCCACACGACCGCAGCGGCGATCAACTGCAGGTCCGCGACGAGGCTGGTCGCGAGGTGGACCGCACCGATCTGCGTGCGGTCGCCGAACTTGAGCACGGTCGCCACGAGGTTGACGACGACCGCGGCGAACAGCTCGTAGACGTTGTGGTGCGTCGGGTCGGCGATGTCGCCGATGAAGAAGCCGAAGTTGAGCGTCGCTGCGAGCAGGATGAAGAAGCCGAAGACGACCTTCTCGAGACTCATCGCTTTCCCCTCGCCGCCGTCCCGGGCGGCTCTCGCCATTCTAGGGAGAACGCCGACGGACACGACGACCGCGCCTTGCGGTACGTCAACGTCCATGCGTTCCGCGCCTCGGCCGCCCGTTACGACGTCGGTGGCAGCGCCGCAGGCGGCCGCCACGCGCGTGCCCGGCGCCGTCGGCGGCACGGGGCCCCCGCCCGGATGGTCGTAACGGATGACAGCACCGCGGCTCCACCCCATAATCGCGCGAGCGAGGGCTGCCGGAAGAGCGCTGCCCCGCGAACCGGACAGGAACCTGGAGAAATCGCATGGCACAACGCCGCACCACGCTGCGCAGCAAGTCGGGCAAGAAGCTCTACGCGGTCCGCAACGCCGACGGCACGTTCAAGGACATCCAGACCTACAAGCGCGCGCACGCCGCCGACCTGCGTCGCAAGTCGAAGGACGAGTTGTCCGCGGGCAGCGTCGCCGTCAAGGCGAAGAAGGCCGTCCGCAAGACTGCGGCGAAGGCCTCGGGCATGGCCGACAGCCTGATCGCCACGGCGAAGAAGGTCGTGAAGCGCGTCGCGAAGTCGGTCGCCGCCGCCCGGCCGGCGGCGGCGAAGACCGCGAAGAAGGCGGTGAAGAAGGCCGCGGCGAAGAAGACCGCCGCGAAGAAGGCGGTGAGGAAGGTGACGAGGAAGGCCGCCTAGCGCGGCCTGCCGGGCTGCCCCGACCCACGGCGGCGCCCACCCGCTCGCACCCGGCCGGCCGACGCCGGTCGGCTGCGTGCTCCCCCGGGTGTCGAGCCGGCGGTAGCCTTGCCGGCATGCCGCTCCTCGTCGCCGCGCTGTTCGTCGCCGGGTTGCTCGGCGCCTGGCACTGGTGGACCAGCGAGCGCGAAGTCCCGCGCCCGCCGGGCGTGCTCGCGCCGCTCGAGCCGCGGCAGGTCGACGTCGCCGCCGAGCGCCGGATCGCGCACGACGCGCACGTCCTCCACGTGCGGGCCCGCTTCGAGATCGACGCGCGGGTGTTGCAGAAGTCGATCTATCGACTCGACGGCGGCGCGGACGTGGCCCCGGTCGACCTGGGCGTAGGCTGGGGACCGATGTCCGACAGCGCGGTCGTCGCCGACCTCGAGTTCTCGCAGATGGGACGCTTCCTCTACTGGAGGCCGCGCGACCCTGCGCGCTTTCCCCTCGCGCCCGAGGCGATCACGCGCAACGCCACCCAGCTTCACCTCATCCCGGCCAACCGGGAGATCGAGTCGCGCTTGAAGCGCCTGCGTCCCGGCGCGCACGTCGCCATCGGCGGCTGGCTGGTCGACGTCACCGGCCCGAACCGGTTCGCGTGGCGCACGTCGATGAGCCGCACCGACACCGGCGCCGGCGCCTGCGAGATCGTCTACGTCGAGACACTCGGCGTCCGCTGACGCGCCGCTCTCAGCGCGGCACGCAGAACACCGGGCCCTCGACCATCCAGCCACGCGCGACCGTGCGGTCGATCTCCGCCGCGTCGGCCAGATAGCGGTGGTTCGCCTGGCCGCCCATGCCGTTGTTGTACAGCCGCGTCACCGTCTGGTACTCCGTCGCGCAACCGGCGGCCAGCGGCTCGACCGTGCGGAACGCGAGCGCCTCGTAGGTCCAGTCCGGGTTCGCCTTGACCTTCTCGCATTCGGACTTGTTGATCGTATAGAAGTGCGAGTTCGGCCCGACACCAGGCGTGCCGAAGAAGCGGCACGCGTCGTTGCCCGGCCCCGTTCCCGCCTTCCAGCTCCGGAACGCGAAGTTCGTGCGCTTCCAGCCCGGGACCTCGACACCGGCGTCGAGCATCGCGGCTTCCTCGCGGAACGCGGTGATGAAGTAGTGGTCGAGGCTCGCGTTGTAGAACTCGATCGTTTCGACGATCTCGCCGCCGCTCCCGCCGCCCCCGCCGGGGTCGATGTAGTAGTCCTTGCGGTCGTCGAGGCCGCCCTCGACGCTCACCACCTGCGTGAGCCTCGACCGTGCCGCCGCGTTGCCGCTGACCCACGCGTCGAGGAAGCCCAGCGACCAGGTGACGATGTCTGCGGCGCTCCAGGGGTCGAGGTCGTGCCCCTGCCCCTCCAGCAGGACGTGCCCGCGCGGCCCGCCCATGCGGTCGATCGCCTTGCGCACCACTTCCTGTGGCGCGATGGCGTCGTCGGTGCCCGAGAGCGCGAGGAACGGCATCGCGAGGCCCTGCGCCCCCTCCTGGTCATTGCCGAACGCCGGCAGGTTGTCGAGACCGAAGTACGGGACGTAACCGACGCCGGCGCGCACGCGCGCGTCGAGGGTCACGCGCCTGGTGGCGAAGCTCCACAGGTCGTAGGTGAGCTTCGCGCCCGCGAGAAGCGCGACGGTCTCGCCGCCCTGGCTCACGCCGAAGGCGCCGACGCGCGCCGCGTCGATGCGCTCGCGCCAGTCGACGCGTGCGAGCAGCGCGTCGAGCCCGGCGGACATCGACAGGGGGCGAATGGCCTGCATCGCCACGAACTCGTCCCACACGGGAATCGAGAACCGGCCGGCGACGCCGTCCGGCCCGAACACCGAGTAGCGGAGGTCGCCGTGGAACGGCGCGAGCGTCACGTAGCCCCACGACGCGAACGAGACCATCGCGTCGAGGTAGTTGCCGTCGAGCGGGCTGCCTCCGTAGCCGTGGGAGTAGAGGAGCACGGGGAGCTTCGCCGGGCTCGACGGCAGCAGCGGCGCCTCGGCGCCGCGCTGCATCCTCGGCACGACGATGCCGCCCGGAAGCGCATAGTCGGCGCGGGCGTTCGCGCCGGTGGTCGGATAGCACGCGAGGTAGACGTAGCCGACCTGCTGGCCGGCCCAGCGGTCGAACAGGTCGCTGTCGCCGGGTGCCGTGAACGTCGTCGCGAGCGCATCGCCCGGCGACACGAGCAACTGGTCGACGTAGCGCACCCGGTCGCCGCTGGCGAGCCCGCGCCAGTACATGCTCGCGGTCTCGCCCGAGGGCACCCGCGACAGGTCTTGCTCGACGTTCGTGCACGCGACCGGATGGGGACCCTTGGTCGGCAACGGCGGGATCACGGACTGGGCCGCGACCCCGTGAGCGAGCAGCGCGAGCCCGGTCGCGAGCAACCACGCAGACTTCCGGTCACGACAACGCATCGAAAGCACTCCGATCGACGTCTCGATGGCGGCCGGGCGCGACGCGACACGACGAACGACGCCCGCCCCGCGCGCTCAGGGCGGCGTGCAGAACACCGGCCCCTCGATCCTCCAGCCCTCGCCCACCATCGTACCCGCGACCTCGCGGCTCGTCGCGTACCGGTGGTTCGCCTGCCCGCCCTTGCCGTTGTTGTAGAGACGGGTGACGACCGCGCGGTCGCCGGGGCAGGTGCCGACGCCCGGAGCGTCCGCCTGGAAGGCGAGGCCCTCGAAGGTCCACGCCGGATTCGCACGCACCTTCGCGCACTCGTCCGCGTCGATCGTGAAGAAGTGCGAGCTGGGGCCGATGCCCGGCGTGCCGAAGAAGCGGCAGGCCGGCAACCCGGCCACGCCCGGCGCGATGGTGTTGAACGCATAGCCGGTCCGTCGCCACCCCGGGACGACGATGCCCGCGTCGAGCATCGCGGCCTCCGCCGGCTCGGCGGTGACGAAGTAGTGGTCGAGCAATTCGTTGTAGTACTCGACGGCGACGCGCTCGCCGACGGCCGGGGCGGCCGGCGCCACGTAGTCGATGCGCAGCACGTCGTCGCCCCCGCCGGCGACGCGCAGCATGCGGCCGACCCGCGCCCGCGCCGCGCGGTCGCCCGCGACGAACGCGTCGAGCCACTCGAGCGACCAGGTGAAGATGTCGGGCACGTCGAGGTCGCGGATGCCGTGCGGCGTGCCGACGAGCGCCACGAGCGCGCGCGAGCCCTCGAGCCGGCCGACGCCCTGCTCAGCCGGGCCGATCGGCGCGACGACGTCCGCGGTACCGCTGATCGCGAGGTAGGGCAGCGTCACGCCCTCGGTACCGCGGTTGTCGCGGCCGTAGGCCGGCAGGATGCGCTGCCCGAAGTACGGGACGTAGCCCACCGCGCCCCGGAAGCGCGGGTCGAGGATCGCGCGCTTCGATGCGAGCGTCGGCGACGTGGTGAGTTCGGCGCCGCCGACCAGCATCGCGGTCTGCCCGCCCATGCTCGCGCCGAAGACGCCGATCCGGGCCGGGTCGACGCGCTCGCGCCAGTGCGGGTGCGCGAGCATCACGTCGAGCGCCGCGGACGCCGACAGCGGGCGTGTGGCCTGCAGCGCGGTGTAGCGGTCGAAGTTGACGAGCGCCCAGGCGAGATCGCCCGGCTCGAAGGTCGCATACCGGGCGTCGCCGTGGAACGGGGCGACGACGACGTAGCCGTGCGAGGCGAACACCGCGATCGTGCGCAGGTACGTGTCGGCGAGCGGGCTGCCGGCATAGCCGTGCGAGAGCACGACCAGCGGCCAGCGGGTCGTCGCATCGGGGAGGATCGGCGCCTCGGCGCCGCGCTGCATCCGCGGCACCACCCGGCCGTCGGGCAGCGCGTAGTCGGAGCGGCCGTTCGCCGCACTCGTCGGGTAGCAGGCGAGCAGCACGTAGGTGAGCGCCTGGCCGCGCCAGGGACCGAAGAGCTCGCGATCGTCCGGCGCGGTGAAGCGCGCGATCAGCGTGTTCGCCGGGTCGGCCAGGATCTCGGCGAGGTAGCGGCCGCTGCCGTCGTCGCGCGGCACGCCCTCCCACCACAGCGCGATCGGCTCGCCAAGAGGAACGCGCGCGTAGTCCTGCTCGACGTTGCTGCAGGCCACGGGGAACGGGCCCGTCAGCGGCCGCGGCGGCGCCTCCGCGAGCGGATCCGCCCCGGCCATCGCCGCCACGACGGCAGCGAGCAGGCCGGCAAGCATGCGCGAAACGGTCATCGGAATCCCTCCGCGGGCAGGCCGCTGGTGACGGTGGGACGCCCGCCCCGACGCCGGGTTCCCCGCTCGCCGCGAGTCGCGCACCCGTCGCGTCAGAACTGCTCGGCCGCGAGCTCGAGCGTGGCCTCGCCGCCGTGGATCAGCGTCCGCGCGAGCCCGGGCGCCTGCGGCAGCACCGTGGCCGCGTAGAAGCGCGCCGTGGCGATCTTGGCGCGCAGGAAGCCCGAGTCGCCCTCGCCCGCGGCGAGCATGCGCGCCGCGACGAGCGCGCCGCGGCCGAGCTGCCAGGCCGAGGCGACGATGCCCCAGAGCCTGAGGTAGTGCGCGGCGCCCGCGTGCACCGCCCGCGTCTGGGTCGCCGACGACTTCACCACCCAGTCGACGGCGCCGTCGAGCGCGACCGCCGCCTCGGCGAGCGAGGTTCCGAGCACGTGCAGTCGCGGCTCGGCGCTGCCCGAGAGCTGCGCCGCCACCTTCCCGATCTCGGCGATCACCGTGCGCGCCGCCGCGCCGCCGTCGCGGGCGGTCTTGCGGCCGACGAGGTCGTTCGCCTGGATGCCGGTGGTGCCCTCGTAGATCGTGGTGATCCGCGCGTCCCGGAGGTACTGCGCCGCGCCGGTCTCCTCGACGTAGCCCATGCCGCCGTGCACCTGCACACCGAGCGAGGCGACCTCCTGCCCGATCTCGGTCGAGTGCCCCTTGACGATCGGGATCATCAGGTCGACGAACGCCTGGTGCGCCTTGCGCGCCTGCGGGTCGTCGTGGCGGCGCGCGTGGTCCATCGCGGCGGCCGTCACGTAGGCGACCGCGCGCAGCCCCTCGGTGTGGGCGCGCATCGTCATCAGCATGCGCCGCACGTCCGGGTGCTCGACGATCGGGCCGGCCTTCGCCGCCTTGTCGAGACCCACCGCCTTGCCCTGCACGCGATCGCGCGCGTACGCGACCGCGCGCTGGTAGGCGCGCTCGCAGATGCCGACACCCTCCATGCCGACCGAGAAGCGCGCGAGGTTCATCATGATGAACATGTACTCGAGGCCGCGGTTCTCCTCGCCGACCAGATACCCGACCGCGCCCCCCTCGTCCCCGTAGGCCATCACGCAGGTCGGGCTCGCGTGGATGCCGAGCTTGTGCTCGATCGACACGCACTTGACGTCGTTGCGCTCGCCGAGCGAGCCGTCGTCGTTGACCAGCACCTTCGGCACGACGAAGAGCGAGATGCCCTTGACCCCCTCGGGAGCGTCAGGCGTGCGGGCGAGCACCAGGTGGATGATGTTCTCGGTGTAGTCGTGCTCGCCGTAGGTGATGAAGATCTTGTTGCCCTGGATGCGGTAGCTGCCGTCGGCCTGCTTCACGGCCTTCGTGCGCACCGCGGCGAGGTCCGAGCCGGCCTGCGGCTCCGTCAGGTTCATCGTCCCGGTCCACTCGCCCGACACCATCTTCGGCAGGAAGCGCGCCTTCTGCGCCTCGGTGCCGACGAGCTCGAGCGCCTCGATCGCGCCCTGCGTGAGCAGCGGGCAGAGGTCGAAGGCCATGTTCGACGAGTGCCACATCTCCTCGACTGCGGTGGCGACGAGCTGCGGCAGGCCCTGGCCGCCGTGGTCCGGGCTCTTCGACAGCCCGTTCCAGCCGTTCTCGCAGAACTTCCAGTAGGCGTCGCGGAAGCCGGCCGGCGTCGTCACCGTGCCGTCGTCGCGCCGCACCGCGCCCTCCTGGTCGCCGCTCCAGTTGAGCGGGTCGAGGACGTCGGTCGCGAACTTCGAGGCCTCCTCGAGAATGGCCGAGACGACGTCCGGCGCCGCCTCCTCGAAGCCTGGAAGCGACGCGACCTCGGCAAGCCCGGCGAGCTCGTTCATCACGAACTGCATTTCGGCAAGGGGGGCGCGATAGGTGCTCATGGAAGCCTCGGAGGTCGAAGGTATCGCACAGCCTAGCGCGGCCCGCCTAGAGCGCGGCCCCTAAACGACGCAGGCCGGTACCCGGTCCGGGAGGACGCCGTGCGGGCGCCCGCCTCGGAAGCCTGCTGCGGGTAGGGCAGGGCCGGAAGTCCTCGCTGCAGCGACACCCGGCCGCTCAGCTCGCCAGCTCGCGGGTCAGCGCGGGGACGATCTCGAAGAGGTCGCCGACGAGGCCGTAGTCCGCGACCTGGAAGATCGGCGCCTCCGGGTCCTTGTTGATCGCGACGATGACCTTGCTGTCCTTCATGCCCGCCAGGTGCTGGATCGCGCCCGAGATGCCGACCGCGATGTAGAGGTCGGGTGCCACCACCTTCCCGGTCTGGCCGACCTGGTAGTCGTTGGGGACGTAGCCCGCGTCGACAGCGGCACGCGAGGCGCCCATCGCCGCGCCGAGCCGGTCGGCCAGCGCCTCCAGCATCCCGAAGTTCTCCGCGCTCCCGAGCGCGCGTCCGCCGGACACCACGACCCGCGCGCTGGTGAGTTCCGGCCGCGCCGACTGGGTGAGTTCCTGGCCGGTCACCCGCGCCTTGGCGACGTCCGGAGCGGCCGCCCGGGTTTCGATCCGGGCGGTGCCGCCGGTCGCCGGCGCGGCATCGAAGGCCGTGCTGCGCACCGTGATCGCCTTCACCGCGTCCTTCGCCTGGACGGTTGCGAACACGCTGCCCGCGTAGATCGGCCGCACGAACGTGTCGGGCGCGCGGATCGCGGTGATCTCGGAGATCTGGGCCACGTCGAGGCACGCCGCCACCCGCGGCATCACGTTCTTGCCGAAGCCGGTGGCCGGCGCGAGGATGTGCGTGTACCCGCCGGCCACCGCGAGCACCTGCGCCGCGACGTTCTCGGCCGTCGGCTGCGCGAGGTGCGGCGCGTCGACGTGGATCACCCGGGCGACGCCCGGGACCGCGGCAACCGCCTCGGCCGCGGCGCCCGCGCCGCTGCCTGCGACCAGGACGTCGACGTCGCCGCCGAGCTTGATCGCGGCGGTGATCGCGTGCAGCGTGGAGGACTTGAGCGCGTGGTGGTCGTGTTCGGCGAGGACGAGGATGCTCATGGCGTCGGGGGATCGGGTGGAATCGTGACGGGCGTGCGGCGTTCGCGCGGCGGCGGGGTCAGGGGACGACCTTCGCCTCGTTGCGCAGCTTCGCCACCAGTTCCTTGACGTCGGCGACCTTGCCTCCGCCCTGCCGCTTCGGCGGCTCGGCGACGCCGAGCGTGACGAGGCGCGGCGCGACGTCGACGCCGAGCGCGTCCGGCTTCAGCGTGTCCAGCGGCTTCTTCTTCGCCTTCATGATGTTGGGCAGCGTCGCATAGCGCGGCTCGTTGAGGCGCAGGTCCGCCGTGACGACCGCCGGGAGCGGAGCCTCGACCGTCTCGAGCCCGCCGTCGATCTCGCGCTTGACCGTCAGCGTGCCGCCCGCCACCTCGACCTTCGAGGCGAAGGCCGCCTGCGGCCAGTCGAGG
>Ga0114939_10002187_pt1 | contig 14805 bp, 15 predicted proteins | sample AshMeaCrysSpring_FD_87196 | JGI IMG/M metagenome (GOLD analysis project Ga0114939, IMG submission 87196) | Groundwater microbial communities from Big Spring, Nevada to study Microbial Dark Matter (Phase II) - Ash Meadows Crystal Spring | ecosystem: Environmental > Aquatic > Deep subsurface >... | reverse complement strand
GGGTCATGCCAGCCCAGGGTGTCATGGGTTATGCTGGCCATGGCGCGGCCCATGTCGCTCATGAGTACATGCCCGGCACTGTAGTGCGCGGTGTGCTGTGCCTTGAGCGAGTCCGGCATGTTGTAACGCTCCAGCTTGTCGTGGGCTGCGTAAAGCACCATGCTGAGGTTGACGTCACCGTCCAGCGCCACAAAGCGCAGAGCCCGGCCCCGCTGCATGCGCCACGACCAGTGGGTGCCGCCGGGCATGATTTCAGACCATAGAACGTCGTCGCCTTGCAAGCCTGCGATGCAGGTTTCTGGAAAACTTTTCCACCAGGCTGGGTTGTCCACGGGCTGCTCGGTGGGTGGGTTGGATATCTCCGAACCCGTGTTCCCTTGTTGATTGACCAGACTCATGCCGATGTTCCTAATTCGTTTGGTGATTGTTGTTGCCCGCGCAGTGCGTCAAGCGTGCCCCAAGCGGCGGTGCGGCTCTGGTTGAGAGGTATGTCGTAGGTGATGCTGGCCCCAAAGGCCTGGGGGGCATGTGGGTCTATACGCACTTTGTCAAACACCAGTACCCGGGTTCCGAGATGAAAGCCTTCATGCAGGTCATGGGTCACCATGAAGACTGTCAGCCTGTTCTGCTGCCACAAGTCGCTGAGCAGAAGGTGCATGTCTTTGCGTATGCCGGGGTCCAGTGCGCCGAACGGCTCGTCAAGCAGCAGTATTTGTGGCTTGCACATGAGGGCTTGGGCTATGGCAAGGCGCTGCTGCATGCCGCCCGATAGCTGGCTTGGGTATTTTCCCAGGGCTGCACCCAGGCCCACCTTGTCCAGCATGTCCCGAGCCTCCTCACGAGCTCGTGTTTTTGCTTGGCCCAGCAGACGGCCAAGCCAGCGGCTGCGGGGCAACTCCAGCGCCAAGGCAACGTTGTCCAGCACGGTGAGGTGGGGAAGCACCGAATACTTCTGGAACACAATGCCCCGGCTGGCATCCGGCTCTGAGGCGAGGGGCTTCCCGTCGAGCATGATGATGCCCTTGCTAGCGCGTTCTTGCCCAAGCAGCAGCCTGAGGAAGGTGGACTTGCCGCAGCCGGATGCCCCTACCAGAGTACAGAACTGCCCCTTCTCCACCTGCAGGTTGATACGCTCCAGAACCACCTGATCGCCATAGCGCATCCACAGGTTTTTGATTTCGAGGTAAGCCATGTCAGCCTCCCTCATGCCAGGGAAACAGACGCACGGTAATGGCTTTCAGTGCTCGGTCCATTAGCCACGCCAAAAGCGTTATCCAGGCAACATAGGGCAGTATCACGTCCATCGCCAGATATCGCCGCACCAGAAAAATCCTGTAGCCCAGTCCGTCGGTGGAAGCTATGGCTTCCGCAGCGATGAGAAACAGCCATGCAGAGCCCAGCGCCAGCCGCAATGCCACAAGCAGGCGAGGCATGAGCTGGGGCAGTATGACCCTGAGAACAAGCGTCCAGGTGCTTGCCCCCAGCGTCTGCGCCTTGATGAGCCATTCGTGGGGAATTTCCCTTGCGCGCTGCTCCAGGTCGCGCGTCATCACCGGAGCGATGCCTATGACTATCAGCATCACCTTGGACAACTCGTCGAGCCCGAAGACGATGAAGAGCACCGGCAAAACGGCAAGCGGCGGAATCATGGATACCACCGCAGCTGCCGTGGACAAGGTCGCGCCAACCAGAGGGATGGCGCCCATGGCAATTCCGAGCACCAGCGAGATGGCCGTGGCAAGCGCTATGCCAAGCGTGAGCCGACGCAGGCTGGAGAGCGTGTCGTCCCAGAACAGCCAGCCGCCTGTGCGAGGGTCTTCCTGCAATGCATAGCGTTTCAGCGTGTCAGCCATCTGCCCCAGGCTGGGAAGCAGCTTGTCGTCCGGGTTCAGTGCCAAACGAGCCTCAGATGCCGAGAGGTAGAGAACCAAAACCAGAAGAAATGGCAGTACTGTCAGCGTGACGCGCAGGCCACGTTCAGGCACACGATTGATCAAGCGCATGGCTCACCCCAGGCAACGGGTAGTTGGGTTGAGGCGGTTTTCTTACTTGAGTTGCCCGTCTGCGGCCATCTTCATGTAGGTGGGGTCAAAACGCAGCTTGATGTTTTTGGCGTTGCCTGTCTGGGTGCCTGCGAATTGCATGCCAATGGTTTCAGCGCTCTTGGCACCTTCACCCAGCAAGCCATGCTTGAAGCTGAACTGGGCTACCTTGCTCATGGTAGCGGGCAGGTCTTTGCTGGTTGCAAATGCGTGGGCTTCCTTGGGCGTATAGAACATCTTGGTGGCTGCAAGCTGCGCTTCAAAGCCCTTGAGGTCGGTGCCGGAGGCCGCGGCCATTTTGCTGCGTGCATCGCGTCCCTGGGGCGTATCGCTGCTCATGATGCCCATCACCTCGTACCAGGCTCCCGCCAGTGCTTTGCCCAGGTTGGGGTTGTCGGCCAGCGTCTTGGTGTTGACGACCATCAGGTCGATGATTTCGCCCGGAATCTGGCTGGAGTTGAAGAGCTTGCTCGTCTTCGGCGTGGCAGCCACTTCGGCAAGCAATGGGTTCCAGGTGACCACGGTGTTCACGGACTTGGTCTTGAACGCAGCCACCAGGTCTGCATCAGACGTGTTCACTACCTTGACATCTTTTTCAGAGAGCTTGGCGCTCTCAAGTGCACGGGCCAGCAGGTAGTGCGAGACCGACATCTCGACAAGGTTGATTTTTTGCCCCTTGAGGTCGGAAAGTTTCTTGTTCTCGCCTTTCATCACGATGCCGTCGTTTCCGTTGGAGAAGTCACCGATGATGAGAGCGGTGGAATCCACACCCCCGGCGGCGGGAATGGTGAGAGCGTCCATGTTGGTCATGGTGCAGCCGTCAAAGCTGCCGGCGGCGTATTGGTTGATGGACTCGACGTAGTCGTTCAACTGCACGATATCTACCTTGATGTCGTACTTTTTGGACCACTTTTCCATGATGCCGCTCGACTTCGCATATTCCCAAGGCATCCAGCCGGCATAAATGGTCCAGCAGACCTTGAACTCCTTCTTGGGAGCGGCCATGGCCGCAGTACTGCCCAGCGCGGATACACCGGCGATGACGGCTGCTAAACAGGCTTGCTTGAAGATTCGGCGAGAGAACATGGGTGCTCCTTGAGGTTGGCACGAGGGAACGGCGCACCACAATGCGCTTGGTTCTCCCGGGCTTTTGTCCCGCCGTGTAACCCTAAGAAGGGTCGACAGCTCTCGGACCAGACACCTGCACATTGCAGGCCGGAACCCTAGCCGTCTATTGATAGTGTGGTTCTTTGAATCCGGCACTTGCCAGACCATTCCCGACGCAACTATTGCAGCAAAGAGCGTGCCAGCGTTTCTTTGCTTAGTCGAGGGGCTGATGAACCAGGTTGGTGCAACATGGGCCAATGCAGACTGTTTGCTTTCTCTCAAGAAGTTGGTAAGGCTGCGCGCCGCACCGAAATGGACACATTGAGCGCGATGGACTTCAGCGCTACCGCCGATGCCAGCCAGAAAGACAGCACAGAAATCTGCACCTTTGGTAGGGCGCCTCGCTTGTTTACTTGGGAGTCTTCCACTAATGTCTGTAAAGACATAGCCTTTGCCATTCTGAAGTGATTGGTTTCCTTTTTTCAAAGATGGAAGTTGCCGGACACACACTCTTGCACTGGTTCTGATTTGCAGCATTCGCGCAGCAGAGAGAAATCCAGAGTCAAGAAAATGAAAGTGGCTTGCCAGATTGAGCCAATGCGCCAGAGCAGAATTTCTATTCATAACCGCCAAAAGCTCAACCGGAATCAGTGTTTCAAACCTTTCAGGTGTGACCCACTTGCACAGCAGCTCCGCTTCGCGAGCCGTATAAATGTAAAGAGACGGTACCCTGCCAACCCAGTATCCATGCGGCCTGCGGGCCGGGTGCTGCATCGCAAGCCACATCCGTTAGCGGGAATCCCCATGAGTTGCATTGCAAGTCACATCGCTAACGGCTGGCCCGCATCGCAAACCCCATAGCTGCATCGCAAAACACACGTATGTGCCGAGCGCCGTGAAAGTTGTTGGGCTCGGCTAGTTCACCGCAGGCAGTCGCTTGCGCCAGCGCAACTGGTTGCCACGCAGGCTCCAGCCTGCGTCTATGAGTCCGACCTCGGTCAAGTGGCCCAGGGCGATGCGAAGCCGGTTTGCAAAAGCATGCCCGCTGGACTCTGCGCCGCAAAGCTTGCTAAGGGTGTCGATTTGCATAGGGATGAGCCGGCGCTGGCTTTCCACGTATGCATAAAGCCAAGTCGTCAGCCCATCCGGCAAAGCCAAGCGCTGCTGCAGGCGCAGCCACACTTTTGGTGAATGCTCGAACAGAGCCGCCACCTGCGGGTCCAGCGAGACAGACCAAGGCCCGTGGGTTGGGAAATCGAAACGCTGCAGCATCTGTACGCTGAAGCACTTGAAAACCAGCAGGCCCCGCTGCAGGCGTTGAATGCTATCGCGCAGTTGTCGCCGGCTGTCTCCGTCATAGCGGCCGTAGAGCGCGCGGCATAACTCGCCGGCCTGGAAACTTGCCCAAGTACCACAACGCAGGTCCCGCAGCATATGCACCAGCGCCAGAAAGACCCGCGCGTCAGACTGGCGCAACTCCGGCCCTTCGTAGCGCACAGGCTCTGTGTCGGGCGGGGTCAGCAGCAGTTCCACATGTTCGCGCCGCGGGCTGGCCTTGCTGCGCACATGAAACAGAGGAGAAACGAACAGGGCACGCGCGCCCAGCAACTGCTGCTCGGTATGCTGCGGCACGAACTCCTCGGTCAGAATCCGCTTGATGTCCTGCTCCTCCTGCGCGTTCCAGTGGATGTCCGCGTACAGGTCGTCGCGCTCGCTGAGGCTGGCGGTCTGACGTAATTCGCGTGCTGCGTCGGCGCGGCTCTGGCGGTGCCGCTCCTTGTTGTCCAGCAGGTCGCGGCGCAGCAGGTAACTCGCAGCGTGCTCATCGTCGGCAATTGCGACCGCGGGCAGCAGCGATGAGGTTTCAGGTGATTTGTCTTTTGCGTTGGTCATGACATCCAATCAAGAGTTGAGGATGTCCAGTGAATAACCCTTGTTTAGCCTGCTAAATGCGGATCCGGATCCACGCACATCATGCTGTGTGCCGCAAATTGCCGGTCTTATCACCCAAACGTCATGCTGGCTCCAAAACAGCCGCAGCCCGTGGGCGCTTGATGGCTTTGCAGGCATTCAATTGCGGTGCCTCTTGCTGCCATATACAATTGCCATATAGTTCTTGGAGGGCCAGCCATGTCTATCGGCACCGTTTTCGTCAACAACCGCACCCAGGCCGTACGCCTGCCATTGGACGTTCGTCTGCCCGAGGGTGTGCATAAGGTGACAATACGTGCCAGGGGCAATGAGCGCATCATCGCGCCCATCGGCCAAACGTGGGACAGCTTCTTTCTGGGCGGTCCCCGCATGAGCGACGATTTCCTGCCTGAGCGCGCCAACCAGCATCAGTCGGAGCGGGAAGCACTTTGATGCTGCGCTACCTGCTCGACACCAACATCGTCATCTACGTCTTGAAGCGGCGACCTGCGGAGGTGCTGGCGACGTTTAACGCGAATGCCAGCCGCATGGCGATATCCTCCATCACCCTGGCCGAACTCTTGCACGGTGCGGAGAAAAGCAGCCGCGTGAGTGAGAACCTGGCTGCAATTGAAGACTTTTGCAGCCGGCTGGAAGTTCTGCCCTACGGCCCCAAAGCAGCCCAGCACTACGGTGCCATCCGTGCCGCCTTGGAAAAACTTGGCCAGCCCATCGGGGTGAATGACCTGCACATTGCCGGCCATGCGCGCAGTGAAGGCTTGGTGCTGGTGACCAACAACCTGTCGGAGTTCGCACGCGTGCCTGCGCTCGAGATGGAGAACTGGATCCACGCAGCTTCCTGAGCGAGGCCTTGGCCACTCATCAAGCCGCACACGGTTCACCCACAAGCCGATGGCAGGCCCGACGGATGACGAACCAACACGCTGCGGTCACAGAACCATAGAAAAAAGGGGCCACCGAAGTGGCCCCAAAATCAATCCCTTCTACAAACAGCTTCTTCTATGCCTAGGCTGCCTGGGCAGTCTCGGCGGCCTCGTCCTTCTTCGCGGGCTGTCCTATCTTTGCGGCTTCGAACGCGATGATGAGCAGCGTACCTGTGGGCTTACCCTCACGCGACAGATAGAAGTCCGTCTTCAACTTGCCGGTCACCTTCACAAAATCTCCCTTCACCAGATTTGGTGGGGCCTCTTTCATGACGCGCACGGTGTACCACGTTGGCTCTGAGTCAATTCCGCGCTGGCTCTCCGCGAGTCGAAACTGGTGGTAAACCTTGTTCGTGCTTTTCGATAATTTTGGCTCTATTTCTGTGGCCACATTTCCAAATACTTGCATTTGCTTTCCTTCTCTCTTGTAGTTTTCAGACGCCCACTCAATGCGCCACCTTCGTGTCCGAAAACATCAGCGCCGCCGCTTTGGTCGGCAGCACCACCGACAAACTCAGTTGCCTGACCTCCTGCCCACCCATGGCTGGCAAGGTATCGAGTCGGGCGATGCCTGAAACCGACGGCCCAAAGACCTCCACCATCGGCTGCAGCGGGTGCTGGGCGACTTGTGGCAAGAACTCACGTGCCCGTGGCCAGCCCTCGTTGCGGAGCCCTGGCACCACCAAGGCCTCGACACCGCCTTCGGCACCCAGAGCGACGACGTACTTGTCGGTCTCCATGGCCTCCACAAAGCGTGCAACCGCCGGTTCATAGACTGGCATCACGAAGCGGTGCTGCATGTCCTCGAGCTGATGCGTCAGCACCACATACACGCCGTGATTGAGGTCGCCGATGACGGAGACGGCCGACGACACGTCCTTGAGCACCGCATGGCGCAGGCGCTCATGCATCCTGCGGCTCACATCGCCGCACAGCATCCATTTGCCCTGGAGCCGGTCGTTCTCGGCAGCGTTGCGTCCGAGCAGTACTTCGTTCACCTGCTGCGGCGACAGAATCGTGCCTTCGCTCACATGCATTGGGAAACTCTCGTCGGCACTCCGGCCGGGTGCAATCAGATTGATATTCAACATTCAATTTCCTCTTACGCGCTGGATTGCGCACTTCGTATAGCAACCAGCGCATGGAGCGGTGAGGACAGCCGGCTAGGGCGCCAAAAAACTCATTCTTCTGAGGCCGTGAGTAGCGGGCTTCTGGGCACAGGCCAGTCCGGCAGACCTTCCGGGCGCCGGTACGGCAACTCCCGCGCAGAGAACCAGCCTGCATCCGAGTTCTGACCACGCCCATCAATCCGGTAGCGCGGCAGCCAGACCGGCAGCGCCTGCACCACCACGTGCCCGGCCAGGGTTTCGACCAGCTGGGCCCTGCCGTCAGACAGCTTTCTCTCGCGGCTGACCCAGACCTCGAAGTTGCCAGGTGCCGTCTCGCGCAGCTGGCGCCGGCCCTCTTGCAGCGATGCCGACTCTGCCTGCTGTGCCAGCTCACGCAGGGTGGCCAGTACCCGGTTCCTGATGCGGTCGTTACGGGTATAGACCGCCACCGTACGCAGCATCTGTCCTGTCTTGACCTGGCTGCCCACCGACAGCGCCAACGCGCGCAGCGCGGTGGCGCGGTCCGCGCCGCGCGCACTGCGGTCGACTTCTATCCAGCACAGGCCATCGCCTTCATAACAAACTGCATCCGGACGCAAGGTGGTCTGACGCGCGCGCCCCGCGCCGACGGTCGTTACCTCCAGCAGGCTCGTTGGATGCTCCTTGCCCTGGAACAAGACACAGAGCTCGCGCATCAGCTCCGGCTCGCTCATGGCCTTCAAGTGGCGGGCCTCGGCGCAAAGCACCAGAAACTGGGCCCACAGGCGATGCTCCGGGTTGCTCATGTCGCTCACCCGGCGCACCGAGGCCGCTGCATCGATGCCGCGCTCGGCCAGCCAGGCGGCCCCCCGTTGTGTCAGGCCGTACACCGTCATGTGCCGGTCGGTCTTGTAGCGCCGCAGCAGCTGGGCTTTAACCATGCCGCGTACGGCGCGCTGCGCGGCGGTCAGCGCGGCTTTGAATCCCCGCTCGGGGAAGCAGTGGGCGGCAATGTCCAGTGTCCGGATAACCCGAAACCGGTTGGCCAGGCTCAGTGAGCGCCTCCATATCCGCTCCTGCAATGTCTGGCTACTGAGCCGGGCGCTTAGGCCTCGCCGCACTGCCGCAGGTGGGTGCTGTGGCAGGTTTTGGGTGCTGTCGACCGCCACAGGGGCATCCGCCGTTGTCGCCTTGGGGCCCTTGTTGGGTTGCCCATGGGCAGGTGCTGTCTGTCCCTGTGGGGTGCTGGGTGTGTCGCTGGGTATGTCCCTGGTGTACGTTGGCATGGTCAGTGTGCTGTCGGTGCTTCATCGAGCGCCGCATACCCCGGGTATGCGGCGCATGGCGTTGTGCTGACGTGTAGCCACCGGCGTCACAACCGCTACCCACGCGTAAAACCCTGCACACCACGCCGGTGCCATCTGTTGGGTGCTGCCAGTGGCTGTGTCTGAACGGCCTTGCGGGGACATGGGGCCGGTGTGCTTTCTCCCCGTAAAGCCTCGCCCGCCAAGGGACGGGCGTCATACACGTTCTCGTCGCGACGTCCGTCCAGACCACTGTCTTCTCGGCCCGGCTGCGCCGGTGCGAAACCGCCGCCGCCCCGTAAGGTTTTGTTCAGGGGTTGATGTGTCTTCAGGGGCGGCTTGCGCAACTGTGCTTTCGGCAGGCCGTACGGTCGTGCTTGACCCCATCGAGCCGAATGCAGGCGTATGTCCGCGGCTCGCCGGGGGCCCGGGCAGATGCCGATGCGCCGCATCGGTCCGCCATCGCGGTGGCCTGCGCTGGCACGGCGGCGGTTTCGCACCGCCACCCGCGCCCGGTCGCGAGCAGGCGTTTCCTCACTGCACGGCCATCGAGGCCGGAGGTGACCCATACACGCGGCAGCCGTCCCGGCAAGGGCGTCGGCTGGACGCCGCCCCGTCCGCCCGCTGGTGCCCACAGGGGCAGCTCTTTGGTGCCCTCGGGCCAGGCCTGTCATTGGCCTTGGGGCAAGGAAGAGGGTGCCCCCGTGTGCTTCCAGGAGATGCCCCTGTTACCTCCGTTACCCCGGTTACCTATACGCGTGCATATAAACAACTACAGGAGATGACGACATGCTTATCAAACGACGTGGCCAGCGGCTGGCGGTGTACCGCTCGCGCTGGGTTCCCAAAGGCGAGGGGGTACCCCACGGTTACTCTGTCCAACAGTATCTGGGCAGCCTGGGCGCTGACGGCACCGAGATTCCGGCGCACTTGCAGGAGAAGCTGACAGCGCAGGAGGTGGCTCAGCTGGAAGACCAGGTCTGCCGCCCGGCCCGGGAGAAGCAGCGGCTGGCCGAAGAGCAGGAGCGCAAGAAGGAGCTCGACCCGGTCTGGCGGCTGCAGGCGGCGCGTGAGTTGCTGGCGCAGGCCGCCAGCCGCAGTTCGCAGATGAGGGTGAGCCGGTACCAGGTGGAGGCGGTGCAGGCTGAGCTGGCCAAGGTGCTGATGACTACTTCCCAGCCCACAGGCGCCGCCACCGCCCAGACTGATGCCCTGTTGCAGGCACTCAAGGCGGTGCAGACCGCGGCCCAGGCTGTGCGCTCGGGTGCCTATGGCAAGGCGCCGGCTCAGGGGGTTAGGGAAACGCGGACGTATCGGCTGTGGGCGGAACTGGTGGAGGCGTTGGACGGTGGCGGAAGTAGCCTGCTGCGTGCCTTGCAGGACCAGGGGTTTGTGAAGACGCGCAAGGGGTGATAGCTTTCGGGGCAGTCCTCCGGGCAGGTGTCATCGCCCATCAATGAGAAGCCCGCACTCTGCGGGCTTTCGTCTACCAGGTGGGTGTTAATCAGCAGATGACCAAAGTTCCTAAAAATCAAAACGTTACGTGATTTTTGAGGTTGCCAAGAAGATAATCAGAGCCTCCTGGACCAGAGGCAGAGCGTGTCAGTACCAACCCTGTTTAAGGGCCCGCGACTTTCCACATCGAGTCACTCGAAGAACCTGCCCGCACGGGGTTCAGCGCTATCGCGGGATGCACTTCCCTACGACCGGGACGCCTGACCCGATGCCGCGGGCGGATGACTACGCCTTCTTTTTGACACGAGGTTGAGATGACCACGGCTACCTTAGACACGCTTGGCAGCCCATCCATTCCAAGCCGGTACTTTCCCCTGCGCAGCTGGTCAGGTTGGTCGTTTTAAAGGGGCGTTCGTCTGCTCTCGGATGAGTTGCCCGATGAGCGCAGAAAACTCTGTAATGTCGTGGCCGGTGCTGGCTTTTTCGAGAGCCTCCATATACGGCTTTCGTTGTTCCACAGGAACGACTGTCCACACATATCCGCCTGTGGCCAGCATCGCATTCATCAAGAAGCGCCCCAGCCGGCCATTGCCGTCCATATAAGGGTGGATGTAGACGAAAAAAAAGTGTCCGAGAACAGCACGAACTCCGGGATGCGGTTCCGCGGCAATCAGCTCAAACAGCACAGGCATGCAGTCGCGCACCGCCTCCTTCGAGAGTGGTACGTGCATGGCCCCACGAATGTAGACTTGGTCATTTCGCCATCCAGCCAAATCACTTGGCTTTAACAAGCCTGCTTGGACGCTTAGACTAAAAAGCGCTCGATGCCAGCTGCTGAGCGCATCTCGCACGGCATAGGTTGGGCTCGAACTTTTCAGTTGGCGTTCAATAAACGCGGTCACCTCGGTGTGAGCCTCAAAGTAACCTTTTGCGGCCATGGCATCACGCGCGTCCTTGTCCATGCCATCTGGGTTCCAATTTCCCGAGCGCACGCGCTCAATCAGCGCCGGTGTAACCCGATATCCTTCAATGGACAGCGAGTGGTACGCATCGCTGACGTACCGGGCCTCTATGTCCTTCAGGGCCGCACCGATGTCAGTTGGCAGGGAGCTTGGCGCAGGCAAGTGTCCAAGTACGACCTCTCGCATTTGTTCCCAGGTGACACGCAGGCGCTGTACATAGGGGGACTCCGGCCGACCCCCTGGCAAAGCTGGCGGAGCGACGTCAAACGGGGATGCCTCGTTAACCACGTAACCTGCGCTTCTCATCGTTTTCACGATATTGTCCGCCGATGCAGCGCCCCCCAATGCTCGAAAGGCGCCGGCCAGACGGCCCGCCACAACAGAGTGTGAGCCGTCCAGCAACACCGTCAAAAGCGCCGTCAAGTCTTCTACCATGCCCAACGAGATGCGAGCGGCCACGGTCTGCTGCTGGAAGAATCCAGCGCCCACGGCTACCAGGGCAGGGGCCAATTCGACCAATCGCAGGCCTCCTTCGTCAGGCTCTGCCGTGGAAGGCAACAAACCCGGCGCGCGATAAAGAAAGAGCGAGCAGCCGTGCGGTAGCGGGACCAACTGGTTATTGCCGCCCTTCGTCCAAATTTGGAGCTGCCGGGGAAGCGCTCGTTCACCTGAGCGCAATTGCAGCGATTGTTCTGGGCTTAGGTGCCAATCATTGCCGAAGCGGTCATCGCAATACCCGCTGATGAAGTTGCGCATGCTTGCGAACCAGGCGGAAGTACTTCCAAGAGGCTCTCCGGGCCTGCTGGGCAGGTACCAGCCTTTGAAGACCTCCTGCAGGAATCCACCCTTTTTCAAGCGCTCCCGGTGCGTCCGAGTTAGCTGGTTGCTGCGAATGACTCGCGCCCCTTGGTCTTGTAGCGTGGCCAGTTCGGCCAGCGATTGGGCTAATTTTTCGTTAGGTGCTGCCATTGCGACTCCCGGTTTTATAAGGCTTCACTAACATTGCGCTGCATTGTTTCACTAATATTGCGTTACGTCAATACACTAATATTGTGTTACGCCGTGGGGTGCTGGCTTGAGGTGTAGAAGTCACGTTGGCAGTTCATGAAATGAACACTACCAATGTGAAACGACCCGCTTTGCCTAAAAATTAAGCAAAACGGGCCCCAAAATGCCGTTTAGTAGCTGCTTTTGGTCATCAGCTGATTAACACCGGGTGTTAATAAGAAGATGGAAAAAACCGTTAAAAATCAAAGAGTTAAATGATTTTTGAGGCGACCAAAAAGAAAATTAGGGGCAGCTCTGACGTTGCTTGCGCAGCGACCTTCCAGGCGGAGGTGCGGAGCGCACAGTTGTTGGAGAGGGGTAAAAAGCGCATTCACCGTTGATTTTTTAAAACGTCAATACAACAGGTGAGTCTATATAAATCAATTACTTACGACAGCTCTGACGCTGCTTGCGCAGCTGTCGTCACTTGCCGGGCGCCGTAGGGTTCAGCGGGCCACCACTAATCCGACGGACAGCGTGTCAGCTACCTGAGGCTGTCCAATCCCACCAAGTGGGAGCATGGCGCATGATTAGGTGGCTAGGTCAGGGGATGTTTCACTGCGGATATCACTCCCATCAACCAGGGGAGCGAGCCTAGCAGCGAGAAGTACAGGCATTTTCTGACCCAATCATGTTTTCTCTTGGCGATACGTGAGTTCTGATGAATTTGGTCAGTCCAGTCCCGGAGCAGTTCCTCATCCGACGCGCCTATAAAGCCATCTCTGAACTCTTCAGCGGGTAGTTCTGCAATCTTCCCGAAGTACAGACGAGAGCTTGTGGGGCCCCCGTCCAGGCGGGGAATCAAGACCATTGCGGCACAGAAGATGCCGATGAAAAGCAGCACCAGAGCTGCCAAAGAAAAAAAAAAAGCCCAGGCAGACGGATTCTCCTCAGCGATGTACACCGCTCCAAGAGCGGCAAGCATAGCTGTGTCAATCGCACAAATCGCCGCCACCTTAACTTCTGCCGCCGCAATCCAACCAAGAGTGCGCTCAAAGACCCACTGGGCTGTATGCAGCCTATCATTTGTTTCTTTCTCCATTTACCCCTCCTTAAGGCCCGTCTTTAAGTGGGCAGATATCAGTAGTCCCGCAACATTGCCTGCCCTTGAGAGCAGCCCAAAACTCGTTTTCCTTTTCTTCCCAGCGAAGTTTGCTCTGCGCCAACTTGACGGCATCTTCTGCATGGTCATGACAAGCCTTTAGCCTCGCTGGCTTCCTATTGCCAGAGCTTCCACAAAAGCATCGCTGCTTTCTATTGACAACCTTATCTGAGTCTAGCCAGACACTGTAAAGATGCTGGTCATAGACAAATACTTGCGCTATGAGTCGCTGGGCATATCGCCGTGCGCGTGTGGTCTTAACCACTACTTCAGAGTTTTGAAGCGCCTCTTCGAAGGCTCCCCCCAGACGTGAGGCTGCCTCAAGCGCTTGTTTTTGGTACCTGGCCGCCTCGCCATGCGCCCATTCCGCGTCGTCTGGCCATTTTCTGAGCTTAGTGACTCGCGCTTGTTGTTTAAGGTATTTCCATACCGTGCGCCACCACTCCCGAGCGACAACATCCGTCGTAACTACGAGGCCTTCTTCAGCAGCCCAATAAAGACAAAACGTACCGTCACCGTTGATATGCCGCTGGGGGCAAAATCCCGGCAAGTTGTTTGGGGCAAGCTCACGGACGGATAAGCGGTCGCCGTCAGAAGTAACTTCCAGGTGGTAAGGAATCGTGGTTCCGTCAGCCAGCTTCAACTGCAACAGGAAGACCGCTCTGTTGCCAGAGCACGTCTCAACCTGTGCGCTGAATTCCGCGCAGACCGAAGCAACAAGTTGCAACGCAGTCGCTATCAATCCGGCTCACCCCTGTGCATGAGGCCGAATGGACTGCTCATTGGCCTTCACGATTGCGGGAAAACTGGCAATTGGGGCATTACGCGCGCTTTTGGCGGTCTTGTCCCCTGCATCCGCCAGAAACTCGACCGCTTCAATGTAGTCAAGGTTGCGCACTCTTTTGGCAGCTCCGAAAAGCTTCCGGACGGGCTCCGTTGCGACATTCAGCGCCGCGTCTCCAATAGCGGTTTCATCGCCGTCACACAGGCGCTGGCGGCTCTCGGATTCAAGGGCACCTCTGCTCACGGAGCACCGAATACGGTCGGCATGCATGCCAAGCCGGGTAACAGTCATAGGCCCGTACTCAAATCCGATTGCAAGGCCGATGTCTCCGGTCTCGTAGCCGTTTTCATCGAGACGCTCGAGGGCGAGCTCAAAACTGCTTCGAAGCGCTCCGCCAAGCAGGGTAGCGTTTGTCACCGTCATTTCCGCATCTGTCGCATGGGCAGTTCCTTCGCAAAGCAAACCGTGCATGCAATCCCCAATGAATCGGACTCGACGCCCCTCAAACTCAGTCATTAGAACCCGCTCCATTTCGGCCCTGATGACGTGCAGAACACGAACTACGTCTTCCGTGTCTTGCTCAATATGCTGGCTGACATACGCCGTGAAACCAGAGATATCGGCGTAGATGCTTACCGCGTCCTGCCGACGCGAGTTTGCGGGAGTGAGCGTTTCAATATCCAGTGTGCTCAGCGGGGGCGTGTGCGCATAGAACTCGAAAGAGCCAATCGGCTTGTTTTTCAGGTCCTCTCGCCACTCCTTGACGATGGTGTCCGCCGTCACCTGCAAAGCAGCCGCCTCCTGGCAAGCCTGGACTTGTTCCTTTGTGAGGCTGATTTGCTCAGGCTTTTCCATCGTGGAGAGCCCAATTGCACTTCGCGCTTCGTTAGTTAGGAAAATGCCAGCAGCCTTACCTTTCCCGGTAATCTTGGCGGCGTGATTCGCAGGGTCACCTAGAAACAACGGCTCTCGGTTGCCACGACGTCCGTTATTTACTGCCAGCGCTCGTCCGGTATCGATGCCAATACGTACCTTAGCCGCTGGCAACTTCTCCTCGTC
>Ga0114939_10002186_pt1 | contig 14811 bp, 17 predicted proteins | sample AshMeaCrysSpring_FD_87196 | JGI IMG/M metagenome (GOLD analysis project Ga0114939, IMG submission 87196) | Groundwater microbial communities from Big Spring, Nevada to study Microbial Dark Matter (Phase II) - Ash Meadows Crystal Spring | ecosystem: Environmental > Aquatic > Deep subsurface >... | reverse complement strand
TTGCGGATGTCCTCGGGGCGTCTTAGCCATTTGATGTCAGGATTGCGCCGTTCCACGCCTGAGGCCGAGCAGGGCACATCGGCCAGAATCCGGTCGAATGGCTGACCATCCCACCAGGATGGCGGCTGCGCCGCATCGCCTGCTACAAGTTGCGCCGACAAACCCAGCCGGTCAAGATTCTGCCGAACACGCTCAAGCCGCGTTTCATCGAGATCGAGCGCCATTACCTCCACCTCGGCGGTTTCAAGAATGTGCCCGGTCTTGCCACCGGGCGCGGCGCAGGCATCCAGCACCCGCTGCCCGCTTTTCAGATCCAGCAGCGCTGCCGCCCACTGCGCGCCCGCATCCTGCACCGAGACCTTGCCCTCCGCAAACCCCGGAATTTTTCCGACCGGAACGGGTTTGTCGAGGGTAAGCGCCCGGGGTCCGGTCTGCCTTGCGCTGATACCCGCCGATACAAGTTCTGCCATGGTCTGTTCGACGGATGCCTTGCATGGATTGACTCTGAGCGTCATGGGTGGATGCAGCTGGCTGGCGGTCAGGATGTTTTCCCACTCGCTGGGATAGGCAGTCTGGAGTTTTTCCACCCACCATGCCGGATGGTTGGTGCGGCCTTCCACGGTTTCGGCCGCCTCGGACAGCAGCGCTTCCTGCTTGCGCTGAAAGTTGCGCAGCACGGCATTGACCAGATTGCGGAATTTTCGCGGCGCGGCCTCGACTGCATTGTTCACCACCGCATAGGGCGCCGCGCGGGTATGCGTCAATTGATACAGCGCGGCCAACAGTAATGCGTGCGTCCCCATGTCGTCCAGCGGCTTTTGCAGAAGCTTGCCCAGCACGGCTTCGAGTTCGCCCCGATAGCGCAACACGCCGTAGGCAATGTCGCGTACCGCGCCCTGGGTCGAGGGAGATTGCCTGTCGAGGCTGGCGGTTTCCAGCGACTGCGTGAGCGTCTGGCCGAACAGCACACCGGATAAAACATCGGCGGCCAAGGCCGCCGATCTGTTTTGACTGGCTTTATCCCGTTCAGGCGCCACGGGCGATTGCCATCAGCTTCGCCACGCGCTCATCCGTGGAAGGGTGGGTGGAGAACAGGCTCTTGATGCCATTCCCCGAAAGCGGGTTGATAATCATCATCTGCGCGGTTTCAGGATGCGCTTCGGCGGTCGGCATGGGCAGACCCTTGGCATAGGCCTCGATTTTTTTCAGCGCCGATGCCAGCGCTTCGGGATCGCGGGAAATTTCCGCGCCGCCCGCATCCGCGCCAAACTCGCGGGCGCGCGAAATCGCCATCTGGATCAGCATGGCGGCGATCGGCGCGATGATCATCACGGCCATGGCCACCACTGGATTGGCGCGGCCTTCGCTGTCGCGTCCGCCGAACATCATGCCGAAATTGGCCAGCATGGAAATGGCGCCGGCCACAGTGGCGCTCATGGTGGAAATCAGCGTGTCGCGATGCTTCACGTGCGCCAGCTCGTGCGCCATCACGCCGCGCAGCTCGCGCTCGGACAATAGCTGCATGATGCCGGTCGTGGCGGCAACCGCCGCGTGCTCCGGATTGCGCCCGGTTGCAAATGCATTGGGCTGCGCCTCATCGATGACATACACCCGCGGCATGGGCAATCCGGCGTTTTGCGCCAGCTCCCTGACCATGGCGTAATAGCCGCCGCCGCTGTTCGCATCGACTTCCCGCGCGCGGTACATTTTCAGCACCATCTTGTCGGAATTCCAGTAAGCGAACAGGTTCATGGCCGCGCCTATCCCCAGCGCGATCAGCATGCCGGACTTGCCGCCCAGCAGCATGCCCACCGCGCCAAACAGCGCGACGATGCCTGCCATAAGGATGGTGGTCTTGACCCAGTTGAACATTGCCAATTCTCCGAATAAACAACAAGCCGCTGTTAAGATAGTGGAGCAAACCGAAAATTCAATCGCCCTGGCCCGATTGCTGAAAATCAATTCCCCAGCCGGGTCCCGGCAGGAATTTTAAGTCCGGATAGAAATGTTAGAGCATCCATGCGGCGGGCGCCCGCCTTTTGCAATTCCGTAACCATTACGGCGCCTTCACCGCAGCCAACAACCAACCCCTCTGCACCGGCCGCCAGCACCTCGCCCGGCTTGCCCTTGCGGGAATCCGGCGTTGCCCGCCAGATTTTGAGCACCTCTCCATTCAGCAGCGTCCACGCGCCGGGCACGGGATTGAAGGCGCGTACCTTGCGCGCCAGCTCCGTGGCGGACAATTGCCAGTCCAGCCGGGCGTCATCCCTGCCGAGCTTGGCTGCGTAGGTCACGCCTTCCGACGGCTGCGGCATGGGCTTCAGATGTTCAAGGTCTGCCAGCGCACCGACGATGGCTTGCGCACCCAGGATGGCCAGTTTGTCATGCAGGCTTTCGCCGGTATCGGATTCGGTGATGGGCAGACGTTTTTGCAGCAGCACCGGGCCGGTATCCAGACCCGCTTCCATCCGCATGATGCAGATGCCGGTTTCACTATCGCCCGCTTCGATCGCCCGCTGGATCGGCGCCGCCCCGCGCCAGCGCGGCAGCAGAGAGGCGTGGATGTTGAGGCAGCCAAGTTGGGGAATATCCAGCACGGCTTGCGGCAGAATCAGGCCGTAAGCCGCGACGACCATGACATCGGCGCCCGCTGTCCTGATGGTTTCGTGGCTGGCCGGATCCTTGAGTTTTTCAGGCTGATAGACCGGTATGCCATGATTTTCAGCTTCAACCTTGACCGGACTGGGGGTCAGCTTCATGCCCCGTCCACTGGGGCGATCGGGCTGAGTAAGCACCAACACAACCTCGTGTCCGGCGGCGATGATGGCTACAAGCGCCTGCCGGGCAAACTCGGGCGTGCCGGCGAAAATGACTTTCACTATAAAGAGCCTATTTCAGCAGGAATTGGATGTGCGACGGGGGTGTGGCGGGATGGATGGCTAGGCGCGTGGCGCAGTGAATGGTCGACCCCTTCACAAGCCGCGCAACAACGCCAGCCGCCCGCCACGCCCCCGTCCCTCCGGGTTGCGCCCAAGCCCGGCGCTCGCTTTGTCGCGCTCCTTGGCTTCGTATCACGGATACGACCTGCGTCGCGCTTCGCGCGATCATCCGGGCTTGGGTGCAACGCATCTTCCAATTCCTGCTGAAATAGGCTCTAAAGGCTTGCGCGGCTTGGGTGTGTTTCGCGGTGCTCGCGTTCCTGCTTGACGAGCTTGGTTTTGATGCGATTCTGCTTGAGCCGCGAGAGGTATTCGACGAAGACCTTGCCCATCAGATGATCCATTTCGTGCTGCACGCAGACCGCCAGCAGGCCGTCGGCATCAAATTCATACGTCTCGCCCGCGCGATTCAGCGCGCGCACGCGGATAATTTCGGCCCGGTGCACCTTGTCATAGATGCCGGGAACCGACAGGCAGCCTTCTTCCCATTCGACATCGCCGGATTTGGACAGGATTTCCGGATTGATCAGCACACGCAGATCGCTTTTGTCCTCGGAAATATCGATGACAATCACCCGCTCGTGGACATTGACCTGGGTCGCGGCCAGCCCGATGCCCGGCGCGGCATACATGGTTTCGGCCATGTCGTCGACCAGTTTCTGGATGCGCGCATCCACCGCCTGCACGGGCTTGGCCACCGTATGCAGCCGGGAATCAGGATAACGAAGAATGTCGAGCTTCATAACTACTTGTATTTACAAGAACTTGGAGGCACACTTTCAGCAAAATTCCAAGGTGCTGCTAAATTTCCGTCAGTAATGTCCGCAAACGCAACAGTAGCTTTTTAAAGAAAATTAGACAAGGTCTAAATCGAGGGTTCTCATGCGTAAACTTCTGCTTTCCCTGGCCATTTCCGCCTGCATCCTGACCCAGCCGCTGTCAGCCGACGAACTGAAACTGCGTGAGGATGCACCCGACAAATATGTCGTGGTCAAGGGCGATACGCTCTGGGATATTTCCGGCAAGTTTCTGAAAAGCCCTTGGCGCTGGCCCGAAATCTGGGGCCTGAACAAGGAAGCCATCAAGGACCCTCACTGGATTTATCCCGGCGACCTGATCGTGCTTGACCGCTCCAGCGGCCAGCCCAGGCTGAGCCTGGTAAAGGGCGACAGGCATGGCATGACCACGGTCAAGCTTTCACCCTATTCACGCGAGCAGATGATCGGCGACGGCCCGATCCAGACCATTCCCATTTCCGCCATCCATTCCTTCCTGTCGCAGCCGCGAGTCGTTTCCGCCGGCGCGATGGATACCGCTCCGTTCATCCTCGGCACCAATGAAGACCGCGTCATCCTGGGCCGTGGCGACGATGCCTTTGCCACCGGCGGCCCGGCTGGCGTATCGCGCTGGAACATCCTGCGTCCTGGCAAGGTGTTGAAAGACCCCGAAACCGGCGAGGTGCTGGGCCATGAGGTGGAATACGTCGGCGATGCCCGCACGCTGTCGGATGGCGCGCCGCAAAAAATCCGCATTACCAGCGCGGCCCAGGAAGTGCTGACCAAGGACAAACTGCTGCCCGCAGCGGATACCACCGCATTTGAATACATCCCGCGCGCGCCTGAAACCCAGGTCGCCGGGCGAATCATCTCTGCCTATGGCGGCGTATCTGACACGGGCCGCTATCAGACGGTCGTACTGAATCGCGGCAGCAATCATGGCCTGGCGCCCGGTCATGTGCTGGCCATCCACCATACCGGCAACACCGTCAAGCTCAGCAAGGACGAACTCGACAAGATGAAGTGGCTCTCCGGGAAGCAGGGCAATGTACCCGATGGCGGCGCCTGGCTGTATACCGATGTGCGTTGCCTGAAGGACAAGAGCAAGATTACCTACGATCAGACTGCCGATCTCAAGGCCTTGACCCGGGTGGGCTGCTTTGAACAGGACGACAGCAAGATCAAGCTGCCGGACGCGCGCGCCGGTCTGGCCATGGTCTATCGCGTGTTCGACAAGGTTTCCTACGCGCTGGTCATGCAATCCGATGGCCCGGTCTATTTGCTGGATACCGTCAAGAATCCCTGATACATTCAATCCGCCTGAAAAGCGGTAACCCTGCCAACCGCCCTCCGGGGCGGTTTTTATTTCAACAAAAGGAGAAGAAGCATGAGCCAGGATCTGGAAAAGGCGCGCAATCTTACTCAGATCATCTATTTTCTGTACGCGGCCTCCATCATCGTGGGCGTTACCGCCATCGTGGCCGTCATCATCAACTACGTGAAGCGGGATGATGTCGCGGGCACCTGGCTGGAAAGCCATTTCCGTTGGCAAATCCGCACCTTCTGGTTTTCGGTTCTATGGGGCGCCATCGGAACAATCACCAGCATTATCGGCGTGGGCATTGTGGTGCTGATTGTCGCGGGCATCTGGGCCATCTACCGCATTGTCAAAGGCATGCTCAACTTCTACGACAACAAGCCCATGTATGCCTGAGTCCGCTCAGGATCATGAATCCTGGCTGCGGCTGGGCCTGATACCCGGCGTTGGCGATGGCGCTATGCGCCGTCTGCTGGACGCATTTGGCTCGGCCGGGGCGGTGTTGTCCGCGAATCGCGCGCAGTTGACTCCACATCTGGGCAAAAAGCAGATCGACAGCCTGCTGGACGGACCGGACCCGGATTTGCTGGCACGGACAATCGCCTGGCTGGCCCTGCCCGGCCACCATCTCATTAGCCTGCTGGACGAAGACTACCCGCCGCTGTTGCGCGAAACCGCCGATCCGCCCGCGCTGCTTTATGGCGCCGGACGCCGTGAACTGCTTCTGCAAGGCTGTCTGGCCATCGTTGGCAGCCGCAATGCCACGCCCCAGGGCGAAGCCAATGCGGAAGCCTTCGGCCACGCCCTGTCCAGCGTGGGCATCACCGTCGTCAGCGGGCTGGCGCTGGGTATCGATGCCGCCGCGCACAAAGGCGGTTTGAAGGGACCCGGATCGACCATTGCCGTGGTCGGCACCGGGCTGGACCGGGTATACCCCGCGCGAAACAAGGCGCTGGCGCACGAAATAGCCGAAAGGGGCTTGCTGCTGTCAGAGTTTGCCCTGGGCACGATTTCCGCGCCGGGCCACTTTCCCAAGCGCAACCGGATTATTTCGGGGCTCTCCCGGGGCGTGCTGGTGGTGGAAGCCGCGCTCAACTCCGGCTCGCTCATCACCGCCCGGCAGGCGCTGGAACAGGGACGCGAAGTCATGGCCATTCCCGGTTCGATTCACTCGCCGCTTTCCAAGGGCTGTCATGCGCTGATCAAGCAGGGCGCAAAGCTGGTTGAATCCGCGCAGGACATTATTGAAGAGCTGGCATGGCCCGTCATGCCGGCTATCCACTCTGCCGCAACTCCGCAAGACATGGAAACTGAGCCGCTTTTACAACATCTGGGCCACGACCCGGTCAGTATCGACGCGCTTGCCGAGCGAAGCGGGTTGACGGTGGATGCGCTTTCGGCGAAGCTGTTGACGCTCGAGCTGGAAGGGCGCGTCGCCCAGCTTCCCGGCGGGCGCTACCAACGACTCTTATAAAAACGATGCTAGATATCCTGGTTTACCTGTACGAAAGCTACCGCATGGCGGAGCTTGCTCCCGACCGCGACTCGCTGGAAAAAAAGCTCTTTGCCGCCGGTTTCGACGAATCCTCGGTCAAGGGCGCCCTGGACTGGTTTGCCCACATGTCCACCACCGAATCGCATCCGCGGCTGCTCGACATACCGCATTTCCGGCATTACGCCCCCGAGGAAAAGGAACGGCTGGATGAAGACTGCATCGCCACACTGCGTTTTCTGGAGGAGTCGGAAATCCTTGACGCCGAATCGCGCGAATGGGTCATCAATGGCCTGATGCATCTTCATGGCGAAGATATCGCGCCGGAGCAGGTGCGCTGGATGAGCCTGATCGTACTGTGGAGCCGGGGCCAGATCGAGCACTACACGTTTCTGGAAGAATTTCTGCTCAACGAAACCACGCTGCACTAATCGGCCGGACACAAACCCCTATGAAACTGGTTGTTGTTGAGTCTCCTTCAAAATCCAAAACGCTGAAGAAATATCTTGGCGCGGACTACGAAATTCTCGCCTCCTACGGCCACGTGCGCGATCTGGAACCGAAGACCGGCGCGGTCGACACGGCCAACCACTTCGCCATGAAGTACCAGCTCATCGAGCGGAATGAAAAACACGTTTCCGCCATCTGCAAGGCGGCGAAGAAGGCCGATGAAATCCTGCTGGCAACCGACCCGGACCGCGAGGGCGAGGCCATTTCCTGGCATCTGGCGGAAATTCTCAACGAGCGCAAGCTGCTCAAGCCGGGCAAGCTCAAGCGCATCGTGTTTTATGAAATCACCGAAAGCGCGGTGAAGGACGCAGTGGCGCATCCGCGCGACGTGTCCATGGATCTGGTCAATGCGCAGCAGGCGAGACGCGCGCTGGATTACCTGGTCGGCTTCAATCTTTCGCCGCTGCTGTGGAAAAAGATCAGCCCCGGTCTCTCCGCGGGCCGCGTGCAAAGCCCGGCTTTGCGCCTGATCGTCGAGCGCGAGGAGGAAATCGAGAAATTCAAGCCGCGCGAATACTGGACGCTGCATCTGGACACGCACAAGGACAAACAGGCTTTTTCCGCCCGGCTCACGCATTTCGAGGGCGAGAAACTCAACCAGTTTTCCATCGAGACCGAAACGCGCCAGGCCGAAGTGCTCAAGCTTCTGCAAGCAAGGGAAGCCAAGGTCATGCAGGTGGAAAAGAAGCGCAAGGCGCGGCATGCGCCGCCGCCCTTCACCACCTCCACCATGCAGCAAGCCGCCGTGCGCCAGCTGGGCATGACCACCGACCGCGCCATGCGCACCGCCCAGCAGTTGTACGAAGGCATCGACATCGGCTCTGGCACAGTGGGTTTGATTACTTATATGCGCACTGACTCGGTGAATCTGGCCAATGAGGCGGTTGCCGAAATCCGCGAATTCGTCGGCAAAAAATTCGACAAGGATTACCTGCCCAGCCAGCCCATTCATTACCGCGCCAAGACCAAGAACGCGCAGGAAGCGCACGAGGCCATCCGTCCCACTTCCGCCATGCGCACGCCCGAGAGCCTCAAGAACTTCCTGTCACATGACCAGATGCGCCTGTACGAGCTGATCTGGAAGCGCGCCGTGGCATCGCAGATGACAGCGGCACAGTTCGACACCGTTGCTGCCGATTTGATGGTTGAACAAGGTGTGTTCCGTGCCACCGGCCAGACGCTGGCATTCGCCGGTTTTCTGGCCGTGTATCACGACGACGAGGAAGACGAGGAAGAGGCCAAACTGCCCCCGCTGAAGGAAGGCGAAATGCTGCCGGTAGATAAACTCTATGGCGAACAGCACTTCACCCAGCCGCCGCCGCGTTATACCGAAGCCAGCCTGGTCAAGGCGCTGGAAGAATTCGGCATCGGCCGGCCTTCAACTTATGCCAGCATCATTTCCACGCTGCAGGATCGCGAGTACGCCACGCTGGACAAAAAGCGCTTCATGCCCACACCGATTGGCCGGCTGGTGAACGGTTTCCTCACGCTGCATTTCAATCATTACGTCGATTACGATTTCACCGCGAAGCTGGAGGACAAGCTCGACGACGTCTCCAACGGCAAGCGCGAATGGACGCGGTTGTTGAACGAATTCTGGAAGGAGTTCGACGGCAACCTTGCCGCCAAGCAGGATGTCGAACGCGGCATTCCGCTGGATGAAAAATGCCCCAAGTGCAATTCGGTGCTGAATCTGCAGGCCAGCAAGCGCGGCATGTTCATCGGCTGCTCGGCCTACCCGAAATGCGATTACACCCGGCCCCTGCACGGCAACGAAGATGGTCCCACGGTGCTGGGCAAGTATCCGCCCACTGGCGAGGACGTGCTGCTGATGAACGGCCGTTATGGCTGGTATGCGCAGGTCGGACCGACGCCGGAAGACAAGAAGGCGCCCAAACCCAGGCGTGCCTCCATGCCCAAGGGCATGGCACCGGAAGCCGTTACGATCGAAGACGCGCTCAAGTGGCTGTCGCTGCCGCGCGAAGTCGGCCACAATCCCAAGACCGGTCTGCCCATCGTCGCCAACATCGGCCGCTTCGGCCCCTATCTGCTGCATGACGGCAAGTTCAAGTCGATTCCCAAGGACGACGACGTCTACACCATCGGCCTGGAACGCGCGGTCGAGGTACTGGAAATGCCCGTCACACGTGGGCGCGGCGCCGCCGCCAGCGAAAAGAAGGAGCTGGGCAAACACCCGGACGACGGCAAGCCGGTCCATATTCAGAACGGCCGCTATGGCTGGTACGTCAGCCACAACAAGATCAACGCCACGCTGCCGAAAGACCTCGATCCGCAAAGCGTGACCCTGCTCGATGCCCTGCCCCTGATCGCCGCCAAGGCGGAAAAAGGCGGCACGACAAAGAAGGTGGCGGCGAAGCGCGCACCGGCCCGCAAGGCCGCCGCGCCCAAGTCCGAAGCCAAGGCAAAACCGAAAAAAGAGACCGCCGCCAAAGCCACTGCGAAGAAGCCCGCCACCAAAAGCGCGGCCAAAGGCAAATCTTCCAAAGCCTGATTCCGGTTTATACTGCGCGGCCTTTGGGCTGTCGCGGTTGATCCGTTTTTTTTGCCATGTCCATCCTCAATATTTCCACTTACAAATTCGTTACGCTGGATGACCGCGAAACATTGCGCAGCCGCATTCAGCGGCAGTGCGATTCATTGGGGTTGAAGGGCACGATCCTGCTGGCGCCGGAAGGGACCAATATTTTTCTGGCGGGCGACTCGGCATCCATACACGGATTTTTCGACTGGCTGCGGCAGGATGCGCGCTTCGCGGATATCGCCGTCAAGGAAAGCTGGTCGGGCAGTGCGCCGTTCCGGAAAATGCGCGTGCGCCTGAAAAAGGAAATCATCACCATGAAGGTGCCGGACATCCGGCCCGAGGACCATCGCGCGGAAGCCGTTTCACCTGCCCGGCTCAGAGCCTGGCTGGATCGGGGCCACGACGACCTGGGGCGCGAGATTGTCATGATCGACACACGCAATATCTTTGAAGTCGAAGCGGGCACCTTCATCAATGCCCTGGACTTCGGCATCGAACGCTTCTCGCAATATCCGGAAGCCATCGCCGCGCGCAGGAACGATTTTGCCGGCAAGGCCGTTGTCACCTTCTGCACCGGCGGCATCCGCTGCGAAAAGGCCGTGCTGTACATGAACCGCATCGGCATGGACAACGTGTACCAGCTCGATGGCGGCATCCTCAAGTATTTCGAGGAAGCGGGCGGCGCGCACTGGACAGGCAACTGCGTTGTGTTCGATGACCGCAACGAACTCGATCCCGCGCTCCGGCCGGCGCGCGAGGTCTTGCCGCATCGTTGAATCGTGTCGAGGAAACTGCTTTGCGTGTTTGAAGCCATCGGCTTCAACACACTTGCATCGCTGCTGGAGGGAAGCGGCTTCGAGATTACCGTGGAAACCTCTTCGCGCCGGGCGATGAACAAAATAAAAACCTGGCAGCCGGATGTGCTGCTGGCCGATTTCAACAAGCGCTATTTCCACGACCGCGTCAGCAATCTGGAATCGCTGCTTGCGCTGGCCACGCGCAATCCCGCAACTCGCATCGTCATCATTTACGATACGTTCCACGCTGCGGACATGGAACTATTGAAGCAGCGTCACCGCATTGATGCAGCCTTGACCTTGCCCATTACCGCCAATGCGTTTTACTGCGCGCTTGAATTCGATCAAGGAAGCGAGTCTCTCCCTTGATCGATGTCTTGATGTCAGCCTTCCCGCTGTTTCGATACCCACGGGTAGAAAAGGCCGGCCAGTACCGCGCCAATAATCGGCGCCACCCAGAACAGCCACAACTGTTGTATTGCCCACCCGCCAACCACCAGTGCCGGGCCAGTGCTGCGGGCCGGATTGACGGACGTATTGGTTACGGGAATGCTGATCAGATGAATCAGGGTTAATCCAAGTCCAATCGCGATGGGAGCGAATCCTTGAGGAGCGCGTGCATCCGTCGCACCAAGAATGATGACGAGGAACATGAAGGTCATCACCACCTCGGTAACAAAGCCCGCTTGCAGTGAGTATTGCCCTGGTGAGTGGACAGCAAAACCATTCGAGGCCAACCCTCCCTCCAGGCTGAATCCAGCTTGCCCGCTGGCAATCAGGTAAAGAATGGCCGCGCCCGCCAGTGCGCCAGCCACCTGCGCGATGATGTAGGGCACCACGTCGCCTGCGGGAATGCGCCGGGCGGTGAACAATCCAATCGTTACCGCTGGATTGAGATGACATCCGGAAATATGACCTATCGCGTAAGCCATGGTAAGCACCGTCAAGCCGAAGGCCAGCGATACGCCAACCAGGCCGATCCCCACATCCGGAAAAGCGGCGGCGAGCACTGCACTGCCGCAACCGCCCAATACCAGCCAGAACGTGCCAATGAATTCCGCACTGAGTTTTTTTAACATGTTTCCCCCTTGGATTGGCACGGCAAATGCCGTAGTGCATTTTATGGACAGGAATGATCATCCTGTTCGGGCGAAGCGCATTTTTTACACTTCTACATAACTCCAGCCGCCCGGCTTCAAATCCGCCGGCAACGCGAATTCGCCCATGCGTTCCCGGTGCAGCGCTTCAACTCGGTTGCCCACAGCCGCCACCATGCGTTTGACCTGATGGTACTTGCCCCCTGTGAGCGTCAGTTCAAGCGTATGTGCATCGCGCGCAACGGCTGACTGCGCCTTGACGGGTTCGGGATCATCATGCAGCACCACGCCGGCGCGAAGTGCGGCTAGTTGTGTTTCGTCCAGGGGATGTTTGACCCTTGCCCGGTACACCTTGGCGATGTTTTTCTTCGGCGAGGTATAGACATGCAGAAACTGACCGTCATCGGTCAACAACAGCAATCCCGTAGTGTCTTCATCCAGCCGCCCCACGGTTTGCAGGCCTCGGTTGCGCAGCGGAACCGGCAGCAGGCTCAGCACGCTCGGATGATGCTTGGGTTTTTGCGAGCATTCGTATCCTGCCGGCTTGTGCATCAGCACATACGCCTTCTCACGGTATTGCCAGTCCTTGCCATCCACCGAAAACACCAGCCCTACAGGATTGATGTCCGCGTCGGCGTCCGCGGTTTCCTGACCACCAATTGCCACAAGGCCCGACTGGATCAAGCTCCGGCATTCACGACGCGTTCCAAAGCCCTGGGATTGAAGCAGCTTGGTGAGGTTCATGCCGGGATTTTACCCGCCCGGCTGTAAGGCTTCGATTTATCGAACGACAAACACGAAAATCAGGAGATGCCCATGATCACTCGCCGAAACATTCTTCTGGCTGGCATTGCCGCCATGCTGCCCAAACCCCTGCTTGCGCAGACGTGCGTCGATGCGCCGGACATTTCCGGAACCGGCCCGTGGTTCAACAGTTCGCCGCTATCCCTGGCTCAGCTCAGGGGAAAAGTCGTGCTGGTCGAATTCTGGACGTTTGGATGCTACAACTGCCGCAACGTCGAGCCCTACGTCAAACAATGGCACACGCGTTACGCCAGCGAAGGGCTGGTGGTAATCGGCGTGCACACGCCGGAGTTCGCCCACGAGGCCGACCCCAGGCGGGTGAGGAAATACCTGAACGAAAACGGCATCGCCCACCCTGTCGTGCTGGACAACGACTACGCCATCTGGAATCGCTGGGGCAACCGTTACTGGCCCGCGATGTACCTGCTGAACAAATCCGGCGAGGTTTGTTACCGGCATTTCGGCGAAGGCCGCTATGCCGAAACCGAGGCGCAGATCAAGCGCTTGCTGGCTTGATCTACTTCAACACAAACGTCAGCTTCATGCGCACGCGGTACTCGGTGATCTTCCCCTTGCTGACCACCACTTCCTGATCCTGTACCCAGGCGCCGGTAATGTTGGCCAGGCTTTCCGCCGCCTTGGCGACTCCGGCCTTGATGGCATCGTCAAAGCTTTTCTTGGAGCTGGCGGAAATTTCGATGGTTTTTGCGACAGTCATGGCTTCTCCTCCTTTATTGATTGAAGTACGAGGTTTCAGATTATCAGCTAGTCGGGAAAATCAAAGGGCCGGAATGTTAATTCCTTTGATCGCTACCTGTCCTTTTCAAGCATGATGCGCATGTCGTCAAAGCGCGCATGCGCTTCCGGGTCAGGCTTGGGATAAGACAAGTCAAGAGACTTCAAGGTATCGCGGATGATTTCCGCCACGGCCAGCCGCATGAAATCCTTGTTGTCGGCGGGAATGGCATACCACGGCGCCCATGGGCGCGAAGTTTCGTTCAGCGCTTCTTCGTAAGCCGCCATGTACTTGTCCCAGTGCTCGCGCTCGGCAACATCCTTCTCGGAAAACTTCCAGTGCTTTTCCGGCTCCTCCAGGCGCGAGAGGAAGCGCTTGCGCTGCTCATCCTTCGACACATTGAGAAAAAACTTCAGGATCACCGTGCCATTGCGGGCGAGATGCTGCTCGTGCTCGCGGATGGATTCGTAGCGCCATTGCCAGAAATTCCTGTTGTTGACACCATTGGGCAGGCGCTGCGCGGCAAGGAATTCCGGATGCACGCGAACCACCAGTACTTCCTCGTAATAACTGCGGTTGAACACGCCGATGCGCCCGCGCTCCGGCAGGTTGCGCGTGGTGCGCCAGAGAAAATCATGGTCGAGTTCTTCAGCCGACGGCACCTTGAACGACGTGACATGACACCCCGCCGGATTCACCCCCGAAAGCACCGCGCGGATCGTGCCATCCTTGCCCGCCGCATCCATGGCCTGAAAAACCAGCAGCAGCGCATAACGGTCGTGCGCATACAGTACCTGCTGTAAATCCGCAATTTCTTCCACGCACTCCGCCAGTCTGCGTTCGCATTCCTCGTCGTCAGGCGCTTTCTTGCCGGGATCGGTGTCAGCTTTTTTCAGCCTGAAGCTGTTGTCGTCGGGAATGAGGAAGGGATGAGAAGAGGTTTTGAACATTTTTCAGGCTAGTTTTTTCGCTGGTAAAAAAACAGTCCGACGCGGTTAATGTGGTCAATCAATGCTGGATTGTCCAATTCGTGAAAAATGGACAGATCGATTTTGTAAGGCAGCATCAAATCGTCGAGCTCGTTTTCGATCTTGAGCAACAAGGGCAAAGATAGCGCCTTGCCTTTCAGGCAAAGATCGATGTCGGAGCCGGCTTTGAAATTACCCTTGGCGCGGGAACCATAAAGCACCGCCTGGTCGATTTCCGCGTGCGAGGAAAACACCTTGTTGATTTTTTCAACGACGGCAGGTTTGAGGCCGTGGGGCATGGGCCTCGCTCAGGAAAATGTCTTCAGGCTGTTCATCTTTTGCAAAAACTGCTGGAACTGCGGGTAATAACGCTCAACGATATAACCTGCAATCTCGTCGGCAATTTTCTGCTGATACGTGTGTGAGGTCTGATTGCGGCTCTTGATCATTTCCATCCAGCTCTCTCCGTCTTCGATCAAGCCTTTCTGAAAGGCTTCCCGGGCCGCATCGCGCGAACCGGTAATGCCGACGTTGCCCTGGTAGGTGAAATAATCCTTCATCACATTCCACGCCAGTTCATGCGTGAACTCGAACGCTTGGATCAGCCCCTGTTTTTCCAGATCGGACAGTGGCCGCTGTTGGGTAATGACCACGGCATTACCGAGCTGCTCAAGTGCCTTGCCGTAATTGGCAAGGCGTTGCTGCCAGCGGATGTCGGGGTTATTCATGGGTTATCGTGTCTGACCCTATTTGTTTTTATGACCCTATTTGTTTTTAGCTTATTTTTAAACGTCTAAATTCCGCACCCCCAGCGCATTGGTTTCAATGAACG
>Ga0114939_10002185_pt1 | contig 14815 bp, 12 predicted proteins | sample AshMeaCrysSpring_FD_87196 | JGI IMG/M metagenome (GOLD analysis project Ga0114939, IMG submission 87196) | Groundwater microbial communities from Big Spring, Nevada to study Microbial Dark Matter (Phase II) - Ash Meadows Crystal Spring | ecosystem: Environmental > Aquatic > Deep subsurface >... | reverse complement strand
TGGCGGTTAGTGGACCGAGGGGCCTTGCGGCCCGTCTTTATACAAGAAAGCCCGCGTTGGCGGGCTCACGGCGACTGAAAAAGGTTGGCGGAGCGGACGGGACTCGAACCCGCGACCCCCGGCGTGACAGGCCGGTATTCTAACCAACTGAACTACCGCTCCGCGTTGTCTGGTGGGTGCTGAGGGGATCGAACCCCCGACCTACGCCGTGTAAAGGCGTCGCTCTCCCAGCTGAGCTAAGCACCCGCACCCCTGGGGAGCAGGCTAGTTTAGGGCATCTTTCAAGCCCTTGCCAGCCTTGAACGTGGGCGCCTTGCTTGCGGGGATCGCGATCGACTCGCCCGTGCGGGGGTTGCGGCCTGTGCGGGCCGCCCGGGTCTTCGCCACGAAACTGCCGAAACCCGACAGCGTCACGGTCTCGCCCTTGCGGAGCGCGTCGGTCACGGCGCCGAGCAGCGCCTCTACGGCCCGTGCGGCATCCGACTTCGCGAGCCCTGTCCGCTCGGCCACTGCATCGACGAGGTCATTCCTGTTCACTGCGTTCTCTCCTTTCTTGGGGGCACGCGCTTCAGTGCGCGTGCACTTGCTTGGCCGGCCGCCGGCCGGTGCGCTTGGTGGGCTTGGCCCCGGCCGTCTCCGCGACGACCGCCGCCGGCTGGGGCATGTTCTTGAGCGCGATCTGCAGCACCTCGTCGATCCACTTCACCGACTTGATCTCGAGGTTGCCCTTGATGTTGTCGGGGATCTCGGCGAGGTCCTTCACGTTCTCGTCCGGGATGAGTACCGTGCGGATGCCACCGCGGTGCGCCGCGAGGAGCTTCTCCTTGAGACCGCCGATCGGCAGCACCTCGCCGCGGAGCGTGATCTCGCCGGTCATCGCCACGTCGCTCCGGACCGGGATGCGCGTCAGCGCCGAGACCAGCGCCGTGCACATGCCGATGCCGGCGCTCGGGCCGTCCTTCGGCGTCGCGCCCTCCGGCACGTGGATGTGCACGTCGGCCTTCTGGTAGAACTCGGGCTCGAGCCCGAGCACGTTTGCACGGCTGCGCACCACGGTCATCGCGGCCTGGATCGACTCCTGCATCACCTCGCCGAGCTGGCCGGTGTGCGTGAGCTTGCCCTTGCCCGGCATCACCGCCGCCTCGATCGTGAGGAGTTCGCCGCCGACCTCGGTCCACGCGAGGCCCGTCACCTGCCCGACCTGGTCCTGTTCCTCGGCACGGCCGTAGCGGAAGCGCTTCACGCCCAGGTACTTCGCGATGTTCTTCGGCGTCACCGCGACCTGCTTCGTCGCGGGCTCGAGCAGCAGTTCCTTAACCGCCTTGCGGCAGATCTTCGAGACTTCGCGCTCGAGGTTGCGGACGCCGGCCTCGCGCGTGTAGTGGCGGATGATCTCGAGGATCGCCGGGTCGCTCACCTTGAGCTCGTCGTTCCTGAGGCCGTTGGCCTTCACCTGCTTCGGCAGCAGGTAGCGCCGGGCGATGTTCGACTTCTCGTCCTCGGTGTAGCCCGGGAGCCGGATCACTTCCATGCGGTCGAGGAGCGGCGCCGGGATGTTCAGGCTGTTCGCGGTGCAGACGAACATCACCTCGGAAAGGTCGAAGTCAACCTCGAGGTAGTGGTCGTTGAAGGAGACGTTCTGCTCCGGGTCGAGCACCTCGAGCAGCGCAGAGGACGGGTCACCGCGGAAGTCCATCGACATCTTGTCGACTTCGTCGAGCAGGAAGAGCGGGTTCCTGACGCCCGTGCGCGCCATGTTCTGCACGATCTTGCCGGGCATGGAGCCGATGTAGGTGCGGCGGTGGCCGCGGATCTCGGCCTCGTCGCGCACGCCGCCGAGGGACATGCGCACGAACTTGCGGTTCGTGGCACGCGCGATCGACTGCCCGAGCGAGGTCTTGCCCACGCCCGGCGGGCCCACGAGGCAGAGGATCGGGCCCTTCAGCTTCTGTACGCGCTGCTGGACGGCGAGGTACTCGACGATGCGCTCCTTGACCTTCTCGAGCCCGTAATGGTCCTCGTTCAGGACCTTCTCGGCGCCGGCGAGGTCGTGCTTGACCTTCGTGCGGCGGCGCCACGGCACCTTCACCAGCCAGTCGATGTAGTTGCGGACCACCGTCGCCTCTGCGGACATGGGCGACATGAGCTTCAGCTTGGCGAGCTCGGAGTTGGCCTTTTCGCGGGCTTCCTTCGGCATTCCGGCGCGGGCGATCCGCTTCTCGAGTTCGGCGATCTCGTTCGGGGCGTCGTCGAGTTCCCCGAGCTCCTTCTGGATCGCCTTCATCTGCTCGTTGAGGTAGTACTCGCGCTGGCTCTTCTCCATCTGCTGCTTGACGCGGCCGCGGATGCGCTTCTCGATCTGCAGCACGTCCATCTCGCCCTCGATGAGCGCGAGGATGTGCTCGAGGCGCGAGCGCACGTCCTGGATCTCGAGGATCTTCTGCTTGGCGTCGAGCTTGAGCGACATGTGCGCCGCGACGGTGTCGGCGAGGCGGCCCGGCTGCTCGATGCCGGCGAGCGAGGTCAGGATCTCGGGCGGCACCTTGCGGTTCAGCTTCACGTACTGCTCGAACTGCGAGACGACCGAGCGTACGAGCACGTCCATCTCGCGCTCGTCGTAGGGTTCGCCGTCGCCGAGCGTGTTCACCTTCGCGACGAAGTACTCGCCGGCGGTGAGCTCTGCGACGCGGGCGCGCTCGACGCCCTCGACCAGGACCTTGACGGTGCCGTCGGGGAGCTTCAGGAGCTGCAGGATCGTCGCGACCGTGCCGACCTCGTAGAGGTCCTTGGCCGCCGGGTCGTCGACGTCGGCCTGCTTCTGCGCGAGGAGCAGGATCTGCTTGGAGACCTTCATCGCCTGCTCGAGCGCGAGGATCGACTTCTCGCGGCCGACGAACAGCGGGATGACCATGTGCGGGTACACGACGACGTCGCGCAGCGGCAGTACCGGCAGCGCGTCGGCGGGAAGCGTGGTCGGGGGAGTGGAGGATTCGGTCGTCACGTCGGGATTCTCCGGCGCCGGCGGCGGGCGCGAACGGCAGCGATATTCAATTTGCCCAGTGTTGGGGAGGTCCGGCGGAGATTCAATAGGGAAATTCGGTGCCAGGCACCGATTTTTCAATCGGTGCCTGGCACCGAATTTCCCTATTGCGAGGCGGTGCGGCGCTCTTCGACGGCGGCGAGCCGCGGCTCCTCGGCCCCGTACACGAGGTACGGCTTCGACTCGCCCTGGATCACGTCCTCGTCGATGACGACCTTCTGCACGTTACGCATGCCGGGCAGGTCGTACATGATGTCGAGCAGCACGTTCTCGAGGATCGTGCGCAGCCCGCGCGCGCCAGTCTTGCGCTGCATCGCCTTGCGGGCCACGGCGCGCAGCGACTCCTCGCGGAACTCGATCTCGACGCCTTCCATGTCGAAGAGCTTGCGGTACTGCTTCGTAAGGGCGTTCTTAGGCTCGGTGAGGATCTGCATGAGCGCCGCCTCGTCGAGCTCGTCGAGCGTCGCCACGACGGGCAGGCGGCCCACGAACTCGGGAATCAGGCCGAACTTGATCAGGTCCTCGGGCTCGACGTCGTGGAACAGGTCAGACCCGTGCGGCCGCGCGCTCTGCTCGCGGACGTCGGCGACGAAGCCGATGCCGCTCTTCTGCGTGCGGTTCATGATGATCTTCTCGAGTCCCGAGAAGGCACCTCCGCAGATGAAAAGGATGTTGCCGGTGTCGACCTGCAGGAACTCCTGCTGGGGGTGCTTGCGACCGCCCTGAGGCGGCACCGAGGCGACCGTGCCCTCGATGAGCTTCAGCAACGCCTGCTGCACGCCTTCGCCCGACACGTCACGCGTGATCGAGGGGTTGTCCGACTTGCGCGAGATCTTGTCGATCTCGTCGATGTAGACGATGCCGGTCTGCGCCTTCTCGACGTCGTAGTCGCACTTCTGAAGGAGCTTCTGGATGATGTTCTCGACGTCCTCGCCGACGTAGCCCGCCTCGGTGAGCGTCGTGGCGTCCGCGATCGTGAACGGCACGTTCAGCAGCCGCGCCAGCGTCTCGGCGAGCAGGGTCTTGCCGCTGCCCGTGGGGCCGATCAGCAGGATGTTCGACTTGGCGAGCTCGACCTCGTCGCGCTTGGCCTCGGTGCCGCGCGTCTGCAGCCGCTTGTAGTGGTTGTAGACGGCCACCGAGAGGACCTTCTTCGCGCGGTCCTGGCCGATCACGTACTCGTCGAGGACACGCTTGATCTCGTGGGGCTTCGGGAGCTTCTCGCGGGTCTTCTCCGCCTTCTCCTCGAGCTCCTCGCGGATGATGTCGTTGCAGAGTTCGACGCATTCGTCGCAGACGAAGACCGACGGCCCGGCGATCAGCTTGCGGACCTCGTGCTGGCTCTTTCCGCAGAAGGAGCAGTAGAGAAGCTTGCCGTCGTCGTGCTTGCCGCGAGAATCGTCTGCCATTCGTCGACCTTGCCGTTCCGCCCCTCGAGGCTTATACCACGCAGCCGAACCGGCCGCAAAAAGCCCTGACTCGACAGCGACTTAGGTACTGTCCGCGGGTCAGCTGCGCTCGGCCGTGCCGGTCGCCCCGCGCTTGGCCAGGACGGCGTCGATGAGCCCGTAGGCCACCGCCTGCTCGCCGGTCATGAAGTTGTCCCGGTCCGTGTCCTGCTTGATCTTGTCCATGGACTGGCCGGTGTGGTGCGAGAGGATGCGGTTCAGCCGCTCGCGCGCGTCGAGGATCTCGCGGGCGTGGATCTCGATGTCGGTCGCCTGGCCCTGGAAGCCGCCGAGGGGCTGGTGAATCATCACCCGCGAGTGCGGCAGGCAGAAGCGCTTGCCCTTCGTCCCGCCCGCGAGCAGCACGGCCCCCATGCTGGCCGCCTGCCCCACGCAGATCGTGCTGATGTCGGGCTTGATGAACTGCATCGTGTCGTAGATCGCGAGGCCCGCGCTCACCGACCCGCCCGGCGAGTTGATGTAGAGCGCGATGTCCTTCTCGGGGTTCTCCGACTCGAGGAACAGCAGCTGCGCCACGATCAGGTTCGCCATGTAGTCCTCGACCGGACCCACGATGAAGATCACCCGCTCCTTCAGGAGCCGCGAGTAGATGTCGTAGGCGCGCTCGCCGCGGGCAGTCTGCTCGACCACCATCGGGACGAGGTTGAGGGCGGTCGGAGCGGTGATGGGCATGGGGAGGGACCAGAGGTGAGCGGTTAGTGATCAGCGGTTAGTGGTTAGTGTACGGGAAGGAAGAAAAGGGGGTAATGATCAGGGGGTAGGGGGTAGTGCAGAGGCGCGCTGCGGCGCACGGGACGCCGCCCCTCTTCCACTATCCCCTACCCCCTAGTCACTACCCCCTTCTCCTCAGGCGCCGAAATTCATTACGTCCTTGAACGTGGTCGGCTGGTCGGTGACCTTGGCCTTGGCGAGCAGGTGGTCGACCACCTGGTCCTCGAGGATGAGGTTCTCGACCTGGCGCATGGCCTCCGGGTTCTGGTGGTAAGCCTTCAGCATCGGCTCCGGATCGGGGTACGTGGCCGCCATGTCCGCGAGACGGCCTTCCACGAGGGTCCGGTCGACCTGTATCCCCGCCGACTTGATGATCTCGCCGATCAGGATGCCGAGCGCGACGCGGCGGCGCGCGGGCTCGAGGAACCGCTCCGGCGGCGGCACCTGCGAGGCGTCCTTCGCACCGATGCGGCGCGCGGTATCGATCTGCATCTCGCGCACCTGCGCGTCCACCAGGCTCTTCGGCACCTCGACCGGGTTGGCCTCGAGCAGACGGTCGAGCAGCTGCTGCTTCATGCGCGCACGCACGTTCGTCGCCAGCTCACGGCCCATGTTGTCGGCCACTTCGCGACGCAGCTGCTCCATGCCGCCCGCGAACACGCCGTACTCGGCGCAGAATGCGTCGTCGAGCTCGGGGAGGCGCTTCTCCTCCACCTTCTTCATCTGCACGTCGAACTCGGCCGTCCTGCCGGCCAGTGACTTGTTGTGGTAGTCGTCGGGGTAGCGCACGCTCACCGCCTTGCGCTCGCCGGCCTTCATGCCCGTGATGCCGTCCTCGAAGCCCTTCAGCATGCGCCCGCCACCGAGGAGCACCCCGACATCGTCGCCCTTGCTGCCCTCGAACGGCTGGCCGTCGACGAGGCCCACGAAGTCCATGGTCACGCGGTCCGTCTCGCGGCTCGCGCGATCCACGACCTCGAACTTCGGGCGCTGCTCGCGCAGGTTCTCGACCATCGCGTCGATGTCGGCCGCGGTGACCTCGGCCACCGGGCGCACGACCGCGAGTCCCTCGACGCCCTTGAGCGCGACCTCGGGGAACACCTCGAAGATCGCGCGGTACCTGAGGTCCTCGCCCGGGCCGGCCGACACGGGCTCGATGCGCGGGCCAGCGGCGGGCACGAACTTCTGCTGGTTCACCGCCTCGGAGAACGTCTGCTGGATCAGGTCGGACAGCACTTCCTGGCGGACCTGCGCGCCGAACTGCTGGCGGATGACCTTGAGCGGCGCCTTGCCGGGACGGAAGCCCTTGAGCTTCGCCGTGCGGCTCACCTGCTGCAGGCGCTGGTCGACGGCCTGCTCGATGCGCTCCTTCGGGATGCTCACTTCCATGCGGCGCTCGAGGGCGCCGGTCTGCTCGACGGAAACCTGCATGCTCATCGGTCCTCGGGTATTCGCGGCGACGTGGGGCCGCCCGGAAAAGCCGCATAGTTTGCCACGGAATCGGCCAGCCCGGCGCATCCCGGGGGAAATGGTGCGAAAGGAGGGACTCGAACCCTCACGGGGGTTACCCGCTGGAACCTAAATCCAGTGCGTCTACCAGTTCCGCCACTTTCGCGCGGGCCGGATTCTATAGGTAAATCAAGCCTCAAGGGCGGGGCGCATCGCCCCGTTCGAGACGGATCCCCGACACGTACAGTGCGCCCGCGCCAGCCGGCGGGCGCCCGAAGACCATGACGTTGTCGATCCGGGCGAGATCCATGCGCCGGGCGGCGGGCGCCTGCTCCACGGCGTCGAGCGCCACCCGGACCGTGGTCCTCGTGCCGGCGGGAATGGCGAGCGGCAGGTTCGCGCGGTCCTCGTGCGTCCAGTCGTGGGCGACGTCGTGAATGCGCAGCACGAGCGACAGGTCGACCGGCCCGGCGTTGGTCAGGTCCACCGAGACCAGATCGAACCCGGTCCAGTCCGGGCCAGGCTCCAGGATCTGCACGGCCGGCGGGTGCGACGGGTCGTAGCGCAGCTCGAGCGCCCGCTCGCCGGGCACCTTCGACCACGGCGGCGGCAGTTCGACGATCGCGGCCGAGACGCCGTCGGTCGTGGCGAAGTGCAGGCCGTCGACGTCGTCGAAGGCCGCGATCACCGGGAAATCCGCTGCGCGCCGTGCGTAGGCGAGCGCCGAGTTCAGCGGCTTCCACAGCACGAAGACGAGCCCGGCGAGGCCGGGCGCGATCACGAGCCACGGCGTTTCGCGGTGTCCGCCGGGTGCAGCCGGCCGTTCCGGCCGCGTCGCGAACGTCCAGGCCGCAAGACCTGCGAGCGCACCGGCGAGGTCCGTCGCGACGTCGAAGAGCGACGGCGGTCGTCCCGCGAATCCCTGCAGGAACTCGATCGCCACGCCCAGCGCGACGCTGATCGCGAGCGCCCTCCTCCACACAGGCCAGTCGGGCCAGGCCGCGCGGTCCGGCCCGCGCACCCGCCTGAGCATGATCGCCACGATCACGGCGACCGCCGCGAAGATCGGCCCGTGGGCCGCGTCGAGCGACACGCGGATCCACTCGTCCGGCGAAGGAATCCGGATGAAGAGCAGCAGCGAGAGGAGCGCGGCGATACCGACGACGAGCAGGATCACGGGGCGCCAATCTACCGGGATTCGCACGGAGTTGCCCGCGCGACGACGACTGCGGCGGTTGCTAGACTCCGTTCGCCCCAGGCAACGGAATCCGTGCATTGAAGCTGTTCGACGAACTGCGACGTCGCAATGTCTTCAAAGTCGCCGCAGCCTACCTGGCTTTGTGCTGGCTGGTCGTCCAGGCGACGGCCACCATCGGACCGATGTTCGACCTGCCACCTTCGGCAGGTCGCGTCGTCGTGTGGATCGGCCTGCTCGGGCTGCCGGTCGCCGTGGTCGTCTCGTGGATCTACGAGATCACGCCGGAAGGGCTGCGCCCGACCCGCGAGGTCTACGCCGGTGAGTCGATCGCGCGCGACACCGGGCGACGACTCAACTGGACCATCATCGGCCTGCTGCTGCTCGTCATCGTGCTGCTGGCCGTCGAGCGATTCGTCGGCGTCGCCGGCGGGCTCGGCGACCGGCAGGCGAAAGGAGCCGAATCCGGAGCCGCCGCGCCCGCAACGGACCCGGCCAAAGCCCGGGTGACCCCACCGTCCATCGCCGTGCTGCCGTTCGTCGACATGAGCCAGGCTCGCGACCAGGAGTACTTCGCCGAGGGCCTGTCCGAGGAGCTCCTGAGCCTCCTGGCGCAGCTGCCGCAACTTCGGGTGATCGCGCGGACCTCGTCATTCTCTTTCAAGGATAAGGACGCCGACGTCGCCACGATCGCAAAGGCTCTCGACGTGGACCACATTCTCGAGGGCAGCGTGCGTAAGTCGGGTGATCGGTTGCGCGTGACCGCTCAGCTGGTGCGCGCGTCGGACAGCACCCACCTGTGGTCTAACACCTACGATCGCCGGCTCACGGACGTTTTCGCGGTGCAGGAGGAGATCGCGGCCGCCGTGGTCAACGCGCTGAAGGTACGCCTGTTGCCCTCGCAGTCGCTGACCGGACAGTTCCAGACCGCGAATGCCCAGGCCTACAACCAGTATCTGCTCGGAATTCAGTACCTGCGCAACATGTCCCAAAAGGACTCGCCCCGTGCACTGGCTGCGCTGCGGCGCGCCGTAGAGCTCGACCCCCTGTTTGCGCCTGCCTACGCGCAGCTCGCCGTGGCCGAGTTCTACGCCTCCGAATGGGCCGGTATACCCGGAGACCTGCCGGCCGCGCGGCAGCGGGCGTTCGCTGCGGCGGAGCGTGCGATCGAACTGGCCCCGGAACTGTCGGACGGCTATGCGCAACGCGGCACGCTCAGGGCCGAGATTAACTGGGACTGGCGTGGCGCCGAGCAGGACCTGACACGCGCACGCGCACTGGACCCCGCTAATGACTACGCACAACTGCGTCACGCGCGGCTACTGTCGGCTCTCGGGCGGCCCGACGAGGCGATCGCCACTCTGCAACGGCACCTGGCGGCGGACCCGCTAGACGCCAACGCGTGGGCCCAGCTTGCTTACTTGAAAATTCACTCTGGCGACCTTCCCGGCGCTCTCGATGCAGCCGAGCGGGCCGTGGCACTCAATCCGGCCTCCGACCTGGCCATCGGCAGCCTGGCGACTGCGCAACTGGTCCAGGGTCAGCCGCAGGCCACCATCGACACGGCTGCCGCCTCGTCCCCATTCTGGCGAACGTACCTGGAGGCGCTCGCCTACCACAGTCTGGGCGACCGGGCCGCAGCGGAACGCGCGCTCAGCACACTGATGGCCGACGGCGCGACCGGTGCCGCCTACCAGATCGCCAGCGTCTACGGCTGGTGGGGCCAACGTGAACTGGCCATGGAATGGCTTGAGCGAGCCTACGAGAATCGCGACGGCGGGCTCGCGCTTGTCCGGCAGTCGCCGTTCCTGGCCGGCCTGCACGATGATCCGCGCTATCTGGCACTCCTGAAGAAGATGGGACTCACGGAATGACGGCGCACGGGCGGGGCGTGCGGCGAAGCGCCGTGCGCCGGCCGGCGCGCAGCGTGAGTTCCCCGAACGCGGTTTACGAGTGACAGGCTGAGCCGCCGGCGCCCTCGGCTGCCGCCGAGGGCGCGGTCCCGATCGGGTGCGCCGGAGAGCAGGAGTTAACTAGACACCGGCATCCGGGTAATCCCTTATGTTTAATTGATTGTGAATACGAATCGTTCGTATTAAGATTCGCGCCCAGATGACGGGATCATTTCTATTAGCAGGTTCGGAGTGCCTCAATTGATCGTATCCCCCGGGTCGCGGGCAACCGGCGCACCGCGCCTGCGCAGCTCCGCCATCGTGCTGCTGCTGTTGTCTGGGTGCGGTGGCGGATCGTCCTCCAACGGCAGCGTCTCAACTCCCGCAGAACCCGCGCTGTCGGATACGGCCCGCCTCGGCGAACTCATCTTCAAGGACGAGTCGCTGTCGGCTTCGGGCCGCATCGCGTGCCAGACCTGCCACGACCCCGCGCACGGCCATGCGGGACCACCGCCCGACCCGGTCTCCCCTGGCGGTCCGGAACTTGCCGACCGCGGCCTGCGCAACTCACCGTCGATCCGTTATGCGAGCTTCACGCCGGCGTTCCGTTTCGAGGCGGACGGCACGCCGGTCGGCGGGTTCTTCCGGGACGGCCGCGCGGCGAGTCTCGCCGACCAGGCGCACCGCCCGTTCTTCGATGCGCGGGAAATGGCGATCCCGACCGTCGAGATCCTGACGCAGAAGTTGCGCAGCGCCGCCTACGTGTCGGAGTTCATGCGCATCTTCGGCGCCGACGTCTTCGACGACCCGCAACGCGCGCTGGACTCCGCCGCATTTGCGCTTGCGCGATACCAGATCGAGGATCCGGACTTTCATCGATTCAACAGCAGGTACGATGCCTTCCTCGCCGGCACCGGGACGCTGACGCCGCAGGAACTGCGCGGACTGGCGCTGTTCAACGATCCCGCCAAGGGCAACTGCGCTGCCTGCCATCCGAGCGCCCGTGCGACCGACGGCTCGCCGCCGCTGTTCACCGACTTCACCTACGACAACCTCGGCGTGCCGCGCAACCCGGACATCCCGGTGAACGCCGAACCCGGCTACTACGACCTCGGCCTGTGCGGACCGCAGCGCACCAGCCTCAGCCACCGCCGGGACCTGTGCGGCGCCTTCAAGGTGCCAAGCCTGCGAAACGTGGCCCTGACGGCCCCCTATTTCCACAACGGCCGCTTCCAGACCCTCGAGGAGGTGGTGGCGTTTTACGTGCGACGCGACACCAACCCGGAGGAGTGGTACCCGACGGGTGCAAATGGCGTGGAGAAGTTCGACGACCTGCCGCCCGAGCTGCGCCGCAATGTCAACACGACCGAGGCTCCGTATAACCGTCTGCCCGGCGGATCCCCGGCGCTCTCGCCCGAAGAAATCGCCGATGTTGTCGCGTTCCTCGAGACGCTGAGCGACGGCGACACGCCCTGAACGATCCACGGAGCTACCGATGAAACCCCTCGCGATCACACATGCCGTCGCTCTCGCACTTCTGCTGCCTGCCGCCGCGCCGTCGCTGGCCGCTCCCGCTGCGGACGACACCGACGCTCGCATCGAGGCGCTGACGCAGCAGCTCGAGACCCTGCGCGCCGAGGTCGAGGCGCTGCGGGCCGAACAGCGCCGACAGGCCGGTGCAACGGCCGTGACACCGGCGGCCGTCGCGCCGTCGGAGCTGGCCGTCGCCTCCGCCCCGCCCGACGGCACGTCGCGATCCGACGCCTCGCCGATCACGTTCACCGGCTACGGCGAAGCGATCTACACCCAGCCGACCGAAGGCCCCGGCGACGCGATCGCGGACCTGCAGCGCGTCGTACTCGGCGTCGGCTACCGCATCAACGAAAGCACGCGGCTCGAAGTCGAGGCGGAGTACGAGCACGCGGTCACCTCGGCGGATGACAGCGGCGAGGTCGCGATCGAGCAGGCCTACATCGCTCACCAGGTTACCGACACGATGCAGGTGCAGGCCGGCCTGTTCCTGGTGCCGATGGGAATAATCAATGAGGTGCACGAACCGCCGCTGTTCTTCGGCGTGTTCCGACCGTTCACCGAGACGGCGATTATCCCCTCTACCTGGCGCGAAGGCGGCGTCTCGCTGTCGGGCACCAACGACTTCGGCCTCAACTGGAACGTCGGCCTGACGACCGGCTTCAACCTCGCCAACTGGGATCCCACCAGCCTCGAGGGACAGGAGTCCCCGCTCGGCAGCATCCACCAGGAAATGTCGCTCGCGGTCGCGAACGACTTGTCCGGCTACGTCTCGCTCAAGTACGTCGGTACGCCCGGGCTGACGCTCGGGGCCGCCGTCTTCAGCGGTGGCGCAGGACAGGACCAGAAGGGCTTCCAGGCCGACGACTCGCAGGCGACGATCTGGAGTACCTACGCGAGCTGGTCGCCCGGCCGCTGGAACCTGACCGCGCTCTACGCTGAGGGCTATCTCTCGGACACTGCGGCGCTCAATCTCACGTTCGTCGGCAACCCATCGCTGGTACCGAAGCGGTTCTGGGGCGGGTACGGACAGGTCGCCTACCGCGGCTGGTCGTTCGGACAATGGCGTCTCGAGCCGTTTGCGCGCTACGAGTTGTTCAATACCGGTGCCGACTACGCGAACATCGGCCAGGGCCTCACGCCGAAGCCGCGACCGACCGAGGACGTCACGACGCTGGGGGCGAGTCTTTTCCTGACGCCAAACGTCGTCTTCAAGCTGGATTACCAGTTCTTCGGGGAACCCGACTTTGCGCTGGGCTACGCGGACCGGCTCAACCTCGGCGTCGGCTACATGTACTGAATGGCGCACGGCATTACTCCGCGATTATCGGGCTGGTCGGCGGTCCCGCTCGCCGTGGTGGCCGTGCCTGCGCCGGCCTATGCGGTGCAATACGCGACCGCTGATCAGGTGATGCGAAGTACGTTTCCGGGTGCCGACGCGTTCGAGCCGCTGCAGGTCTCGCTGACGGGCGCCGAACTGCGCGGAATAGACGCTGCCGCACCGGCGCCGACAGCGGCACGAGAGCCTCGGCTCTGGCTCGCGTCATCCCGAGGCCAGCCACTCGGCCGCTACTACGTCGACGAGGTCTTAGGCAAGCAACTGTACATCACCTACTCGGTGGCGGTCGGGAACGACGGTCGCGTGCTGCGTGTGGACATCCTCGAATACCGGGAGACCCACGGATACGAGGTGCGGAATCCGCGCTGGCTCCGGCAGTTCCAGGGCGTGCGGGCGGGCGACGAGCTCGAACCGGGCGTCGACATCAAGAACATCAGCGGTGCGACGCTTTCCTGCCGACACGTCACCGACGGCGTGCACCGACTCCTACTGATAGATGCGGCCCGCCGTGATCAGTGAAGTCCGGCTCGTCCGTCGCGCGCAGGTATGGCTCGGCACACTGGTTGACGTTTGCGTGTCGACGCGCGCAGGCCAGGAGTCGGCGACGCAGCCGGTGGTCGACGCTGCCTTCGCCGAGATCGCCGATCTGCATCGCCTGCTCAGCCGACAGCAGGGCGGCCGTGACTGGCGGACGATCTGCGAAGCGCGGCCCGGTCGCGCAGTTCGCGTCGATCCGCGCACCGTCGAGGTCCTGCAGCTCGCACTCGCGCTTGCCGGACAGACGCGTGGTCGCTTCAACCCCGACCGGTCAGCGCCCTCTGGCGGAGACACTTCGCCTGGCGCCGCGTGGTGCATCGAAGAGGCTGACACGGTGCGGATCCTCCGCCGTGGCCGGCTCGATCTCGACGGCATCGCCAAAGGTTACGCCGTCGACCGGGCCGTGGATCTGCTGAGCCAGCACGGGCTGGCCTGCATGGTCAACGCCGGGGGCGACATGCGCAGTCACGGATTCCCGCGCCAGCCGCTGCGCCTGCGCAGCACGCTGCTCCCCGGGCAACTGCTGGACCTCGGGCGAGCGGCCGACTGCGCGGTGGCGAGTTCCGATGCCCGTCCCGATCGAGCCTGCGAGCTGCCGCTTGCGTCCGCCGGCATCGAGGATCCCCGCGACGCTCGACGCGTGGTCGGGCGCCGGACCGTGTGCGTGGTGACCGCCCGCTGCGCCGTTGCGGATGCGTTGACCAAGGTCGTCGCTGTCGACCCGGACGGCGCCGCGCCGCTGCTCGCGTTGCACGGAGCCCTCGCGTGGATCGTCGAGGACGCAAGGCCGTCGCCACGGCTGTTGCGCTATGGTGCCAGCGATCATGTCCTCGCCGCCGCCTGACATTTCCTTCTACGCCCGCGTTCCGCGCGTGCCCGGTGCCGCACTGCGGGCATTACTCGAGTGGAGCCTCTGCGGACTCGCCTGGAGCGGCGCCCTGTGGCTGCTGGCCGCACGAGTGCTGTCGGTGCCGGACGAGTTCGGTGACCGGATGCCCGAGTGGACGCCGCGCTTGCTCGAGGCGCACGGCGGCCTGGCGATGATTTTTCTGGTCGCGGCCGGCGGCTGGCTGCAGCAGCACGTCGGCCCGAGGATCACGCGACCGGCTGGCCGCTGGAGCGGCGTGTTGCAGCTCTCGCTGCTCGGACTGCTGACCGTCTCGGGCTACGGGCTCTATTACTGGGCGGACGAACGGACGCGGCCCTCATGGAGCGCCGTCCACTGGGTCGGCGGCCTGCTGCTGCTCGTGACGCTACTGCTGCACCGTCGCGTCACGCGACGCTGAACGGGCTGCTCCGCGCAGCTGTACAGCTGCCGCGTCGTACTCGAATACACCCTGGAAAAGTGGTGGGCCGTGTAGGACTCGAACCTACGACCTACTGATTAAGAGTCAGCAGCTCTACCAACTGAGCTAACGGCCCCACGTTCAAAAATGGGGTGGACGATGGGACTCGAACCCACGACAGCCGGGACCACAACCCGGGGCTCTACCAACTGAGCTACGTCCACCATCGTCCCCGGCGGATCACCCGTCGGCTGGCGCGCCCGGCAGGACTCGAACCTGCGACCCTCGGCTTAGAAGGCCGATGCTCTATCCAGCTGAGCTACGGGCGCATTCTCGTCCGAGGCCGCGGTCCGGTGGTCGGGGCAGA
>Ga0114939_10002184_pt1 | contig 14816 bp, 16 predicted proteins | sample AshMeaCrysSpring_FD_87196 | JGI IMG/M metagenome (GOLD analysis project Ga0114939, IMG submission 87196) | Groundwater microbial communities from Big Spring, Nevada to study Microbial Dark Matter (Phase II) - Ash Meadows Crystal Spring | ecosystem: Environmental > Aquatic > Deep subsurface >... | reverse complement strand
TCCACCAGCACGCCGTCGAAATCAAAAAGAACCGCGCGAAACGCCATGCGGGTGAAATGCCCGGTCACGCCCGCGCGGGCAAGCCCGGATGCGCGGCCTTTCCGCATGCCCTGACCTCTTCCGCGATCACGCGCAGGCCGTCGCGCACGACCGCCCCGTCCATTGCGTAGGAAACGCGGATGCATTCGTGGCGGTGCGCCCAGCCGGGCTCGTCGTGGCCGTAGAAGAAATACTCGCCGGGGATCACCAGCACGCCGCGCTTTTTGAGGCGCGCATAGAGTTCCCTGGAGGTGATGGGCAGCCCGGGAAACCAGAACCAAAGGAAAATCGAACCATCGCCACGGTGCATCAGCCAGTCCACATCATCGCCGAACGCCTCGTGCGCCGCTGCGCGGGCGAGGCGTGATTTTTCCTGATAGAACGGCCGCACCACCTCGCGGCTGAGGCGCAGGATTTCCCCGGACTCGACGAGCGGGAGGGCGATTTGCTGGCCGGTGTTGGGATTGGAAAGCCCGACGATGGCGCTCAGCGAGCCCAGCGCGCGGATGATTTCCGGCGGGCCGATCACGATGCCGGTGCGCGTGCCCGGCAGGCCGATCTTCGACAGGCTGTATGTTAGAACGACATGCGGCCGCCAGAAGGGCGCGGCCTCCCCGAAGATGATGCCGGGAAACGGCGCGCCGTAGGCATTGTCGATCATCAGCGGGATGCCGTGGCGTTCCGCGAGATCCGCCAGGCGCGCGATCTCGCCGTCGGTGAGCACGTTGCCGGATGGATTGGTCGGCCGCGAGGCGCAGATCGCGGCGATGTCCGGCGTGATTTCCAACCGGTCGAAATCCACGCGGTATTTGAACTCGCGCGGTCCGGTTTTTTCGATCAGCGGCGCAATGGCGTGAAACATCGGGCCGTCGATGCCCTGGTCCGAATAGCCGATGTATTCCGGCACCAGCGGCAGCAGGATTTTTTTGCGGGAGCCGCCGGGCATGCGTCCGGCAAGCAGGTTGAAGAGCAGGAAAAACGCGGTCTGGCCGCCGGGCGTGATGGCGATGTTCTCCGGGCCGATTTCCCAGCCGAAGGTTCTGCGGAACAGCGCGGCGATGGCTTCCAGAAAACGGCCGTTGCCGCGCGGCGGATCGTAGATGGTCAGCGCCCGCTCGATTCCACCGGCTTCCTGGAGGAGATCCCGCACCCGCCCGCGCCACACCGCGTTCATCTCCGGAATCTCCGCCGGCTGGCCGCCGCCGAGCATTTTCAGCTCCCGCCCGCCGCAGGCCAGCGCGTGCCCGAGATCATCCATCAGCTCCTCGATCCCGCTGCCGCAGCCAAGGTGGCGGCCAAATTGCGAAAATTCGTATGACATGCCCTGAAACCGTGTTTTATACTCCCGGCCTCACCTCAACAACCCCAGAAACATCATGTCCATCAAAGTCGGCGACAAAGCCCCTGATTTCACCCTCGTCACCAAAACCGCCGAGGGCCCGCAGCTCGTGAAACTGAGCGACCACATCGGCAAAACCAACATCGTGCTGCTGTTCGTGCCGATGGCTTTCACCAGTGTCTGCACTGCTGAGTTCTGCGAGATTTCCGCCGGCATCAAGGACTACGAGGCGCTCGACGCGAAGGTTCTGGGCATTTCCGGAGACAATCCCTTCGCCCAGGCTGTTTGGGCTGAAAAGGAAGGCATCACGATCCCGCTGCTCAGCGATTACGAGCACGCCGTCGCCAAAGCCTATGGCGTCGCCTACGATCAATTCCTACCCGCTGCGAATCTCATCATGGGCGGCGTGGCCAAGCGCTCCGCCTTTGTCATCGATAAAAACGGCGTCGTGCAATACGCCGAAGTTCAGGAGCATCCCAAGGATCTGCCAAACTTCGAGGCGGTGAAAGCCGCGCTGGGCGCGCTCTGAGGCGCGGCTTCAGGAACCGCTGTCCCACCAGTCCGGCTGCCTGCCGGGTTTCCATTTGATGTTGCAGCCGCTGCTCGGATACGGCCGGACCAGTGCCTGCTCGCCCTCGATCATCCGCCGCACGGCTTCGCGCAGGTCGCCACCGTGGGGTTCCATCCCGCTGCGCGGACGCGAGTGGTCGAACTGGCCCGCGTAAAACAGAACGCCCTTGTCATCGAGCAGGAAAAAATCCGGCGTGCACGCCGCGCCGTAAGCCAGGGCCGTTTCCTGGGATTCATCGACCAGATAGGGGAAATCCCAGCGATGCAGCGCGGCGAAGGATTCCATGAGATCCGCCCCGTCCTGCGGGTAATGTTCGGCGTCATTGGGATTGATCGCCACCGTATGGACGCCCAGCGGGGCGATCTCGCTCGCAAGGTCGCCCAGCGCGTCCGCCAGGTGGATCACGAAAGGGCAGTGATTGCACGCGAAGACAATCAAAAGGCCGGCCGGACCGGTGGCCTGGGCTCGCGATATGACCTGACCGGAGAAATCGGGCAGCGAGAAATCCGGCGCGCGGTCCCCGGGATGCAGGCGGAATGTGGAAAGAACCTCTGACATGAATTCAATCTATCATCAACACGGCATCTGCAAAACGCTTTTCCATGTTGGAAAAATTCCCGCTTCCGGCGCATCGTTCCCCCGCCATGTCAGCAAGCCTCTCACCTGCGGAACTGCTCCGCTACTCGCGCCATCTGCTCATCCCGTCGGTCGGCGAGGCCGGCCAGTTGCGCCTGAAAAACTCCGCGGTGCTGCTCGTCGGCTGCGGCGCGCTCGGCTCGCCCGCCGCGATGTATCTTGCGGCGGCCGGCGTCGGCAGGCTCGGCCTGGTGGATGCGGATGTGGTGGATGCCACGAATCTCCAGCGCCAGATCCTTCACGGCGAATCATGGGTGGGCAGACCCAAGCTCGAAAGCGCCGCCGCCCGTCTGCGCGAAATCAATCCGCATGTGCGCGTCGAGCCTCATCCCGTGCGCCTGACGCCGGACAACGCGCTGGAAATCGCCCGCGATTATGACGTGCTGGTGGATGGTTCGGACAATTTTCCGACGCGTTTTCTCACCAACGACACCGCGTTTTTCCTCGGCAAGCCGCTGGTTTACGGAGCGATCCAGCGCTTCGAGGGCCAGGCCGCGGTGTTCGCGCCGCATCTCGGCGGGCCGTGCTACCGCTGCATGTTGCCGCGAATGCCCGCGCCCGGCAGCGTGCCATCCTGCCAGGAGGCTGGCGTGCTCGGCGTGCTGCCCGGCATCATCGGCTCGATCCAGGCGATGGAAACCCTCAAGCTGATTCTTGGAATCGGCACGGTGCCGCTTGGCAGGCTCAGCGTGTATGACGCCATGCAAAGCGCCTTCCGCACCCTCAGGCTCCGCCGCGATGCGCGCTGCCGCCTGTGCGGCGACGCGCCGGAAATTCATGGCGTTTCCAATCCGGAAACCACCGCCCGCAATGACTGCCACCTGTCCGAAAACCATATGGAAACCATCACCGCCGCCGAACTCCGCACCCTGCTTGCCGGGGATTTCCAAGGCCTCCTCATCGATGTCCGCGAGCCGCATGAACATGCCGCCGCCCGCATCGAGGGTGCCCGCCTGATCCCGCTTGGAACCTTGATGGAGCAGCTCGCAAGCCTGCCGACAGACCGCGACATCTATGTCCATTGCAAGATGGGCATGCGCTCCGCACGGGCCGTGGAGATGCTCACGGCCCGCGGCTTCCGCCGGGTGAAAAACGTGACCGGTGGCATCGACGCATGGCTGGCCGGGGAGGCCTGATCACGCGCCGCCGCCGGCGATGTGCGCGAACTTGTCGTCAATGAAACGCAGCACGAGCTCCTCGGTGGCCGGGTCGTTGAGGCGCTCGACCACCTCAACGGAGAAGCCGCGGGCGATGAGCTGGCGGGCGCGGACGGGGTCGATGCCGCGGGCGCGCAGATAGAAGATTTCCTCGTCCTGGATCTGCGAGGAGGTGGAGCCGTGCGAGCATTTCACCTGATCGGCGTTGATTTCCAGGCCGGGCATGGAGTTCGCCTCACAGGCGTCGCTCATGAGCAGGTTGCGGCAGGTCTGATAGGCGTCGGTATGGTGCGCGCCCTCATCGACGAAGATGAGGCCGGAGAAGATGGTCTTCGAGTTGTCGTAGAGCGAGTTCTTGTAGAGCAGGTCCGAGTAGGCGCCCTCGGAGACGTGGTGCTGGAAGGTGCGCTGGTCGTATTCCTGCTCGCGGGCCGGGATGGAGACCGAGAGCATGTCCGACCGCGATCCCGCGCCTTCCAGGCGGGAGAGGCATTCGTTGCGCGCCCAGGAGGCTCCGGTGTTGAGGATGAAGCCCATGGCCGAGGCGTCGCGGGCGGTGGAGGTCTCGTTGATCTGTATGATGCGCGTGACTTCGTTGAGCGCCTGGATGGCGGTGTAGTCGAGCCGTGAGTTTTGTCCGGCTGATAGATCATTGAAGGCGATGGCGAGGCCGGGGCTGAGATCGTCCGCGGAACGGAAGATGTCGATCACGCGGACCTTCGAGGACTTGCCGGTCACGACGAGCGTGTGGGGAAAGATCACCGTGTTGGGGCCGGAAATCCAGTGGTGGACCTCGATCGCACCATCGAGCTCCACGTTGTCGCCGGTATGGACGAAGAGGCCGTTGGAAACCATCGACTCGTGCCACGCGGCGAACTTTGCGGAGCCGAGGCGCGTTTCCTGTTTCATGAAGTGGGCCCGAACGAGATCGCAGTGCGAAACCAGCGCTTCGGCAAGCGGCAGGCAGACGACGCCTTCGGGCACGCTTGATTGCGAAAAAACGAGGCTGTCGTTGACGAAGACGAACTTCGCGGCGGTTTTTTCGACGCCGGTGGAGCGGGCGACGAGGTCATCGGATGCGGGCGGGACGCCCGCGCTCCTTGAGAAGCCGTCGAAGTCGAGTTGCTTGAGGTTGGAGAAGCGCCAGGTTTCGTCGCCGCGTTTGGGCGCGGGCAATGATTCGAAGCGCGCTTTGGCGGCTTCCTGGCGGGTGGTGAACCAGCTTGGGCGGGTGATGGTGGTCATGGAAAATGATCAGTGGGAAATCAGCCGACGGAGCCTTCCATCTCCAGATCAATCAGCCTCTTCAATTCCACCGAGTATTCCATGGGGAACTCGCGGACGAGGTCGTTGATGAAGCCGTTGACGGCGAGGGACATGGCCTGGCCCTCGTTGAGGCCGCGCTGCTGCATGTAGAAGAGCATTTCCTCGGAGACCTGGCTAACGGACGCCTCGTGCTGGGTGGCGTGTCTGTTGCCGCGCACGGTGATGGCGGGATAGGTGTCGGTGCGCGAGTTGCTGTTGATGAGCAGGGCGTCGCACTCGGTGTTGTTCCTGCAGCCTTTCAGATGGCGGGGAATGTGGACCTGGCCGCGGTAGGTGGCGCGACCCCGGCCGACGGAGATGGATTTGGAAACGATGTTGGAGGTCGTTTCGTCGGCGGCGTGGATCATCTTCGCGCCGGTGTCCTGGTGCTGGCCGGTATTGGCAAGGGCGATGGAAATCACCTCGCCGCGGGCGCGGCGGCCCTTCATGATGACGCCGGGATACTTCATGGTCAGGCGCGAGCCGATGTTGCAGTCGATCCAGCGGACTTCCGCGTCCTCCATGGCGAGGCCGCGCTTCGTGACCAGGTTGAAGACGTTGTTGCTCCAGTTCTGCACGGTGACGTACTGGATTCTCGCGCCTTTGAGCGCGACGAGTTCCACGACCGCCGAATGAAGCGTGGCGGTCTCGAACTTCGGCGCGGTGCAGCCTTCCATGTACATCACTTCCGCCCCTTCGTCGGCGATGATGAGCGTGCGCTCGAACTGGCCAAAGCTCTCCGAGTTGATGCGGAAGTATGCCTGCAGCGGTTGTTTGAGCTTCACGCCCTTGGGGATGTAGATGAAAGACCCGCCGGAGAACACGGCGCTGTTGAGTGCCGAATATTTGTTGTCACCGGTCGGAATGACCTTGCCGAACCACGGGCGAAAGATTTCCTCGTGGTTCTTGAGGCCTTCCGTGGAGTTGACGAAGATCACGCCCTGCTTGGTGAGCTCCTCCTTCATGTTGGAGTAAGCGGCCTCGGAGTCATACTGGGCCTCGACTCCGGCGAGGAAGGCGCGCTCCTGCTCCGGGATGCCGAGACGCTCGAAGGTTTCGAGCACCTCCGGCGGCACCTCATCCCATGACCGCTTCGGTTTCTCGCCGTCGGAGAGATAGTAGCGGATCCTGTCGAAGTCGATGTTCTCCAGATCCTTGGTCGCCCAATGGGTGGGAGCGGGCTTGTCAAGGAACACCTGAAGAGCCTTGTGCCGGAACTCGCGGACCCACTGCGGGTCGTTCTTCACGTCGCAGATGTAGTCGATCGTCTTCGCGGAAAGGCCGTGGCCGGCGTCGAACTTGTGGCGCTCGGGGAAGACGAAATCGCCCTTGGTGCGGTCGATGTTGATCGCCTCGTGCGTTTCCTCATCGAGCAGGGCTGTGGATTCTTCGTAGGGCATGGCGGTGGGGATTTGAGATTTGAAATTTCAAAATTTGAAATTCCATCAGGCAAACGCGGCTTCCTTGAGGAAATCGTAGCCGTGTTTTTCAAGTTCGAGCGCGAGCTCCGGACCTCCCGAGCGGACGATGCGGCCCTCGGCCATGACGTGGACTTGGTCCGGTTTGATATAGTCGAGCAGGCGCTGGTAGTGGGTGATGAGCAGGATGCCGCGCTCGGGAGAACGCATGGCGTTGACGCCCTTGGCAACGATCTTGAGGGCGTCGATGTCGAGGCCGGAGTCGGTTTCATCGAGGATGCAGTATTTCGGCTCCAGCATCATCATCTGGAGGATCTCGTTGCGTTTCTTTTCACCGCCGGAGAACCCTTCGTTCACGGCGCGGCCAGTGAACTTGCGGTCCATCTCGAGCAGATCCATTTTCGAGTAGAGCTTCTTGTAGTAAGCCACGGCGTCGATTTCCTCTCCCTTGGGCAGGCGGGATTGGAGCGCGGCGCGGATGAAATTGGCATTGGAAACGCCGGGGACTTCCGAGGGATATTGAAAAGCTAGGAAAATGCCCGCGCGGGAGCGTTCGTCGATGGACATATCCGAGACGTCCTCTTCATCGAGCGTCACATTGCCGCCGGTGACCAGGTATCCTTCATGGCCGGCGATGACTTTGGACAGGGTGGATTTGCCGGAGCCGTTGGGGCCCATGATGGCGTGCACTTCACCTTGCGGGATTTCGAGGGTGACGCCCTTGAGGATTTCGGTTCCGTCTTCGAGGGTGGCGCTGAGGTTGTGGATGTTGAGGCTCATGGTGATTGGAGATGGGAGATTCGTGATTTCAAGAGTTAGCGATTTTGCCGCGCAGCGTGATTTCGATGTCCTCGACCACCGCTCCGGGCGGCAGGTCGAGCATGTCGGAGAGATTGACGCCGGGTTTGAAATCGATGTCATGGATCACGCCGGTGGCGGCGTCGTGGAAATGGCCGTGCTCGCGCAGGTTCGGGCAGTAGCGCGAGGACTCCCGCTCGAAGTGGACCTGGCGGATGATGCCGTGCTGCACCAGCGCCTCCAGACAGTTGTAAACCGTGGCGAGCGAGATGTTCGGCAGGCGGTCCTTGGCCCGCATGAAAACCTCGTTGGCGGTCGGATGATTCCGCTGCTCGATCAAGATGCGGTAGATTTCCTGGCGCTGCCGCGTCATGCGCAGACCGGCGATTTCCTCCGGAATGTCCGGAACCATCATTGAGTCTGGAGCTTTGCTGACCATGGCGGCGGGAAATTAGTCGTGACCAGACCGATATCAAGAATAATTCCAATTATTTTTATCGATCTTTGTTTCTATTGGAGATCAATGGGTTTGATTGAATTATGCTGCGAAAAAGCCCGCTCACCGGGGCGGCAATCAAACCACCGGCGGGCGGCTGTCCAATTGGAAGATTTGACCCGAAGTATGGGGCAAATGATGGTGCAGATGGTGAATGAACCCCGCGACGCGCTTGCAGGTGTTGAAACGGCCCAGCACGTGTGCGGCGAGGATTTCCCGCCTGCGCTTTGGACTGACGGACCGGGTCATGGGGGTTTCGAGAAAGCCCGGAAGGATGGCATTCACGCGGATGTTGGACGGGCCATGGCGTGCGGCGAGATCGAGCGCCAATCCCGCCAGCGCGGCCTTTGCGGCGGCGTAGGCGGCTTGCCCGGCCGGCGGATGAAAGGCGGAAAAGCTGGCGATGAAAAGGATGTGGCCAACGCGCCGCTCGATCATGCCGGGCAACACGGCGGCGGCGCATGCGGCGGCACCCGCGAAATTCACCGCCCATGTCTCATCCCATGCTTCATGACTGAGCCGGGCGATAGGCGCATCATGCGTGATCCCCGCCGCGCAAACGAGCAGCTCCACCGGCCGCTCCGCAACATAGCGCGCGATGGCGGAGCGATCCCTCACGTCGAGTTCCGCACTGCCGGGTGCCGCTATCGCCCAGCCGGGCCCCTGCAGGGCTGCGGCGACCGCCCGGCCCAGGAAACCTGTCCCTCCGGTGATGACCGCGTGCCGCGTCACGGAATGCATTGCGCGGGCAGGATGGCTCGAACCGCGGGCTTGCCGCAAGGGCGCTTGCGGGAATTTCGAAGAACCATGGAATTGCTTGGGAACAACCATGGAATTGCCGGGGAAACTTTTCCCGCCAGGCCTTTCCCGTCGGGTTTGTTCTGAAAACGCCGGGCTTCATGCCCAGGTTGTTGCTGCCGTGGAACATCCCGGCTCATCACGGGGAACGCGCTTTTCTCCGGCTTGTTCACACCATGAAGAAGATGATCTTATGAGGTCAAAAATCGAAGATTCATCAGCGCGGGCGGAAACCGCCATGCCTCACAGCAGCATCAGCGCGGGTTGTTCGATGAGTTTCCTCACTTCCGAGAGGAACTGCGCGCCGACCGCGCCATCGACGACGCGGTGGTCGCAGGACAGGCCGATGTTCATGCGCAGCCCGGGGACGATCTGGCCGTTTTTGACGACCGGTTTTTCGATCGCGGCTCCGACCGAGAGGATGGCGGCCTGGGGCGGGTTGACGATGGCGTCGAAGGACTCGATGCCCCAGGCACCGAGATTGGAGACGGTGATGGTGCCGCCGTCGAATTCATCGGGGCGGAGTTTCTTGTCCTTGGCGCGGGCGGCGAAGTCCTTCACGGCGCGGGAAATGGCCAGCAGGGATTTGTCTTCCGCTTCCTTGATGACTGGAGTGACCAATCCGTCGTCCACCGCCACGGCGATGGACAGGCCGACGTGATTGAAGCGCACGATGTGGTCGCCGGCGAATGAGGCGTTGATGGCGGGCACGGCTAGAGCGGCGTTGATGACGGCCTTGAGGATGAAATCATTGACCGAATATTTATTGCCGTGGGTGTTTTCGGCCTGCTCGTTGACTTGCTGGCGCAGAGACATCAGCGGCGCGGCATCCACCTCCATGTGCAGATAGAAATGCGGAATGGTGGTCTTCGAGGTAAGCAGGCGCGAGGCGATCACCTTGCGCATGGTGCTGAGTTCGATGGTTTCGTCGCCGGCTTTCGCCACCGGCAGGATGGCTGGAGGTGCCTGTGCGGGTGCCGCGGGGGGCGCGGCCGCGCTTTTCGATTTGATGGCGGCGGCCAGCGCGGCGGCGGCAGCAGCTTCGGTGGAAGAAGGGGCGGCTTTTGCGGGGGTGTTTGCGGCGGCCTCCACATCGCTGCGGGTGATGCGGCCTGCGGGGCCGGATCCGGTGACGGTGCCGAGATCGACACCGAGTTCGGCAGCCACTTTGCGGGCAAGCGGCGAGGCCGGCACACGGTTTCCGGAAACGGGCGCCACCGCGACTGGTGGGGCTGCGGGGCTTGCGGGAGCGGGCGTTGCGGCGGCGGGAGCGACATTAAGATGCGCTTCATCGGGGGCGCGGCCCGAATCGCCATTCAGCACCGCAAGGGTCGCTCCAATGGGGGCTTTTTCCCCGGCTTTCACCAGGATTTCGGTTAGAACGCCGTCATCGAACGCCTCCATCTCCATGGTGGCCTTGTCGGTTTCGATTTCAGCGAGCACGTCGCCGATTTCGACCGGATCGCCGACTTGTTTGTGCCATTTCACAAGGGTGCCCTCGGTCATGGTGTCCGAGAGTTTGGGCATTTCGATGTTCACAGACATGGTGCGTTGGGAAAGTGACGGGAGAATGGGAGAACGCCGGATGAATTCCAGACTTTTTGCGGGTGATTGGCTTGGGCAAACGAAAAAAAGCGCGGGGAGTTGGTTTCTCCGCCGCGCTTGGGAAATCGCGTGGGCCGCGGGTTCAAGGAGCGAGCGGCTTCATCGTGGGAATGAGGCCGATGTGCGGGCTGCCGGTGGCGCCCTGGGCGGTGGCCAAACGCATGGTGGATTGCGAGGTGGTGCCGCAGCAGTCCTTCTCCGGGCAGTAAAAGCGGGTGCAGGAACCGCAGGGAATGCGGACTTTGCAGGTCACGGTCTTGTAACGCGGAACCTTTTTCTCGATCGTCTGGACCATGCCGCCCTTGCCGCTCTTGGCGTCTCCGGGCGTGACGATTTCCTCGGTCACGATGTCATAGCCGCAGGTTTTCACCTGGCGGGTTTCGGTGCGGTATCCGGCATTTTGCGCGGGCAGGCCGAACATTGAGCAGCAGGAGGAAAAGCCGAGTGACACAGCGGCCAATGACAGGAGCAGGGCGAGGTTTTTCATGTGGTTGTGGACGGTTTTGGAAGAGAGGTTTCAGAACAGGCAGCAGCAGGAAGTCATTGCCAAGGCAATCACAGCCGCAACGGTGGTCAATATCAGGCGCGCACTCATGGTAAGGATGCTAAAAACGCCGGTCTGCTTGGCAATGAAAAAAACCCAGCCAGCGGGCGGGAGGTGGTGTTTGACAATAAAAGCGGGAATTTTGGCATGCATGGCCGGGTTCGCGATGAACTGGCTCTATTGGTTAAGCCTGCGCGATGTGTTCGGCGGGATCGTCGAGGGGATGCGGCGGGTCGGGATCGGCTGCGCCTCGATAGTGCCCGCCTTGTTTGTGGAGGAAGTCCATCAACCGAAACCCGAGGAACTCCCGCAGCGCGACAAGGGCTGGGGATTCATCGCCAGCATCAAGGCAACCCTCTCGACAAAGCCGTTTCTGCTCGTGATCGGGGCGTGTGAGAGCGTGATCATCGGCGTTCTTTCGACCATGCAGGTCGGTATGTATCTGAACATCTTCTACGTCGCTGCAGGCGAGCAGAAACTCGCCGCGACGATCCAGGGGATCGCGGGTTCCTGCTACCAGGTCACCGCCTTGGTCACCGTGCCTGCGGTTTCGTGGCTCGGCGTCCGTCTCGGCAAACGCCGCGCGCTGATGGCCATCCTCTCGCTCGGCGTCGTCGGCAGCCTGGCCTCCTGGTTCACCGTCACCCCGGCCATGCCCTACCTCCAGATCGCCTCCCTCTTTTTCTCCGCCCCCGCCATCGCCGGGTATCCGATCACTGAAACGATGGCCGGTGAGATCCGCAGGCGGCTGGGGAGGTGATGTCCGCCCGCCATCCGATGTTTCAGTGGAAGCGGAGCGGAACGATGCGGGGTTTCGCCGCCGCTGGAAGAGCATCATGCCATCGCCAGCACTTTCTCAATGATCCTGCGGGGATTCGGCAACTGCTCGTTTTCAATGTGGGGCGAGTAGATGGCGGGCGCATCGATCGAGCAAACGCGCTGGACCGGGGCGTCGAGATAGTCAAAGGCGTTTTCCATGATGATGGTGGAAACCATCGCCGAAACTCCGCCGAAAGGCTTCGACTCATCAATTAATACCACTCGGTTGGTTTTTCTGGCTGTGGCGAGAATCGCGTCCACATCGAGCGGGCGGATCGAGCGGAGATCCAGGACTTCCGCGTGGATCGCGTGTTCGCTTTGAAGGGTTTCGGCGGCGGCGAGAGCGTGGATGACCGAGCGGCCGTGGGCGATGAGCGAGATGTCGGTGCCCGGGCGTTTCACCTCGGCGAGGCCCAGCGGAATGACGAAGTCACCATCGGCGGGATCCGGGACTTCGCCGGAATTGCCGTAGAGCAGGGTGTTTTCCATGAAATAGACCGGGTCATTGTCGCGGATGGCGGCTTTGATGAGGCCCTTGGCATCGGCCGGGGTGGCGGGGGCGCAGACTTTCAAGCCGGGAAACGCGGCGAAAAGACCTTCGGGGATGTGGGAGTGGGTGGCGCCCACGCCGGTGCCGCCGTTGGCCGGGCCGCGGACGACGATGGGGCAATTGCACAGGCCGCCGGACATGTAGCGGACGCAGGCGGCGTTGGAAACGAGCTGGTCGAAGGCGACGGAGTGGAAGGACCAGAACATCAGCTCCATGACCGGGCGCACGCCGAGCATCGAGGCGCCGATGCCCATGCCGATGAAGCCGGCTTCGGAGATCGGGGTATCGACGATGCGTTTGTCGCCCCACTTTTTCCAGAGGCCTTCGGTGACCTTGTAGGCGCCGTTGTATTGGGCGACCTCCTCGCCCATGATGACGACGTTGGGATCGCGGGCGAGTTCCTCATCGAGGCCTTCGCGGAGTGCTTCACGGTAGGTGAGAGTGCGGGACATGGTGAGAAAAGTTCAGGAGTCGAAGAAATGGCGGCCGATTTTCGAGGCGGGCGTCTGGTTGTCGGATTCCCAATACACATCGGTGCTGATGTCCGCGATGGCCGGCGCGGGCGATTCATCGGCGAATTTCACGGCGGCTGCGGCTTCCTCGGCGGCGGCCTTGTTGATGGCGGCTGCCGCGTCCTCGGTGAGGATGCCCTCTGCGATCAGCTTGCGGCGGAAGACGTTGATGGGATCGTGGTTCTGTTTGTAGTGCTCGATCTCCTCCGGCGTGCGGTATTTCTTGTGGTCGGCGTCGGCGATCGAGTGACCGTAGTAGCGTTAGGTGTCGATTTCCAGCAGGGCGGGCTTGTGCTCCATGCGGGCGCGCTCCATGGCGATGTGGGTTTTGGCGCGGACTTCGTAAATGTCCGAGCCGTCGATGACGTCCCACTCCATGCCGTAGGCTTCGCCGCGCTGGGCAAGGCAGCCGCCGTATGCGGACGAGCGTTCCTGCGAGGTGCCCATCGAGTATCCGTTGTTTTCGATCACGAAAACGACCGGAATGTCAAAGAGTGCGGCGAGATTGAGCGATTCGTGGAAGGCGCCCTGGTTCACCGCGCCATCGCCGAGGTAGCAGAGGCAGCAGCCCTCGCGGCCGAGGTATTTGAGGCCGTAAGCGAGGCCGAGGCCCAGCGGTGTCTGGCCGGCGACAATGCCGTGGCCGCCCCAGAAATTCTTGTCGGGCGCGAAGAAGTGCATGGATCCGCCCTTGCCTTTCGAGCAGCCGGTTTGTTTGCCGAACATTTCCGCCATGCACTCGTTCATGCCCATGCCGACGGCCAGCGCGTGGCCATGGTCGCGGTAGGCGGTGATGAAATGGTCGTGCGGCCCGCCGAGCGAAATGGTGCCGACCGCCACCGCCTCCTGGCCGATGTAAAGGTGGAGGAAACCGCCGATTTTTCCCGCTTGGTAGTATTTCAGGCCGGCCTGCTCGAAGCGCCGGATGCGGACCATTTGCGAGAACAGCTCGATTTTGCGCTCGGGTGTGAGCGACTGGTTGATCGGCGAGCTGGCGAAATCGAGAGGCGAGGGATTGGCGCTGGTCATGGCGGACTCGGAAAGAGGTGGTCGGCGGGCCGGAACCGTCGCGAAGCCAGGGCTGGGAGGCAAGGATTTTCAAGCTCCCACCCGGCCATCGACACAGTAAAACGGCCACTGCAAGCTGCCGGCATGCCCGGAGACGCCATGCAAGGTTCCGCCTCAGAGGTCCACGCGCGCAGCCCGGCGGTGGAAAAGATCGCGCTCTTCACGAATGGGTGCGCGGTATTTGTGAGAAGCCCCGGGTAAAATGCGCCGATCGCCCGCAAAGTCGGCTCGTTTATTCTCACGGAAACGATGGAGCAGCGCCCGGAGCTCGGCCTTGCATCCTACGACCGGCTCTTTCCCAACCAAGACACGCTGCCAAAAGGCGGCTTTGGCAACCTCATTGCACTGCCACTACAGAAAGGCCCCCGGGAGAAGGGCAACAGCGTGTTCGTGTATGATAATCTGATACCCTGGCCGGATCAGTGGGCCTTTCTGTCATCGATCCAACGCCTGCCGAAGGTGCGGGTTGAGGCCATCGCACGGGATGCCGAGGCACTCGGCCGGGTGACCGGCGTGCGTTTCGCGCTGGTGCCTGACGATGAGGATTCCGAGCCGTGGAATACGCCGCCATCGCGGAGGCATCGCGAGGCGCCGATCACGGGTCCTTTTCCGGAAGAAATCGAGTTGACCCTCGGTGATCAGATCTATCTCGCGAAAGATTGCCTGCCAGCGGCACTGCACAACCGAATGCTGCGCCTGGCCGCCTTTCAGAATCCCGAGTTCTACCGCGCCCAGGCAATGCGCCTTTCCACCTACGACAAACCCCGTATCATCGGCTGCGCGGAGGATCTGCCTTTGCACATCGGCCTGCCGCGTGGATGCCTCGATGAGTTGCTGGCGTTGTTCAAGGAACTCAAGATCAAGCCCCGCATCCGTGACGAGCGAGTGGCGGGCTCGCTCTTGAATGCAAACTTCACCGGCACGCTCCGTCCCGAGCAGGAAACCGCGGCGGCCGCCATGCTGGCACATGAGACCGGCGTGCTTTTCGCCACCACCGCTTTCGGAAAAACCGTGCTCGCCGCATACTGAATAGTCTTAAGGATAGACTACATGCTGTCCTGCCTGTATGGTCTTCGCATGCCGAAGATTGACGGACGGACTTTGGATCACGGAACCAGCGAACATATCAGGATTCTTGCTGTGCGCAGGGTACGGGAGGAC
>Ga0114939_10002183_pt1 | contig 14817 bp, 13 predicted proteins | sample AshMeaCrysSpring_FD_87196 | JGI IMG/M metagenome (GOLD analysis project Ga0114939, IMG submission 87196) | Groundwater microbial communities from Big Spring, Nevada to study Microbial Dark Matter (Phase II) - Ash Meadows Crystal Spring | ecosystem: Environmental > Aquatic > Deep subsurface >... | reverse complement strand
GCCCCGCACGCGCCTTACACCGTGGGCGACGCGACGTTCTCGAAGATCGTCACCTACGCGCGCCAGCTCGACCTGCCGATCCAGACGCACTTGCAGGAGACAAAGGGCGAGCTCGCAGCCGCGCTCGCTGCGAGCGGCGAGTCGCCGCTCGCCCGTCTCGACCGGCTCGGCGCGACCGCGCCCGGATTCGTCGCCATCCACGCCGTGCACCTCGCGCCCGGCGATCGCGACCGGCTCGCCGCGCAGGGCTGCAGCGTCGTCCACTGCCCGGCGTCGAACATGAAGCTCGCGAGCGGCATCGCGCCCGTGTGCGAGCTCGCGGGGGCGGGCGTCAACCTCGCGCTCGGCACCGACGGGGCGGCCTCGAACAACCGTCTCGACCTCTTCGGCGAGATGCGCCTCGCGTCGCTGCTCGCCAAGGTGTCGAGCGGCGACGCCGCCTCGCTTCCCGCCGCCGAGGTGCTGCGCATGGCGACGCTCGGCGGCGCCCGCGCGCTGTCGCTGGACCAGCGCATCGGCAGCCTCGTTCCCGGCAAGGACGCCGACCTGTTCGCTGCCGATCTCGGGGAACTCGCGGACGCGCCGGTCTACGACCCGGTCTCGCACCTCGTCCACGTGCTGGGCCGCGAGCGCGTGACCGACGTCTGGGTGGCCGGCGAACGAATCGTGCAGGAGCGGCGTCTCACGACCGTGGACGTCGCGGCGCTCGCGGGCCGCGTCGGCCTGTGGCAGCAGAAGCTCGCACGCACGCCGCAGGCCGCCCCGTGAGACGCGCATCGTCCGAATGGCGGACTGGCGGCCGCCTCGTCGTACCGCCGCGTGCCCCGGCAGAGTGCCGGGCGTCCCCGGCCACATCGCAGGAGGACACCGCATGACCCTCGCCGCCGTGAAAAACGCCGATCCCGCCGAGCTCGCGAGGTTCGGTGCGCTCGCCCACCGCTGGTGGGACCCGGAGAGCGAGCTGTTCGGGCTGCTGCACAAGCTCAACCCGCTGCGGCTCGGCTGGATCGAGCGCGTCGCCGGCGGGCTCGCCGGCAAGCGGGCGCTCGACGTCGGCTGCGGCGGTGGCATCCTGTCGGAGGCCCTGGCTGAGCGCGGCGCGTCCGTGCTCGGCATCGACCTGTCCGAGAAGGCGCTCGGTGTCGCGAGGCTGCACAAGCTCGAGTCCGGCGCGGAGGTCGACTACCGCCTCGTCGCCGCGGAAGACCTGGCGGCCGAAATACCCGGCGCGTTCGACCTCGTCACGTGCATGGAGATGATCGAGCACGTGCCCGATCCCGCGTCGACGGTGGCCGCCTGCGCGGCGCTGGCGGGCCGGGGCGGCACGGTCGTCTTCTCGACGATCAACCGCAATCCGAAGTCCTATCTGTTCGCGATCCTCGGCGCCGAGTACGTGCTGAAGCTCCTGCCGCGGGGCACGCACGACTGGTCGCGCTTCGTGCGCCCGTCCGAGCTCGCGGGCTTCGCCCGGCGCGGCGGCCTCGCGCTGCTCGAGACGACCGGCCTTGCCTACAACCCCCTCGCGAAGACGTTCCGGCTCGACGCGCGCGACACGGACGTCAACTACTTCGCGGCATTCCGCAAGGAAGGCTGAGCTCGCCGATGCGCACGCTTGCGGTCGACGCCGTCCTGTTCGATCTCGATGGAACGCTGGCCGACACCGCCGGCGACCTCGCGGGCGCGCTCAATCGCCTGCGCCGCGACCTCGGCCTCGAGCCCATGCCGTTGGCTTCGCTGCGCGCGCAGGCGTCGTCCGGAGCGCGCGGGCTGATCGGCGCCGGGCTCGGCGTGCTCCCGGACGCGCCCGGCTACGACGCGCTGCGCGACGCGTTCCTTGCCCACTACGAGGCGTGCCTCGCCGAGACGACGCGCCTCTTCGACGGGGTGGCCGAGCTCCTCGACGCGCTCGAGGCGCGCGGCATGCGCTGGGGCATCGTCACCAACAAGGCGGCGCGGTTCACCGTGCCGGTGGTCCGCGCGCTCGGCCTCGACGCACGCGCGGCCACGGTCGTCTCCGGCGACACGACGCCCCATCCGAAGCCCCGTCCGGAGCCGCTCCTTCACGCGGCCCGCGAGCTGGCGCTGCCGCCGGCGCGCTGCGCCTACGTCGGCGACGACCTGCGAGACATCCTCGCGGGCAATGCCGCAGGCATGCTGTCGCTGGTCGCCCGCTGGGGATACCTCGGTACCGGCGAGCCTCCCGAGCGCTGGCCCGCGGCGGGCGGCGCGGACGTCCCGATCGAGCTTCTCGACTGGCTCGCCCAGCCCGGGATCAACCCGGGCATGCCCCCGCGTTGAAGATCAGGAGCTCGCGGGTCTCGCCGCCGCGCGCACCCTGCACCCGTACCGGCTGGTTCGCCGCCAGCGGCCGCAGCACCGACACGACCACGTCCTCCGGCGCGCGCAGCGCGATGCCGTTCGCCTGAACGACGCGGTCGCCCTTTCGCAGCCCCAGCATGGTCGCGAATCCGGTCTCGTCCCGCACGACGAGCGCGCCGTCCTGCGCCTCGACGACGGCCCGCAACGCCTGCGGATCGCCGATCAGTCCCTGCACGAGCTCGGCGTTGAGCCTCACGACCGCGCCGCGGTAGTCGCGGGGAACCGCGCAGGCGGCACTGCGGACGGGCACCGCGCCGGCCGACGGCGTCGACGGCCGCGGTGCGCGCAGCGCGACGGCGCGTTCCCCCGCTCCGTCGCGCACGACGATCGCATCGGGTCGGACGGCGGCAAGCGTCGCGCCGTCCCACAGGCGCTCACCGACCGGCACCAGCCGGGCGCTGCCGTCGGGAAAGCGCAGCAGCGCGTGGCCGCCGCCACCCGGCTCGGCGATCACCCCGAGGAGCCGCAGCTCGCCACCGCGCGACGCGGCCACGCCGCTCGCGGCGGCCGGCTCGCGCGAAGGACCGAACGGCGGCGACAGCGCCAGTGCCACTGCCGGCGCGACCTCGGCTTCCGGCGGCGAAGGCGGCAGGCCGCCTGCGGGCCCGAACCAGGACCAGCTCCACCAAGCCGTCACCCCGGCGAGCAACGCCGCGGCGACGACGACGAGCAGCCACTCGACCGCGCGCCGCGCGATCATCGGCGGGCCGCGCCGGCGCGTGCCGGACGCGCGCCCCGCGTGCGGGGCCTCAGGCAGCGCATCGCTATAATCGCAGCTCGATCCGACACGCGACCTTGAATCCCCGTCTCGACCTTCTGCAGCCGTACCCGTTCGAGCGGCTGCGCAAGCTCTTCGCGGGCGCATCGCCCGACCCGTCGAAGCGGCCGATCGCGCTGTCGATCGGCGAGCCCCGGCACCCCACGCCCCAACTCGTGCTCGACGCGTTGAGCTCATCGGGCGCGGGACTTGCCCATTATCCCACGACGGCCGGCGCACCCGCGCTGCGGGAGGCGATCGCGGCGTGGCTCGTCCGTCGCAACCGGCTGCCGGGCCTCGACCCTGCCACGCAGGTGCTGCCGACGCTCGGAAGCCGCGAAGCGCTGTTCGCGTTCGCCCAGACCGTGGTCGACGCGAGCCGCCCCGCCGCGACGGTGATCGTGCCCAATCCGTTCTACCAGATCTACGAGGGCGCGGCGCTGCTCGCCGGCGCGCGCCCGTGGTTCGTCAACGCCGATCCCGCGCAGGGCTTCGCGCACGACTGGGACGGCGTCCCCGAGGCGGTGTGGGCGCGCACGCAGCTCCTCTACGTCTGCTCGCCGGACAACCCGACCGGGCGCGTGATCGACAGCGAGGAGTGGCGGCGGCTGTTCGAACTGGCGGACCGCCACGGCTTCGTGATCGCGGCCGACGAGTGCTACTCGGAGGTGTACTTCGACGAGGCCCGGCCGCCGCTGTCTGCGCTCGCGGCCGCGCGCGCGGAGGGGCGCGACGACTACCGCCGGCTCCTCGTGTTCGGCAGCCTGTCCAAGCGCTCGAACGCGCCCGGACTGCGCTCGGGCTACGTCGCCGGCGACGCCGCGCTGGTGCGCGCGTTCCTGCTCTACCGCACCTACCACGGCTCGGCGATGTCCTCGACGGTCGCCGCGGCGAGCATCGCGGCCTGGAACGACGAGGCCCACGTCGTCGACAACCGCCGCAAGTACGCGCACAAGTTCGCCACGCTCGCGCCGCGTGTCGCGTCGGTGCTGCCGTGCACCGTGCCGGACGCCGCCTTCTACCTCTGGGCACGAACGCCGATCGACGACGCCGACTTCGCCCGCCGGCTCCACGCCGAGGAGAACGTCGTCGTGCTGCCCGGCAGTTACCTCGCCCGCGAGGCCGGCGGGGTCAACCCCGGCGCCGGGCGGGTGCGCATTGCCCTGGTCGCCGAGCAGGCGGAGTGCGCCGACGCGGTCGAGCGGATCGTCGCGTTCGCGTCGCGGCTCTGATCCGGCGGCGCCGCCCGGCCGTTCCGCCGGCCCGAGAGGCGTTTCGTCGGCGCGGCGTGCGCCCCGTCGACGCCCTGCCCTACCGGGGCGCCGATTCGTAGAATCCGCGCATGTCGACCGCTCCCCTCCCCGCCGAGACCTGGCCCCAGGCGCTCGCCCGCGGCTTTCGCGCGCGCCCGATGATCGTCTTCCTGATCGCCGCGATGAACACGGCGATCGCGCTGCTCGTGTGGGTCGAGGATCCGAGGCCGTTCTGGCACCCGTTCGTCTCCGTGCAACTGTCGGGCTTCGCGGTCGCCTACTGCGTCAACGTCGCCGCCCCCTGGAACGCGCGCCGTCCGATCCCCCCGCTCGCGCTCGCGGTGGCGGCGGGATCGCTGCTCGCGCTCGTGCTCATCGTGATCGCCAAGCAGTACGACCTCGTGCACGTGACCACGCGCTGGCGTTCCTTCGTGGGCAATTTCTTCTCGTCGTTCTTCGTAGGCCTGTTCGTCAGCCTGTTCTTCATCGTGCGCGAGCGCGACGCCCGCTCGCAGGCCGCGCTTCACCAGGCGGAGTCGGAACGCAACCTGCACGCGCGCCAGGCGGTGGAGGCGCAGCTCAAGCTCATGCAGGCGCAGGTCGAGCCGCACTTCCTCTACAACACGCTTGCGTCCGTCCAATACCTGACCGAGACCGACCCACCCCAGGCCTCGAAGCTCCTCGGCCACCTGATCGACTACCTGCGCGCGGCGCTGCCGGACCTGCGCGCGGGCTCGAGTACGCTGCGGCGCGAGTTCGCGCTCGCGCGGTCGTTCCTCGAGATCCTCGCGATGCGCATGGGGCCGCGCCTCGCGTGGCGCACCGAGCTCCCCGAGGCGCTGGCGGACGTGCCGTTTCCCCCGAACATGCTGATCTCGCTGGTCGAGAACGCGATCAAGCACGGCGTGGAGCCGAGCCCGGATGGCGGCGCCGTCGCGATCGAGGCGCGCCGCATCGGGGACCGCCTGCGCGTCCTTGTGGAGGACAGCGGACGCGGACTCGCCGCGGCGGCCGTCGACAAGTCGGGCGGCGGCGTCGGCCTCGCGAACGTCCGGGAGCGGCTTGCGGCGCTGTTCGGCGCGCGCGCGAGCTTCGCCCTCGAGGAGGTCGCGCCGCGCGGAACCCGTGCGATCATCGAAGTTCCCGCCGGAGACCCGACCGCCGCGTCGCCATGCCCACTGCCCTGATCGCCGAGGACGAGCCGCTGCTGCGCGACCAGCTGAAGTGCCGGCTGCGCGACGCCTGGCCCGAGCTCGAGATCGTCGCCGAAGCCGGCACCGGCGGGGATGCGCTGGCCGCGTTCGAGGCGCGGCCCGTCGACGTCGCGTTCCTGGACATCCGCATGCCGGTGATGAGCGGCCTCGACGTCGCGCGCGAGATCGCCGGACGCGCTCACGTCGTCTTCGTCACCGCCTACGACGAGTACGCGATCGCCGCCTTCGACGAGGGCGCGGTCGACTACCTGCTGAAGCCGGTGTCGCCCGAGCGGATCGAGAAGGTCGCGGCGCGGCTCAAGGCACGGCTTGCCGAGGCGCCCCAGGACCTGGCCGCGTTGATCGCCCGGCTCGCCTCGCGCGACGGCGGGCACCTCAGGTGGATCCGCGCCTCGCTGGGCAACGCGATGCGCATGATCGCGGTCGACGACGTGCTCTACTTCCAGGCCGAGGACAAGTACACGAAGGTCGTCGCCGCCGACGGCGAGGCACTCATCAAGAAGCCCATCAAGGAGCTCTACGAGGAGCTCGATCCCGAGGCGTTCTGGCAGGTGCACCGCGGCACGATCGTCAACCTGCGCGCGATTGCCCGGGTAGAGCGCGACTGGCGCGACCAGCCGGTGATCTCGGTGCGGGGTCGCGACGAGAAGCTCGTCGTCTCCCGCACCTTCGCCCACCGTTTCAAGGCGATGTAGCGTTCGCGGGCGGGCTTTCGCGAGACCCGATCAGGCCGGCTGGAGTCCCGCGGTGTCCGCACTCGGCTCGGTGATCGCGCTCGCGGGTCGCCACGCGACGCCCCTGCTGGCCGGCGGCATCCTGCTCGGGCTCGCGGTGCCGCCGCTTGCGGCGCTGGCGAAGCCGTTGCTCGTGCCGGCGCTTGTCATCCCGCTGGCGCTTGCGCTGGTCCGCCTCGACTGGGGCGCGGTCGTCGCGTGGCGCCGCCGGCCACTGCTGCTCGCGACGCTGACGGCGTGGCTGCTCGTCGCGACGCCGCTCGCCGTGGCCGTGCTGGTCGCGCTGCTGCGACCGTTCGGCCTCCCCGCCTCGCTCGCCGAAGCGCTGGTCCTGATGGCCGCCGCCTCGCCGATCGTGTCGTCGGTCGCGCTCGCGCTGTTCCTCGGCCTCGACGCTTCCCTCGCGGCGGCCGCGGTACTGGCCGCCACCGCGCTCGTGCCGTTCACGCTGCCGCCGCTCGCGGCGCTGCTCTCCGATGTCGGGATCGCGATCGGCACTGCTGAGCTCGTCTTGCGTCTGGTCGCGCTCGTCGGGTCCGCGTTCGCGGCGGCGTGGGTCGTCCGACGGCGGGTGCCCGCGACGACGCTCGCGGCGTGGCGCGAGCGGATCGATGGGCTCGCGGTCCTGAACCTGGTCGTGTTCGCGGTCGCGATCATGGACGGTGTGACCGCGCTGGCGCTGCGCGCGCCGGCCTTCGTGGCAGCCGCGCTTGCCGCCGCGTTCGCCTCCAATCTCCTGCTGCAGGCCGCGGGCTTCCTCGCGTTCCGCAGGCTCGGCCGCCGCGCCGCGCTGACCGTTGCGCTCCTGTCCGGCAACTGCAACATGGGCCTGGTGCTCGTCGCGCTGCAGGGCCGGGCGAGCTTCGAGGTGGCCGCATTCTTCGCCCTGGCCCAGATTCCGATGTACACGCTGCCGGCGCTCCTCGCTCCCGCGTACCGGCGGCTCCTTGGAGGCAGACCCGGACCGGCGCGGAAGGCATAGTAAAATTCCTTTTTTTCCCCGGTGCCTTCGATGTCCCTCCAGCACACGATCGACGCGGCGTGGGAGCGCCGCGCGGAGCTCGCCCCCCGAAACGCGCCCGCCGAGGTCCGCGAGGCGGTCGCCCACGTGATCGGCGAGCTCGATGCCGGCCGGCTGCGCGTCGCCGAGAAGGTCGACGGGTCCTGGACGACGCACCAGTGGATCAAGAAGGCGGTGCTCCTGTCCTTCCGGCTCGCCGACAACGTCGCGATGGGCCCCGCGCCCGACCGCGCGCCGTTCCGCTTCTACGACAAGGTCCCGACCAAGTTCGCGCGCTTCGACGACGCCGCGTTCGCCGCCGCGGGCGTGCGGGTGGTGCCGCCGGCGATGGCCCGGCGCGGCGCCTTCGTCGCCAAGAACGTCGTGCTGATGCCCTCGTACGTGAACATCGGCGCCTACGTCGACGAGGGCACGATGGTCGACACTTGGGCGACGGTCGGCTCCTGCGCGCAGATCGGGAAGAACGTGCACCTGTCCGGCGGCGTGGGCATCGGCGGCGTGCTCGAGCCGCTGCAGGCGAACCCGACGATCGTCGAGGACAACTGCTTCGTCGGCGCGCGCTCGGAGGTCGTCGAGGGCGTGATCGTCGAGGAGAACAGCGTGCTCGGCATGGGCGTCTTCATCGGCCAGAGCACCAAGATCTACGACCGCGCCACAGGCGAGGTGAGCTACGGACGCGTGCCGGCAGGCTCGGTCGTCGTTGCCGGCAGCCTGCCCTCGTCCACCGGCGACTGCCACCTCTACTGCGCGGTGATCGTGAAGAAGGTGGACGCGAAGACCCGCGCCAAGACCAGCATCAACGACCTCTTGCGCAACCCGTGAGGGCGCCCTCGTCCATGTCGGTCGCCATCAAGACCGCCGACGACATCGCAGCGATGCGCGTCGCCGGCCGCCTCGCCGCCGAGGTGCTCGACTACCTGACCCCGTTCGTCAAGCCGGGCGTGACCACCGGCGAGATCGACCGGCTAGCGCACGATTACATGGTCGGCGTGCAGGGGACCGTTCCCGCGACGCTCGAGTACGCGCCGCCCGGGCACTCGCCCTACCCGGCGTCGCTGTGCACGTCGGTCAACCACGTCGTCTGCCACGGCATCCCCGGCGAGCGCAAGCTCAAGGCCGGCGACATCGTCAACGTCGACGTCACGGTGATCAAGGACGGCTACCACGGCGACACGAGCCGGATGTTCCTGGTCGGCGCGCCGTCGATCCAGGCGCGGCGACTCGTGGACGTCACCTACGAGGCGATGTGGCGCGGCATCCGGGCCGTGCGGCCCGGCGCGCACCTCGGCGACATCGGCCACGCGGTCCAGCGCCACGCCGAGTCGCACGGCTTCTCCATCGTGCGCGAGTTCTGCGGGCACGGCATCGGCCGCCAGTTCCACGAGGAGCCGCAGGTGCTCCACTACGGCCGACCCGGCGCCGGACTCAGGCTGCAGCCCGGCATGATCTTCACCATCGAGCCCATGGTGAACGCGGGGCGGCCCGGCATCCGGGCGCTGGCCGACGGATGGACGATCGTCACCGCCGACCACTCGCTGTCGGCGCAGTGGGAGCACACGGTGCTCGTCACCGACGCCGGCTTCGAGGTGCTCACCGTGTCGACGGGGACGCCGCCTCCACCGGCGCCAGCCTGACCCCGCCCGATGGCGTCGCGTCCGCAACCGGTCGACGCCGCGCCCCCGCCGGCGGCTTCGTCGATCGCGCGCTGGAAGCGCGAGGTCCGGGTCGGGCGCGAGGCGCTGCTGCAAGCGTTCCTCGCGACGCCAAGCACGCCGCGGCTCCTGCGCGAGCATGCGCGGCTGGTCGACCGGGCGCTGCGCGCGATGTGGCGCGAGCAGGCGATGCCGCGCGGACTCGCGCTGGCGGCGGTCGGCGGTTACGGCCGCGGCCAGCTCTTCCCGCACTCCGACGTCGACGTGCTGATCCTGCTTCCCGCGGGCCTCGAGTCCCCGCCCTCCGAGGCGATCGAGCGCTTCCTTCTCGGGCTCTGGGACGTCGGCCTCGAGGTCGGCCACGCGGTGCGCACCGTCGACGACTGCGTGAGTGAGATGGCAGGCGACGTGACGATCCGCACGAGCCTCCTCGAGAACCGGCTCCTCGCCGGCAGTCGGGGACTGTTCGCCGAGTTCCGCGCGCGGTTCGCGGCCACGCTCGACCCGCGCACCTTCTACGAGGCGAAGTCGCTCGAGCAGCAGCAGCGGCACCTCAAGCACCACGACGCCGCCTACAACCTCGAGCCCAACGTCAAGGAGAGCCCCGGGGGGCTTCGCGACCTGCAGACGGTGATCTGGATCGCGCGGGCGGCCGGGCTCGGGCGCACCTGGCGCGAGCTCGCCGCGCACGGCCTCGTCACCGGCCGCGAGGCGCTCGCGGTCTCCTCGGCCGAGCGCTTCATCGGCAGCCTGCGGGTGCGCCTGCACTACCTCGCCGGCCGCCGCGAGGACCGCCTGATCTTCGACCTGCAGACGGCGCTGGCCCGGGAGCTGCGCTACGAGGACACCGCCGCGAAACGTGCCTCCGAGCAGCTGATGCAGCGCTACTACCGGGCCGCGCGGCTCGTGCGCCAGGTGAGCACGATCCTGCTGCAGAACATGCACGCCCGGCTGTTTCCGATCGCGAACGCGCCGATCCCGATCGACCACGAGTTCGAGGCGATCGACGAGTTGCTGCACGTGCGCGACGAGCGCCTGTTCGAGCGGCGTCCCGCCGCCATGCTCGACGCCTTCCTGCACATGCAGCGGCACCGGGAGCTCACGGGGATGTCGGCGCGGACGCTGCGCGCGCTCTGGCGCAACCGCCACCGCATCGACGCCTCGTTCCGGCGCGACCCGGACAACCGCAGGCGGTTCGTGGAGTTCTTCCGCGCGCCGCGGGGCATCGTGCACGAGCTGCGGCGCATGAACCTGTACGACATCCTCGGGCACTACCTGCCCCCGTTCGGGCGCATCGTCGGGCAGATGCAGCACGACCTGTTCCACGTGTACACGGTCGACGAGCACATCCTGATGGTGATCCGCAACCTGCGCCGCTTCACCGAGCCGCAGCACGCGCACGAGTACCCGCTGTGCTCGCGGCTGATGGCGGACTTCGAGCGGCGCGAGGTGCTGTTCCTCGCCGGGCTGTTCCACGACATCGCCAAGGGGCGCGGTGGGGACCACTCGCTGCTCGGCGCGCGCGACGCGCGCCGCTTCTGCCGCGACCACGCGCTGCCGCGCGAGGACGCCGAGCTCGTCGCCTGGCTGGTCGAGCACCACCTGACGATGTCGTCGGTGGCGCAGAAGCAGGACATCGCGAGCCCCGAGGTGGTCGACGCCTTCGCCCGCCGCGTCGCCACCGAGCGGCGGCTCGTCGCCCTCTACCTCCTGACCGTCGCGGACATCCGCGGCACGAGCCCGAAGGTGTGGAACGCGTGGAAGGCGCAGCTCCTCGAGGACCTCTTCCACGCGACGCGGCGCGTGCTCGCCGGCGAGGATGCTCCGCGAACGCTGCAGGACGGGCTCTCGATGCGCCTGGCGGACGCGCGCCGGCTGCTTCGGCTCTACGCGGTGCCGGAGGGCGCCGAGGACAAGCTCTGGAAGCACCTCGACACGCCGTACTTCCAGCGCCACACCGCCGACGAGATCGCGTGGCACGCACGGCACCTGTGCTGGCGCGTCGAGCGTGCGGAGCCGGTGGTCAAGGCCCGGCTCGCCCGCACCGGCGCGGGGCTCCAGGTGCTCGTCTACCTGCCGGACCAGAAGGAGCTCTTCGCGCGCATATGCGGCTTCCTCGGCCGAAGCGGGCTCTCGATCCTCGAGGCGAAGGTGCACACGACGCGGCATGGCTACGCGCTCGACACGTTCATGGTTCACGACCCGGCGAACCGGCACGCGTCGTACCGCGAGACGATCCAGTACGTCGAGCACGAGCTCGCGCGGGCGCTCGTCGACCAGGCGCCGCTCGAGGCGCCGCCGGCGGGCCGCGTCAGCCGGCGGCTGCGGCACTTCCCGCTGACGCCCCAGGTCCAGGTGTTCCCCGACGACAAGGGCACGCACTGGATCCTCGAGGTCGTCGCGGGCGACCGCCCGGGGCTGCTCGCGGGCATCGCCTACGTGCTCGCCAAGGCGGGCATCAACGTGGCGAGCGCCAAGGTCAACACGCTGGGCGAGCGCGCCGAGGACGTCTTCCTCGTCGACGGGGCACGCCTGCACGACGAGCAGGCGCTGCTGAAGCTCGAGACCGCGCTCTACGACCGGCTGCGCGTGCAGTAGGCCGCGAGTCCGGGGGTCAGTCGTCGGCCGCCGCGAGATCGGGGAACAGCACGTCGGTGAAGCCGAAGCGCGAGAAGTCCTTCATGCGCATCGGGTAGAGGATGCCGTCGAGATGGTCGCACTCGTGCTGGACGACGCGGGCGTGGAAGCCCTCGACCTCCCGCCGGATCGGCCGTCCGGAAGTGTCGAGCCCCTCGTAGCGCAGCCGCCGCCAGCGCGGCACCACGCCGCGCAGCCCCGGCACCGACAGGCATCCTTCCCACCCCTCCTCGGTCTCCTCGCCGAGCGGGGTCAGCACCGGGTTGACGATCTCGGTGTACGGCACCGGAGGCGCGTCGGGGTAGCGGGGATTCGACGCCATGCCGAAGATCACGACGCGCAGCGGCACGCCGATCTGCGGCGCCGCGAGGCCCGCGCCGTTGGCGGCGCGCATCGTGTCGCGCAGGTCGGCGACGAGCGCGTCGAGCTCCGGCGACGGCGCGCGCGCGACCGGCGACGACGGCACGAGGAGCCGCGGGTCGCCCATGCGCAGGATGTCGCGGATCATGCCGGCGAATCCGGCCGCAGACGCGGCGCGACCAGCTCGAGCAGCGTGCGCACCTTCTCCATGCCGCCCTCGAGCGTCTGGACCAGCGCGTCCATCGAGATCGCGAGCGCGCTGTCGCCGCGGCCGGCCGCGTGGTTGACGACCACGCAGATCGCCACGTAGGGAAGCTCGAGCTCCCGCGCCAGTGCCGCTTCCGGCATCCCGGTCATGCCTACCATGGTCGCGCCGTCGCGATCCAGGCGGTCGATCTCCGCGGCGGTCTCGAGGCGCGGCCCGTTGACCGCCCCGTAGACGCCGTGGTCGGCGAGCGCGATGCCCGCCTCGCTCGCGGCGTCGAGGCAGGTCGCCCGCAGCTCCGGCGTGTACGGGTGCGTGAAGTCGACGTGCACCACCGGCATCCCGCCTCCATCGAAGAACGTGTGCGCGCGGCCGGAGGTGTAGTCGATCAGCTGGTGCGGGAGGACGAGCTGACCCGGCGCGTGACCGCGGATGCCGCCGACGCTCGCGACGGCGACAACGGCGGTCGCGCCCGCGTCCTTGAGGGCGCGCAGGTTTGCGCGGTAGTTGACCCGGTGCGGCGGGATCGTGTGGCCGTGGCCGTGCCGCGCGAGGAACACCGCGTCGCGTCCGGCCACCTGCCCGAAGACCAGTGCCGAGGACGGCTCGCCGTAGGGCGTGCGGACGACTTCCCGGCGCGCCACGGCGAGGGTGGAGAGTTTCGTCAGGCCGCTGCCGCCGATGATTGCGAGCATGGAAATTGCTTTGCGGATAGGGGTTTGCGGGGGGTCCTGCCCGCATCGTCCGTCGGAAGGCGCCGGAATGCCCGCCGAACGGCCGTGCGGCCGATGGGAAAGCCCCTGAAATTATGACATTCTCATAGCTTGCGCCGGCCCCTCCGGCAGGCGAGCGGATTGTAGCCGCGGGAACCCCATGTACCTCGACCGACTGTTCAAGCTGATGGCGGAGAAGCAGGCCTCCGACCTGTTCATCTCCTGCGGTGCGCCGATCAACATCAAGGTCAACGGCGTCGTGCAGCCCGTGTCCACGCAGCCGATGGACGTCGAGACCGTGCGCCGCATCGCCTACGAGCTCATGTCGAAGGAGCAGGCGCGCGAGTTCGAGAGCGAGATGGAGATGAACCTCTCGCACCTCGACCGCGCGGTCGGCAACTTCCGGATCAACATCTTCCGCCAGCGCGGCACGATCTCGCTGGTGATCCGCTTCGTGCGCAACAAGGTGCCGCCGTTCGAGCAGCTGAAGCTCCCCTCGGTGCTGCTCGACCTCGTGATGGAGAAGCGCGGGCTGATCCTGATCGCCGGCGCCACCGGCTCCGGCAAGTCGACCTCGCTCGCCGCGATGATCGACCACCGCAACAACACGCGCTCGGGCCACATCCTCACGATCGAGGACCCGATCGAGTACCTGTTCGAGCACAAGCAGAGCATCGTCAACCAGCGCGAGATCCACGTCGACACGCAGAACTACCAGCTCGCGCTGCAGAACGCGCTGCGCGAGGCGCCGGACATGATCATGATCGGCGAGATCCGCGACAAGGACACGATGCAGTCGGCGCTGCTGCACACGCTGACCGGCCACCTGTGCCTGTCGACGATCCACGCCAACAACAGCTACCACGCGCTGTCGCGGATCATCAACCTCTTCCCGTACGACGCGCGCTCCGCGGTGCTCTCCGACCTGTCGATCGGGCTTCGCGCGATCATCTGCCAGCGGCTGGTGAAGAACGTCGACGGCGGCCAGCAGCCCGCGGTCGAGATCCTGCTCAACACGGCGCTGATCGCCGAGCTCGTGAAGAACGGCGAGTTCGCGCAGATCAAGGAGGCGATGGAGCAGTCGCTCTATCCGGGCTCGCAGACCTTCGAGCAGGCGCTCTGCCGCATGTACATCGACGGCCAGATCACCTACGACGAGGCGATGGTCGCCTCGGACTCCCCCACCAATCTCGCCTGGCTCATCAACCAGAGCAACCCCGACTCGCGCGTCGAGTCGATGGAGTCGACCGCGAAGGGGGAGCGGCCGCGGCGCCCCGCCGCCGACTTCGCGTCGCTGTCGATCGACGCAGGCATGCTCGAGCGGCACTGACCCGCGGCGCCGCGACGGCGCCCGACTGCGGCCCGCGGCGCCGATCGCCGGGGTTTCGCGTTTGATACCATCGGGCGCATGGAAGTCCGACCGTCCCCCGCGCTCGCGCTCGCCTGCGAGCTGATCGCGCGACGTTCGGTGACGCCGGACGACGGCGGCTGCCAGGCGCTCGTCGGCGGGCGGCTTGCGCGCGCGGGCTTCGCCGCCGAGAAGCTCGACTCCGGCGGCGTCGTCAACGTCTGGCTGCGGCGCGGCACGACGTCGCCGCTTCTCTGCTTCGCCGGGCACACCGACGTCGTGCCCCCGGGCCCGCTCGACGCCTGGCGCTCGGATCCTTTCGAGCCGTCGGTCCGCGACGGCTGGCTCTACGGCCGCGGCGCGGCGGACATGAAGGGCTCGATCGCCGCGTTCGTCGTCGCGGCGGAGCGCTTCGTCGCCGCGCACCCGGACCACCGGGGGTCGATCGCGCTTCTCCTCACCTCCGACGAGGAGGGTCCGGCCACCGACGGCACGGTCAAGGTGGTCGAGCGCCTCGCCGCCCGGGGCGAGCGCATCGACTACT
>Ga0114939_10002182_pt1 | contig 14817 bp, 12 predicted proteins | sample AshMeaCrysSpring_FD_87196 | JGI IMG/M metagenome (GOLD analysis project Ga0114939, IMG submission 87196) | Groundwater microbial communities from Big Spring, Nevada to study Microbial Dark Matter (Phase II) - Ash Meadows Crystal Spring | ecosystem: Environmental > Aquatic > Deep subsurface >... | reverse complement strand
TGCCGGCCGACAAGGACACGCTGCTGGTGTTCTTCTGCCAGGGCGTGACCTGCCAGATGAGCCCGCTGTCGCAGCGCAAGGCGATCGCGCTCGGCTACAGGAACACCAAGGTCTATCACGAGGGCGTTCCCGAGTGGGAGACGAAGGACTACCTCGTCACCCGGCCGCAGTTCGTCAAGGAGGCGTACATCGACAAGGACATCCCGGTGGTGATCCTCGACGTGCGCTCGGTCGAGGAAAGCACCAGCGGACATATCGTCGGCGCGGTGAGCATGCCGGCGGCAACGGTCGGCAGCCAGCTGAAGTCCTTCCCGGATCCGAAGATGAAGGCGCCGATCATCGTCTACGACGGCCGCGGCGGGGCCGACGCCAGGAGCGCAGCGCGGGCGCTGATCAAGGCTGGGCAGAGCAACGTGCAGGTGATGGAGCAGGGCCTGCTCGGATGGCAATCGGCCGGCTACAAGATCGACTCCGGCGCGCCGGCGGCCACCAAGGTCGCCTACGTACCGAAGCCGCGGCCCGGCTCGATCGCGGCGGAGGAGTTCACCAAACTCGCCGGGGCGACGCCGGCCGACGTGCTGATCCTCGACGTGCGCAACCAGGACGAGGCCAACGCCGGCATGATCAAGGGCGCGGTGCTGATCCCCGACGAGGAACTGCAGGCGCGGATGGCCGAGCTGCCGAAAAACAAGCGGATCATCGCGCACTGCTCCACCGGGATCCGCGCCGAGATGGCCTATCACAAGCTGAAGGACGCCGGCTACAAGGCGGGCTTCCTGAACGCCGACATCGAGATCGCCAAGAACGGCACGTTCAAGCTGACGCCCAAGCTGTGAACCTGGCCTCGCGATGGGCGCCGCCGGCCGGCCAACGGCCAAGCGCCCGACCGAGGCGCCGGCAGCTCACCCCGACGGGGATGCGCAAGGGGTAGTCCTCGCGGTCAACCGCCGGTGGCGCCTGCGCGCTATTGGCGGGCCGGTCGCGCCGGGACGTGGCGCCGCATAATCCGCGCCGCGCCGGCGCCGCCGCGCGCCGACCGACCATCGAATGAGGAGCAGGAATCCATGAACAAGCTGTTGATCGCCCTGATGACCGCTGCCTTCGCCGTTTCGCCCGTCTACGCCCAGACCGCCGCGCCGGCCAAGGACGAGAAGAAGGCCGAGGCCAAGAAGGATGCGGCCCCGGCGGCCAAGGCCGACGCCAAGAAGGACGCGGCGCCGGCGGCCAAGGCCGAGGCGAAGAAAGAAGAGAAGAAGGACGAGAAGAAGAAGCCGAAGGGCGGCTGCTGATCGACCGGCACGCGGCCGGCACCGGCCGCAGCCCCGCGACGCCCGGGCATCGTCCCGGGCGTTTTCCTTGCGCCGGGTCAAGGGACGGCGGGCGGCCGCGCGGGTACCCTATGGGGTATACAAACTGCCGGAGCTGCCGATGAGCGCGCTCACCCATTCCCCGCCCGCCGGTCGCCTCGGCGGCTGCGCCCTGCCCGGGGCCCGGCGCCAGATGAACCCGTATCTGGCCGGTTTCGGTCTGGGGCTGGTGCTGCTGGCGTCGTTCCTGATCATGGGCCGCGGCCTGGGCGCGACCGCCGCCTCGGGTTCGGTGGTGGCCTGGCTGGTCGGGCTGATCGCGCCGGACTTCGCCGCCACCAACCCTGGCCTGAAGGGCTACTACGCCGAACCGCCGTGGGTGAACTGGACCTTCTACCTGATCGTCGGCGCCTTCTTCGGCGCCCTGGTCTCGGCCCGACTGGCGCGCCGCGTGCACCTGCGCGTCGAGCGTGGGCCGCAGCTGGGCGTGCCGGCGCGGCTGGCGCTGGCCTTCGCCGGCGGCGCGATCGCGGCGGTGGGCGCCAAGCTGGCCAAGGGCTGCACCAGCGGCCAGGCCCTGACCGGGGGCTCCCAACTGAACGCCGGCAGCTGGATCTTCATGTTGTCGGTCTTCGCCGGCGCCTACGCGCTGGCGTGGTTCGTGCGAAAGGAATGGCGATGATGCTGCCTCTTTACGGCTACGAGCTGATCAGCGACGCGCAGGGACTCGTCGTCGCGCTGGGCCTCGGCTTCGGTTTCGGCTGGTTCCTCGAGCGCGCCGGCTTTGGCAGTTCGTGCCGGCTGTGCGCGCAGTTCTACCTGTACGACATGTCGGTGCTGAAGGTGATGTTCACCGCCATCGTCACCGCGGCCGTCGGCCTGTGGGCTTCTTCGGCGGCCGGGCTGCTCGACCTGTCGCTCGTTTACCTGACGCCGACCAGCGTCGGCGCGCAGCTGGGCGGGGGACTGCTGCTGGGCGCGGGCTTCATCATCGGCGGCTACTGCCCCGGAACGTCGGTCACGGCGGCGGCCACCGGCGCCGGCGATGGCGCGATGTTCCTCGGCGGCTTCGTCTTCGGGCTTCTGCTGTATGCGTTCGCGCTGTCCGGCCTCGAGCTGTGGGCCAACGCCACGAGCGTCGGCGCCTTGACGTTGCCCCAGGCGCTCGGCGTGCCCTACGGCGCGGTCGTGCTGGCGGTGGTGACGATGGCGGCGCTGATGTTCGTCGGCGCCGAGTGGTCCGAGCGCCGGTTCGCGCACCTGCGCCCGCGCTGAAGCCAGGCGCGGACGAAAAGAGGGCGGGATCTCCCCCGCCCTCTTTTCCTCCTGCCCCGCCCGCGCCGTGGCAGGCAGGGCCAGTGCGATGGTTGCTCAGAACCTCCAGCCGTAGGCGACGCCGAACGACATTTCCTTCAGCTTCAGGTTCACGTTGCCACCGCCGAAGACCGACGGAATGGAATTCACCCCGGTCACGGTCACCGACGGCGCATACATGAAGGCGAAGCTCAGCTCGGACTTGTTGGCGAGCGTCCAGGTCGCGCCGAGCGTCCAGTGGTCCTCGACCACGCCGGGCGCCAGCACGTTGAACAGCGTCTCGCTGGCCGGGATCGGCTGCTCGCCGTAGTTGTAGCCGCCGCGGATCGTCAGCTGCGGGTTGACGTCATACTGAATGCCGAGCTTGTAGGCGGTGACGTCCTGCCAGCCGAAGCCGGCGCCACCGTCGGTGCCGAGCGGCGCCTGGAACAGGTTCGGCAGCAGCGGGTTGTTGATCGACTTGATGCTGGAGTAGTCGATCCGCACGACGTCCAAGGCGAGCGTCAGCGCGTCCATCGGCTTGAACGACAGGCCGATGCCGTAGTTGGCCGGGATGTCGAAGTCGCCCGCTTCGGCGAACAGGCCCTTGTACTTGTCGAACTCGGTCATCCACGTCTTGGTCTGGTAGGTCAGGCCAACCGCGAAGCTCGGCGTGAGCTGACCGAGGTAGCCGATGCGCAGGCCGGCGCCGTAGGAGTTGTCGTAGCCCTGGTCGGTCACGTTGCCGGGATAGGCCGAGAACTGGTTCGGGCCCGACGGCGCGGTGAAGTTCTGCAGCCCGGTCGCCTTGAAGCGCTGGAAGGCGAGGTTCAGCGACACGCCGAGCGCGTGCTGGGGCGTCACCCTGTAGGCGAGGGTCGGGGCGATGAACAGCTGCGACAGGTCCACCCCCGGGTTGCTGCAGCTCGGGTTCGGCGGCGCGCTGCAGAACAGCGGGAACGGCTTGTTGTATTCCGTGTTCATGCCGCCGTTGCCGTAGACCGAAACGCCGAGGGTCATCTCCTTCGTGTACGCCTGGTTGTAGCCGAACTCCGGCACGAAGAAGCTGGTCTTGCCGTCGCCGTCGTAGCTGGTGTTGTTGAAAGGCGCCGGGCTGCCGACGATGGTGGCCTCGCGGCCGCTCGGGCTGAACCAGTTCAGGCCGAAGTCGACCCGGTTGCCGATCATCGCCATGCCGGCCGGGTTGTTGGCGGCGGCGATCGCGTCCTGCGGCAGCGCGATGCCGGCGCCGGCCATGCCGATGGCCTTGATGCCGTAGCCGTGCGAGAAGTAGCCGTTGGTGGCCTGCGCCGGCGCGGCCAGCAGCAGGGGCAGGAGAGCCGCGGCGACTGCTGCCGCGACAGGGTGGCGACTCGTTCTCATGGTTCCTCTCCGAGATGCGGTTTGTGTGGGTTCCGATGCGTCCGGCGGCAATGCTGCCGGCGTCGGCGCTGGAAGAGCGCCTCCCAGTCTGGCGGCATCTTCCGCGCGGGGCTTGCGAGTCGTCAACGTTGCGCTGCGCCAATGCCCCACCCCGTATGGCCGGCGAGACAGCGCCGCCCCGCGTCCCTGGCCGTTGAGGCCGCCGCAGGCCCGGTTCACGGCCGTGGCGCCGCGCTCAGCGTTCGCCGTCGTCGTCGGCCGGCTCGGCCGGCGCCATCGGAAGCGCCACGGGCGGTCCGGCGCGCGCCAGCGCGCCCGCGCGCACGCCGAGCAGCCGGATGCGGCGCGCCAGGTCCACGCGCTTCAGGCACTGGCCGGCGGCGCGGCGGATCGTCGCCGCGTCGTCGGTCGGTCGCTCGAGCGTGGTGTCGCGCGTCACGGTGCGGAAGTCGTCGAAGCGCAGCTTGATGCCGATCGCCCTGCCAAGATACCTCTTGCGCCGCAGGTCGGCGGCGAGCCGGGCGCACAGGTCGGTGAAGATCGCCGACAGCGCGGCCCGGTCGCGCACCGCGTGCAGGTCGCGTTCGAAGGTGGTCTCGCGGCTGATCGACTTCGGCTCGCTGCGCGTGATCACGGGGCGCTCGTCGCGCAGGTACGCGGCCGCGTGCAGCCAGGCACCGTAGCTGGGGCCGAAGGCCTGCAGCAGCCGCGCGGGATCGGCCGCGGCCAGGTCGCCGATGGTGGCGACGCCCAGCGTTGCAAGCTTCGCCGCCGCCTTCGGCCCGATGCCGTTGATCCGCCGCGCCGGAAGCGGCCACAGGCGCACTGCGTAGTCGTGCTCGGTGACCACGGTCAGGCCGTCGGGCTTGTCCAGTTCCGAAGCGAGCTTGGCCACCAGCTTGTTCGGCGCCAGGCCGATCGAGCACGACAGGCCGGTGACCCGGCGCACGGCCTGCTTGATCTCGCGCGCCACCTCGCGCGCGCACCACCAGGCCTCGGCCGCGGGGTCGGTGCCCTCATCGGCACCGGTGTCGGCCAGGCGCGCCGCGACCACGTCGGTCAAGTCGATGAAGATCTCGTCGATGCCGTGGTCCTCGATGGTCGAGGCGATCTCGCGCACCGCCGACTTGAACAGGCGCGAGTACCGGCGGTACGCGTCGAAGTCCACCGGCAGCAGGATCGCCTCGGGCGCGCGCTGCGCGGCGCGCATCAGCCCCATCGCCGAGTTCACTCCGAGCGCGCGCGCCTCGTAGGTGGCGGTGGTGATCACGCCGCGGCCGCTGTAGTGCGCGAGCCGCGCGAAGCGACGCCGGCGCTCGCCCGTGGCCGGGTCCTGTTCCCACGCCGGCGAGTGTCGCGCGCCGCCGCCGATCACCACCGGCAGGCCGCGCAGTTCCGGATAGCGCAGCAGCTCGACCGACGCGTAGAACGCGTCCATGTCGAGGTGCGCGATCAGTCGCGGGATCGGCTGCATTGCAGGCCGCGCCGCAGGCACGCGCGGACCGGACGGCATCGGTGTGGCGCGCGCACGGCGGGACCGTGTGTGCTCCCGCGCGCGGCCCCGACGGGGTCCACGCGGTGGCCTAGTCCTCTCGGCAAGGATTGATCGCGATCAAGGCTGACCAGCAGCGCCTGTTTAGCGTTGGCGAAACTTTGGGCAGCCGGGGTCTGGTCCGCGCAATGACGCTCCGGCTGCGGCCCGGTACGGGACGACGGGAGGTCGCCGTGTTCAGTCAGCCGATCAGAAGCCTGATGGAGCGGCGCAAGCTCGTCACCGCGCCGCCCGAGACGACGGTGCGCGAGGCGTCGCGGCTGATGGCCAAGAAGGCGGTCGGCGCCGTGCTCGTCGTCGAGGAAGGCAAGCTGATCGGCATCCTCAGCGAGCGCGACGTCGTTTTCCGGGTCGTGGCGCGCGGGCTCGACCCGGCATCGACGCCGGTGGCGCAGGTGATGACCCCGGAGCCGAAGACGATCAAGCCCGGCAACACCTTCGGCCACGCGATGACGCTGATGCACGAAAACGGCTTCCGCCACCTGCCGGTGCTCGACGACGGCAAGGTGGTCGGCATCGTCTCGGCGCGCAGCGCGCTGGACCCCGACCTCGAGGAGTTCGTCTGCGAGGAGCGGCGGCGCAAGCACTTCAGGGAAGAAGCGACCTGAGCGCAGGTCAAGCGGGCGGCAGTTCGCGCAGTGCCGGCAGGCCGATGCCGGTCGAGTCGAAGCCGCCGTCGACGGCCAGCACCTGGCCATTGATGTAGCTGGCCTGCGCGCTGCACAGGAAGCCCACTGCGGCGGCGATTTCCTCCGGCGTGCCGTAGCGGCCGAGCGGAATCGCATCGTGATAGCTGGCGCGGATCGCCGGCGTGTGCACCGCCCTGGCCATCGCCGTGTCCACCGGCCCCGGCGCGATGGCGTTGACGCGGATGCCCGCGTTGCCCAGTTCGACCGCGTGCTGCCTTGTGAGCTGGATCAGCGCCGCCTTGCTGGTGCCGTAAGCCACGCGCAGCGTGCTCGCGCGCAGGCCGGAGATCGAGGCGATGTTCACCACGCTGCCGCCGCCGGCGCGCAGCATGTGCGGCGCGCAGGCCTGGGTGCAGATGAACGGGCCGTCGAGGTTCACGGCCAGCACGCGCTGCCACTCCTCGTAGCGCGTGGCGAGGGCCGGCTTGAACACCGCCACGCCGGCGTTGTTCACCAGCGCGTCGATGCGGCCGAAGCGCGCGGCGACCTGCTCGATCGCCGGCAGCGCCTGCGCCGGCAGCGCCACGTCGCAGCAGATGGCCAGGACGCGCCCGGCATCGGCCAGCGCACGCTCGGTGGCGGCCAGCGTCTCGCCGTCGATGTCGAGCAGCGCGACGCGATGGCCGTGGCCGAGGAACCAGCGCGCGATGGCCAGGCCGATGCCGCGCGCGCCGCCGGTGACGATCGCGACCGGCCCGGGGTGTGACGGGGCATCCATGCCTGCCAATCTACCCCAGCGGTCGCGCGTCGACGTCAGCGGGCCGCCTGGTCGACCTGCCGCACGCCGGGGTGTGCGATAACCGCGGCTGCCGCGCGTCCCCTTCCGGATACCCCAACGACCCCGCAGCGATCGCCGTATGCCGATGTCGCCCCGCCCCGATTCGCGCTACGCGGTGATCCGACTGCTGGTGGCGCTGGTGCTGATGACCGTCGGCGCCAGCGGCATGTACGTGGTCGCGGTGGTGCTGCCGGCGGTGCAGGCCGAGTTCGGTGTGGCCCGCGCCGACGCCTCGATGCCGTACACGTGGATGCTGGTCGGCTTCGGCCTCGGCGGCATCCTGATGGGCAAGCTCGCCGATCGTTACGGCGTGGCCGTGCCGATCGTCATCAGCGCCGCCGGGCTTGGTCTCGGCTATGCGGCCGCGGGTGTGGCCGGCAACGTCTGGCTGTTCTCGATCGCCCATGGCGTGCTGATCGGCCTGCTCGGCAGCTCGGCGACCTTCGCGCCGCTGATCGCCGACACCACGCTGTGGTTCGTCCGCCGCCGCGGCATCGCCGTGGCCGTGTGCGCCAGCGGCAACTACCTCGCCGGCACGGTGTGGCCGCCGGTCGTGCAGCACTTCGTCGAGACCGCGGGCTGGCGCGACGCTTATCTGGGCCTGGGCGCGTTCAGCGCGGTGGTCATGCTGTCGCTGGCGCCGCTGCTGCGGCAGCGGCCGCCGCTGCCGACGCCTTCGGCGGCGGCGCCGGGGACAGCCGCCGACCTCGCGCCCGCACGCCCGTTCGGCCTGTCGCCGAACGCGGCCACCGTGCTGCTGTGCCTTGCCGGGCTGGCCTGCTGCGTGGCGATGTCGATGCCGCAGGTCCACATCGTCGCCTACTGCGGCGACCTCGGCTACGGCGCGGCGCGCGGCGCCGAGATGCTGTCGCTGATGCTGGGCTTCGGCATCGTCAGCCGGCTCGTTTCCGGGCTGATCTGCGACCGCATCGGCGGCCTGCGCACGCTGCTGCTCGGCTCGGCGCTGCAGGGCGTGGCGCTGCTGCTGTTCCTGCCCTTCGACGGCCTCGTCTCGCTGTACCTGATCTCGGCCCTGTTCGGCCTGTTCCAGGGCGGCATCGTGCCCAGCTACGCGATCATCGTCCGCGAGCACTTCCCGGCACGCGAGGCAGGCAGCCGCACCGGCACCGTGCTGATGTTCACGCTGCTCGGCATGGCGCTCGGCGGCTGGCTGTCGGGCAAGGCCTTCGATCTCACCGGTTCGTACGACGCCGCCTTCGTCAACGGCATCGCCTGGAACCTGCTCAACCTGGCGATCGCCACCGCGCTGCTCTGGCGCGTGCAACGCCGCCTGCCGCGACCGGCGCTGACGTGAGCGAGCCGGCTCGGCGACGCGCCGGCGGCCGGCGGGCTAAAGTCTCGACTCGACCCTCGCGGCGCCGCCGCCCCGCCTACGGAGACCGCGCGTGAGCAAGCTGCAGCAACGACTAGACGCCCTGCCCCCCGCCGTCCTGCGCGGCATGCTGCGCGGCATCGAGAAGGAAGGGCTGCGCGTGCGGCCCGACGGAGCGCTGGCGCTGACGCCGCATCCGCCGGAGCTCGGCTCGGCGCTGGCCCATCCCGGGATCACCACCGACTTCTCCGAATCGCAGCTCGAGCTGATCACCGGCGCCCACACCACCTCCGAGGCGCTGCTGCAGGAACTGACCGAGCTGCACCAGTTCGTCCTGCGCCACATCGGCGACGAACTGATCTGGGGCGCCAGCATGCCCTGCAAGCTGCCCGACGAGGAGGACATCCCGCTCGGCCGGTACGGCCGCTCGAACATGGGGCGGATGAAAACCGTCTACCGGCAGGGCCTGTCGCACCGCTACGGCCGCCGCATGCAGACGATCTCGGGCATCCACTACAACTTCTCGCTGCCGGCCGACGCCTGGCCGCGGCTGCGCGCCGTCGATGGGTCCGACAGCAGCCTGGCGCTGTTCCAGGACGACGCCTACTTCGCGCTGATCCGCAACTTCCGCCGCCACTGCTGGCTGCTGCTGCTGCTGCTCGGCGCCTCGCCCGCCGTCTGCGGTACCTTCGTCAGCGGCCAGAGCCACGGGCTGTGCGGCTGGGACACCGGCACCTACTTCGCGCCGTATGGCACGTCGCTGCGCATGGGCCGGCTCGGCTACCAGAGCGACGCGCAGGCGGCGCTCGCCGTCAGCTTCAACTGCCTCGGCAGCTACGCCGCCACGCTGCACCGCGCGCTCACCGAGACCTATCCGGCCTACGCGGCAATCGGCCTGCACGACGGCGGCGAGTACAGGCAACTGGCCACCACGCTGCTGCAGATCGAGAACGAGTTCTACGGCACCATCCGGCCCAAGCGGCGTGTCCGTTCCGGCGAGCGCCCGCTGCGCGCGCTGGGCCAGCGCGGCGTCGAGTACGTCGAAGTGCGGCTGGTGGACATCAATCCGTTCCTGCCGGTGGGCATCGACCTGCCGCAGATGCGGCTGCTCGACATCTTCCTGCTGCATTGCCTGCTCGCCGACAGTCCGCCGGACTCGCCCCAAGAGATCGCCGCGATGGCGCGCAACCAGCGCCGCATCGCCGAGCGCGGGCGCGATCCGCAGCTGCTGCTGCACCGGACGGCCGAGCTGCTCGAAGCGCAGGATGCGCCGGCCGCGCCGGCGGTTGGGGCCGCCGGCCGGCAGCCCGCGCCGCGGATTTCCGCCGACCTCGCGCTGTCCGACCTGTCGCCGGCCGACCAGGCGCCGGCAACATGGGGCGAACGCATCCTGCGCGAGTGCGAGCCGATCGCCGAGGCGCTCGACCACGCGCACGGCGGTACCGCCTACGGCGCCGTGCTTGCCGGCGCGCGGGCGGCGCTGCGGGATTTCGACACGCTGCCCTCCACGCGCGTGCTGCTCGAGACCGACCTGAGCTACGGCAAGTCGTTTCCCGCCTTCGCGCTGGCGCGGTCGGCCGCGCATCGCGACGCGCTGCTGGCGCAGCCGCTCGCGGCCGAGGCCGCCTCGCGTTACGCGCGCCTGGCCGCGGACTCGCTGCGCAGGCAGGCCGAGGCCGAGGCCGCCGACACGCTGTCCTTCGAGACCTTCCGCCAGCAGTACCTGGCGCAGGACCTGATGAGCGGCGATCACTTCGCCAAGACCTGCTGAACCCGCGGCGTCGATACGATGAAAAGCAAGGCCCACCCCGAGATCGCGCTGCTGATGGAGGCGTTGGCGTTCGCCGCGCACAAGCACCGCAACCAGCGGCGCAAGGACGTCGAGGCCTCGCCGTACATCAACCACCCGATCGCGCTGGCCCGGGTGCTCGCGGTCGAGGGCGGCGTCACCGACCACAAGTCGCTGGCCGCGGCGATCCTGCACGACACGCTCGAGGACACCAAAACCACCTACGAGGAGCTGAAGGAGAAGTTCGGCCGCACGATCGCGCAGGTGGTGCGCGAAGTCAGCGACGACCGGACACTGTCGCCGAAGGTGCGTAAGCAGTCGCAGATCGAGCACGCCAGGCACCTTTCGCGCCGCGCGCGGCTGGTCAAGCTCGCCGACAAGACCTGCAACGTGCGCGACATGGCCGCGCACCCGCCGCACGGCTGGGAGCTGGCGCGCCGGCGCGAGTACTTCGACTGGGCGAAGCAGGTGGTCGACCAGATCCGCGGCACGCACGGGACCCTGGAGGCCGCCTTCGACGAAGCCTTCGCCGCCAGGCCGTGAGGCGCGCGGGCGATCGTCTTCTCAGCGCGCCCGGCGGGCGATGAGGCCGCCTGCCCGGCGCACGAGCCAGCGCGGCGCGGCCCGGGTCACGAGCGTGGCCGCCTGGTTGACCGCGCCCGGCACGACGATCGTCTCGCCGGCCATGCAGGCGCGATAGCCCTCGGCCGCCACCTCGTCGACGTCGCCGACCAGCAGGCCGGGCAGCTGCGCCAGCCGCGCATGGGCCGCGACCTCGCGGTCGAGCATCGGCGTGGCGGTGATGCCGGGGCACAGCGCCGTCACGGTGACGCCGGTCGCGCGCAGTTCTTCGGCCAGCGACTCCGACAGCGACAGCACGAACGCCTTGGTCGCCGCGTAGGTGGCCAGCGTTGGCACCGGCTGGAAAGCGGCGACCGAAGCCACGTTCAGCACCCGCCCGCGCCCGCGGCGGACCATGGCGGGCACGAACTGCGCCAGCATGGCGGTCAGCGCCGCGACGTTCAGGTCGATGATCTGGCGATGCCGCTGCGGCGCGATGCCCGTGAACGACCCCGACTCGAGCACGCCGGCGTTGTTGACCAGCACGTCGATCGGCAGGCGCCTGCGGTGCAGGGCGGCCGCGAGCTTTTCCGCCGCATCGGCCCGCGCCAGGTCGGCCGGCATGGGCAGCGCCGGCACGCCGGCCTCGGCGGTGAGACGCTCGGCCAGCGCGCGCAGCCTGCCGGCGCTGCGCGCCACCAGCACCAGCCGGTAGCCATCGCGCGCGAAGCAGCGCGCCAGCGCCGCGCCGATGCCCGACGAGGCGCCGGTAACGAGCACCGTCGACAGTGCCTTGACCTGCGCTTTCGCCATGGGCTGACGATAACGCGCCGGCGGCAGCCTGCGGTTCGCCGCGGGCAGGTTTGCTGATCCAGGGTCAAACGCGCGCCGCGCCGCGGCGGGACAATCGTCGGCAGTCAGCGCGCCGCGCTGCAAGCGCCCTTCTTCCTCGACAGCCTGCCACCATGAAATCGCATCCGATGACGCCGGTCGACGCGGCGTGGGCCCACATCGACGGGCCGGCCAATTCGGCCGTCATCGTCAGCATTGCTCTGACGCGCCGGCCGCTGGACTTCGACAAGGTCAAGGCCGTCTACCGGGAGCGGCTGACGCACTTCGACCGCTTTTCGCAGCGGGTGACGGAGCGCGGCTTCCCGCCGACGCCGCATTGGGAAGCGCTGCCCGACTTCGAGATCGCCCAGCAGATGCATCACGTGGCGCTGCCGGCGCCCGGCAACGAAGCGGCGCTGGCGGCGCTGGTCAGCGACCTGGCCAGCACGCCGCTTGACCGCGCGCGGCCGCTGTGGGACGTGCACGTGGTCGACGGTGTGGACGGCGGCAGCGCCGTGATCACCCGCATGCACCACTGCATCGCCGACGGCACCGCCAGTCTGGCGATCGCCCGCGTGCTGTACGACGACTCGCCGAGGGCGAGGCCGGCGGCGCGCCTGCCGGCGAAGCAGCGCGCGCGGTCCGCGGCCGGGCTGGTCGGGCGCGTGTTCACGCCGGCGCTGAGCCTGCTCGAGCACTCGGTCGAGGACGTGCGCTCGCTGGTGGGCGCGGCGGTGGAGGCCGCGCGCCATCCCGAGCAGGTGCTGCAGAAGGCGGCGCTCGTGCTCGCCGGCGCCGGCACGCTGGCGATGGATCTGCTCAAGAGCCCCGACCCGAAGTCGCCGCTGAAAGGGCCGTTCGGGCTGGAGAAGCGTGTGGCTTGGTCGGCGCCGGTGTCGCTGGCCGACGTCAAGGCCATTGGCGCGCCCTTCGGTGCCAAGATCAACGACGTGCTGGTCGCCGGCATGGCCGGCGCGCTGCGCGCCTACCTGAAGGGGCGCGGCGTCGACGTCGACCATACGCAGTTGCGGGCGATGGTGCCGGTCGACCTGCGGCCGCCCGAGCGCGCGATGCAGCTCGGCAACGAGTTCGGCCTCGTGATGCACGATCTCGCCATCGGCAGCCGCGACCCGCTGGCGCGGCTGCGCCGGACCAAGGCCCGCATGGACGAGCTGAAGCGCTCGCCCGAGGCGGTGGCGGTGCTGGCGCTGTTCAACCTGCTGGGCCGCGTGCCGAAGCCGCTGGAGGACGTCGCCGTGCAGATGTTCGGCTCGAAGGCCAGCGTGGTGATGACCAACGTCGCCGGGCCGAAGGACACGCTGTACCTGGCCGGCGTACCGATCGAGCGGATCATGTTCTGGGTGCCGCACCCGGGCCGCGAACTCGGCATGGGCATCAGCATCCTCAGCTACCGGGGCACGGCCACGCTGTCGGTGATCGCCGATGCGCACCTCGTGCCCGACCCGGAGACGATCACCGCGCGCTTTTCGCGTGAGTTCGCGGCGATGCAGGCGGCGGTGAAGCGGCGGCAGGGGCGGGCCTCGGCAGAGAAGGCGGTTCGAAGGGGACGGGCGAAAGCGGCGGAAGCGGTACGAGCGGATTCCGCCGGATCCGGGCGCAAGCCGAGGGCCGCCACTCGCGGCTGACGCGGGCGGCGCGCCGAGCTCGCTCAGAGCCGCTCGCCAAGGCCGACCGCCGCGCGACGCTGCGGCCGGCTCAGCGTCGTCACCGACGGTGGTCCGCGGCGCGCGCTGCCGTGACGGCCGGGGATGGCGCCCCTTCTGCGCCTGCAGGCGCTGCCACGGCGCCCGCAGCTGCGGCGTCGGCGGCTGCAACCGCTGGCTCCACTTACGTAGCCAGCCGCTGGGTCACACTTGGCCCCGCCGCATCGGTACCCGCAGCTGCTGCATCGACGGTTGCAGCCGTTTCAGCGGTTCCTGATGCCGCTGGATCGACAACTGCAGCCGCTGCACCGGTGCCTGGCCGCGACCCGAGGCAAACGCTTCGTGCGCGTCGATCGGCCGTGGTGCCCGTGCCTCGAAGACGCCCTGCCACCGCTACCGCGCCGCCAGCAGCGCCCGGTGCAACGGCTGCCCTTCCAGCCAGGCGCGGCGTTCGGCATCGTCGTCCCATTGCCTGGCGCGCTCGCGCACCCAAGCGGCGCCCTCGGCCTTCGCCCGCTGCGCTTGCGCCGACTGGCCGCAGGCGCTCAGCACCTCGTGCGCGGTGACCCATACCTGCGCCGGCTCTTCGCACCACAGGTCCACGTGCGGCGCCAGTTCCAGGGCGCGGCGCGCGAGGTCCGCGGCGCGGGCCTTCTTACCCTGTTCGAGCGCGATGCGGGCGGCGCCGCTCAACGCGCAGCGCAGCAGCGCCTTCATGCCGCGCGCGTTCAGCTTGGCGAGCAGGTCGTCGATCTCGCTTTGATCGCGCTCGTCCCAGCGCAGCAGCACGGCGCGCACGAGCAGCCGCGGGCCCACCGGCACGTCGCCGGCGAGCAGGCCGAGCAGGCCCTGCACGGCATCCTCCGTCGATTCGCCGCGCGCGCTGGCCATGCGGGCGCGCGCGATCAGGGCGCTGAGGTCGCTCAGCGCCGATGCGGCGCCGCCCGTCACGCCCGAGCGGGCGAGCCAACGCTCGGCCTCGCCGAGCCGGCCGACCGCCAGATGCGCGACCGCCATGTCGGCCGCCTCGTACAGGCTGACCTGGCCTTCCTGAAGCGCGACCGCGCTGCGCAGCATCGCCATGCCGGCGGCGGGCTCGCCGTGGCCGATTCTCATCAGGCCGAGCACGTGCATCAGGTTCGTGCGCGCGCCGACGCCGGCGTGCTTTCGTTCCGCGAGGGCGAGCGTGGCCAGGCCGACCTCGAGCGCGCGGTCGAGATCGCCCAGCGAGTGCCGCACCCGCGCCAGGCGGTTGCCGAGGTAGATGCGCACCGCGGTATCGACGTCCTCGCCTGCAGTGGCCAGCGCCGCCGTCAGGCGCTCGTCGGCTTCGCGCAGGCGCGCGTCCCAGTGCAGCGCGCTGCCGATGCCGGTGTGCAGGTTGACCAGCGCCGCCTTGCCGTCCGCCGCCACCGCGTCCTGCACGGCGGCGCACAGCGCCAGCGCCTCGTCGACCGGCAGGCCGTAGGGCACCGCGGCGCAGACGAAGCGCGCCGCCTCGCCGAGTTCGGCGCCGGTCAGCAGACGCTGGCCGTCGCCGCGCAGGGCCTGCGCCAGCGCTCGCGCCGTCTGTACCGACTGCGGCAGCTCGCCGGCATTGACCTGCACCGCGACCCTCGTACTGGCGTTCAGCAGCC
>Ga0114939_10002181_pt1 | contig 14840 bp, 30 predicted proteins | sample AshMeaCrysSpring_FD_87196 | JGI IMG/M metagenome (GOLD analysis project Ga0114939, IMG submission 87196) | Groundwater microbial communities from Big Spring, Nevada to study Microbial Dark Matter (Phase II) - Ash Meadows Crystal Spring | ecosystem: Environmental > Aquatic > Deep subsurface >... | reverse complement strand
TTTGATCACATTATAAACTTTGCGGCCAATTGTAATTGCTCAGGTCTTTTCTTTAGCTCATCTATATAGCATTCTCTTCTATCATAGAGTTCTATTCTTTTTTCTGTCTCTCTCGCTCTATTTATATCTCTGCTAAGTTCCACTATTTTCTTGCCTATGAACTCTACTTCCATACCTAACTGCTCAGTATCACTATCTGTTTCTGCAGAAAAATCTGGAATGGGACAAATCTTTTCTCTTTTATGTACCATATATTTCTCTATCGTTTAATATTATTTCTCTTCTTCTAAATAATGTATCTCTCCACCACACTTTTCTACTAATACTTCAGAAAGTCTATTTATGGCTCTTATTTTGATGTTTATTGCTTTATTAACACAATCTATTCTAATTTCTTCGTTTTCTGCCTTTGTGCAATTATTAATAATATGATGCTCTACAGCAGAATCTATATTCATAATCGATTGAAGAAATTCTGTCATATTTCCTTCTTGGAGTCTTTCGATAGCAGAATCTCTCGATATTTCAACCTGGGGCTCTAAAAACCAAAGTCTACTCTTTTCCAATCTTTCTTTTGAAAATTTCTTATCTGCCATATTAGTATGTTAAATTAATTCATGTGTTCCAACATATCTGGCTAACTTATTATATATAATTATAGGATCGATGTCATCTTTTAAATTTTTGTATAGTTCAAGATCTTTCGGATAAACACAATAAAAGTCATATATCGATATATATAATCTCATTATCTTTTTTCCTAATTCTACGTTTTCATAAAATTTAGTCCTTTCAGACATAAATCTTACTGTTTTTTGTACATCTTCTTCAGAACATACTTCTAACTGAATATTCTGAGAGTTAACTTCAATAAACCTTGAAGTGACCTCTTCTAGATGTTCGTCTGTCACTATATTTTCTATTTTATTTTTATATTCTTCTTCACCTAATTGTTCCCATAATCTTTGAGATCTTTCTTCGAAAAATGCGTGTACCCCTTCATGGATAGCGTCTTCGGCACGTTTTAGATAACATCTTGTTATTCTATCTGTAGTATATGTATCACAAAAACTATCTTCTATATCTGATTCTACTATAAATTCTGTATTTTTTAAATTTAGTAGTTTCCTAACTTCATCAAATAATTCTTCTTCCGAATATTTTTCTGACATATATCTTTTCTTTTATCTATTTTAGATGTGTATCATAGTTTATTTACACTTCTTTCTTTCAAGAATTTCATCCAATATATATTCTCCAGAATAGGTACCATATCCCCATGTAAATTTATCTTCTTTCCATTTTTTGATATGATCTTCTGGAAATGGCTCTCTATGGTAATAGCGTTCAACATACGATATTCTTCCGTATCCTCCAGGGATCCTTTCTGACTCATGGTGCCAATAGTGTATGTCTATCCATTTTTTCTCATCAGGAATATTTACATATATATCCAAAGTAGCTCTTCCTTCATCGGCCAATCCGTGATGAGGGTGCAGGAAAGCATTAACTATATATACGTTCTTAAATTCACATAGAGCCTTCTTTAATAGTTCCAATATTTCTCTGCCACTGCCATCAAACTCTACGGTATTAGTCATATTCTCCTCCTTTATTCCAAACTCTTTCATTATTCTTCGCAGATGGTCTACATATTCAGGGTTCCAACTTTGATATTCTCTTATTACGTCCTTTATATCTTTATCTAGATCGGAAAAAAATAAAATCATAAGATGACCATATCTTCTTTGGTCAGTTATTTTATCGATAAGCTCCCTGACTTTCATCATAGCCTCCTATTATTATTTTGTCTCAATTATTTGTGAAGGTCCCGCTCTCATACTTCTTAAGGATATAAATAAAGATATTATTGAAATTCCCAAACTTATTATAGATATAAATAAATATGGCTCTATGATAGGTTGTAAACAGTCATAATATTCTATCCAATATGATTTGGTTGGTTCAATCTGAGTTACCGGAAATCCTGTTATAGGATCTACTATTTTGCACCAATTTGGTATAGATAAAATATTAGAACCTGCCCCAACAAGGTTCCATTCTCTTAAAAGCCTTGATCTTAACTGATCAAACGTAAAAGTATATTCTACACCATTATAGACTATATCTCCCGGAGTTATAACTGATATATAATAACCTCTTCCTTTTTCTATAAGTTCAAAATCACTTACTGATATCCAATATGGCGATAATATAGGATCATATTTATAGAATAATCTAACGCCGTCTCTTACCTCTATCATACCACTTATTCCAGCAAGTATCATACTAAAGTTCTCTGTAGATACTGCTGGAAATGATATATAATTAGGCCCAGCATTTAGGTGAATAGTTATGACAGTCATGTATTATTTCACATCGGTAACAATAAAATTCTCTTTGATTATTCTCGGTCTCTCTCTTTTTAATTCTTCATTCATTTTTTCTATTATATTTAGTTGCGTCTCTATCGTTTTTTGCATCTTTACCATTTCTATTATATCATCATCAACACCCTTTTGGTATGTTCCTTTTCTTAAATAGCAGTTTATCTTCTTTTTTGACCCGACACAAATTAATCCCATTCTATAACCATATGCTATATCTCCTCCAGATAATTCAATCTCTTTTGTCCTAGGATGGGTATGAAAATCTCCTATTAGAATTTCACCTTCTTCACATTTATGCAATTGTTTTATAGAACATTCTGTTCCTGTACAGTGAGACCTGTCTATGAGTATGTTAGGTTCTGTTGCCTTAGAACATAATGAAAATCCAATTTCCTTATTTATATAATCACTTTTCTTTATTGAATCTTGCATCTTCGTTATAACACTTTTAGGTAAGATATATGGACCTATCTTCTTTCCCTTCCTTATGTCATCTTCTCTTTTTCTTTTTTCTCTCTCCATCTTTTCTATATTTGTCTTTGACAGTGTCTCTCTTATACCATGAAGCTTGATTGACATGTTGTATCACTAACTATTTTTGCCTATCCGTTTTGTATCTTCTTATAGCCATAAAGACGTTCAGAATCATCTATAGGAATTTCTCCTAATATAGGATGATATTTGACAAACTTTAGTATATTATCTTTTATACCAGAACCTGTAAGTATAGTTCCAAAATTATCTGCAGAATTTGCTGGAAATGAAATAAAGTTATCTCCTTCATTCAGAGATATTTGAATTGGAGCTACCATCTATCGTCACCAAATCTAAATAATGTTAATTATGTTATTTTTTCTGATTAGACCAGACCATATTATATATCATATTTCTTCATATTCTTGATATTATGTTTGTCCCAATCCTTATCTTTATATATAAATATATCTTTTTTGCCATCTGCAAATTCTATAGGTACCCTCCACTTATACTTTGGAGGTTTAGTGAAGTCTTTATCTTCATAAGCTCTCAGGAATAGATATTTTGCCTCTTTAAGCTGCCTTTCTGATATACGATAATGCCAACAAAAAAACGCCCCATTAATAGTTAAGGATGCGCTCTTTGTATCAAATTCTTCTCCTTTCGGACATATTCCATCACAGACACTATTTCTATTATTTCCTGATAAATCTACAACCCCCTCTATCTTAAACTCAGACAATTGTTGTATTTCTCCTTGCCTTGATCTGGTAGCTTCATCATTAGGATTTAATCCGGCAGCTATCAATCCGCCAGTCCAACTACCGAATTCTCTTAAATACGGTTTGATACTCGGATAGTCTGGATTATTTGCAAAGTCTGATGTTGTCGGCGGTCTTCCTTTTTCTCTTACAAATTGTTGTATTTTTTTTATTAATAGCTCTCTAGTATACTTCTTTGGTTGATATTTATTATATACTTTCTTTATCTTAATTTCATCTTTATCAACTATTTTCAAATCCGTCATATCTTCACTTCTCCTATATTTTTCTAATAATATCTCTCTTCTCTTTAACGGTATTTGTACTGGGTCGTCACCCAGTATTGGAGAAGTGAGATACCGTCTTATTCATTCTTTTATGACGAATAAGCGTCAAACTAGGCGTTATTAACACGGATAACTATTATTCTTGAGCGGCATTTGTACTATCATTTACACTATTATCTGGAGTACTAACTATACCATTATTTTTATTTTTCTTATATATCACGCTACACTTTTTGACTTTTTCTGGATATGATAAATCTTTTGACTGTTCCTTGGCACACTCTTTCAAAAAGATCTGCCATTTGTTTGGCGCTCTTTTCTTTTTCTGAGGAGTGAAATTTGCCAACTCTTCTCTTACTATTTCTCTGACACGACTTTCATCTGTAAGATCCATATTATCACACCTATTTTAAATCGATGACCTCTCTGTTAAACAGGGGTATTATCCTTCTATCATACCTGACGGTTGCTCTCTCTTTCTCTCCTTCAAACAACATGTTATACGCCGTGTTACAACTATCTGAAGATATATCTTTTACTGTCCAACATTCTACCTTGTCGTCACCCATATCACTGGCTACACACGCAGTTTTTGATATTCCGGCGCAATTATGCAATACTGTCTTTAAGAGATCTTTCTCAGAGGGGGAATTGATAGATAGTTCTTCTATTCCCAGATCTTTTTTATACTTATTAAACTCATTATTTATTAATTCTCTTATGTCATCATCAGACATTCCTGGTTTTACCAATTTTGACATATTTTTGGTAGTGGTAAAATAGCTGTGAGTATGAAAATCTCCTTGCATCTTTTTTCCAGGACAAGCAATAATAGGACTTCCTAGATCTAATCTATGCATTTCTCCAGATTTGGTTCTGGATGGAGATATACTTTCCTTGTCATCTAGACATAAGAAAAAGCCATGCTCTTTCCCAGTCTGTCTGGTCTTATTAATCGCATCTAGAAATTTAGATTTGATTTCTGGAGTAATTTTATCTTTTATCATAAACCTGTTTTAAATTTATACTATATATTTTTACGATTATTTCTTTATATCAACAACTTTAAAATAAGAATCAACTAGTCCATTCACTTCTTTTCTATATTTTTCAACTTCTTCTTTATATTCTTTATCTGTAATTTTTCTAGCAAGCCATCTATCACGCACAAATTTGATAAACTGTTCTCTGTCTTCTTTAAGCCTTATCTCAGCATATTCTAATGCGTCATGATCTTCTTTTTTTCGTTTATAACATTGTGAACTCTCCCCGCCCTAAAGGGCGGGGACTTCTTTCAATGTTAAATATTGATTATTTCTCTGTTAAACAAAGGTTTTATCCACTCTTTAGGTTTATCGCTAATTCTTTGTTTGTGCTCTTCAGTGGCTTGGGAACAGTCCCTAATTTTTACCTTTTTATCTTTTACAGTCCAACATTCCACTTTGGTTAAATCTAAATCGTTACCGACACATACCGTACCTTCAGTCTCTCCTACACACTGATCTATCAATGTGTCTGTAAGATCATCATGAGAAGGAGTTTGTAATGTAATTCCTTTTCTCTCAAAATGTTTTTTGTAAAATTTTGCACCATATTCTATATCTTTTTCTGTAGGTTTACGACCATAAAATCTTTCGATATTCGGTAAATACGGATGAACATGAAATACTCCCTGAACCTTATCTGAACAGTGTCTCTTAGGATATTTTATAACAAATTCACACTCTTTTCCTGTACATCCTTTAGTAGGAGCATACAAATTATCGTTTAGGCATATGGGAAATCCGGTCTCTTTGCCAGCCTTCCTAGACCTTTTAATTTCTTCTAAAAATCTCTTTTTCAGATCAGGAGTGATTTTATCTTTTAATATGTATGGATATGTTTTTAGCGGCATAAGTCTTCTGTAATCCTTATATGTGCTAAAGAGTCTATAAAATATCTCTGGGGCATGATATGAAATAATTCATTTTTATATAACTGATACCAAAATTGGAAAATAACTTCTTTTTCTTTTTTAATTAATTTAAACTGTATACCCATATCTTTTAATTTATCTACAACCTTTTTAATATTTTCTAGTTCTTCGTCAGGACTTAATTCTTCTAAATATGCCTCAAATAACGGATTTATTATTAATATATCAATGTCAGACTCTTTCTTTACAGTACCTTTGGCGACGGAACCTATTATATACGCATCAGTGATCAGATTTTCTCGATATAAAGGGCATATTATATCTAAAGATCTTTCTATCTTATCTTGTATTATTTTATCATCCATACTAATATAATAACCAGTTATTTATCTTTTCCAAACGTTCCTAACCGTCTAAGGATGCAATCTCTTGCGTCTAACATGAGTTCCATCATATGCTTTTGTGATTCAGGAGTAGCGGTCTTAGGATCTTTTATATGAGTATCATGTATCACTATCGCATCATCTAAAATATCTACACATAGAGATATGTCACGTACAAGTTGTTTTATATTTTCGTTCGTCATATATATATAACCTATCTATTATTCTATTACAGTTTGTTAGTATTACATAATATTTCTGTCAATATCTCTTGCAAAAACTTGTCTACATCATAATTGACAAATCGGTCTGACTTAGCTATTATGAGTGTGACATCTTTTGCTTTTAATGTTCCTAAGAATTTCTTAAATAATTCCATTCTTCCTTCTTCAGGAGTCCAATTAATAGGGGTCCTAGATCCAAAGAAATCCATGTCTAAAGTCACATATGGGCATTCTATCCTTAATGACGGATCAAATTCTTTATTAAATATTATACTATCACCACTTTTACTCTCAAATACTTTTATATCTTCTTCATAATAAGTAGGTAAATCTTGAGGAAATATCCATGTGAATTCTTTTACTCTACCAAAGCTAGCCAATACAGCTACCCAATTCTCTTCATACCATACAGGATCTATTTGCCTTGTAAAAAAGTCAACATCTATGACTTCTTCCCCATAACGGGGGTAGTCAGCGTGCCAATCAAAATTAACCAGACATTGTATCGGCTCTCTGATAATATTTAATATGGAATCATGTTTCTCAATAATTTTGATATTTATTTTCATGATTTCAATTTTCTGATTCTTATGTTACAGTATCTCCCCTATAACATTATTGGTTGTTCTTTAGATGAGCAGTTACAATTATATGAAAAACTCGCAATCATACTAGATATCTTTTGCTTTCTCTCCATATATTGATTTTCTGTAACCTCTTTTCTACATAAAGCTATTTCATTACTTCTTGTAGATGCTGCCGCCCATTCTATTGCGCTATTGTCGCATTTATCGACGGCTTCATATAATTTGCCATATGTATAGTCAAAATCTATATCTGCTGCTGTTCTTTTTGACGATCTGTCATCTTTATTTGCCATGTATTACTCCTCCATATGCTTTACAACTTGCATAGATCTCTTGTGATTTTTATTCCTTCATCAATAATAAAAGGATTTACTCTATCTCTTGTCATAAGATGAAATAATTCTCCTCTATAAAGCTGGTACCAAAAAACTTGATCCTTTCTATCTATTTGCTTAAATTCTGCACCAATATTTTTTAATATGTTCACGAGATCTATGTTAGCTCTCCATGATTCTAATAATTTTTCTATTTCCGTTTCTCCTAAATGCTGTGACAGTATAAATTGTCCCTCAAATAAAGGTTCTACTTCTACCTCCTCTTGAAATAATGGATTGACAAGATATATATCTATATCTGACTCTTTTCTAGCAGTTCCTTGTGCAACAGATCCAACTATGAACGCATCTGTAATTATCTCTGCTTTATATAGTTGGTATATAAGATCTATAGCTTTTTCTATCTTAAGCTTTGTTATATCTTCATCCATTCTATGTCCTATACCTATTTATTTTCTGTGTCAATCTATGTCCTATACCTATTTATATAAGGGTTTTTAATCCATACAAAATTTCCATTTTCCAATATCCCTATATGGTGACTTCTCGTATCTAAATTATAATTCTTACTATTTTCAGTAATTTTTTCTTGAGGATATTGATGCTCTGTATGCCCAACTATCTGATTTAGTCCTGGAATCGGTTTAAATTCATCGTTCCAATCTAGCCAAATTATTCCTCCAACTGATTGTAGACCTCCTCTAGAGAATCCAGCACTTAGCCATGGGTCTGCAAACCCTTCACTTATTGTATCCAATGCATCTTCTGTCACAGGCCTAACTATTTTGTCAACAATGTCTTGGCCACTTAACTGGAGATTATTATCGACAATGTATCTATTGAAAATATTTCTATTTCTGAAAACATATTCGCTAATAAGGTATGAATGGACACCTGCGTGTGTCATTAAAAAGTTCTGTTCATAATGATATAATTTTAATAAATTCCAATCATTCTGATTTATAACTCTCTGTATTTCATAATACTTTTCTACAGTATTTCCACTGGCTCCAATATATGGGTTGGACGGAAATCGATACCAGAGATCGTGTGTTCCATATAAATGAACCCTGTTTGGCATCTTCAATGACTGCTTAAGCCATTTTGCTGATACGTAAGCATCGTTTGGAGTATCTCCGTAATCGTCAAAATAGTCTCCCAAAAATACTACTCTATCATATGGTCTTAGCAATTGTGATGATAATGCCTCCTCTATCCAATAAACTCTATTATGCAGATCAGAAATAATAATAGTTTTCATATTTTTAATGCGCTATTTATTGCAAATTCTAGTTCACTTCTGTCTGCCAATCCTACATATTTCTTGAAAATATTATCGTTCTTTAAAATAAATAGAGTAGGAACTCCATCAATTTCGAATCCATTAAGTAGGTTTTTGTTATCGTCTATATCAATTCTAAAAAACTCTACTTTTCCTTTCATATCTTTTTCTAACTCATCTAATATCTGATTCTGTTTTTGGCAGAATGGACACCATTTTGCAAAAAATTCCGTTAAAATAACTTCACTCATTTTTCCTCTTTATATCTTCTTTCTAAGGTTATTTATTCCTTTGCCATAACTAATTTCTTTACCATCAGACAATCTGCCTATCCAATACTGAATACCGCTAGAATCTGGACTTCTCATAACTTCAACCGTTTTATTAATGGTCTTGTTATCATAAGAACGAACTCCTCCGCCACTAGATAGTCTTGTATCCCTATACTCAAACCCTTTAGATTGTAAAAAATCCTCGTATTCTACCGCTCTGCAATCTCTATCTATTTCATTGTCTGGTCTCACAGGGCTTGCCCCAAGATCAATCAATTCTTTGAAGTATTCATCTGGTTTAAATTTTAGCTTTCTACATTTATCATTTGGCATATTTCCTCATTATCTATTTACCAACTTTTATACAATTACAATTTTTTAATAATATTGAACTTGCCGGACACGTAAAATATAAAGGATCGACAAATGCGCCACACCCAGCTTCTATAATATCTCTCCCTTTTATTGTAAACATTGCTGGTGTAGAATTGTCTATAATTGCTCTATCTTTTGCCCAGCTCTTCGCCAAATTTATATCATTTGTAACGTAAATAAAATCTAGAAAAATTTCACTAATACCGTGAGTCATCGGTATTCCTGATATCATTGGAGTACACAAGAAACCAAATTCTTTTATTACTTCACCTAATAATGCACTTGTGCCATGATAAAATATATCATTATATTCTATTGTTATTGGAAAATAAACCTCTTCACCAATTTCAGTGGCTATCAATCCTGGCCGCGTCCCATTAAGAATGTTTTCGGCAATATATAGAAGAAGTTCTTTAGGTATATTTTGGTCTATCTTTACTTTCATATTATTTACCATTTGACATATTTCTTCCTATACATATTTTATTTTCTTCCAACATAAATATATTCAGAAGAGTTAAATCAAATCGCTAATCAGCTAAAGCTGATAAGCAATTAAAACAATGCTTATAAACACTCCGAATATAGCACGATATGGTCAAGATAAGTAGGATTTAATTTCGATACGCTATTAATAGTGTAATGCATATATGCCCATAAAGTTGTCGTATAGCATCTGTTTAGATCTATTCACGAGTCAGACGCAGAAATGTACATAATAGCAATGCGCGGTTCTTATTGTGTATTATTTTATTTCAATTTCATTAAAATACTTCTCTGATTTATTTTTTATTCCTTCTATCAATATGCTAGCATGACGGTCTCTTATTGTTTTCACAAAGCTTCGCTGCATCGTTATTGATGGACTTATTGTAACTCCAGCTATCGACGATTCTAGCTCATCTAAATGAACATCTAAACTCTTTATATACCTTTCTTCCTTATATAAAGGTTCTAAATCGCTAATACAATCAAAAGTTAGCTGATATTTAGGATTCTTATGTCCTAATCTATACCCGTTAATCATTTTATATTTATCTTCTGATGATAACTGAGCATATTTCCATATATTACATCTTATTTTGTCATCCATTCCTCCTGTACATGTTATCTTATTTATTCCGCAATGAATTAAATCCTCAGCACCCGGATAAGAGTCTGACTTGGCATGAGTATGATACCCTCCTAAAAATTTTTCGTCTCTTTTACAAGCTCTCGGATCAATCTCTATTTTGTTTGACGTTCCAGTAGGACTTCCTCTTGATCTAATAATATTATCTGAATTTGCGCATAATGTAAATCCTAATTCTACTTTATCTTGTCGGGTTTTATCTAATTTGTTTTTCATCTCATCCTTTATATTGTCTGGCAAGATATAACTGTTTAGTTTTATCATTGCGAATTCTCCATTTCAAAATGTTTTCTTAAAGAAGGAGACAATATTATCTTTCCTTCTTCGAATTCACTAAACATTCGCTCTAAACATTTAATTACCTGCTCTTTACTTGGTTTCTCTCTAGATAACTTATCTAATTGTTCCAAATCTTTATATACTTGTTGTAGAGCTTTATTATATCGATCTAGGGCCTCTAATTGTTCTACCACAATTATTCCTCCATATATTTATATCTTTCTGTAAGTTTCATCATGATATTTCCTTACTCCTTCTTCTGATAGTTCTTCTTCCAAATCATTTCTTATCTCTACAAGGAATCTTTACTTGATGTATCTTTTATTCTAATGAACCTATACTATAAATCATTCATGAATATGATATATATCATTATATATCTGATACAGAGTTTGACGATGTAACACAGAACTGTATATAATGACTACCATATACAGTTCTTACATATATTGAATTTTCTCAGTAGCTTAAACCTAGACTTTCTAATTTGTCTAAACATCCAGGACACTTCCATTTGATCTCTTTTGTAATAGAATCTATTTTGGATCCAAAATATATTACCGTAATAATACTTAGCGCAATGGCACTCCAAAATACCCATGGAGGTGTTGTAGTAACGTAATATTGTTGTAACGTATCCAGATGATACCCTTTATGATATAACGCTATTATCTCTTCAATTGGTCTATTGGTTATATCCTCCAATTTTAATAAATTTTCCGTAGTCCCTCTCTCTCTCTAAATATGTCAAATCATAAGATCTGCCATTTATTACTATTGTCTTGTTCATACCTTCCTCCTTATTCAAGTTGTCCAGATGCAAATTTATCAACCAACATTTGGCGTGTAGCTTTATATAATTCTGTAAATTCCTTATTTATCTTACTAGTTTCGTCAACAAATATTCCTCTTGCAGCTACCTGATTAAAAAAGTTATACATTCCATCCAATTCTCCTAGATACATATTTGCCAAATCTTTGGTTTTAACCTCTTCATAATACTTTACTTTTGCTACCAAACTTTCCAACATTGATTCCATTATATACTCTTTATCTACCGTTGTAACCATACATTATATTCATCCTTTGTTATAATTTTTAATTTGCGATTACCTATAATTTTTAATTTGCGATTACCTATAATTTCCAATTTGAGATATCATAAAGTGGGATTACAGAACTGTACATAATGGAAATAAGGCGCAGTTCTGTTATATCAACTATTTTATTTTGATTCCCGTACATCTTTACAAGATGCAAATGTTTTTTTCATCTTTACCATCCAATCTGCTGGTTTATCTTCAGGAAGCTTGTTCCTTAGAACTAACCCATCACGTTTTTTCACAACTAAATCTTCATCCCAGAGATGGAATGGTAAATCGACATTCATGGCGCCTGGATCTCTTTTTAGTTCAAATTCAGGAGCCATTTTCTTTTCAATTTCTCTTGCACTATATCTTATCTCTCCTATTGGACTTTCTGCAATTTCTTTCTTTAATTCTGGAAGTATTTTATCAAATCCTTTACAATAGCTATATCTCCGATCAAGGATTTCTTTTTCAGTTAGTGGTATCTTTTCCAGACATTCTACAATTTCCTTCTTAAATTCCGGAAGTATATCAATTGCCTTACTAATTGAACGTCTTCTATTTAGAAACTCTTTTTCAGTTAATGGTATATAAGCTGTCCCATCTGATCTAAGTCCAGCCATTGATACCATTGGTACTTTATCTTTTGCCATATTTATTTATTCCTCTTATTTTATATTTATCTATAATTTCCAATTTGTGATATCATAAACTGGGATAACAGAACTGTATATAACAATGGTTATACGCAGTCTTTTTTTTAATTAATCTACCTCTACATATGCAATTTTTATCTGGACTCAATAGTCTTACAATTTAAATTTAGAATTTTCTTATTCCTTGTAAATACAATCACAATTCTTTTTAAACATCTCTACCAAATAATTAATCTCTTCATTTGCCTTCTCATAATCTTCTTGTAGATCAAGTCCAGCAGCTATTTCAGTAGAGACGAACCTTATATAGTCTAGCACGGATGCGTCACATTTTTCTACTTTTTCTCTTATGATTTCAAGCCCGTTCTCTACAATTTCTTCGCTATTTGGCCTTGCCCAAGTAGTATTATTTAAAAAACTTTTCAAATTTGGTAATACAGATGCTGGTATATCTATCTGAGAAATCATCTTTATTGGCTTGCCTGTATAAGTTCTTAGCTCGACATCTACTTCTGCCAAAGCACTTGATATGCGCAAATCTCCACTATTTAGTATTTCAAATTGGAACTCTGTGATCTCCATAACTATCTTAAATTCTTCTGGTCTAACCGGCTTGATCTTGGGTTCTATAGGAAATGGTGACCAGGTCACAGGACCTTTAATATTAGAGTTTAAAAATTTTTTGAGTTCTTCCACAGTCTCGTAATAGTTTATATTAAATTCTGATGTTGTACCGGTCTTTAAATCCTTGCGTATTATTCTAAATGCGTCATCATCTGGTTTATTTGGCTCATAAAATTGATATTCAACCTGTAATTTTCCATCTGTACATATTAGATGATCATTATTGCCTATCATATCTTTTCTTAGACGGATTTTTCTCTTTTTTACTTCACAGTACATATTGATCATCCACCTTCATTTAGAATTTTTGATATCTTTAGACATTATCAACGTCTATCATGTACAATTCTTATTTCTTCTTGACACAACCGACTCTAAATACTTCAAAATGCTTATCATGACAGTCAATTTCTGCATATTTGCATATATTCATTCTATTCTCTGAAATCCCCATATGTATAATGAAGATTATGTGCAGTTCTTACCTTCATCTCGACTTTTAACCTACATATTTTATTCTAATATTTTTATCGGAATTTCTCCTTTTGACCATTTTTTAGCTTTTCTTAATTTATCCCTTTCTATGTTTATACTAACAATTCCTTTTAAGGTACAATATTCTTTATCTCCTTTATATTCACATTCTACAACCTGTAATGGGGTAGTTTCAGTGATATATAATCTAGTATCATTCCTTTCACAAGCAAAATCCTTTTCTAATCTTGCAATATCTCCTGGTTCGAATAACTTTTCTAAGATACTCTTTGGTAATTCTGTCATATTATTCCTCCTATATTTATTTATAATTATATATCTGATACACGGTTGACATGGTTTCTGAATATTTATAGACCCATTTTCTCTAGTTTCTTTAAAGAATGTTTGCACATTTTCTATTAATTTTTTCTCTTCTTTTGCTTATTAACAAACTTCGGTCCTCGTATGGCTATCACTTTTAATACGGTATCTCCTACTTTAATTTTGTCTGTCATATATTTATTCTCCTCATTTATATTTATTTATATTTGTATCGTTACGTATCATACAGAGTTATGTGAGGATCTAATGCAGAACTGCGCCTAATGTTGATAAGGCGCAGTCTTCATATAGTTACATATAGTCTATCTCTCTTTCATTATGTGCGTCCTCGACCCGTTCTATAGTTCTATATACGCTCAATGGTACTTCAGAATCACAAGTATTTACAAATTCTGCTAATATTCTTATCATATCTCTCACAACTACTATAGTTTAGGCCATATTTCCTCCTTATATTTAATATTTCACGAATATTATTTATGTTTAAATTTTTACTATGATTTCTAGTATGGAAATCTTGATTTGATACCACAAATCTTCTCAATTTTTTTGAGGATATCATTAAGAGCACGTTTTTGTCCATCATCGATATAATCTTCCCCACGTAAAGTATTGACGGCTGCCTTTAACATATCAAGTTTGTTATATTCTTCTCCCCCTTCTGGACCAAAACCTACATAACCTCTCTTTTGACTTAAATCATCACATATTTCTTTGAGATCTTTTGTCATTTCTCTTACCATATTTGACTCATCTCTTCCTTATACTTATTTATCATTCTTTTCATTAATATTTGTATATTCATCATGAGTTATAACTCCAAGCATATCTATACTTTTAAGATCAGATTCTATACGCTCTTTTATTTCCTTTTCGTGTACCATATATCTATTCCCCTATTTTATAAATGATTTATCATAACGGTCCAATTTCAGATCAACTGCAGAACTGTGC
>Ga0114939_10002180_pt1 | contig 14842 bp, 16 predicted proteins | sample AshMeaCrysSpring_FD_87196 | JGI IMG/M metagenome (GOLD analysis project Ga0114939, IMG submission 87196) | Groundwater microbial communities from Big Spring, Nevada to study Microbial Dark Matter (Phase II) - Ash Meadows Crystal Spring | ecosystem: Environmental > Aquatic > Deep subsurface >... | reverse complement strand
TAAATCCAACATTATCAACACCTGTGTAAAGATATTCAATGACAACCTGCATCACCAAACCCGCAACAAATAAGAACTTCAGAGTTTTCTTGCGGACACTATTTAAACCAGTGCAACAATTTCCATTTTGAACCACAGGCAATAACCCAAAGAATACTATGCCATTTGTTTACATAGCGATGTTCAAGATTTTCCTATCCGAATGACTTACAGGCGGGTAATCCCAAACCCCTATCGCCGGGTTTGCAACCCGGGAATTCATATTTAAACTAGTGCAACAATTTCCATTTTGAACCACAGGCAATAACCCAAAGAATCCTATGCCATTTGCTTACATAGCGATGTTCAAGATTTTCCTATCCGAATGACTTGCAGGCGGGCAATCCCGAACCCCTATCGCCGGGTTTACAACATGAAAAGTCTTATTTACATTAGCACATTAAATCCCAATTTGAACCACAAACAAAATCCCCAAGGAAACCTATGGCATTTGCATACACCATTAAAGATCAGGGTGCCACTCATTTTCTAACTTTTACCGTGCACCAATGGGCCGATGTGTTTACACGTAGTCAATATGTTGATATCTATCTCGACAGCTTGCTGCATTGTCAACGGGAGAAAGGATTGCTTGTATACGGCTGGGTAGTTATGACAAATCATGTGCATCTCATTGTGAGAGCTTCCCAGGAAAACTTGAGCGATATTGTGCGCGACCACAAAAAGTACACAGCCAAAAAGATTTATGAAGCCATTATGGCAAATGAACGGGAAAGCCGGAAAGCATGGCTGCCGCTTGTTCTAAATTATAAGGATCATATCTGGTTTTGGGAAGAAGGATATCATGGAGCAGCTATTTATAGCGAAAGCTTCTTTCTTACGAAGCTGAAGTACCTGCACGAAAACCCAGTGAAGGCGGGACTTGTAGAGGCGCCCGAGCATTACCTATACAGCAGCGCAGGCGATTATGCAAGTGTGCGGAAGGGGCGTCTATCAATTTTTGGTTTGTAAGGAAAATCAAACGGATTACAAATCCGCCGATACGGCTTCGGGATTGCAAATTCCGAAGAGCAGGATTGCAAATCCCGAAGAGCAGGACGTAAGGATCAAATAATATTTGATTAAAACTAAATACGTACCATGCCGCCTGCACCATTGAGTCCACGAGGGTCGCCGGATGGCCCCAACAAATAACCTCCTGATCCGCCTCCACCACCCGGAACACGGGCAGCGGCCCCAGGCAGGGCAGTGCTTTCGCCAGATCCTCCCGTAACCGTAATAGCAGGTTCACCACCTGTTGGTTCGGGCCAGTTGGGTGCATTTCCTCCAGCCCCGTACACAATTTTGTAGGTGGAGAGATCATAAAGTTTTCCATTGTTGCCGGTAATGCCAAACCAGCGGCGGTAGGCCGGGCCTGCTGTCTGACTGTAGGTGCCACCCAGGCCGCCTACCACATTTGGCGCATTTGCATAGTTGCCGGCAGTATTAAAAGATACCCCGCCGCCACCTTCGGCGCTTAGGGTAGTGGAGAGTACTGCTATAGTACTTGCAGTGCCTGCTGTAGAAGAGGAGGTAAGCAATGAATTTGCGGCTCCGGTTCCACCCGCACCTACAGTAAAGCCTAATATCTGGCCCTCGCTCACCGTAAAAATACCGGCCACGTAGGCGCCACTGCCACCACCCATTGTCCAGGTGCCGCCGCCTTCTCCTCCCCATAGTTCTACCATAATGCGGTTGACGCCGTCAGGAACTGTAAAGGTGCCTGATCCTGGTGTGGTATAGGTAGCAAAATACTGAAAACTGCCAGCCATTGCCTGGGCAGGATCTTGCCAGGCCATCCGGTTGTTGGGCGTAGCGGTAAGTACCTGCCCGGGTTGCCCCGTTGTACCATTTACGGTAATAATGCTGTCTACATTAATAAATCCACCTACATCTAACGTGGCTTGAGGATTTGTCTTATTTATGCCCACGTTTTGTTGAGCATATGCATGCAACTGTAATAAGCTTGCAATTAATATGCAGCCAATGATAAAGGCCTGCCTTAAATGTTTGAGATATTGCACGGAAAATAAATTTCCAGCAAAAAACAAATAATCCTCAACATTTCAAATGGTTTGAGGGAAAATGCATGAGAAACTACCTTGGGTATAATAATTTAGCTTTACCCTTTCCATTTTGGTAAACTCCAAATGAAAGTTTGGAATGATACAGAAATACAAACTGGAATAATATCAACGGAAGCTATGGGGTAGAGTTTTTTTAACAGTTTAACATCCTGAGACTGCGGCACGCAAAAGGTTTTAGGTTTGAATGTTTAAGTCAGTGTACAATACTATTAAATATCACCTTTTTTGCTGACTACCCTTCGTTCCTTGTACTGATTCGCATTTTCTTGCAATTTGCTTGTCAGGTCTTTCTTTTACCTGACAATCGCATCTCTTTTGGCAAGGGTACTCGTGGCTAAAGGTGCCGGAAAAAAGTAACTCCTTGGGTAAATAGGTCACGCTAGGTTTGTCGTTTGCGGCGATGGTTAAAGGATTGACAAAATATCACCGTAATCACTTGGACTGAACACAGATAGGTATTATTTTTGAAATGTTTTGTAGTTCTCCTAAACTCTTTACCCTACGCCATGCTACAATACAATACATTATCCTTAATCTGCTTGCTTTCGTGTGCTGTATTATTCACTGCAGCGCAGGATTCAGTTCAAGCGGCTAAGCCTACCGGCCCTTACAATATAGTGATTCTTACCAGGGATATAGTTTCAATAAAAGGTCGTGTTATTGAAATTAACCTTGATCATATCGTGCTGGATGCCAAAGAGTTCAACAGCCCGGTTAATTTGTCGGCCTACTATATCCGGCCCAAGGGCGACTATTACAGAATAGACGTGCAGTATATTCAGGCAGCAGTGGTAGAAAAGAAGAAGAAAGTGGGAGCCTCCGTATTGCAAGGCGCTGCAGATGGCACTTCGCAAGTGCTAAAAGCTGCCACTAATTCAGGCGCCACGATGGGAGAAGTTGCTGTAGGAACGGCTGCGGGGTTAGCTATTGGCAGCCTGGTAGGCACGGTAAAAGGGATGGGCCGTAAGCGGGTAACCGTGCCAATATATGGCAGCTCGGAAAACCTGATGACGCTGTTGAATTACTACCAGTAGATATTGCGCTGCTGCCATGAATTCGCAATTTGGAATAGGAAATTGGCTTCAATGGGGGATTCTAAATTCGTTGATAGGGCTTTGGAGTTGCATGCCCCGAAGAGTTGCTTAAAAATGCGCTGAATATGTTTCGCCAATCTAATTGCCTTGGCATATACAAAATAGTAATCATCCTTTGATCATAGTCAGCATCATTTTAAATGCCTGTGTGGCTTTCAGCGCATGCGGAATATTGGCCGGCATCAGCAGGCATTGGCCGGCGGTAAGCAAATGTGGCACGCCGCCAATCGTTATTTCCGCTTCACCATCCAGCAGTTGTACCAATGCTGTATGCGGCGAGCTGTGTTCGGCCAGGCCTTCGCTGGCATCAAAGGCAAACAGGGTAATGTTGCCTGCCGCATTTTTCAGAATCGTTTTGCTTACCACAGCGCCACTGGCATAATCAATAAAATTGGCAGCTACAAAAGGCTGGGCATTTTCGATGGCACTACTCATGGTGGATTGTGTTTTCAGCGGCGAAGTTACCGTTCGACTGTGGGCCGTTTTGTGCTTTGGATCATAAAGTCAGGTTGCGACTGGGTGATTACTGTGCACTAATGGGCCGATGTTTTTAGAAGCAGCGATTATGCATGAGTGCGAAAGGGGCGCAAGCCTAATTTTGATTTGTAAGGTCTTACAATCGGATTACAAATCCGCCGATACGCCTTCGGGATTGCAAATCCCGAAGAGCTGCTTATGGAATTTTTCACTTCGAATTATCTTATTGAAAACCTAACCTCTGTAAATCGAAAATTTAAACTTAATCAAGCAACAGCTTAAGCACAAATTAAAACCGGCCTATGATTCGTACATCAGTTTTGATCACTATTACCATGATTTTGCCTTGCTGGCTGTTAGCTTGCAGGTGCCTCAATTATGGCATGAGCACCCGCCACTATTTGGATCGGTCGGTCTATTGTGCCCTCATTAAGGTAAAATCTCAACCACAACCGGTGGTAGTGATCGAACGTGCTGATACCGGGAATACCGTAATTGTCACGATCAAAACTCCGGACTGGATCCCGATTGAAGTGGAGGTGCTTGCGCGCTTTAAAGGCGATTCTAATATTACTACACTCATGCTTGGAGAGGTGAATACCTGTTGCGATCTTGGGGTAAACGCAGGCGACCAATGGGTAGTATTTCTGCGCAGGAATCCCGATGGAAACTTGGCGCTTACTGCCTGTTCCGGTAGCGAGCTTTTTGGTGATACTTTGACAAGGAAGGGGTGTGAGCCTCGAAAGACTACCATAGTGGATAGCCTGCGCATGTATGCCGGGCAGCGGTATATTGCTTCCTTTATGCAAAGAGGTCACGAGCAAATTTCACATGTGCCAGATAGAATTAAAGATACCAAGATGTATGATCGCAACGGCCAAAAGGGTACAGCAGGAAATAGAGTAGGAGGAAATTTGAATGGTAATTACAATGCTTGGACCGATAAATGGCAACTGCTGCGGAAGACTCAGGTTTAATTCCATTGCTGAAAACTCACTTTCCAACTGCCTTTGGAATCCTTCCTCAAAATATAAACGGCAGAGTGCATGGTGTCAATGATCTTATTGCCTGTTTTAAAATTCGTGAAGGTCTCGTGGTAGTGCGATAGCGCATTGGCCATATCTCCTGAAACATCAACCCGATCAATGGTAACGTCAAAATTTCCTTTGTTTACCTTGAATAATCCCCGCTAGCCTTCCAGTATCGTTTCCTTATCCGAAAGTGGGTTTGCTTTGCCCGGAAGCATTACAAAATCATCGGTGTAAAACTCCTTCAGCTTATTGAACGTGAGGCTGTCTGTCATATCCTGCTTGTTAATAAATTCGTACATGGATAACAGCTGTGCTTTCACGATTTCTTTTTCTTTGCTCATGCTGCCCTGCTGTTTGGCTTGCCCAAATGCCGCAAAGCATACTGATGAAAGCAGCAAAAGGGATAAGAGGATTTTTAAATTAGGTTTCATGGTTGATTAGTATTTGAAGAATACCAAACATAATAATTCCTTTTCAAATATTAAAAATAATGCTTCCAAAACTTTCGGACCAAGTGAGGGAGTTATTATCTTTATGCAATGAGTAAAATCGGAATCGTAATTATTTGCGGAGTGATTGGTGCTTTGATTGGCTTATTTATGGCCACAGGGGCTATTAACCAAACTAAGAAAAGTGAGAGAGGCGCGTTTTCTCCTATTGCGTTGGTCGCAGGATTGGCCATTGGAGCATTAGGCGGACTTTTTCTTGCCAACACACTTATCCAGGATGATAATGCTGTTAAAAAATTTGGCTTCGACAAAATGGAAACTTTCGAAACGAAGTCAGGAAGGAAGTGGGTAGTAGAGACAAAATGGGTAAACCCTTTGACCGGAAATACCAACTCAATCGAAACTAGATTCTCTGAAGCACACCGAAGCGTGATAATTTTCTTAAATAGCAACCTTCAAATTGATCATGAATCCACCTCCGATGCAAAGGATTTTATCTACAAAGTGCACCTGAACACGCGGTATGAATTAATCAAAAAGATTAAAGCCGGAGAGTTGGAAATTATTTGAGCTGGTATTACGGATTTCAAATCCGCCGATATGGATTCGCTAGGGCAAATGGCGAAGTGAAGTTTTGTAATGACAATTGTATAAGAGTATCTGACAAGTCAAGATGAGTGGGATGCTAATATATTGGCCAATTGAATGATACTATCGGTGGATCTCTACGTGTAATTGTTGGAGTCTTCTGGCTGGTATCATCCATTTTCAACAAACGGTCTTTTTTTTTAGTTTCAAATATTAAGAACCCTTCAGCATGGTATCCCGATTGGCTAATTAGAATTGCTACGGGCATATTTGGCCTTGTCCTTCTTTTAATTGGTTATCGCCTTCTTGCTCTTTAAGCAAAAGCAATGTCATGACCAACTCAAAGGAATAGCTTCAGAATAAATCCGTAAAAATCCGTACAGTCCGCTTTATCCGCGTCCCAACTTCTACCCCAAATACTTCCCCACAATCGGCACTCTCCTCCCCACTCCAAACGCCTTGGGGCTCACCCGAATAATCGGGCAAAACTGGTTGCGCTTGTATTCGTTAATGTTTACCATGCGCAGCACACGGTCTACCAGGGCCGCATCGTAGCCCATGGCTTTTATTTCGTTGGGCCCCTGCCGGCGTTCAATATACTGGTACAGCACGGGGTCGAGGATGTCGTACTCGGGCAGGCTGTCGCTGTCTTTTTGCCCGGGCCGCAGTTCGGCGCTTGGCGGTTTGGTAATAATGTTTTCGGGGATGACTTCTTCGTTCCGGTTTATGTATTTAGCCAATGCGTACACCTGCAGCTTGTAGCAGTCGCCCAGCACACCCAGGCCGCCGGCCATATCGCCGTATAGCGTGCCATAGCCCGTGGCCAGTTCGCTCTTGTTGCTGGTGTTCAGCAGTATGTAGTTAAACTTGTTGGCAATGGCCATTACCAGGTTGCCGCGTACCCGGCTTTGGATGTTCTCCTCCGCTACGTTGAAAGGGCGGTCTTCAAAAATGGGTTTCAGCTCCGCTATAAACTGGTCAAAAATGGTTTTGATGGGTAGAATGTCGTACGGGTTGTTCAGGTTCTTGCTGAGTTGCACGGCATCGTCCACACTGTGGCCTGTGCTGTACTGCGAGGGCATTAGCACGGCATGCACGTTTCGAGCGCCCAGGGCTTCAACGGCAAGCGCCAGGGTCACGGCGCTATCTATGCCGCCGCTGCTGGCTACAATGGCCTGCTTAAAGCCCATTTTGCCAAAGTAGTCGCGTATGCCCATCACAATGGCATTGTGTACCTGCGCAATGTTCAGTTGAGGCTCAAGGGCCGAGGGCGTCAGTTCTTTGTCGGGCATGCGGCTTGCCGGTTCCAGTATTGGGGCGGCTATGCTGCCGTCGTCGTTCAGTTCAAACACCTGCAGGCTTTCTTCAAACATGGGTAGCTGCCCGCACAGGTTGGCGTCTTTGTCAAATACCAGGCTGGCACCGTCAAACACAATTTCAGTTTGGCTGCCCACGGCATTGCAGTAAAACATGGGCAGTTTGTACTTCGTCACGTTGGCTTTTATGGTGGCTTTACGGTCTTCATCATGCGTGTAGTCAAAGGGCGAAGCGCTCAGGTTTACCATCAGGTCGGGCTGCTGCGCCATCAGCTTGTCCATGGGGCAAATGCGGTACAGCGGGTTGTCGCCCAGGTTCCAGATGTCTTCGCAAATGGTTACCGCCAGGCGTTTGCTTTTGAAGTCGATGCAGTTCCACTCCCAGGCCGGTTCAAAGTAGCGGTATTCGTCAAACACGTCGTAGGTAGGCAACAGGGTTTTGTGCACTACGGCTTTTACCTGTTTTTCGTAGAGAAACCAGGCGCTGTTAAACAGGTCTTTGCCTTCACGCACGGGGTTGCGCTCGGGTGCACCCACCAGCACGCCAATGGTATCAGCATGTTGGGCAATTTCGTCCACAGCGGCGCGGCATTTGCGGATGAAATCATCAAACTCCAGAAAGTCGCGGGCGGGGTATCCGCACACGCTCAGTTCGCTAAACACGATGAGGTCGGCATGCTGCGCTTTGGCTTGCTCAATGGCGGTAATAATCTTTTGGGTGTTCTGCTCAAAGTTGCCAATATGGTAGTTCTGTTGTGCGAGGGCGATTTTCATAAAGCAAAAATAAGGCGGGGCGGGTGGGGGAATGGGGGATTGCAAATCCCCTGATCGTGAATTTAAACGGAAGCAGGATTTTGTTTGATAAAAGTGTTTTGTGCGGATTGCAAATCCGCCGATAGCTCTTCGGGATTGCAAATCCCGAAGAGCAGGGTTACAAATCCGCCGATAGGTCTTCGGGATTGCAAATACCGAAGAACTGGGTTTTCATAAAGCAAAAATAAGGCGAGGCGGTTGGGGGAATGGTGGATTGCAAATCCGCTGATCGTGAATTTAAACGGAAGCAGGATTTTGTTTGATAAAAGTGTTTTGCGCGGATTGCAAATCCGCCGATAGGTCTTCGGGATTGCAAATCCCGAAGAGCAGGGTGCCGCATATTTGATTGAAGCGATAGAATAACCCATTCTACTACATCTTATTTAGTGTGGTCAACCAAAAAAGGCCACGCATCCAAGTTGGATGAAGAATAAACTTTCAAAATATCTGCGAGGCCCAAAAAAACTAATGGAAAAGTAGGTCTGAATAGTTACAAAGTGTTTTGCGCGGATTGCAAATCCGCCGATAGGTCTTCGGGATTGCAAATCCCGAAGAGCAGGGAAATGCAGAAGAGCAGGGGTTTGTTATTTGTGGGAATCCGGCCATGAGTTTTTTTGCTTTTTTTGCGGTAGGTATTTGAAATAAAATATTTATAAAAGTGAATGTGTTTTTTGGTTCCGTCTTCCTTATCAATCAATCAGGCCTGTTTCAATATCATCGTCAACGTCAGGCAAGTCCTCTTGCACGGGAAATTGAATATCGCGGTAAATCTCTTCCATTGTTATAGCAAAATCAGGTTCTTCAAAATCAATCACATCATTGGGCTGGGTAAATTCCTGGAAGGAAAACAGGGCGTTTTCGCCGGTGGGGTTTGTACACCTTCACCTGCATCGCATGCTGGCTTACCAGCAGCAGGTAACGCAGCGAGCGCAGCCTGCGGTAATGCTTGCATTTGGTACTGCGGTCGTGCAGTTCGGAGCTTTCGCTCAGAATTTCTACCAGGAAGGTGGGGTGCTGCACGTATTTGGTGGCCTCCATGTCGGCCGGGTGGCAGGTGAGCATTATATCGGGATACACATAAATATTGCCATCGTCCAGTTGAAGTTTCGCTCCTTCGTGAAAGGCACGGCATCCATTTTTTCGGGCAGCGTTGCGTAATACCTCCGAAAGGTTACCCACATGGGTATTATGTGCGATGCTTGCCCCTGCCATAGCACAATACTTCGCCATGGCAATACTCATACCGGCATCCCTCGTCGGCTTCCAGTTGTTCGTACTGTGCTATGGTGTAATATCGGCTGTACAATACAGCAGGTTCTTTCACTTCCATACAGGCAGGTTTTGTAGAGTGTAAAAATAAGGTGCATAATGCCCATTTGAATTAGCCTTGGCATGCAACTGGCCACAGGCTTTAAGAAAACCTTGCATCAAAATATGCCTATAGCAGCCGTTTTTTGCTTAATGCAAATCCGGGCAATTTTATTCGCAGCCATCCTTGGTGCCGGCATACCATCCTGCAATAGTGGAGAGCGCATCCCCGATGTGTCGGGCCTAAACGCCGAAACCGTGGTGCGCCGCTTCGATCAGGAGTTCTTTTCGGTGGATACCGCCAAACTAAGCACCAGTCTCGATGCCCTGCAGCAGCGCTACCCGCAGTTTTTGCCCGATTACCTGGTGAAGGTACTCGGCATCAACCCGGCCGACCCTATGGCCGAAGAAGCCATCAAGGCCTTTCTGCGCAGCTACCGATCGGTGTACGAGGCAGGCAACGCGCAGGGCAAGGCATTGCAGCAGGCTGAAAAAGACATCCGGCTCGCCCTTCAGTTGATGCAGCACTATGTGCCCACCTTTAAGCCCGAGCAGCCTTTTGAGATCACAACTTTTGTTGGCCCAATGGATGCTTACGAAAGCTTTGCCACCGGCGACTATGGCGATGTACGCACCCGCACCGGGGTGGGCGTGGCCATGCAGTTTCACCTGGGCGCAAGTGCGCCTGTGTACGAGCAGGGGCGTAGTGCCGGAGTGATGTACGATTATCAAATTCGCCGATTTGAGCCTGGTACCATAGCGGTAAATGCGGTAAAGAACATTATAGACGATGTGTTTCCTTACACAGCAAGCGGCAAGCCGCTGGTGGAGGAAATGATTGAAAAGGGCAAGCGCCTGTACCTGCTCGATAAACTGTTGCCCCGCGTAGCCGATAGCCTTATACTTGGCTATTCTACCAGGCAGCTAAATGGCTGCATGGAAAACGAGGCACTCATCTGGAACTTTTTTGTGAAGAACGACCTGCTGTATAGTATTGAGCCTTCGGTAAACCAGCAGTACATAAAAGATGGCCCCAAAACCCAGGAACTGGGCGAAGGCGCCCCGGGTTACATCGGCCTGTTTGTGGGCCGCCAATTGGTAAGGGCCTACCTGAAAAAGCACCCCGAAATTAGCATGCCTCAACTAATGCAAACGCCCGCCACCAACATCCTGAACAGCGCAGGTTACAAGCCGTGATCACGAATAAGGAATCAGAAACAAAAAATAAGTAAAAAGGAAGTTGTGCCGGCTATTTAATGACACATGTTTCAAACAAAATGGAATTGAGCCATTGAGCAATTGCGCCATTCAGTAATTATCTCATGGCCCGCAAAGCCTCTCCGCCAGGTCCCCACCCGTTAGCACATTGGCATATTGGCTAATTAGCAAATTACATTGAGCCATTGCGCTATCGAGTAATTGCGCCATTAATTAATTGCATTTCATCGGCGCCACCATCTGAAATCCGGGAATTTCAACTCTGAGTGGCAGTTGGGTATCGAGGTTTATCATTTCATAATACCCCCACATTTTACCCATTTCGCTTTTCAGGTTGCAGCCACTTACATATTGAAATGTCTCGCCCGGGGCCAATAGAGGTTGCTGGCCCACTACGCCTTCTCCTTCCACCTCACGGTTTTCGCCGGCACTATCGAATATATACCATTGTCTGCGCATCAACTGCACCGAAAATGCATTATGGTTTTCGAGGGTAATGCGGTAGGCAAACATGAATTCCTGCTGCAGCGGTTGGCTGTAGTCGGCCTGGTAAAACGTTTCTACCGAAACTTCAACACCCTGGGTGATTAACGAGTTCATAGTTCCGTTTGCGGCGGTGAATATACAAGTAATCACAAAATAAGGTTGCATACAGGCAAGTAGTGAGCCATATTTTACATAAAAGGAAAACCTTGCACTGCCCAAATGCAAAAGTGGTTAAAGTGCTTTTAAAGATTGCCTTACTGGCTGCGTCAGCCTTACTTTTGCCGCGTCTGAGTGCCTCCCCAAATTCACTTTCATCAAACCATTTACAGGCAAAATTTTAAAATATTATTTATGAAGATAGCAGTAGCCAAAGGCGACGGAATAGGCCCTGAAATTATGCAGGCCGTATTGGAAATTTTCCAAAGTGCCCAGGTGCCTCTCGAGTATGAGTTTGTTGATATGGGCAAATGGGTGTTCGACAAAGGCTATAGCAATGGCATGACTCCCGAAGCCCAAAACACAATAGAGGAATTGGGCATTCTTTTTAAAGGCCCCATGGAAACCCCCAAGGGCAAAGGGGTTAAAAGCGTAAACGTAACGGCCCGCAAAACTTGGAATACCTACGCCAACAAAAGGGTGTTTCAAACCCTGCATGGGGTAGATACCGTGTTCAGCAAAGCCGGTATACCCATTGATATTACGGTGGTACGTGAAAACATTGAAGATACTTACGGCGGCATAGAGCATATGCTTACCCACGATGTGGCCCTCAGCCGCCGCTTCATTACCCGCCCCGGCAGCGAGCAGGTAATCCGCTATGCCTTCGAAATGGCCAAAAAGAAGGGTACCCGGCGCATCACTTGCGGTCACAAGGCCAACATCATGAAAATAACCGATGGCCTGTTTTTGGAGGTGTTTTATCACGTGGCAAAAGAATACCCCGAATTGAAGGTAGACGACGTGATTGTGGACGACTTATGCATGAAATTGGTCACCCGTCCCGATTTATTTGATGTGGTGGTGCTTACTAACCTTCAAGGCGATATTGTAAGCGACCTGTGCGCAGGCCTTGTGGGTGGCCTGGGTTTTGCCCCATCAGCCAATATTGGCGACCATATCTGCATTTTTGAAGCGGTGCACGGCACTGCTCCCGACATTACAGGCAAAAACATTGCCAATCCTACGGCACTGCTCATGAGTGGCCTGCTGATGATGCGCCACCTGGGCTTCATGGAAAAAGCAGCCATGATTGAAAACGCCATGCTGTACACACTGGAGCAGGGGGTGCGCACCGGCGATTTTGGCGACCGCAGCAAGCCTGCCTGCAACACTACACAGTTTGCCCATGCCATCATAGCCAACTTTGGGAAGGCTCCTTCAAACAATCCCAAGCCTGTTCTGTCCGATCTGCCCGCCACTCCTACGCAGTTTAAGCTCGAGAAAAACCCCATGCTGGAAAGCGCAGAAATGGCCGGCGAACAAATAGTGGGTGCTGATTTGTTTATAGAAAGCAATGAACAACCCAATACAGTGGCTTCTAAACTGTTGCGCCACACCGGCGACCTGTTTAAACTGGTAACAATTAGCAACCGCGGTACGCAGGTATGGCCCAAGGGCTCGGTGTTTACCAACCTAGTAAACCAATACCGCTGCCGCTTCGAAAGCATTGGAGAGGCACCGCTAACACAGGTTGACATATTGGAACTGTACAAGCTTGTAATGGATGATTTCAAAATTTGCTCGCTGGAACTGCTCAATATGTGGGATGGCAAAAAAGCCTACAGCCTAGCTCAGGGCCAATAAGATTCGTTTTGTAGCTATTTGCCAATTTGATATTTTAGGGAAATACCCGTTAGTGCAAGGGTTGTTTTGCCTATTTGTACAGGAGCAGCTTTGGTATCCAAAGAAAGCAGCTGTTCTTTAAGCACATTGGCTTTGCAAAGCCGGGCAATGCCTAATACCAATGCCATCCCACCACCGGCAAACAAGATAGCGCCAGGCAGGGCTTCCTTATCATAGCACGCATTTGTAAGCAAATAGCCGGAAGTCGCCGTTTTGCGGGCAGTGTTTGCCATGGCAATTGTGCCGGCAACCATGGCAGTAGCGCCACCGGCAGCCAGGCATGTGCCCGATTTCTTTAAGGTGTAATATCTGGCTTCGGTGTAGCCACGCATTTTGGCACTGTCCTGGGCCTGGGCAAATAATGCGTTTGAAAGCAGACCTGTGATTAGCATAGCAAATAGCTTGATCATAACTGCGGGTTATTTACCGAAAGGTAATGTAGCCATGCCTGGCAAAACATGCCGAAAATCATTCGTTTAACAAGTAGCCAAAGCTCTTTCTACAGTGGGTGGTTTGTTACCCTATGTGCCAGGTTACATTGCTGCCACAAATCCCTGTTTACTGGTTTCAGACCCTGCAAAATCCACATCGTAGTTCCCCTTTTGCCTTTCTACAGAAGGATTGAAATATCCAAATTTCACCTGCGGAAATTCTTCGTGTACCAGGTCCATTACCTGTTTCACGCCCAGTACTTCGCCGGTATCGCTTACGCCTATTTTGCCCAGGTACCAGTCGGGGTCTATGTTAAAGTTGCGCCACTGTATCATGCACAGGTCGGTGTCGGCAATCAATTTGCACAGGGCTTCGTATTCGGCTACAGCATCGGTCATACCCGGAAAAACAAAATAATTAATGCTCGTCCATGCACCATAGCGTCGCGCTACTTTCAGGCTTTCTACAATATCCTCAAAACTGTAATTGTTTGGCCGGTAGTAGGGTATGTAAATTTCCGGCCGCGCACTGCTGGTACTCACACGTATGCTGTTGAGTCCTGCCTTGCATAACGCCTCTACAGCGTCGGGCCGGCTTCCGTTGGTGTTAATATTGATGCTGCCTTTATTGGTATGGCGCCGTATTGCCCTGATAGCCTCTGCCAGGGTTTCCCACATCAGCAGTGGCTCGCCTTCGCAGCCCTGTCCAAAGCTGATAATAGGGTAAGGAGCTGTTTGCAGGTGCGGTACGGTAAACTCTACAATTTCCTCAACGGTTGGCTTAAAGGTGAGTCGGTCCTGCGGGCTGGTGATGCTTTCCTCCGCCGGCTGAAATGATACACAGCCCAGGCAGTTGCTGTTGCAGGCGGGCGAGGCAGGCACCGGGCACTCCCATCGGCCCATGGCCAGGTTGCGGGCTGCCGGGCAGTTGTAGGTGTTGCAGCAGTTTTCCATCAGGTGCTTCACCAGCCGGTTGTGCGGGTATGCTTGCAGTAGGTGTTGCACGCCAGCGTCAATTGCTGGCAGCTTGTAGCCGCTGCATTCCTGCCTGATGTCGCGTTCTATACGTATGGCCGTTACATAAAACTGCTCGTTGTGCCATCCGGCTGCCGTATAGCAAAACAGGGGCAGGGTAGGCGCATCGGGCAGGGTTTCGAACGCGGCCAGGTACAGGCCCGTGTGAGCCGGTGGCACAAAAGCCGCAACGGCCCACCCCTTGTCGCACAGGCGCAGCTCGCCGGTATGTACATCTACACCTATGCCCCTGCGCCCGGGTAGCTCGTAAAGGTTGCCGCCATCGGGCAGGGGTATCCAGCTATCCTCCGGCACCGAATAGGCATCCCATCCGCTGCGGCCTATGGCATATAGCGAGGTGTCTTCAAAAATATTGCCCTGCCCATCGGAGTATAGTAGGTATGGTGTCATGTTTGGCTATCTCAGGTATCAAAAGCCTGACTACAGAATATTAATTTTTTTATATTATATGACCCTTTGGTAATGTTTTTTAATGTTCATCTTCATCGCATTTTGTAATCCCAATATCAATGTCGTTTAGTTAAGGATCAGAGTTGTTTGTAAGTCATTGGTGGGGGGTGTTTGATTTTGTGTTTTCGTGGGAACTTTCGTCCAGGTCGGACAATATCCTTCGATTTCTCCAGGACAT
>Ga0114939_10002179_pt1 | contig 14845 bp, 10 predicted proteins | sample AshMeaCrysSpring_FD_87196 | JGI IMG/M metagenome (GOLD analysis project Ga0114939, IMG submission 87196) | Groundwater microbial communities from Big Spring, Nevada to study Microbial Dark Matter (Phase II) - Ash Meadows Crystal Spring | ecosystem: Environmental > Aquatic > Deep subsurface >... | reverse complement strand
TACCCAGCTACGTCTTGCCTTTAATGCCAGCAGCAGCAATTCTCGTGACATTACTGTGGAGTAAAACACCAAAGCTAGAGGGTACAAGACGGAGGGGAAAAACCTCTAGATTTTTACAGATAACTTGCTGGGCTAACGTAGTATTTTTACTGATTTTGGGTGTAGCAATGTTATTGATTACCCAAATTATTGGTGACGACCCAGCAATGCCGAATCTGAAGCCGATGATTCAAAACATGGGTTTACCAATTGCTGGGGCTGTGATTTGGTTTGCTTCGGCTGTCAGCTTGTCATGCTTTATTCTAGCTCGTCGTCCTCTGGCTAGCTTTGGCGTTAATTTAGCGGCGTTACTGGCGTTTGTGCTGCTGGTGGTAATGCCAGCGTCGTTTGTGATGGATCATGAGCGTCAGCTACCCTTGCGGGAATTGTCAGTCCTAGCAGGACAAGGACCGCATCCAGGGGAAGAAATTATCATGGTGGGCTTTAAAAAACCCAGTGTAGTGTTTTATTCTCAGCGTCCTGTGACTTTTATTCGCCGCAGTAATAAAGCGGCAGAGTATTTGGGTCAAAAAGCTGCTAAAAGAGCTACACCAGAGACAGTATTAATTCTGGCTCAGCCGAAAAAGTTTCCGGAAATGGGTTTGCAGCCTTCTGAGTATGAGAATTTACGACAAGTCGGGGCTTATCAACTGATTCGGGTGAAAACTTGAGTTAGGAGGAACTCAGAACTGAGTGGATCTGCTCTAACAATTCTTCCATTGATAAGGATGGTGGTAAAATCTGGGTAGCGATCGCACTCAGATTAGTTTCCAGAGAATTAGCCATATCTTGTTTGGCGCGGTCTTTTTTAGTTTGCTTACCCTTAGCTGGTTGAGCCAGACGCCGGTCTAATACTAAAACTGGTGGTAAATTCTCAGGTAATTCTGCCAAGGTAGACAGGGCTGATAGCACAGCAGGATTTGTGGATTCTGTGAGTGGAATTAGTAACAAATCAACGCTCTTGTGCTGTATTTGCTGCAATACTTCTGTCCAACTCCGACCCATTGCGGCTTTGAAACCAGCGGTATGCAGATACTGAATCAATGCGGGGAACCACTCTGACCCCTTGAGCGGAGGGGAGTTAGTTGCTGAGGTTGAGTCTGGGGTGAAGTCGGTCAGGGTGGCAAAATCTATGAGTAGCAAGCTAGGTGGACAGCTTATACCCGCCGCAATTTGTAGTACTGATAATAGGGTATCTCCCTGACGGTTGGATTCACTCTGATGTTGTGTAGCAGATGTTAACCAAGGAAATACAGATAAGCCTGAGACTTGGGAAGCTGCTTGGGTGGTTGCAACATCGCAGGTGACAATAGGTAGAGATGCCAAGCAGGGATATTGACTTAATTTTTGCAGATAGGGTAGGGGGTCATCTAGGACAATATCCAGCAGTACTACATCTAATTGCCAGACTCTAGCCAGCAGTTCTGCCTGATCCAAATCATCAGCTTCCAGAACCCGATGATTTTGCAGTCCCAGATGAGGGGTAGGGGATGAAGCGTGATCGTCCAACAAGCGCAAAATTCGCATCTGCGTACTGGTCTGACTTCCCTGATTTATGTTGTTAGCGGTGTTTGTTATTGGCTCTGGGGCGGATAACTTTGTGAGTAGGGGTTGGAGAACCTGTGGCTGTACTGGTAGGTTGACAAACCCCTCAGCACCATGAGCAAATGCTTGCTCCTTTTGGGCGCTGGTGCCGGTGACAATTACAGGTATGTTTACGCCAGCATCGGACTTTAGTAAGGTTAAGACGTCCCAACCTGAGAGGAGGGGTAACAAAGGATTGAGAAATATTACTTTTGGTTGCAGACGGCGGGCTTTTTCTAAGGCCTCACATCCGGAACGGGCGATGACGACCCGATAACCCAACCCTGTGAGTTGTTCTGTCAAGTTGTCAATGTATCGCGCTACGGCTTCCACGACTAACACTAAACGGTTAGGGTAGGAAGTGGGAATTTTGGATTTGAAACCACTAAGTCCAGGGGGAAAGTGTTCTTGATCTGGGTCTAGCTCTGTACTCAACAGTCCCTTTGGCGGTGGACTGGGTGGTAGAAGTAGGGTAAAGTGGCTGCCCTTACCTTCTTTGGATAAAAAAGACACATCACCGCCGTGGAGGCGAGCCAAAGCCCTAGTTAAGACCAACCCAAGACCCGTGCCTTCAAACTGGCGGGTCATGGGATTTTCTAGCTGTTGAAATTTCTGAAATATCAAATGCTGTTGGTGTTCAGGAATACCAATACCTGTATCCCAGACGGTAAAGGCAATCCAACCTTCCCAACGACTGACTAACAACCCAATTTCATCCTCTGGTTGGGTAAATTTGAAAGCATTGGCGAGCAAGTGTACCAGCATTTGTCGTAGCCGCAACTCATCGGCAACAATTTGCTCTAAACCAGGCTCGATAGAAAGGGTAAAGCGCCGCTCTGGTAAAGTTGCATCCCGGGTTGCTTTACTATTGTCAGCTTGCATGGTTTTGGCTTCAGCCAGAGCGCGATCGCACACAGAACGGAGGTTAACCGGACCGAGGTTTAATTCCATCTGTCCGGTTTCCATCCTGGTCAAATCTAAAATGTCATTGACCACACTCATCAGGTGGCGTCCGCTTTGATGAATTAATCCGGCGTAACGGGCTTGACGTTCGTTCAAATCTCCCAACATCCGGTCTTTGAGCAAGCTAGACAGTCCCAAAACTGCTGTTAAGGGTGTTTTCAATTCATGACTTATACAAGCTAAGAACTCATCTTTCAGCCGGTTGAGTTGAATTAAATCGGCATTTTTTGCCGCTAGTTCTTTACACAACTGGTGCTGCTCGGTAACGTCATTGGCAAGCAGGAGCCATAAATCAGTATCGGTTTCTGAATCAGAATTGGATAGGATATGTTTGTGGGGATGATCTAGGGGAATTTTGGCAAACTTCCAGACTCGCTCCTGAGCGTTGGGTACTTGCACCACACAGATACAGCTATTTTCCTGGCGATCCAAATAGCAGCGGCTCAAGGGGGCTGTAACTTCCGATGTATTTGCAGGTGTGATGGCGATTGGTCGGGGTGGTAAGCTGCCTTCAGACAAGCCTGGATTGCCGATTAATAAGGTATTGATTGCTGTATGTACCTGTACTTCGATGGGTACTTCACCAGCAACCCGGTCATTAGGGTTATTTATATCTGGTGAGTTGTTTGAATGCTGATGAATAGTTTCTGGCTGATTTGGTTTCGATTCTCTAGTCTGTGTGAATATGCTTTGTACTTGTTGAGCCAGATCCCAGGAATCGTTTAAGCTACCTAATAGCCGTCCCCAAGCCGGATTTTGGGTTACCACCTGCCCTTTAGCAGTTTGCAACCTCAAGGGTAAAGGCAGTTTCTCTAATACTCGCACTACGGCATCTAGTCGTTGTTGAGAGCTATAAACTTTGGGGTATGGGGAGACAGCTTCTGGTTCAACAAGCCAATCTGTAGTGTCTTCAGCCCCTTGGGGGGATGTCTTTTGTGGTCGCAAATGCTCTGTTTGGGGAATTGTGGCTAATTCCTGAATCAAGACTTGCAGCAGTTGGGAACTATTTAACAGCCCGATAAATTTGCCATCTGAGTCTAATAAAGCCCAATCGACAACCGGCTGTTCGGTGAGTGCTTGGTTACTTAAATGCCTGCCAAATTCCTCTAGGCTGAAATTGGCTGATAATGTTGCTATGGGTTCTATGCAAAGGTCAGCCAGGGCAGCCACTGGTTGCTTTGTTTCTACACAAGAGGCAGATTGGTTGCTAATAATATCTGCTTGCTTCGCTGCCAGCAATTGTGGTAATAATCGGGAGGGGTAAAAAAATCCGAGAGGAGATTCCTGCTCGTTTACAACCACTAAGCGTTGGTAATCCTGTTGCTGGCAAATCTCCAGCATCATTTCCACCGTAGTTGTTTCTAAGCAGCTAGGCACTTGATAAATAAATTCATACAGCCGGTACTTTAGCATGGACATAACTATATAGTGGGGTAGCTCACGAGCGCCGCGACAGTAATACCCATCACCAGCGACTGAGGCAAGTGATGTTGATTTTCCCAAAGCTAACCTTGACTGGTTATCTACGGGAGTAATTTTTAGTTAAATTTTCAACTTGGTTATAATTAGCCGCGTTTGTGAAAGCGCTTGATCAAACTCCTCACCCGTAAATTACAGCTAAATCAATTATGACTGCCAAGCAAGGAGTTTGAACCTTTAGGAATTATAATGATTTAGAATGCCATAATCGTTTAATTTCGTTTAAGTATCTTATTAAGGAGTAAAAACATTCATCCCTATTAAGGTAGGGATAATACAGATTAACAAAAAGTTAATGCGACTTTTGGTGGAGCCTTAAAAGAGTGTTTAAAGAGTGTTTTTCTGCCGATTGCTGTAAGCTGAGTCATAAATGCCTTTAATGTCTACATTTTTGTTTATGTAGCTTTGGGTACTGTTTGATTCAGAATATTCACCCCGTATCGTTGCTCCGCTCTACTCAACACCTTTGTTGCAAAGCGCGATTGCCTGATGGTTGAAAAACGAGCCTGTTTAACTGACGGTTGTAAAGCAATGATATGTACAAAGAATGCTATTTCTATCTGTAATTTCCACAGTACGTGCCAAAAAATTTTTCGCTAATTCAGCCCTTGTCTGGTTCAGTCTAGGCCAGGTAAGGAAAGTTTGTTATTTAATATACGAAACATCCGAAACAATAGAAAAGATTTTCCATGTTACCGTTCTAGCAACTACAATCGGAGACCTAGACTATTTACTCCAGTTGCATCAGCAGGAACCACATGAGGAACTACCTGAAAAAACTTACTATTTGATAGGGTATCACAAGCGAGACCCCCAGGAGTTTTTTCAGCGGATGACAACGGGCGAGCGACAGGCTTTTTTGCAGCAACTAAAATTAGAGTATCGCCAGATTCTCATCGATTACTTTACTGAGGATAAAAAGCTGAAACAAAAAATAGACCAATTTATTGATAAGTTATTTTCTGCTAATATTCCAGTGCCGCAAGTTATTCAAATCCACATGGAGATCATAGATGATTTTTCTAAACAACTAAGATTAGAAGGACGTAGTGATGAAGTCCTACTTGATTACCGCTTGACATTGATTGATATTTTGGCTCATTTATGCGAAGTTTACCGCAGTGCTATCGAGGAATAGATTAGATGTTTGAGGATTGTTTTTTGTACCACATATTGAGCTAGAAATTGACCAAAATTTATCTTATGAATAAAATAAGAAAGACTTATGTTCTTAAGCTTTATGTAGCTGGGAATACTCCCAACTCAGTGCGAGCGCTGAGAATGCTGCAAAATATCTTAGAGCAGGATTTTCAGGGTGTTTACGCTCTGAAGGTGATTGATGTATTAAAGAATCCCCAATTGGCTGAAGAAGATAAAATTTTAGCGACACCGACGTTATCTAAAGTTTTACCACCGCCGGTGCGGAAAATTATTGGGGATTTGTCAGATAGAGAAAAGGTTTTGATAGGATTGGATTTGCTGTATGAAGAACTAACGGAAGACCCAGAGCAATTTGAATAATAAACCCCGATATTTCAATAATTGATAAAAAATCGATAACTTTAGAGGCCAAGTCTGTGCCATTTTTAAAATCAAGCAATGAGTGAAATCGAACAAAGTAAGGAAAAAAATACCCCAACGATTGGTGGTGTAGAAAAAATTCGCACCATGATCGAAGGGTTTGATGATATTAGTTATGGGGGATTACCAGTAGGTAGAACGACTTTATTCAGTGGTACTTCTGGTACTGGTAAAACGTTATTTTCACTGCAATTTCTTTATAACGGTATCACTTACTTTGACGACCCTGGAGTATTTGTCACGTTTGAAGAATCCCCCAGCGATATCATTAAAAATGCCTGGAGCTTTAATTGGGATTTGCAGAAATTAATTAATGAAGGTAAGTTATTTATTCTCGATGCTTCTCCAGACCCAGAAGGTCAAGATGTCGTGGGTAATTTTGACTTATCGGCATTGATTGAACGTCTACAATATGCTATTCGCAAATATAAGGCGAAACGAGTTTCTATTGACTCAGTAACAGCCATATTTCAACAATACGAAGCAGTGGGTGTCGTCCGTCGGGAAATTTTTCGTCTTGTAGCACGTCTGAAGCAACTAAATGTAACTACTATTATCACCACAGAACGGGGTGAAGAGTATGGTCCGGTTGCTTCCTTTGGAGTTGAAGAATTTGTATCTGATAACGTTGTGATTGTCCGCAATGTGTTAGAAGGGGAACGTCGTCGTCGGACAGCTGAGATTCTCAAATTACGCGGTACAACTCACATGAAAGGAGAATATCCTTTCACAATTACCAATGATGGAATTAATATTTTCCCCCTAGGAGCGATGCGTTTGACGCAGCGTTCTTCTAATGTAAGAGTTTCTTCTGGTGTCAAAACTCTAGATGAAATGTGCGGTGGCGGTTTCTTTAGAGATTCGATTATTTTGGCAACGGGAGCTACGGGTACTGGTAAAACACTTTTAGTCAGTAAGTTCTTAGAAAATGGCTGCCAAAATGGTGAAAAGGCGATATTATTTGCTTACGAAGAATCCCGCGCTCAACTGTCTCGTAATGCTTCTTCTTGGGGTATTGACTTTGAAGATTTAGAACATCAAGGATTACTGAAAATTATCTGTACCTACCCCGAATCGACTGGTTTGGAAGACCATTTGCAAATTATTAAGTCAGAAATTGCTGAATTTAAACCGGCGAGAATTGCTATTGACTCCCTCTCGGCTTTAGCGCGTGGGGTGAGTAATAACGCTTTTCGTCAGTTTGTGATTGGGGTGACTGGTTACGCGAAACAAGAGGAAATAACTGGCTTTTTCACCAATACAACCGACCAATTTATGGGGTCGCATTCGATTACTGATTCTCACATTTCTACGATTACAGACACAATTTTAATGTTGCAGTATGTAGAAATTCGTGGTGATATGGCAAGGGCAATTAATGTGTTTAAAATGCGTGGTTCTTGGCATGATAAGGGCATTCGTGAATATAATATTACTGCTGATGGACCAGACATTCGTGATTCTTTCTCCAACTACGAACGGATTATTAGTGGTGCCCCGACTCGCGTTGGTACTGATGAAAAATCAGAACTTTCTCGAATTGTGAAGGGATTTCAAGATAGTAAAGAGTCGTAGGTTATGAGTTAGTAGTTATTAGTCATTAGTCATTAGTTTTATGACTTTTGACTTTTCCCTCACCCCTAACCCCTCTCCCCAAGGGGAGAGGGGGAAACCCAACCTACTACTGTACTATTCTTTTAACTTATTCTTTTAACTGAACTGTATTGGGTTATAACTCTGTACTTACTTAGTATGAGAACGGCTATATCTGCATAAATAACTGGATATACACTAGAGGGGGGAGATTTATTTTTCCCTGGGTTTTGTGTTGCTGATTGGTTTATGGCGGTTATCCTAGGGATGAAGTACAGTTTGCTGTAGTAGGGGTGAGGAAACCTCACCCCTAATGATAATGAAATGAATGGAGAGGAATTAGTAAATGAGTAGTTCACAAGCAAATCAGATGTCGCTGAATGACTTTGAAATGCGGGATGGTATTTATTTTCCGAAAACCTATGAGGAATTAAATAGCACTACCCAGAAACAAAGGTGGGATAAGATTGGTAAGACTTATTATGGTTCCCAAACAATTGACAAAGTAACTGAAGCATCTCCCAGCAAGCAAGATTATACTTTGATAACTGGAAAACCAGGGGGTACTTGGAATAAATTTCCCCATAATAAAGCTGTAGATTCTCTACTAGAAATTGGTTGTGGATACGGACGCATTCCCCTACATCTTTCTAAAGATAAGAATCTTGATTGCCAGAAATACTATGGTATAGATATTTCGGAAACATTGCTGCAGCGCTTATTAAAATTTAAGCAAGAATATGACTTTTTTCCCAGTGCGGAATTTTATATAATGTGTCATTCTGCCGAACAATTACCTTTAGAAGATAATTCCATAGATTTGGTTATTTCTAATTGTGTTTTTATGCATATCCCGGATACACAGGTGAGAAACCTGTTAGCAGAAATATCTCGCGTCCTCAAACCCGGTGGACTTTTTGTTTTTAATCATTCTTTTCACAATAAGTATTGTCCTGCTCATAGGATTCACAATTTTATCAGAAATCTAAATTTTATTAGCAAAAATCCCATTTATCTCAAGCAATATTCAGCAGCAGAAATAGACCTGATGTTAAGTGATGCTGGAATGAAAAATAAATGTCCACAATACACTGTGGAACCAACACAAGAATATGCGATTTTGCCAGAAAAAATTAAAGGGATTCCTGTACCTTTATCGAAAACTATTAACCACAGTCTGAAGCCGTCTGGTGGAATGAAAGAAACCTTGGCTTATGGTTTTAGTGCCTATAGCAGTCAAATGTTATGATAGGAATATTACCTATTTCATAAGTAGATATAGCGGTTCTCACGCTTTCTGAGTACAGGGTTAGGGGGACAACAATGTTGTGCCCTTACGATGAGATAAATTGTCACCAATCACAAATTACTTAAAATGAAAAAGAAGTTCGTACTAATCCAATCCAAATAGTGTCGTTTTTGGCATTATGTTCGGGATTGGTAATCATTAAAAATCCAGGAGTGATAGAGATTCTGTCAGTCAGTGGGTAGCTATAAGATAGCTCAAAATGTAAAGAAGTATCCTTATCTTCTCGCCTAAAAATATCATTATTTGTCACTTTTGGAGGCATACCAAAGACAAAATTCAACTGACTACCTAATTTTCCCATATCCCTTAAGGCTGCAGTTACTGCCCAACTCCAAATATCAGCATTAGCTCCCCGTGAACCATCTAGACTACTAACAACGGGTGAAGCTTCTGCACGAGCATTAAAATAGCTGACCCAACCTCCTAAAGTAAATTTATTACTCAATTTGTAGGTTAATTGTAAACCAAAAGCGTTGGAGGAAGTTGCCGTGCTGGCACCAAAAGGTAATTGAGCAAATGTGCTACCTTTAGTTCCAGTTACATCAAGGCTTGAACCTGGTTCGGAAGCGTAGTAGCGACCGTAGGTAAAAGCCATTCCTAATTTATCAGATGGAGTATAGGTTAGCTGAGCTAAGGAGGTATATTGACCACCAAATAGTCCCTCATTTGCAGTGCTACCAGAGGAAGTTAAATAACTCACACCACCCGCAATTTTGTCGGTGAAGTTATAGTATATGATTCCACCTGTACCAAAAGCAAAGGAATAGATAGGACTTTCTGCACCAAAATTGGAAAATGAATTAACAGGATTAAAGGCTGGAAAAATCCGAGTGGGAAAGTCTGCAACAGACGCGATCGAGGCTATACCCCGTTTTCCTAGGGGAAATTCATAAAATACTGACCCTATCTTCGCATCATTGTTAGTGTTAATGGCGCCGCTTAGCAGAGTCATATTTGTACCCGTGACACCACTACCAAAACTGTTGACGTTTCCAGCGATAATGTTAGTACGTAAGCGGTCTTTACCTGTAAAACTGGTATCGAAGTTGAGAATTACCCGCGATGAAAAGGTCAAATTTTCATCTATATCTTCTCTAGAATTTTGACCCCTAGAAGCTGCTTTCTTATCTCCAAAAGCGCTAATTAAATTAAAACTTACTGAACCACGAAGAACTGTTGTAGTGCTAAACTGATGTTCTTTGATAAAGTCTACTTTTTGTTCTAAATTATCTATTCGACTAGAAAGTTTTTTCAGTTCTGTTGCAAATTCTGATTGGAGTCTTTGAATAACTGCTAAGTCTTCTTGAGTAGCAAATGTATTTGACAAACTATAAATTTTTCGTCCAACTTTTTGCAGACAATTATTCAGTGTATCGGCAAATTCGTAACGGGTCATCACCCGATTACCCTCGAAAGTACCTACAGGAGAAGCAGTAATACAACGGTACTTTTCTATCAAATTTCGCAGTGCTTCATAAGCCCAATCTCCAGGACTAACATCTAGCAATTGCTCGACATTTATTACTTCATTGCTGTCCTCTGATGGGTGCTGTAATTGGCTATATAGTCGGAATTGGGGTGTAGCTTCAGTGGTTGTTTGGTCAATTAATTTTGGATTTTGGAGTTGGGATGTTAGATGATTTTTTTGGATAAATTCAGATGATTTTTCTTCTTTCAATTCCCTTTGGATAATCGGAAATCTCAAATCGGTTGTTTCAGTTTCAGATGCTGGGATATCAGTAGGATTTACTTCCGCCCAGACTGGTTGTAAAATTAACAAGTTATAACCAAATATGGCTATGGCTGATGTCAGCGGTAATGACACACACCATTTTTTCATGTTTGTTTTTTGACCTATCAATAATAGACAATTATTTAGAACGGACGAACTCTCATTTCAGTTTTGGCAGTTTCAATTATTTTATTGGCGACATCTTCGGGAATTTTTGTATACTCCAATTCCCGATTAAATTTTTGACCATCAGTCATAATCCAGGTTAACAAATTCCGATTTCTTTCAAGAAGAGCTTGATTAGGATACTGTTTAGAGAAGAGCAACCAACTCAAACTCACCAAGGGATAACCGTCTTCTGGATCGATGATGTCTTCCGTGGAGAAATCATCGTTAAATTTGATAGTAGCTAGGGCTTTTTCTATCTGTTTTAAAGTTGGTTCAACGTAACGACCAGCCCGATTTTCAATTTGAGCTATCCGCAGATTATTTCGCCGCGCAAAACTGGTTTGAACATAGCCAATTGCACCATCAACTCTTTTGACTTCTCCCGCGATCGCACTATCTTGATTCACCGCTGCAAAGACATCAAATCCCCAATTAGGTTTCCGGCTCGCTTCTATTTTTCCTCCAGTAATTTTTCGCAGGTATTTCGTCAAAGTAAAGCTTGTACCGCTACTTTCAGCATTAACTACAACTTGAATCTTCTTATTAGGAAAGCGGGGATTAATTTGTTGCCAATTGCTAATTTGTCCTGTAAATATTTTTGCCAATGTATCACGAGATAGCTTGACATCGGTGTTGACATCTTTCAAGTTGTAAACAATAGCTATTGCACCTCCACCCGTCGGTACTATTAACAAACCATCTTCTATTTGATTTCGCTCAATGGGGGTAGGGATTAAGCTAGTACCTGCAAAGTCTACAGATTTATTAGTAAATAACCTAATACCACCACCACTACCAACAAGGGTATATTTAAACTTTTCACCTGTTTGCTGTTCGTATTCTTTGCTATAACGTTGATAAAGCGGTTCTGCAAAAGAATCACCAGCCCCTCTGAGTAATTCAGCAGCCGCAGGATTAGTGGTGAAAGTAATTGTGGTTAAAGTTACGGTAGCAGCGACAATTGTTTGCCAATTACTGATTGCAAATGTCTTCACGAATATTTTGATTTAGTAAGGTTTGATTGTGGAGTCTGCTGTCAGTTTCTGGTTATTCTTGTGATTGACTAATACTGAACTTGTTTGCGGTAAATGACAACTTTATTCCCATCGGGTGGAATCTCTAACCAAACATCCTGAATCACTAATTGATAATAAAATTCCCCCAGACGGGTACTCTTCCAAGTGCTAAGAAGTTGGTCATTTTGTGCCCATCGTTTGAAGACTTTCACAACACTTTCAGGTACGGCGCTAGAATCTATTTCTTCGTCAACTTGAACAATAGTGCCACTGGGAGTAACTTGGACTTCAACTTTAAAGCCTTGTTGGTTTTTTCCCCTAACTGCATATATTAAAGAACCATCGGATTTTAGTTCAATTCTGCCTTCACTAAATTCAGCATTTGTCACGGTTTTTGCCGCAGACATTGCGGTAACTGGCACTTCTTCCAGGCTGATTTTTCGGACTATTCCCCCTAGATTTTGGGCGATTAATATATTGCCTTTTTCCGGTAAGGATTGAGCTTCAACATTACAGGGGTAGAGGAAAGAGGTAGAAACAGCTATTCCTGTAATGAGGAATATTTTCTGCCAATTTTTTGTGGTCAACATCATGTTTTTTTTGTTTAGTTGTGTTTTTTTGTAGCCATTAATTTACTTGTCTTTAACGCTTTTTTAGGTTTATAGACGAGCAGTTTGATTCAACGATGGAGCTTGAGCAATATGAGGATAAACAGAACAAGAACAAATTGCTATTTTGGTTATTAGTAATAATTTGTGCAACCACAGATATCTAAGATTAATAAATTTTTAGTGTTTTTCATGATTCTAATCTAAATTACTAGACGAATTCGACTTCATTATGATCTGTTCCAAAGAAGCTACAGGAAACATAATTCCCGACTTCTTTGTTGGAGGATTCAGTGTGTTGAAGATTCTGTCCCAAAATCCGTGAATGCCGTAGTTTTCCTTAAAGCAAGTATGATGTAGATCGTGAAAATCTGCGGTAATGAAAAATATTGATAAAGAACTATGTCCTTCTAGATTGAAAGCATTACCTATAACAGTCCAGGCACAGAGTTGAGTGATGTCATAGCCAAATATAAAGATAGGCAAAAGGTCTGTGATTGTAACAAGAATATATTCAATTAAGCTCTTATGTCCAGCGACAAAACTGGATGTGTCGCGAAACTCATGATGTTTAAGATGGATTTTCTGTAAAAATTTGCTTGTGTGAAATAGTCGATGAACAACATAAAAACAGAAATCAGCAGCAACTATTCTCATCAAGAACCATCCAAGGTTTAGAAGTAAGCCATTTCCTCTATGAACCTCCGGAGCTAAAAAGAGAATGATTAATGCTGAGATAACAGCTTTAATTTCTCCTGTAATGATACCTTTGACAGTAAATGAAGCGAATGGTTGAGTTTTTACTTTCTTAACCCTTACAGTCAGTTTCTCCCGCAAAACATCGTTGCTTTTGATTACTTTTTCAATGAAAATGCCAAGAGCATAAAATGAAATAGAACCAACGAGCCAGTACAAAATTACCTGCGTGATAAAGTTGAGTTCTATATCGTGAAACAGCCAATAGAATATTTGCTGAACAATTGTGCAACTAATGGCTATCTTGAGATAAAATTCGATTTCCAAACAAAAATCAAAAATTTTTTGCATTTCTTTAGGTTCTTGACTTGCGCTGGCTGTTCTAACAATATGTTTAAGTCAGACTTATTTGTGGTCTCGAACAATCCGAAAACCAGCGTGTTGATAAAAATTGGGACGGAACCAATTGCGGTAATATTTCAAAGCTTCCGTGCCATTAGTTATCCAACATCCTCCTAACATCATATGATGTTTGGTATCAAAAAAGATTGCCGAATTGTCTTCATAAAGAAAATGAGGTTTATATCCCGTTAAGGGATTTAAATTATCGCTCAACCACTCCCAAACATTACCCCGCAAATCGTACAATCCCGAAGGACTTTTTGCAGTTTCTAACATCCCGACGGGACTAGGTGAGCCAAATTTTAAATTTAAATTGTAATTATCTACATCTTCTACCAAACCATTGCCGTAAGTTGCTACATTGTACTCGGCTTCACTCATTAAACGAATTCCTTCGCCTTGAGCGCGACAGTAAGCCATTGCTTCATAATGATTGACTTCCACAGGCCAGTCTAAAGGTAAATCCATTTCATCAAACATGGCGCGATATTTGTAATAACCATTTGACGGGAGCCAAAACTTCGGATGTTTGATGTTATTTTGAGTTTTCCAATGCCAAGATTCTTCATCCCAATAATTTGGATTATCGTAGCCACCAGACTTGACAAAATACAGAAATTCCCCATTGGTAATCAGATATTTACTGGCTAAAAAAGGTGCAACTTCAACAGTGCGTGAGCCATAATCAATATCCCAACCATAAGTCGGATCGTTATAGGCTTTCCCAAGTTTTGCAAACCCACTCCTCACTTCTATCATTTCATTTTGAGGAGTGTAACCATTACAAGGGGCATATTTCCAGGTTTGGGGACGTTTTACTCTCTCAATTGGTAATTGGCGAAATAACATAGAAGAAGTTTCAATGTGAATTCGCTGGTGTTCAATCCCCATCATTAACGCCCAAAGGGGATGATTTGGATAAATTGGTAGAGTAATTGGGGTGGTTTTAATGAATTGGGAAATTACAGCATAAGCTTGTTCTCGATATTCCCACACATCTTCTACTTGCGGCCATTCCAGATGAGCGATCGCATCCTCAAGTTCCTCTGGTATTTCTGGATCTACCCCAATTTCAAACAAGATTTCATAGTCGGGATTGATGCGTTTTTCTAATAATCCCACCCGAATTAATTTATTAATATAAAAAACCACTGAATGTCCGAGATAAAAAATCAGAGGATTTCTCAGAGGGTCGGGATTAATATAAAAAGTGTCATCCCCGACTAAACTCTTCATCAGCATATCTTCTAGACGCCAAGCATTCTCAAAGTAATCGAGGATAACTTGGTTATTACAAGTGTCAAGTTGTGGAGGATAAGTCGATTGAAGAGTTTTCATAGTCTAACTAACCTATTGTTATAAAAGGATGAAACAAATTAATTGTAGAGTGCATTATGCTCTAGATTGTCTCTTTTACCGACGCACCCTACGCAGGAAGACAGGAAAAATTTTCAGTCTAATTATTGACTCCTTGCTGACGCTGTTTATATTTGTCTGGATCGGTTCGGAGATCGACATGCAAGAAATCAATGCCCTCTTGTTCTAAAATATCCAATATGGCTAGATTTAAGTTTCTCTCAGCATCAAAATATAGAGATACATTATTAACAAATACATTGATTTTAATGACGCGGGCATTTTTTTCAATCTCGGTAAACCTGACGATTATCTCTTT
>Ga0114939_10002177_pt1 | contig 14865 bp, 14 predicted proteins | sample AshMeaCrysSpring_FD_87196 | JGI IMG/M metagenome (GOLD analysis project Ga0114939, IMG submission 87196) | Groundwater microbial communities from Big Spring, Nevada to study Microbial Dark Matter (Phase II) - Ash Meadows Crystal Spring | ecosystem: Environmental > Aquatic > Deep subsurface >... | reverse complement strand
CCACACCAACTTTACTGAGTTTGTAGTTGGGCTGTCTTCCCTAAAAAAATATAGTGAAAGAGCGCGGTCATCGCAACTACGTACTTTATCTCACTCGGCAAAGTTGACTTGTCAGACCACTAGTTAGATAACCTGAGTTCGATATAAGCTGGAAGCCTTGATTTACCGTAGCAAGTCAGAGGCTAAAATTCTTATTCTTTCGTTCATAATCCTCTTACATCGAACTCAGGTTTAGATAGTGTATAATCATACATCTAAAATGCTCGTACTGCAATACTTAGCAAAATTTTGAGTGGTATGTTTATTTACACTGCAAGGTGATAGTTTATTTAATATATTTTGTTTTTTTAGACAAAAAGAATGTTATTAACAGCTTATTGACTAGCCAAACTGACAAGCATAACTGTAACAATATCATGTATGGTTTTTTAATTGGCTAGTTGAAGACCTTTGTCGGAATAGAGATATAACGTCTGTACATGTAGACATTTTGCAACAAAGCTGACACAGTTCTTAAAGCAAAGTTAAAATTAAATTTTCATCACTAGTGCGGCCAGATGGCACAGAAATCGCTACTATCAAAAATGCACTTAATCGTAATCCGGTTGAGAGGCTGAACAAGAAGCACGAAAGTAACTTATTGAACATGCAAGAGTTTCAACTGCGGGTAGTTCCTACGGAAAACAACAACTTTGCCCTGGAATTATACCAGTGTGCATATAAAAAAGCTGGAGAAAAAAAGCGTCCTTCTGCTAAGAGAATTGGACGTTTAAAGGGTAATGCGTTGGTGCAAGTAAGGCAGGCGATTTATGATTGTTTGAAGGCAAATAATTATGACCCAAAAACATTAAGTTATAATCGCCAAAGTCCTTATATTTTAGATGAGGAATCGGGGACTAATTTGGCGTTGTTATTTCAGACTTTGCAACCACTTTCTAAGCCCGAACGTATTGCTAATATTTCTAAGGGAATTATTGCGATGAGTAATGAAGAGTCGCATTATTGGTTTGCGAAGATTAGTAATGGGAAACGCAGTCAGGCTTTAAAGGCTATTAGGGTGTTGTTGGGTGATTAATTAATTATCAGAGGATTTTAGATTAGGTTTTTCATATCACTTATGGAGGTTGGGTTCCTGAAGATGCTACAATTTAACCAATGCTAAAATAAATATTATAAACACAAGAGACATTCAGCAACCAATGGCAACGCAAAAAGTCACGGTTGAACTTCCACAAGCCATCTTCCAACAATTGGCTCGCATTGCCACGGCAACCCAGCAACCCTTGGAAGTTTTGGCAGCCCAAAGCATTGCCAGCAACTTACCCCCTACACCAGACAATGCTCCGGTTGAGATTCAAGCAGAACTTCTGCAAATGCAAACCTGGGATGATAGAGAATTGCTAGCGATCGCCCAAGGTGAAATTACGATAGAACAGCAACAACGTCATATAGAATTATTAGAGAAAAATCAAATTGGTGAGTTAATGCCTGCTGAACGTCAGGAACTTAGCTCCTTAAGGATAGCTGCTGATAGTTTAATGTTAAAAAAAGCCTATGCTTGGTCAGTTCTGCGTTGGCGAGGACACAGATTACCAGCTTTAAGCGAATTACTTAAATAATCATGGCTATTCCCGAAAAAATTCGTTCCCAGGTGATAGAAAAAGCAGGTTATCGCTGTGAGTATTGCCAAACTAACTCCCGTTTGATTGGTATGCCATTAATAATGGAGCATATTCTTCCAAAATCTGCTGGGGGTAAAGATGAATTGGAAAATTTAGCAGCTTGTTGTTATCGTTGTAATGAGTTTAAAGGAGCAAAAACCCATACAACTGACCCACAAATCGGTCAGTTAGTTCCATTATTCAACCCAAGGCAACAATTGTGGCAAGAGCATTTTAATTGGGTAAATGGTGGAACACATATTGCTGGTATAACGCCTATCTCCCTCAAAAATCCGGTGTCCATTGGTGTTGGCAGATGACGGTTGACTGAATTTGATATCTTATTATAAATACCCTTTCTCCTAATTAAGCCATGCTGGATGAAGCCACCTTGGAACAACGTTTAGTAAATCTGGAGCGCACAGTAGCAGAACTCAAGCATCAGATATCGCTAGCACCTGTTGCAAATAATTGGTTAGAACAAATCATAGGTTCTATTTCTGACGAACAAACTTTTATGGAAATTTTGGAGTATGGTAAATCCATACGTTGCGCTGATAAACCATTAGATAGCCACAATGAAACGAGCGAGCAACCGTGAAGTATTTATTTGATACAGACCATATCAGTTTTTTACAAAGGCGTTCCGGTTCTGAGTACGTAAATTTAGCAAAACGAATTGCCACATCATCACCAGGTGATTTTGCCTTTTCCGTTGTTAGCCTGCACGAACAGGTTTTAGGTGCAAATGCCTTTATCAATCGCGCTCGAACATCGGCTGATACAGTTCGGGGATATAATACACTGCTGGAAATTCTTCAAGGTTTCTCTGTTGCTCCCGTTTTACCATTTGATGCAGCGTCCGCAGCAATTTTTGATGGACTAAGAGCGCAACGGGTTCGCATTGCTACAATGGATTTGCGAATTGCATCAATTGCTCTTGCGAGGGGTTTGATTTTGTTAACTCGGAATACTCGTGATTTTAACCAAGTACCGGGTTTAATTAGCCAAGATTGGACAATTGACTGATGGCTGGTGGCTGGTAACTTTTGTGTGTTAACTATATATTTAATACTCAGTCAACCCCTAACCGCCAACAACCAGCAATGAGCAAACGTCCCCAACTCTTTATCGAAAAAATGATGCCCGTGCAACTGCTAAACGAGCAGGTATATTACGAGCATGGGGGAAATCCTTTTAAGGGGTTGCATCGCTGGTATTCCCGCAAACCGTTGTCATTTAGCCGCGCTTCGGTTTTGGCTTCTTTGTTACCAGCAGATGTGACAATGCAGGAGTTTGAGCATTTGTTGGGGTTGGAGCCAGGGAAGGAAGTAAAACTTTACAAAACTCCACCAAGTTCGACAAGAATAAAAAAAGTACAGGATTATTGTGAGAAGGTTTGGGGAAATCGCACACCAACTGTGTTAGATGCGTTCGCTGGTGGTGGTAGTATACCTTTTGAAGCGGCGAGATATGGGTTAAATGTTTTAGCGTCGGATTTAAATCCGGTTGCGGTGGTGACGATGAAAGCTGCGATGGAATATCCGCTTAAATTTGGGCCGGATTTGCAGCAAGATATTGATAAATGGGTTAAGTGGGTTGGGGATGAGGCTGAGAAAAGGTTGGCTGAGTTTTTTCCGTGTTTACCAGGAGAAAGGACTCAACATTATCTTTGGGCGCACACGGTTGTTTGTCCAAGCTGTGAGTCTGTTGTTCCGTTAAGTCCTAATTGGTGGTTATATAGAAGACCAGAAAAACAAAACTGGCATAGATGGTGTGCAGTTAAACCGATTCCTAATCCTGAAAATAAGCGGGTTGATTTTGAATTGGTTAAAGGAAGAAAGGGTAAGGGAACAACAATCATCCCTCAAACTATACAAAAACCTATTGTGGAACAGGCTGGAAGCCTGTTAACCCCATCCCAAAACAGCCAAGACTCTAGTTCCAAAAGTTCTACAATTTCTAATAATCACAGGCAGGATGCCTGTGCCACAACAAAGACTGATATTAATTTACAGGCTGGAAAAGAGGATTTGGAAGAATATGACCCTGATGATTACAATACAGTTAGCAGAGGTGTGGGTAAATGTCCTAATTGTGGGAGTGTGATTGAAGATGAAATTATTAAATCTCAAGCACAAGCTGGAAATTTTGGTTATCAACTCTATGCTGTTGCTTATAAACAAGGTAAAGGAAGTTTAGAGTTTAGGATTCCTGAATCTGTAGACTTTGATGGAATCGATCAAGCAGAAGTTGATATTAATCAAAAATTAGAAAAATTTAATATTGATGAGATTTTACCAAAAATCGAGGTAACTTTCGGAGATAAAACTAAAGAATTAATTAGATATGGAATTGATAGATGGGATAAATTATTTAACCCACGTCAACTTTTAACACTTGTAACTTATGTAGAAATTATCAACGAAGCAAAAGTACTTATTCAGGTTGAGTATGAGTGGGAGAAAGCACAAGCAATTACTACTTATTTAGCTTTAGTTTTAGATAGATGTGTTGATGCAAATTGCAGGTTATGTATTTGGGATGTATCGAGGATTAGCTCAAAAAAAGCGTCAACACAACATGCATTAAATTTAATGTGGAATTATCTAGAAATAAATGGTGCTAGAGAGCTATGGAAGTTGTGCGTAGATATGTTCGCATCAGATTATAAGAATCTTTGCGCTTTATTCGGAACAAAACCTGGTTCAACAGGTATCCCAGGGATTGAAACATACGACACAAAATCAATTCAAATTGACGCAGCATCAGCCGATAATTTAACACACATAGGTAACAATTCAGTAGACGCAGTTATCACCGACCCACCCTATTACGCAACAATCCAATACGCCGAACTATCTGACTTTTTTTATGTCTGGCTAAAGCGCACCCTAGGCGACATCTTCCCCGAACTATTCTACCTCGAACTTACCGACAAAGACCGCGAAGCCGTAGCCAACCCATCCCGCTTCCGCAACATGGGAGTATCCCCCGAAGAACTCGCCAATCAAGACTACGAAGCAAAAATGGCAATGGCCTTCGCCGAATATCACCGAGTCTTACGCGACGATGGCGTAATGACAGTACAATTTAACCACAAAGACTCCGGTGCGTGGGATGTCCTAGCCAAATCCCTCATCGATGCTGGTTTCGAGATTACCGCATCTTGGGCAGTCAGCACCGAAAACCCGCAAAACCTGCACCAAGCACAGAAAAACGCAGTATCCAGCACCGTACTTTTAGTTTGTCGAAAACGCGATCGCAATTCCGAACAAGCTTGGTGGGATGACGTGCGTATCGACGTGCGAAATATTGTCTTTGAAAAAGCACCAGAAATCGAAAAATCCTTAACAGCCGATACACGACCTGCTGCTGACAGAGTAGCAGACCCGCGCCGTCGCATCAAACCCCCCGGTATCGATTTATGTTTAACAGCTTACGGTTGTGCGTTAAGCGTCTTTACCAAACATAGCTCCATCCTCGACAGCGCAGGAAAACCAGTCGAACCGAAAGCAGCATTTGAAGAAGTGCGTCAAGCGATAGTCGAATATCGATTGCAAAACTTATTAGAAGGAAAAGACTTTAACGGTATCGACCCCTTAACCCAATGGTACATCCTCGCATGGGATACATTTGAAGCGCGGGAATTTCCTTTTGACGAAGCAAGACAACTCGCTTTAGCTGTAGGTGGTTTTGATGTTTCCGATTTAGTCAAAAAACACAAACTACTCGACTCCGCTAGCGGTTACTGTAAATTACTCACCCCCGAACAACGCCTGAAAAAACGCGCTTTCTCTGTAATCGATACCGAATTTTCTGCCCGATTTTTAGTAGACGGACTTCATGCAATTATCGCCCTTTACCAAGAAGAAGGCAACACCGAACCCGTGCGAAGATTTCTGAAAAGTACCGGGTTAGTTAGCAACGATTTATTTATGCGAAGCTTTGAAGTCGCGTTAAAAGTAATTCCTCGAATCAAAGATGAGAAAAAACGCATACCGGAAGAAAAAGCTTTATCAGATTTATGGTTAGCGATGGATGAAATTAAAGCCAAGGTATCTTATAAGCAAACTGAGTTAACATTAAGTAATGGACAGATGAGTTTAAATTTAGATTTTGGCGAGGGATAATTAATTATGTATCAATATAATCCCCAAGACTATATACCTTTTTCCTCATCAGTTAAAGTCAATCATTAACCGCCTACAAATTATGTTACTTTTAGATCCAAAAACACTGCAACCAACAGAAGAGCAACGTATAATTATCTATGACGTATCTTGGGAAGAATACGAAAAACTATCTGATTCATTTATTGATTCATTTCCCAGGATGATTTATTTGGAAGGCACATTAGAAATTATAATGACCACATCTCCAGAACACGAACGCCTCAAAAAAATTATTGCCAGATTATTAGAAGCTTATGCTGAGGAATCAGATATTAATATTAATGGTTACGGTAGTGCAACCTTTCGCAAAAAAGCTGTTAGAAGAGGTGTAGAACCAGATGAATGTTATTGCATTGGTGAACTTACAGAAGTTCCAGATATTGCAATAGAAATTGTCATCACCAGCGGCGGAATTGATAAATTAGATGTGTATAAAGGTTTAGGTGTAAAAGAAGTTTGGTTTTGGGAAAATGGAAAATTTGATTTTCATTACTTACCACAAGCTAATGGTGATTACGTACAAAACTCGCGCAGTACTTTATTACCCGATTTAGACCCTGTTTTATTAGCTAGTTTTGTTGGAGAAATAAATCAAACACAAGCAGTTAAACGTTATCGACAAGCATTGAAGGGTGGGGAGTGGTGAGTGGGAAGTGGTGAGTGGGGGAGTGGTGTTTCTTTGATGTGTGACTTGTGGCGATCGCTATGAGTCGGAAGCTGGTTATCTTACACCTTGCGGGCGATCGCGAATTTGTAAATTATAAATTTACAATATATACAGCCAATGGGATCGCATAATTTTGATAAAAGGAGAACGATTGCAAAATTTTTAGACTGATTGCAACAAGAAATTGCTCTGAACGCACTTTAAATTGTTAAACCTCAAGATTATTTAAGAGTAAAAATCAGATGAAAATTCAAATCAAAGGAATCAAACGCGGTCGGATAATATTGAATCTGCTCGTTACTAATATTAAAAACTTGAGAAATATTAGCAATTTACGATTAGAATCCTGGCTATAACCTTAAAGAAAGTGTTAAATCACAAAAGTAAGATATTTCATTTAAAATGGGATACAAGTAAGTCAAGATACTACAAAGATAAAAAGTTATGACAGCAAGTAATGTAAGGCAACAAATATTTGAACATATTGAAGCGTTACCTGGAGAACAGGTGAAAACCCTCTTATTAACCTGGCTAACTGCTTCGTCCGGAAATTTAGAAGATTTTGAGCAATTACTACTAACGACGCAAACGACAGAAGAACCACTTGAGTTTGGAGAAATTGACGCAAACCTAAATTTTCAACCTCTTACACAAACCCAAATGATTGAACAAAGCAAGTTGGCTCTTGAAGCTTATCGTAAAGAAGGTTCTGGAGTCGCACATCATCGCGTGCGTGAATGGGCAAAAAATTTAGGTAATGTATGAATAACCATATAATATGTCCAACAAACTACTGCACGAACATCCTTGGAAAATTAGCTACAGCAGCAACACCCACAATACAATAGCCGATTTCTACATTCCCGCATTAGAATGCGCTGTACAATACGACCGCAAAGCCGGATTTTTTAGCAGTGCTATTCTCAGTCGAGTAGCTCGTGGTTTAGGGGCAATGCTATATAATGAAGGGAAAATGCGGTTAATAATGGGGTGTCAATTTAGCCCTGAAGATTTACAAGCAATTCAACAAGGTTACTCGCTACGGGATGCATTATTAACTCGTCTCGATGCTGAATTTAAACCCCCAGAAAACTTTGCTCAATTAAAACATTTTGAAATCCTGAGTTGGTTAATTCAAAATAATTATCTTGATATTAAAATAGCTATTCCTCTAAAAGATAACGGTTTACCCGAAGAAAGTAATAAGCAACTCGACCCTCAACATATTTTTCACGAAAAAGTTGGTATATTTACAGATAGCAATGGCGACCAATTAGCTTTTAATGGTTCTAACAATGAATCTATTGGTGGATGGGAGCGCAATGTAGAATCTTTTCACGTTTATTGTTCCTGGGAAGGTGGAAGAGAACTCGATAGAGTATGCGAAGAAATTTCTCGATTTGAGCAACTTTGGTATGATATTGCGCCAAATGTATGCGTGTTTGAAGTTCCCGAAGCTGTGCAGAAAAAACTGTTGCGTTACGCGCCTGCTTCTAAACCTAATTGGAATCCCCAAACAGAATTTGATAGGAGACCAGTGAAGAACCCCACCCTAACCCTCCCCGTTTACGGGGAGGGAATAAGAGGGAATGACAGTAATGAACAGGGAATAAGAGGGAATGACAGTAATGACCTGGGAATAAGAGGGAATGACAGTAATGACCTGGGAATAAGAGGGAATGACAGTAATAACAAGCAAGAGCCTCGTACTACAGAGACTACAGAAAAGACATCAGAGAAAATTCAGCAAGAGAAAAATTTATTTCAGGAACTTGTAAATATTTACAAACACCCAGGTTGCTTGGATTTTTGTTTAAAGTCAATACCAATAAAACCCTGGGTACACCAAATTAAAATACTGCGCTCCGTTGCAGAAAAATTTCCTCAAAGTTTTTTGATTGCTGACGAAGTTGGTTTGGGTAAGACTATTGAAACAGGTTTAGTTTTACGCTATTTATTACTAGCAAAAAAAGTTAAGCGCATACTCATTTTAGCACCAGCAAGCGTTCAACCCCAATGGCAGGAAGAACTACGGGAAAAATTTAACTTACATTTTTGGAGTTACACGCAAAATGAATTTAAAGACCCTTATACTCTTACTCCCCTCTCCGTAAACGGAGAGGGGTTGGGGGAGAGGTCAGGAGAGGAGTCAGACGAGAGGTCAAATCCCTGGAATACTCAAAATTTAATCCTCGCTTCCTCCCATTTAGTGCGACGAACCGAGAGGATGCAGCAACTATTATCAGCAGAAACTTGGGATTTAGTAGTATTAGACGAAGCACATCACGCACGTCGCAAAAGTCCGCAAGACCGTAAAGAAACACCTAATCGATTATTAGAGTTAATGCAGCAATTAAGGGAAAAAACTAAATCCCTCTTGCTGTTATCCGCAACTCCCATGCAAATCGACGCCATAGAAGTATTTGATTTATTGTATCTACTTGGCTTACAAGGACATTGGAGTTATGGGGATAATTTCTGTAATTATTTTGCTTCTTTACAAGCAAAATTAAAGCCAGAAATACTTGATTTTTGGCAAATAATGTCTCACGATTATTTTCGACATGGAGGAAAAGCTTGTTCTAGATTACAACAATATTTGCAACAAAAAGACCGAATCCTTGCTTACAAACTTCAAGATACTTGGGAAAAAGGTAGAAAAATCAGCAATCACAAGCAGTTATTAACTGAAGATAATTTTATCAATACTTCGCGTCAATATCTGACTGCGAATACTCCCCTCAAAGATTTAATGTTTCGCCACACTCGCGATACTCTGCGTCAATATTATCGTCGGGGATTATTAGAACGCGATATTCCCACACGGGTTGTCCAAGATAACGCGATTACTCTGGAACCACAACGCGAAGTCCCCCTTTATCAAGCTGTTAGCGATTATGTACGCCATTTTTACCGACTCGCACAAAAAGACCAGCGTTCCTGCTTGGGTTTTTTAATGACTCTATACCGCAAGCGCTTAACAAGTTCATTTTACGCGATTAAGTCATCATTACAACGCCGTTTAGATTTTTTGCTAACTCAACAGGGAAGTGTTTTGAGTGATGATGATTTAGCTGATTTGGATGATGCTTCTGATGCTGTAATTACGGGAATGGAATCTTATCTGGGAAAAATAATTGAAGAAATAGACCCTCAAGAAATTCAATATCTTGAAGATTTATTACGCCAGTTTGATAACACTGGAGAAGATACTAAACTTTCCGAGTTTATCAAAATTCTTCGTCAAGAATTAATCGAAAGAGAAAGTATAATTGCCTTTACTCAATATACCGACACAATGGATTATTTGCGCGATACATTGCGCGAATTATACGGTAGCCAAGTAGCATGTTACTCTGGCCGAGGTGGCGAACTATACCAAAATGGCTCTTGGTGTATTGTTCCCAAAGAAGAAATTAAAAGACGCTTTCGACAAGATGAAATCAAAATTTTGTTATGTACTGAATCGGCTTCCGAAGGTTTAAACTTACAAAACTGTGGTGTATTAATTAACTATGATATGCCGTGGAATCCCATGCGCGTCGAACAACGAATTGGACGTATTGACCGCATTGGACAAAGATATTCTACCGTGCGAATTCATAATTTTTACTACGACGGCACGGTAGAAGCAAAGGTTTATCGAAAATTGCGAGATAGAATTAATGCGTTCGCCACAGTTGTGGGCAATCTTCAACCAATTTTAGCCCAAGTCCCTACTTTTATCGAGCGCGCAGCAATGAGTGCAGACCCAGAAGAAGAAGATGTTTTAATGTCGGACTTTGAGCAAGTCATAGACGCACCGACCTTACGTTTATCAATAGAAGAAATGACCGTTATGGATTTGTCAGCAGATATACCATCCATTCAAGAACCAATAATAAGCGCACCATTTACACCGATAAGTATTGAGCAGTTATTTACTACCGGAGCCATTTTTCAAAGTATGGGTATTATTTTCTTACGTGCTGGGGATAAAATTTGGCAACTAACCTATAAGGGACAAAGCTACAAGGTGACATTTTATCCCGAAGTATTTGATGAAATGCCTTCATTACGGTTGATGAATTTTGGGGATGCTTTGTTTGAAGAACTTTTAAAAACAGTGGGGTAATTGCTTCCGTGTAAAGCTGTTTTATAAGTATTTCTCCAATATAGGCGTAGAGATTGCCAAACGGACATAATAAGCGATTATATAGCTTCCTCGGAGTCAGTTCGTGAACGCATAATTCTCGCATTTCAGAAAAATCAGTATTACAAGCACTATGCACTATTTATTCAGTTTTTGTTCATCACAGGTTGTAGACCATCAGAAGCTGTAGCTTTGCAGTGGAAACATATTGCTAATGACTTCACAATTATTAGATTTGAGCAAGCAGTGATGATTTTGCTGTCGGGATTGACTTGTAAACCTGGTTTAAAAACGCAGCTATATGCGAGTGTTTCCGATTAATAAAGTTCTTGCGTACTTAACGTGCTAAGATGTAAACTTAGCACGTTAAATACGCAAAAACCTCAACAATGAGTAATAAAAGTCAGGCACAGAGATTATGGCTAGCAGAGCGATGTAAATTGTTGGGTTGAGGCAAGGAAACCCAAGACCTTTTTCTTTTGAACTCAAAAGTTTTTAGCTTGATGCGTAACGGGGTCGAATTCAAAGCGCTCCTGATAGGCGGTAACTCCGTAAAGATTAAATGTAATAACTGGCTCCTGACCTAAAGCTTCAACACGGTGGATGGCATCGGGTGTAAAAGCAATAATATCACCCGGAACCAAGATTCTTTCACCAACAGATTCGATACGAGATGGATATTCTGGCGTGGGAACTCGTCGCCAAAAATGATTTTTTTCCTGGCCGTTGACAATAGCTACAATTCCCCAAGTCGCGTGATTATGAATGGGAGAAGTATGACCGGGTAGCCAAGCAACCATCTGTACAGTCAGGGGAAATTCATATTCATCATACAGATATTGGACAGACCAACCGGGTTCAATTGGTGGTTGGATAAATTCCATTTGCAGCCAATAGGAACTAGCCAATAATTTCCGCACTAATGGGACAATTGCGAGGATGCGAGAGTAATCATCCTTCACGGTATCAAGGATGTCCTCTAATTCCGTGAGAAATCTGTATAACCGATAGGGTTTATCTGGTAATGCGAGTTCTTCAAGGTTAAGAGCAACAAAAGTACCATCATTAGTTAACAGCCAGTTTTGACACTCAATATAATCATTTTTCTCTACAAGCATAATAAGTTAATTAAATCTGCAAGCTTTGCATAACAACTGTCCCCATAGGGCGAGAGACATTGGCATCTGTTTCTAGAGTGACAACTAACCCAGAAAATTGTGGGTGAACAAATTCTTTATACATTTGATTTGTAAATTGTAACTCATAGGAAGCAGTTCCCCAGGAATAAGGTTTTACTTGACCGCAGGGTAATTTCTCGTTGTTTATAACTGTCCATAATAAGTAAACATGACCGGGGGGTGGAGCAGGAAGATTTTGAAAAACCATCACTGCTTTTTGTTTTTGAGGATTTATAATTACACTTCCTGAAGAGTTATTTGTATTGTTGTTTCTAGAGTTAACTGCTTCAAAAGTAAACAATCGCGTTTGTGAATTTTGTAGTAAGCTTTTAACTGCTTGAGCTTGGGCAAAATCCTGGCGCAATCTTTGATTTTCTGTGTTTAGCAAGCCCAGATTTTGCCGCAATCGAAAGTTATCTATTCCTAAAATTGCTACTAATAATGCGGCGATACTACTGGTAATTATTGCTAGTTTTCGAGGCAATCGTCCAAGAATTTTCTGATTATTTTCCTTAATTTGAATATTATTTACAGTTGCTTGCGAAGTCACGGCGTTAGCTTGAGCGAGAATTTTCGGTAACAAATTAGCTGGTGGTTCTACTGAGGTAAAGCCATCTAATACCTGTCGCAAAACTTCCTGTAAATCCTCTATCTCCCCAACCAGTTCGGGGTGTTCGTCAAGTAACAGCCGAAATTCTTCAGCTTCTTCCGGTGTCAGGTCATCAACGACAAAACCCGCAGCTAAGTTTTTTATATATTCGGAATCAAAAGATTTATTCATATGATAATAAATCAGAATTTAGTAAAATCTGCTTAAGTTTTAATAACCCCTGACGAGTAGAGCTTTTGACTGTACCTAGAGGTATATCTAGTGTTTTCGCAATTTCTGATTGACTTAATCCCTGGTTATAAGCCAGTTCTATGACTTGGCGTTGTTTTGGAGGCAGTTGATGCAAAGCATTATTAATTCGTTGCGAGCGCTCGGCAAAACTCGCTTGTTCGACGGGTGTTGGTTCTTGTGTTGTGTCATCAGTCATCGTTTGCCCCCATTTTTCCACAAATTTGAGTTGCCTGGTTCGAGCACGCAGCTTATCAATAGCTCGCGATCGCGTTACCGTCACCAAATAGCGCACAAAAAAGCGACAATCTGGATTTGTAGATGCTTTACGCCATAGGGTGAGAAAAATTTCCTGGGTTAAATCTTCGGCTTCTTGGGAGTTAGCCAAAATTTTCAGTGCTAATCCATACACCAAACGACCATGACGCTTGAATAAAATGCTTAAAGCCTGTGCATCACCATTTTTGAGCGCCACAAACAAAGCTTCATCCGTTGCAAAAGAAAGTTCTTGAGAATTTGACTGGGGTAGTTTAGGCTCCATGCTATTTTTAAACCATGTCTAAACCGATATAGTCATAAGCTAAACATAAATTTTCTACCATCACCTCGCTCCACAACGCGCATCAGAGATATTTTCTCTTAAGTTTCATTTATATATCTATATATATGACGACTGGTTGATGGAGTTGGATTGACTGCTAGATGTAAATATTTGATTTTTCAAAAAACTTAATAATTTAAGACTAAAGTGCTTAACATAGTTCTAACGAAAAATTAGTTTAACCAAAGCACAGACCCGATCTTTAGCGAAAATGCTAATTTCGGGTGATTACTTAAACTTTTAAAAAAAGAAAACCGCATTCCTGTATATAAAATGATGTTCCAATTTCCACTCTTGTCCTCTCTATGTTAAGAATTACAACTATTTGGGTAATATAAATCAGGAAAAATCATCCTGATGCTCAGTCGTCTTATAAACTTGTTTCTCTTATGCTGGTAGCATTTACCGTTACCTTTCTTTTAAAGACAGAACCAGCTTTAGGACTAGAATCAGTTCAAAATGCTCAAGTTTTTTTATGATTAACTACAACCAATAAACGATATAGTTTTGTTAGTTATCCATCAATGATAAAAGCAAGCCGACAAATGAAGCTAATAAGAACTTGTAAGGAATTTTGCTTATGTCTTTTTAATCCTGACATGATGCCGACAGCATTGAAAGTTTCTATTGTGGTTGGTTCTATACTATTTTTAATTAATAATGGTTCAGCACTTGTCAAAGGTCAAATGAATCGAGAGCGTTGGCTCTGGCGCTGGCGTAACCTACCTAATTCCTTATATGGTGAATATTCAGGGTCAATACGTAAGTCGTTCTAGAAAACGCTGATATGCCACATTTACTATTACACCTGGAAAATTAGGACTCTTGCACCATATGTTTATAAAATTGCAACAAATCAAAGTACTTCTAGCTTATAAAAATTCTGGTAAATTAGGTGATTTTGCCATACTCAAATCTGACTTATTAGGAGCAAAAGTTAATCCAGAAGTCAGTTTTAAATTACAACAAGTAGTAGGATATCATCCCCTCATTGACTTAGAAAAATTAAGTAAATATCCTCAAGGTACTTTTGGGCGCGAGTATGCTGACCACATGCAAAAAAACCACCTCCAAGCAATTAATGTCAGTGCTGAACTTGAAGAAGTTGCTCAACGCAATGTATTTGCTCTCAGATACGCTGTCACCCACGATATATTTCATGTTTTGCTAGGTTTTAATACTAGCTATGCTGGAGAAATAGGAGTTCTTGCCTTTGCTGCCGAGCAAAATTATAGCAAATCTTTAAAAATTGCTCTTTGGCTTGCCAAAATTATTTATCCTATCCTAGCACCTCAACAAATCCAAGCAATTTTTGCAAATGAGAAAAAAGGTAGAGAGCTAGGCAAAACAGTGGAATTCTTATTAGCTTACCGCTTTGAAGAGTATTGGGAAGTAGCAATTAACGAGGTTAGGGCAAAATTAGGGATTAGGATTAATGCATAATTTACTGAACATTTCTTTCGCAGAGCTTCATCATGGGAGATGGTTCCACCTAGGGTGTTTACTTTGTGTATAAGCCTTAGAAAAAAGTTCATGCAGTTTTTGTGTCACGTGCTGCCAGTTTAAAAAGCTTGTTTAATAAGGGTTTTGAGCTTTATGACTGAACACAACAT
>Ga0114939_10002176_pt1 | contig 14867 bp, 15 predicted proteins | sample AshMeaCrysSpring_FD_87196 | JGI IMG/M metagenome (GOLD analysis project Ga0114939, IMG submission 87196) | Groundwater microbial communities from Big Spring, Nevada to study Microbial Dark Matter (Phase II) - Ash Meadows Crystal Spring | ecosystem: Environmental > Aquatic > Deep subsurface >... | reverse complement strand
ACTAATAATAAGCCGGCGGTCGCCGCGCCAAGTAAATACAGCCCATAGGCGACCGCCATGCCGACTGAGGCCGTTGCCCATAACGAGGCGGCGGTCGTTAACCCACTGATATGGCCATGACTGTGCAGGATCACCCCGGCGCAGAGAAATCCGACGCCGGTTACGATCTGGGCAGCAATACGGGTTGTCTCGTTGCCCTGGGGAACGACAACAAACGAGATGATGGAAAAGGCACACGCACCCAGGGCGACAGCCGCATGGGTGCGGACACCCGCGTTTCGGCCACGCTGCTCCCTTTCCAGGCCAACCACTGCGCCTAAAACGGCGGCCAGGACAAGACGGATAACCAGTTCAAGCTCGTTTTGAGTGGATATAAGCGGTGACATATCGACCATCCTCCTCGTAAATGAAATCTATCACAGCGCAACAGCCAACCAACCCGGCATTGAATCCAGTAACCGGTTCATGAGTTCACTGGTGCGGCCGGCGAATAGATCGAGGCGGCCATAGGCTTCGCCTCCATCCGGGCTGACAAGGTCGCTCACTCCCCGCAAAATCAGGCATCGAGTGCCATTCTTGGTCGCGACATACGCGATGGCGCCGCTTTCCCAATCGGCCGCAACCGCGCCATACTTGGTTCGCAGGGTCGAAATTTCTCCGGCGACGATATCACGGTCGGCCGATAAGAGCATATCCCGACGCACCGGGATGGGGTAAGGATTTCGAAGCCAGGAAAGGTCCAGCTCCGTCGCGTAATGTGCGAGGGCGATATCCGGATCACCCATTTGTTCGATGATGTCGTAGACGATCGTGAAATCGACCAGGATGATGGTCCCGATGGCGATGTCACCGGCCAAGCCGCCACACGTCCCAAGATTGATCAGCAGCTGTGGCTGCCAGCGATCGATCGCGAATTGAGTCGAAGCAGCCGCCGCTATTTTTCCCCAACCTCCGTGGAAATAGACGACAGTTTTTTTCACGTCATGAACGAGCATCTGTGTCGTCACCATTTCGCCGAAAGGCGTCGAGTTGCCCGGCTGGTGTCCCAGTCGTTGCCTGGCGACTTGCCACTCGGCATTGGCTGAAATAATGACAACAACGTCCGCCAAGTCATTCATGGTCTCATTATAACATGGCCGGAATGGCTTTGGGCGCCTGTTGCGGCCTGTTTGTCCGGATGGTAACTAACCGGCAGATTAATATAATTGGGTAGGGTTTTTGACCAAAGAGAAATACGGTTGGAAGGCTCCGATCCGTGAGTGTTGCCGATTCCCGACGCCCATCGATGATGAAGGCGCTAATGCACCAACTTCGGAGGAACCTATTGGCATGAAACAAAGACTTGATTGGTTCGGTTTGGTCCTGATTTTGGCCACGTCTCTCGTTTTACCGGCCTGTTCATTGATTCAGGGAGTCGATGCCCCGATTCCCACGGTTGCTGCCCCGGCGACTGTGCCGCCAACGGAAGAGGCGGAAGTAGCGCAAGAGGCGACATCATCCCCGGCGCCGACACTGACGACTGCCCCGACAAACGAGCCGACAATTGAACCGACTTTGGAACCAACCATCGAACCGACCATTGCGGTTCCGCCTGAAACGGAAACACTTGTTGAAACGGCCGAATTACCAGAGGTCGTTGAATACAATCTTGGTGATGCGGTCATCATTCAAGACTGGTTTGCCGAGGATTTTCTCATTCGTGGCATGAAGGCACGAGAGATGCCGGTGCGACTTAACGGCATCATCTCGGTGCCCAGAGAAGGGGAGGGGCCATTCCCCGTAGTCATGATACTCCACGGTACGCACCCTGGTTGCCCTACAGGTGCCGATGGATCAGTGGACTTCTGGCCGTGCGATCCCGAGGCAGAGCAAGCGAATTATCGCGGCTTCGATTATCTGGTACAGCGCCTGGCCGCGGAGGGCTATATCGCCTTTGCACCTAATATCAACGCGGTTAATACCTTTGGCTATGGCGAAGCGAACGGCGAAGACCAGGTCGGGGCGCGATTATTTCAGATCGTCGATCTTCATCTCCAAGGGTTGGCCGAAGCCAGCGGTGGCGGGGCGAATAATTTCGGGATCACCCTGGAAAACCAGGCTGACCTGCGTCGCCTGGCTTTTATCGGCCACTCGCGCGGCAGCGAGAATGCTAATTGGCTTGTTCACAGCCAGGGCCTCGATTCACCGCTCTCCTTCACCAGTCTGGGATATGGTCCGGTCAAGGGCGTATTATTAATCGCCCCGGCGGCGGTCAACTTTCCCCTGCGATCGGCCGGGGTGCCGCTGAGCATCATCTTGCCCGCTTGTGATGGGGATGTGAATACCCAAGAGGGACAATTGTTCTATGAAAATGTTCGCCTTGACCCGAACGCCCCTGAATGGGTGACGTCAGCCTGGCTTGAGGCGGCCAACCACAACGGGTTCAACACCATACTTGGCCCCGATCTCTTCGGCAATCCGGATCGTCCAGATTGCGAATCCATCCTGTCGCCCGAGGTCCAACAAGCGTTCATGGGCGATTACGCCACGGCTTTTTTGACAACCATATTTTCGCCAGATCCACAGGCGATCTTGGCCGCCAAGAATGCATTGGGTCTCGATGTCACCGTCCCCGCGCCGGATGAACTCTTTGGCTTGGAGGGGCGGTTAGCCAGCCTGGCGGCCCCGGAAGACCGATTAACACTGTTATTACCGGCTGAGGCGGCCGATCTGGCGCAAACCCAGCAGGGAGGCGCGGTGGTCGCTGATAATTTAACGATGACTTTCTGTCCTTCCGGTTACTTTTTATCGGCAGAATTTCCGGGAACGGAGCCTTGCCGTCGCCGGTCGGTGGTCGTACCTGGTAATCCCAGCTTGTTGGTCGCCTCCTGGGAAACAGAGGACGGCGAACTGAGGCTGGAATTGCCTGAAGGAGCCGGTGATTTGAGCCGTTTTGAGGCCATCAGCATGCGGGCGGCCCTCGATCCGCTCTCGCCACTTAACTCACCGGAAGCGTCGCAATCCTTCAGTGTGCGCTTGACGGATGCGGCTGGAAACACGGCCGTCACCATAACACAGCCTGATGAACCGTCTTTGCGATATCCGGAAGGGGAATTTGTGGACGAGGATTCAGCCGAAGGTCCTCGGTTTACCGGGCGCGTACCGCTAACAACATTGCGCCTCCCGCTGGATAACTTTGCCGGCGTGGACCTCGCCAACATCAGGGAGATCGCGCTTGTATTTGACCAGACGCCACGTGGAACTCTCTTCATCGCCGATATCGAGTTGGTCCGACCCGCGCACCTGATTGGCGCTTATTCCAGCTTACTGGATAGTGAATCCGCGACCCATGAACTGGCAAAAGCTATCGCCCGTTTCGACGGCGCTTCAACTTGCACCGGTACCTTTATCGATACCGGCGGCGGTCCGGAAGCGCCGGCCTATCTCCTGACCAATGGGCATTGCGCCCAGGAGTGGGAGGCGAACGCAGTGTATGTCGATTTGCCTGCTGAAGGCTGGCAGGCAACCTTTAACTATTTCATTGACTCCCAGGACAATCAGATCAACATACCGGCCGCCGGAGTCGCGTACAGCACGATGAAAGGGCGCGATATCGCCATCATTGAGCTGGATGCGACTGTCGGCGAGTTAATGGCTCAGGAAATCTCGCCAATCGAACTGGCCGAGGTCGAACCAGAGGGGAGTTGGCCGATGACGGTGATCGGCGCGCCGGTGACCGGGGTGCCTCTAGAAATCGCCTACCTGAGGGAGGAAATTTGCGCGGCCAGCGGTCGAGTGGATTTGTTTGAATTCATCTGGCATTTCACCGACGCATTTCGCAATAGTTGCCAGGACATTTATGGTGGCAGTTCCGGCTCGCCGGTTTTTGAGCGTGACAAGACCCAAATCGTTGGCCTCATGAATACGACGAATCTGGGCGCGATCACACCTTGTTATCTCGGCGCGCCGTGTGAAGTCACGACAGAGGGTACAGTTTTTCGGCCGGATACCAGCTATGCCACACCGGTTGTCGGCCTCGATTTTTGCTTTGATGAATCGGGTCGGTTTACCCTCGATGCCGAGGGCTGCCCGCTGGACGACGGCCGCCAGTTACTCGTGAGTGGCTCACCTTCTCAAGGCGTCCAACCGGTGATTACAGAACTGGACGGCACCCAGCGTTCAGCCACCTGGAACGCCTCCTTGAGCGGCGAACTGCCTTACTACCGATACAAGACCGGCCGCGCCGGACAGGTCGATTGCACGGTGGATGACGCCTACGGTCCACCGATCGCCCTGGCCGATTTGAGCGTGATTGATGATCTCCTGCCGGCAGAGGAGGGTAGTTATTTATTGTGTCTGCTGGCGGGTGAAAATCCGATAGTTGACGACACGTGGCAGTTGCCCGAGCGGGCTACGATCGCCAGGGCACTCATCGATACAACCCCGCCAACGGTTGAACCCACTTTTAGCATTCTACCGGACGGTACGGGCGGTTTCATGGTCGATCCCATCTTCGCGATTGGCGAACTCGTCAATTACCGTCTGAAGGTTGGGCCGAACGCGGAGACAGATTGCGCCAGTGAAGATGATTACCTGCCCTATCGCCGCTTCCCTGTCAATGTTCCGGCTGACCAAATACCAGCCAAGGTGTGCGTAATCGGGAGCGACTACGCCGGTAACGAAGCCCCACCCTACGAACTATTGGTCGGGCAACCTTAACCTCAAACGCTCTATCCCTCGCCGGCTGGTGCGGTGTGGGATAGGGATTTCATGGTCTCAGAGCACGATCCAGCCAGTCAATGGCCCGGCCGTCGCGGATCATCTCCGGCGTTACCCGGATCAGCGTCCAGCCGTAGAGAGCGGCTTCGTTATATTTCTCGCAATCTTGCTCAAATCGCTCCGGGTGAGCGTGGCCTTTGCTGCGGCCGGTTTCGGTCTGGAGCCAGATGCCGCCTTCCACCTCACAGGCAACCAGCAACCCGCCATCCCGCCAGCAGAAATCAAACCGCCAATTACGGTTCGCATGGAAAACGTATTCCCGGATTGGTTCCGGCAGACCGGCTAAACGTATTTGTTCGAGTAGAACGGTGTTCCAGTTAATCCTTATCGTTCTGCTGGTGCGGGAGTTGTTGGATTGTTGGTTGCGCGGAAACGATCGGGATTTCATCCCATGAATAATAGATCAAATGTTCTATTTTAGCAACCTCGAATACTGAATTAGCGGGATCGTTGCCAAACTGTCCAACTAATCAGCGCGAGTTTTAACTATTTCGGCCCTTGCCGTCCATCTCGGCAAAGCGCGGAAGCCGACGAATATCAGTATCGTCGCGATCGTCAGCCAGCCCAGGATGTTGAAAAGTGCGGGGAAGCCCAGAGCTTCATACGTCGGTCCACCGAGAAACCCGCCTAACGCCGCGCCTAAGCCCAGAGAGGCAGCCGAGAACAATCCCTGGGCGGTCGCGCCAAGCCCGGCCGGCGCGGAGGCATCGGCTTCGGCGACACCGGCTGCCCACATAATGGCGAACATCGGCCCGTGAAGCAGGCTGATTGGCAGAATCAACCAGGGGTCTTGTATGGCGGCGAGGGCGAACATCCGCAATGCCGTTGCAGCGAGGGAAATGACGATCATTTTCGTGACACCCAACCGGCGCAGCATGACGGCGCTGAGAAACCAAAACGGAATTTCACTCAGTGTCGTGACGGTGAGTGATAAGGCCATGATGGTCCGGCTGCCGCCAAGTTCATCGACGTAGAGGAAGAGGAAGCTAAGCAAGACGCCGAGATTGATTCCAAAAACCAACGCCACAAACAGTAACAATAGAAAACGGCTTTTTCCGAGGAGGATTCCCAGACTGGTGGAATAGGTTTGCCTTACCCCGCTGATGATCATGGGCAAGCGCGCAGACGCGATGAAGTTCAGGCTCATGAAAAGAAAAAAACCGTAGAATGACCACGCCAAGCCTCCGCGTTCTAATAACGGCCCCAGGAATAACGCGGCTAAACCCCAGCCGACCGACCCCCAAAGGCGGACACGCCCATAATCTGACCTGCCTTCGCCAAGGATATTGAGCACTGCGTTGTCAATGATCGGTACAATAGGTCCGACAAAAAAAGCGTAGGCGATCACGGCCAACAACAACCCCACGAAACCATCGGCTAGTAATAAGCCAAATACAGAGCCGACCAAGCCGGCGATCGTCAATAACAGAACAGCGCGGTGACGGTGGGTAGCATCCGCGATACCGCTCCAGAAAGGTGAGCTGGCCAGCGTAATCAGGGGGATGAGTCCGGCGAGAACGCCGATTTGACCGCCGCTTAGCCCTTTCTGTTGGTAATACAGGCTCATGAAAGGAACCAGGCAGGCCAGCGCGGCGTAGTATAAAAAATAGACGGTCTTGGGGAGGATTGTTTTCATAGTTTTTGCTGGTTTCCTGCCGAATCACCAAGCGTGCGTTCCTCGGCGGAACAGGAATCCAGATCATATAGGATTCGTTCAATGTCGTCAGGTGATAATTATCATGAATTGTGATTCGTTGGTAGATCGCGTAGAACCTGATTGTCACGCCGGAACACATATGTGCTGACTTGGTTTGTTTACTGTCGATTGGTAAAATGGCAAGTCATTTTGTCCAACGCGGAGAAGTCAGGATGAAATTATCAGAATTACTGGAAGATTATGGCGGTTGGTTGGCTTTTGTCATCGCCCTGACAGCGACGTTAGGCAGCCTCTACTATAGTGAAATCGCCGGATTTATCCCTTGTCGCTTGTGCTGGTACCAGCGAATCATGATGTACCCCTTGGTTCTGGTAACTTTGGTGGGCTCTTTGCGGCGCGACGAATATTTACCCGGTTATGTGCTGCCACTGTCTATTCTCGGCATGTTGATTTCGGGCTATCACGCTTTGTTGGAGCGGGGTGTATTCCCGCCGCCGACTGTTTGTTCCGCGGATGTGCCGTGTACCATAAGTTATGTCAATTACCTGGGATTTATCACCATCGCGGTAATGGCCTTCACGGCGTTTACGCTCATCACTCTCATTATGATCGGCCAGTTGCTGGCAAACCGTCGCGACCATCAAGGAGAACTCCCCATTCCAAGCGCATATGAATAAGATTCATGCTTCACAATTGCTTCCGGCGATCCTCCTGTGCCTCCTTATCGGCTGTGGTGGGCAAGAGGAAGTTGATCTTGGCGACCCGGCGACGTTGGGATTTCGCACTTATGCTCAATGGTGTGCGACGTGTCACGGCAGCGACGGCGAGGGCATGATCAACAGTCTGAATGCCCCGGCCTTGAATGCCGAGAGCGAAGCGTATCTCCTGAGCGATGTTGAGATATTAGCAGCGATCATCGACGGCGGGGCTGAAAGCGGTGGCGCGATGAATCCCTTGGGTGAATTCCTCGCTAAGGAGCAGGAATTGGCGGTCCTGGACTATATCCACACTTTGTGGACTGTTGAGCAAAGAGCCGCCCACGAGGCGGTCGGCGGCCATGATCCGGGATTGTCCTTTAACGCAGACAGGCCATGAGGTATGCGTCGACGTATTCGCCTTGGCGGTATGCAAATTGCTTCTGGGTCCCTTCAATTTCAAATCCACTTTTCCGGTAGAGGCGAATCCCCGCTTCATTATCAGTAAAAACCGTCAACTCCAATCGGGTCAGGTTTAGCCAGTTTTCAGCCAGGTCAATGCAGGCTTTCATTAAGGCTGAGCCGATTCCCTTCCCTTGCCAGTCGTCGCGTACCGCCATACCGATCGATCCGGCATGGCGGCGACGTGGGCTATCCGGGAAAGTGCGAAGAGTTAGTTGACCGACGACCTCACCGTCGATTGCAGCGACCAATGGGTATACGTTGGATGATATATCGATAAGACGTTGCCGGCGGGACTCGATGGCCGTGTAGGGCAACTGTAGGGTTCCATACACGGCTCGTGGACCATCAAAAATTCGCTGGATAGCCTCGGCGTCATCAGGCATGGCGCGTCGTATGTTGATGTTCATCATCCACCTCGTTATTCTGGCTTATAACCTTCTCCCTGGGCAACTTTATACCACAGATCTACGAATTCCTTGCCAACCAAGGCATAACCGACGTCCGTAAACGAACAAGCCGATATGCGCTTAACAGCCTACCATGTCTGGGCGGATGAGGGCAACATCAATAATATTGGATCGAACGTTCCAGTTCAATTACAATCCAATCAATGGCGCGGCAGAAGACCTTTGATGAAGACGACGTATTGGCTGACGCGATGAGCCTGTTCTGGAAGTGCGGCTATGAGGCAACGTCTATCCGTGATTTAACAGGACATTTGGGGATCAGCAATAGTAGCCTCTACGCGACATTTGGTGATAAGCACGAAGTCTTTCTGGCCGCCCTGGCCAGATACCGCGAAATCGAATTCGAGCATGTTCGCGAGACCCTACGATCCGCTGAATCTGTTCGCGATGCCCTTGGGCAGATCTTTAGCGAGTTAATCAGTAATCTGCTCGCTGATGAAAACCGGCGCGGATCCTTTACACTGAACGCGGCCGTTGAACTCGGCGGTCGCGACCCGGCCGTAACCGCCCAATTACAGGCGCATTTTGACGATATTACTCTGCTTCTGGCTTCGCACCTGGCGGATGGTCAGACCAAAGGCGAAATCACCCTCGCACACAAACCGGCTGACATGGCTCAATTCGTGTTGAACAGCCTCTTCAGTCTGGCCGGGGTGGCCAAGGTAAATCCGAATCGAACCTACATGGAGACGATCGCCAGGCTAACGCTTGCGATCATAATACCAATAAATCAGGAGCTAACACCATGAACAACAGTATTGGCACAAAACCAACACCGCCTGTCGTTTCCGGGGCGAAGCCGGTTGTCGGCCATCTATTTGAATTTATGAACGACCAGCCGGGGCTGGTCCAAAGAGGGTTTGCCGAACACGGACGAGTATTTACGGTCAAGCTCATGTCGCAGAACGTCGCCTTTCTCATCGGTCCGGAATACCATCGCATTTTTTTCATGGAGACCGATAAGGCTTTGAACATCTCCACCCCGTACAAATTTCTACGAGCTATGTTCGGTGAGGTTCTCTTCATTGCCGGACACGATGAGTATTTGCGCCAACGACCGTTTATCCAACAGGCCTTCCGGCGCGAGAAAATGGCTCACTATGTGACGATCATGCAACAAGAAGTGCAACGCTGGCTTAACCAATTGGGGGAAGAAGGGGAATTTGAGATTTCATCCGAAATGGCGAGCCTGGCCCAGCAAGTCGCCGGCTACGCATTGATGGGCGAAAAGTTCCAGGAAGAAGCCGGCGAGGAATTTTGGGCGTTGTATGCGGACCTGGGGCGATCGCTGGACCCGGTTTTGCCGCCCAACCTGCCGTTGCCGAAGTTTATTCGCCGCGACCGCGCCCGCGCTCGAATGCAGGCAATTATTCAGCCCATCCTCGATGAGCGCCGGCGCCATCCGGACGATTATAACGACTTCCTCCAGGATTTCGTCAACAGCCAATATGCCGATGGGCAACCCATCGAGGATGAGGTTCTGCTCAACCTGATGTTGGGGTTGATGTTTGCCGGACACGAGACAACCGCCGGGCAGGCGGCCTGGAATGTGATTTTACTTTTGCAAAATCCGGCGTATCTGGAATTGGTTCAAGAGGAACTCGACCGGGTGCTACCCTACGGTAAAGCGATCGAGTTGAAGACTCTTCACGAGTTGACGCATCTTGGTTACGCGATTACCGAGACTGAGCGTCTTAGGCCGTCCGCCTCCATGCTCATCCGGGATGTTGATGAGGCGATTGAGGCCGGGGATTACGTGATTCCGGCGGGATGGAAAGTTCAGGTGGCGCAGGAGGTTGCCCACAAGCTGCCCGATTATTTTAACAAACCGGACCAATACGATCCGCTTCGTTTCGCACCCGGCCGCGAGGAAGATAAGGCTGATCGTTTTACCTTGATCGGGTTTGGTGGCGGCATGCACAAATGCACCGGTATAAATTTCGCCAACAACGAGCAGATGGTGATCGCCGCTTTACTCTTGCAGCACTTCGATCTGGAGTTGGTAACTAAGAATCCCGGAATCAACCGGGGCATGGGTGCCAACCGGCCCGAACCGACTATCGTTCACTACCGCCGCAAGCCCTATTTGGCTGACAACGTCCAAATCACCGAACAAACCTTCGTGTAAAAGGTTTAATGGTCCTCTCGCTATCTATAGAAACTCGGTTTCTGGCTCTCTACAGTTTAGACTCAAGGAATAAGAAACCGAGTTTCTTAGCGAGTAGACCATTTAGGTGCCTCTGCCTGAAAAGTGATCGTTAGCGTATTGGGAGTCAATGTTGACATCACCCCAATTATCTTGCTAATTTCTGAAAAACTGAACAATAACTGAAAATCATCCGGACCAGGATATGACCCTGGTCCGGACCTTATTACCTTATTAACGGAGACCGCTATGGTTGATTTTGATTTGTTGAGGCGAGAGGAAGTATCCTTGGCGGATTTTATCGATGGGCTGACAAAAGAAGATCTGATCGATCTGACAAACGAGCTGATCGACAGGCAATTGGAACTCATCAGCGGCTGCATGGATGATGATGTGACATTTGTCCCTGTCGATCTGGATGCCAATGATCCTTACGCCGCCAAATCCGAGGACAGCCAGATCGCCTGGACACTTGGTCATGTCATCGTGCATTCGACCGCCTCCTCCGAGGAAGCCGCCTTCCTCGCCGCCGAGATGGCTCGCGGCGTGGATCGAGAAGGACGCTCGCGGTATGAGTTGCCATGGGAAACGGTAACGACCGTTGTCCAGTGCCGGGCGAGGCTTGAAGAAAGCCGGCGGATGCGCCTGGCTTCGCTTGAGATGTGGCCTGATGACCATCATCTCGAAATTGTTCGTTCCTACCGATGGGTTCGCGGGCCGGTTAATGCTATTGGGCGATACATGATGGGATTATGGCATGAAAGCGAACACATAGGGCAAATCGAGAAGATCATCCGGCAAGCCCACGCGCAACGCGAAGTGGGCTATTGACCTTAAGTCAGATGACCTGACTAACGTGAAATGAAGCGACCGCGTCCCGCCTGACCGATACACTCATGATCCCGGATGATGATCTCGCCCCGGCTTAGCGTAACGGCCGGCCAGCCCTGAATTTTCTGTCCTTCATAAGGCGTCCAGCCGGCCGTTTCATGTAGCGTCGCCGGCGATATCGTGATTTCTTTTCGTGGGTCGAAAATGACGATATCAGCATCGTTACCTATCCGTAACCGGCCTTTGCGGCTCATACCGAACAGATCGGCGGGCGTCGTGCAGCAGATATCAACCCAGCGCCGCAATGCCTCGGTACGATTCTCATCGCCGTATCGCTGGACAAGGCCTTTATAGACGAGTGACAGGCGGCTTTCGATGGACGGAACACCACCAGGTATTCTGGAAAAATCGGCCAACCCGGTAGCCTTCTCCTCCACCGTAAATGGGCAATGGTCAGTTGAGACCACATCGAGCGTCCCATCAACAAGCGCATCCCACAAGGCTTCCTGGTCGGCCTTCGGCCGCAAGGGTGGCGAACAAACAGGCAAAGCGCCGGCGACTCCCTGGCGGTCGTAAACATCCTGGGTCAGGTAAAGGTATTGCGGGCAGGTTTCGCCGCTGATCGGCATGCCTCCGGCCTTGGCATGGGCGATACGCTCAGCTGTTGCCCGGCAAGAGACATGGAAGATATAAAGCGGGCTGCCGACGAACATGGCGATATCGATCGCTCGACCCGCAGCTTCGGCTTCGAACGAAGCGGGACGGCTGCGCGGGTGCCAGTCGGGCGTCGTCCGGCCCGCGGCCAGATTCCGGCGGATGAGGGTCGTAATCAGGTCCCAATTTTCAGCATGAATAACCGGAAGCCCTCCAGCATCCCTTACCGCGGCCATGGCTTCCAGCAATTCCCCATCCTGAAGCCGTAACCCATAGGCCATGTAGAGCTTGAAGCTGCCACATCCCGCCTCGCGAGCATGCCTGACTTGATCGAGCCGGGCGATATCGGCTGGTCCAATGGTCATGTGCAGGCCATAATCGATTATGACCTTGTCGTCGGCTTTGGCTTTTCGGGCGGCCAAGGCTTCAAGCATCGTTTCGTTCGCGCCGGTCTCCACGAAGTCGATGATCGTCGTTGTGCCACCGAATGCCGCCGCCCGCGTGCCGTGATAAAAATCGTCGGTAGATACAAATTGACCGATGGGCATGCCCAGATGGACATGGACATCGATTGCCCCGGGAAGCACATACATTCCCCCGGCATCGATCGCTTGACGGCCGATTAAATTCTCTCCGATGGCGACGATGGTCTCGCCGTTGATGCCCAGATCACCATTGAAAACCCGCTCGGTGGTGATTAGGGTGCCGTTGCTGATCACCAGGTCATAGGTTTGTCGAACCTCCGGCGCTTCGATTATCATAGCCTAGCCTCCGCCACTAATCCGGCAATATGAATAGTGCCTCGCTTGCCCAGAGACATAATCTTGCCCATAATCAGAATCTGTTCGGAATGGCCATTGATCGGCGCATAATGGAGGATACAAATGGGTTGGTTCGAATCATTAATCAGTCCGGGCGTCAAAAATATATCTCCACAGGAAGCCTATTCACGGTTACAAAACGATCCGGCGATTGTCATCGTCGATGTCCGTCAGCCGGTTGAGATTCAAAGCGGGACTGTTGCCGGGGCGGTGACGATACCGCTGACCGAGTTCGGCCGCCGAATTGATGAATTGCCCAAGGACAGGCTGATCCTGACCATTTGCCGGTCAAGCCATCGCAGTCCCATCGCCGCACGACAACTCAAGAAAGCCGGTTATCAGGTAACCAATATCGCGGGTGGGATCATCGCTTGGGAAAAGGCCGGATTACCATTGACCAAGACAACCGGTGCTTAATCGTCCAGGTGCTCGGCGCTCCATTCATGGAGCACAACCATACTGAAAATATCGGACTCGGTCAGGATTCCGACGACATGATTCTCGTCGTCGACGACCGGCAAACCACTGATTCGATTTTCAAGCATCATTCGCGCTGCCTCGGCAAGCGTTGCCTCCGGCCGTATTGTTTTCGGATGCCAGGTCATTACCTTCTCGATCTTGAGGGCGGCCAAGAGGTAATTCATCTCCCAAATACTCAGGGAAGTCGCCGGGGATGGCTCAGCGCTGCGTACATCTCCCAGGGTCACGATACCTATTAGGCGGTTCTCATGATCGACGACCGGCAAGCGCCTGATCTCTTCCTCGACCATTAATTTGTGGGCTTCGGGTAAGGTCATATCAGGAGGAATGGTTACGACTTCAGTAGACATCCAATCCCGCACAAGTTCTTTCTTCATTGACACCCTCTCCGCTAGCCAGCCATAAACGAATCGACCGGCGAGATTGAAACCTCTTTCAGCCATTATAATATCACAAGGGTATTTTGTGACAGTTACAAACGTCACGATCTCAAAGTGACGTTTGCCATAGCGAGCAGGTACTGAAGAGAATAGGGGAGGTGGCACCATCTTGGGTATGGTGCCACCCAAAAATGAACATTCCCATCGGGGTGGGAAGGAGTAAGGAGCATCTATAAAATAGGTTACAATCCTTGCGACGAATCTTACGGGAATATGAGAAAGACACCCTTACGATATAAGTCCTGTGGCCACTTTTCCTGACGTCATAACTCGCGCCGAAGCGCCGGAAGATTATCAAACGGTGGGCTATATCATAACGGCCGCCTTCGGCCGGGGGGATGAGGCCGATCTGGTGGATGCGCTCCGCCGGCGAAATGCCGTGCTTTGCTCTCTCGTGGCCATCGTTGAGGGCCAAACCGTAGGTCACATACTATTTACGCCGGCGACGATAGAGTCACCCGGTAAGACGATTGAAGTTGCCGCCTTAGGCCCGTTGGCGGTCATGCCGGCATTCCAACGCCGGGGGATAGGAACCGCTTTGACGATGTCCGGCCTGGAACACTGCCGGGCGATGGGTTACGGCATCGCGATTGTATTGGGTCATCCTGATTACTATCCGCGCTTCGGGTTTCGACCATCCCATTTATGTGGGATTCGATGGGAACATGAAGCGCCGCCCGAGGCGTTCATGGTCGCGGAACTGATTCCCGGAGCGCTCGAGGGGATCAAGGGAGTGGCGTCCTATCAACCGGAGTTCAGCCTGGTGTGATTGAAAAAGTCGATTTACGCGGAACCGAAATCATGCCTGAGACGTCTGCATTTAAGAAAACCGAAATAAAAAAGATTCAAGTTCGTAATAGCGATTTCAATCGTCTTCTTCATTTGATGTCACGGTTACACGCGTGAGTTTGAATGACGGAGCTGAATACGCTGCAATGAGACATATAAAAACCGGTTTGAAGTACTTTATAAATCGTGGATTGAGCGTGATGAGATATTCTCAGGAGGATCGGCAGCGATGGCCAAGGCATTAACAATTCTAGTGGCGATCAGTTTGGTGGCCGCGACTATTTTTCTGGCCTTATTTTTTAATGGCTTGGGGACTTCCGCGATAATCGGCGAAGGCGAACTCACGGCGGAGCCTGGTATTCCGATCGATCCACAGTTACCCGGCGGTTTTATTGTCACCGCCGATGATTTGCGCGAGCTGGCCCTGGCCCTGGCGGCGGTTATCACGGCGATCACCGGTTTGCTCGGTCTGATCGCCACCCAGGTCTGGCGTGGGCGGGAAGAGAACCGCGTCGCTTCCACGCACCGGTTAACCCTGGAGCGCGAGCGGCTGGAGCTTGAAAGAGAACGACTACAGTTGGATAAGGAGCGTCTGGATTTTGAGCGGCAGAAGAATGAAATCGGCGGTGCGAAGTGAAACCCCTAGCCTGACCCCTTTTGTTGT
>Ga0114939_10002175_pt1 | contig 14875 bp, 10 predicted proteins | sample AshMeaCrysSpring_FD_87196 | JGI IMG/M metagenome (GOLD analysis project Ga0114939, IMG submission 87196) | Groundwater microbial communities from Big Spring, Nevada to study Microbial Dark Matter (Phase II) - Ash Meadows Crystal Spring | ecosystem: Environmental > Aquatic > Deep subsurface >... | reverse complement strand
CGGTTCGACCCTGGCCCTGTTCAGCCTCGCGGCGGGCGGTCTCGCGGGTGGCGATTTTCCCTTGCGCCCTGCGGTCTTCGGCCTGGGGCTGACCAACGGACTCTTCGCGGTGGCGGCCATCGGCTCCATGATGGGCCTGGTGAGCGCGGGCAGGGGGCAACGCGAGGGCGTGCGCATGGGCCTGTGGGGCGCGGCCCAGGCCATCGCCTTCGGCCTCGGTGGCTTCCTCGGGACCGCCGCGGTGGACCTGACCCGTTTGCTGGTCGGCGAGCCTGGGCCCGCCTATGCCCTGGTCTTCGCGGGGGAAGGTCTGACATTCCTGGTGGCGGCGGCGCTGGCCGCGCGGGTCAACAGGGTGGCCGCGGATAGCGCCGAGGTGCCCGTCCTGCCGGCCTCGGCTGGCCTTGCCGAGACCGCCTGATGGACGGCGCCCAAGGCCATCAACCGCAGCGAGGGGGGTGAGCCGTGACCGAGGGTTTCGACGTCGTCGTCGTCGGGGGTGGGCCGGCCGGGGCTACCGCTGCCACAGACCTGGCCCGCATTGGGCGCAAGGTCCTGTTGCTGGACCGGGGCGGACGCATCAAGCCCTGCGGCGGGGCCATCCCCCCCGCACTCATGCGCGAGTTCGAGGTCCCTGCGGATCTGCTGTGCGCCCAGATCAACTCGGCGCGCATGGTCTCGCCCACCGATCGACGGGTGGACATGCCCATCGAGGGCGGCTTCGTCGGCATGGTGGACCGCGATCGATTCGACGAATGGCTGCGGAGGCGGGCCGCCGAGAGCGGTGCCGAGCGCCGCACCGGGACCTTCTCGGGCCTGGTGCAGGATACCGACGGATGGGCCAGGGTCCGCTACGAGACCAGGGGCCAGGGCGGTTCCGCGGCGGCGCACGAGGTGCGGGTCCGCTGCGTCATCGGTGCGGATGGAGCCAACTCCCGGGTCGCCCGGCAGTCGGTCCCGGGTGCCGGGTCCATGCGCTACGTGAGCGCCTATCACGAGATCGTTCGCACACCGCGGTCCGACCCGGAAGGCTACGACCCGACGCGCTGCGAGGTCTACTATCAGGGCCGGCTGTCCCCAGACTTTTATGGCTGGGTATTCCCCCATGGGGAGACGATCAGCGTGGGGGTGGGTACGGCCCAGTCCGGATTCCCTATCAAGTCCGCGGTGGCGGAGCTGCGCCGGGCGGCGGGCCTCGATGGCGCAGAGACGCTGCGCCGGGAAGGCGCCCCCATCCCAATGCGCCCCCTGCCACGCTGGGACGATGGGCGCCAAGTTGTATTGGCAGGCGATGCGGCCGGGGTGGTGGCGCCTGCCTCCGGCGAGGGCATCTACTACGCGATGGCGGGTGGTCGCTTCGCCGCCGAGGCCGCGGCCCGATTCTGCGAGACGGGTGGGCCCCGCTGCCTTGGCCTGGCCCGCGCCTTGTTCATGAAGGAGCATGGCCGGGTCTTCTGGGTGCTGGGCCTGCTGCAGCGCTTCTGGTACTCCAGTGACCGGCGCCGGGAGCGATTCGTCAGCCTATGTCGCGATCCAGACATCCAGCAGCTCACCTGGGATGCCTACATGAACAAGCGCCTGGTAAGGGCCAGACCCGCCGCTCACGCCCGGATCTTTTTCAAGGACTTGGCCCACCTCTTCGGGGTCGTGTCCGCGAAATAGTCGGGGCCTGCAATGGCGCTCGGGCATGGTTGAGCTACTCGCAAACGGCCGCCTGGTCGACGGGATACTGGCCCTGATGCTGGCCGAGGGGGCCGTTCTGGTGCTCTATCGGATGCGGACCGGCGTTGGCGTCCCTGCGCTGCCCCTGGTCGCCAACCTTGCCGCGGGCGCCTGCCTTCTGCTCGCATTGAGGGCCGCAATGACGGGGGCTGGCCCTGCCCAGATCTGGCCCTTGCTTGCCGCCGCCTTGTTTGCACATGTGCTGGACCTTCGGCTGCGTTGGCGGGGAAGGGAGTGATGACCCGGGGCTCGCAACCCGTACCCCGTCCGTCGAAGTCGTGCGCCCGGTCGTCCATTTCCCCGCGCCTCGGAGTTGTTACTGTGCTAATTTGTCGGGATCGTGACGGCGGGGAGTCGCAGGCCGGCAGGCCCCAAACCGGCCCGCCAGGGTAGCCGCACGGTGCCGGTCTTCGTCGTTCCGAGGGCTTCTATGCGCCGGGAAAAACATTCACTGCCTGATGTGATGCTGGTCTTGGACTCAGAAGGCGTCATCCGCGAGGCCACTCTGTCCAACGGTTTTGGCTCCGAAGACGTGACCCAATGGCTGGGCAGCCCCTGGATCGAGACCGTCGCCAAGTCCGACGGGGAGACCCTGCGTGGGGTGCTCGCCGATGCCACCGCCAGCGGCATCTGCGCCTTCCGGCATCTGACCCAGCGCTTTCCCAGCGGGCTCGAGATCCCGATCGAGTACACGACGGTTCGCCTCGGCGAGCAAGGCCGCATCCTGGCCATCGGCAAGAATTTGCGCGCGGTGGCGGAGCTCCAGACCAGATTGGTCGAGGCCCAGCAGTCCATGGAGCGCGACTACTGGAAGCTGCGTGAGGTCGAGACCCGCTACAGGCTCCTGTTCAACTCCTCCAGCGATGCAGTGCTGCTGCTCAGGGCGGCGAATCTGGGCATCGTCGAGCTCAACCCGGCGGCGGCCCGGGCCCTTGGGATCACACTGCCTCAGGTCAAGGCGCCCGGGGGCCTGTGTTTCCTGGATCTGTTGCTGCCGGACGGGCGCGAGGCGTTCGAGTCGATGACTCGGCGCATCCGCGAGCGCGGCAAGGCACCGGGGATACTGCTGCGCCTGGGCGAGGGGCAGGTCCCCTGGATGGTGCGGGGGTCACTGGTGACATCGGCCACCGAGGAGGTGTACCTGGTGCAGCTCGCCCCCTCTGGCGCCGTAGCGCCCAATCCGGCGTTGGACGAGCCGGTGCCTATCGATGACCTGGTGGAATTCTGCCCGGACGGCTTCCTGGTCATCGATCAGCAGGGGATCATCCTGCGGGCCAACCGGACCTTTGTCGAGCTGGTCCAGATGGGCACGGAGTCCGCCGTCCTGGGCGAGTCGCTGAGCCGCTGGCTGGGTCGGCCTGGGGCGGACCTGACGGTGCTGCTCGCCAACGTCACCCGATTGGGCGCGGTGCGGCTGCTCTCCACTACCCTGAGGGGCGAGCTGGGTACCGAGATCGACGCCGAGATCTCCGCCTCTGGCAAGGTTGGGCCAGGGGCTGCGCGGATCGGTATCTTCGTGCGGGACGTGACCCGACGCCTGGCCAGTTTACCCGGGTCGGACCGGGGGCTTGACGGCCTGTTGGACTCCCTGACCAAGCAGATCGGCAAGAGCACATTGCGCAAGCTGGTTGACGACACCGTGGGGATCGTGGAGCGGCACTACATCGAGTCGGCGCTGGGGCTCACCGGCGGCAATCGGACCGCCGCCGCCGAGTTGCTTGGCCTCAGCCGCCAGAGCCTGTATGTGAAGCTCGGGCGCTACGGTCTGGAGGAGGCGACCGGGAGCGAGTCTGGTGCCTCCGCCTAGCGGCCGCTGTCGATTGACGTGCTAGCGACCTCCGCCCCAGTACCAGGCTTCGGCGAGGCCGACCTCTCCAACTGCGAGCTGGAGCAGATCCACCTCGCGGGGTCCATCCGACCCTACGGGGCCCTGCTCCTGGTCAGCGAGCCCGATCTGAAGATCCTGCTCTCCAGCGCGGATGCCGCTCCGGCGTTGGGGTGCGACCGCCCTGTGCTCGGCGATACCCTCGACAGCCTGGGCGGCAACCTGGCGGGCCGGGTCAGGGAATGCATGGATGAGCCCCTCGCCGAGATCCCCGCCGCCGTCCGCTGTCGGGTCGACGGCCTGGCACGGGAGCTCGATGGCCTCATCCATCGCCCACCTGGGGGCGGGCTCGTCGTCGAGCTGACCGACGCCGGCCCCCCGCTCGACCTGTCGGATATCGTCTGCGCGGGATTGCGGGCCATCTCCGCCACCTCCTCGTTGCGCATGCTGTGCGACGAGAGTGCGAGGATGATCAAGGAATTGCTTGGCTATGATCGGGTGATGGTCTATCGCTTCGACGAGCGTGGGCACGGCGAGGTCTACTCGGAGCAGCGTGAGCCGGACCTCGAGGCCTTTCTGGGAAACCGTTACCCGGCCACCGACATACCCCAGATCGCCCGCCGGCTCTATATGCGCAACCGCATCCGGGTGCTGGAAGACGTGGCGTACAGTGCCGTGGCACTGACCCCGGCGCGCAGCCCCTTCACCGGCGAGCCGCTCGATATGTCGCTGTGCTATCTGCGCAGCATGTCGCCGATCCATCTCCAATATCTCAAGAACATGGGGGTTTCGGCCACGCTGGTCGCATCGCTCGTGGTGGGCGGGCGACTCTGGGGCTTGGTGTCCTGCCATCATTACAGGCCGCGCGCCACGCAATACGAGCTGCGCGTCGCCTGCGAAGTCTTGGCCGAGGCGATGGCGACCCGCATCGCGGCCCTGCAGTGCTTCGCCCAGGCCCAGTCGGAGTTGTCGGTGCGGCGCCTGGAGCAGCGCATGATCGATGCCATCTCCCGGCATGGGGATTGGGAGCATGCCCTCTTCGAGAGCGCCCAGTTTCTGCTCGAGCCGGTGTCGGCCACGGGCGCGGCCCTGCTTTACGAGGGTCGGGTGCGAACCGCCGGAGAGGTACCGTCCACCGGCCGCCTCGCCGCCGTGCGGGACTGGCTGGATGCGCGCCCGCGTGAGCCGCTGGTGGTGACCAATTCCCTGGGCCTCGATGCCCCAGGCTTTGCGGATCTGACGCCCGAGGCCAGCGGTCTCATCGCGGTCCCCCTCTCCCGCAGCCCGGGGGAGTACCTGGTCTGGTTCAGGGCGGAGCAGGTACGCACCCTCACCTGGGGTGGCAACCCCTACAAGGCGATGGAGATCGGTGACGATCCCGCCGATCTCTCCCCCCGTCGGTCCTTCGCCCAATGGCACCAGGTGGTGGAGGGGAGCTGCGAGCCGTGGACGCCGGACGAGCTCACCACCGGGCGTCTGATCGGAGAATCCGTGGCCGACGTCATCCAGCAGTCTCGTGCCCTGCGGGTCCTGATCGCCCGGGACCAGCTCCAGGACATCAGCGAGCGGGTCAGCCGCTCCGACCAGCCCGTGGTCATCGCGGGGGCAGACGGTGCCATCGTGTTGACCAACGACGCCTTCGACTGCCTGGTCCCGCGGCGACTGCGGCCCCGGTCCCTCGACGACCTGCTGCCACTCTTTGCGGAGCGCGACGAGGCCGGGCGTAATCTCGCCGCGCTGCAGAGGGAGCGTCGTCCCTGGCGCGGCGAGGTGGGGTTGGTCGCCGATTCAGGGCCGCCAAGACCCATGCTGATTCGCGGCGACCCGGTTCTGGCCTCGCCGAGGGAGGTGCTCGGTTTCGTCGTTCTTCTGACGGACCTAAGCGAGCGCAAGGCCGCTGAGGATGCCCGGCGCCGATTCCAGGTGGGGGTGGTGGAGCGCCACCGTCTTGGCGCTCACCCGGTCAAGAACCCGTCCGATCTCAAGCGCCGGGACCTCCTAGCCAGCATCGTCGGAAACGCCCAACTCGCCGCGCTGGAGATCACCGACGGCCCCGACCTCACGCGAGTCCCGGAGATGCTGGAGTCCATCCAGGCCTCCGTGGACCGCACCACCAACCTCGTGGAACATCTGCTCAGGTACTCCATCCGCGGGTCGGAGGACGACCTGGGCCGGTAACCGACGCGGCAATGGCCGCCGGGGCTGTTGTTTCTAACAGGATTTGCAGCCGACATCAGGCCCAGAGGCTCGATGGGCTGATCCCGGAGGACAGGGTCCAGGTCGCCCATGGCCAGATGCGCGAGCGGGACCTGGAGCGCATCATGCGTGACTTCTACCACCAGACGTTCGACCTGCTGGTGTGCACCACCATCATCGAGAGCGGGATCGATGTCCCCTCCGTCAACACCATCCTCATCAGTCGGGCGGACAAGCCTGTGCTCGCCCAGCTCCATCAGCTCCGGGGACGGGTGGGGCGCTCGCACCATCGCGCCTATGCGTACCTGATCACGCCACCGCCCAAGTCGCTGACCGAGGACGCCAAGAAGCGCCTGGAGGCGATCTAGTCCATGGAAGACCTCGGGGCGGGATTCACCCTCGCCACCCATGACCTGGAGATCCGCAGGGCCGGCGAGCTGCTCGGGGAGGCTCGGTCGGGTCAGATCCAGGAGGTCGGGTTCAACCTCTACATGGACCTCTTGAAGCGCGCGGTGGACGCACTCGAGGCCGGTCGCACACCCGAGCTCGATCGCCCCCTGGACCACGGCGCCGAGATCGATCTCGGCTTCCCTGAACTCCTGCCCTCGGATTACCTCCCGGATGTCCACCAGCGGCTCCTCACCTACAAGCGCATCGCGAGCGCCAAGGACCCCGACACGCTGCGGGAGCTGGAGGTGGAGATGATCGATCGCTTCGGGCTGCTGCCCGTGCCCGCCAAGAACCTGATGGAGATCCACGCCTTGAAGCTCCGGGTGCAGCCGCTAGGCATCCGCAAGCTGGAGGCCGGCACCATGGGTGGCCGGGTGATCTTCGGACCCGAGCCCCAGATCGACCCCCCCCCCGGCGGGTGGGCCTGATCCAGTCACGCCCCAAGGAATACAAACTCGACGGCGGCGACAAGTTCCGCTCCTTCCGCGACCTCTCGAACCCAACGCTTCGCACCGCCCAGGTCGCCCATATCCTCGACCAGATCAGCGGCTGAGTCCCCGGCGGGCCGGAAACCGACAGTCCCAGGGGTCGGGCATCGACGCCCACATCGCATCTTCCAATTGGTGCTCACGCTGGAATGGGTCGAGGCCAATGGGCATCGGCTCGACGCTGCTCATGACGGCATGGAGATGCTGAAGACCCGGTCCGGAGAGATCGACCTCGATTACCAAAGTCCATTCGGATCACGCTCGGGGATGGGGGGTGACTGAGCGAGGGCCGAGGGCACCTGGGACCTAGGGCCAGGGAGGGTGCTCGCACCCCGGCCCTCGGCCCCCAGCGCCTCATGCACCTGTCGGCTTGACGCATCGGGCCAAAGCATCTCCCCGGCATCGCGGCGTTCGGTTAGGATTCACGGCAAAGGGGCCACTGATTCGGAAATGCACCCATGTCTTCGCCAGCCCGCTGCGCCTTGCTGCTCTCGCTCATCCTCGGCCTCGGGGCGCCAATGGCCGAGGAGGCCCCACCCGCCGAAACAGGCGCGAAAGATACGAGCTTCGACGATACCCGAGCCAGGCTCCTCGCCCGGATCAAGGAACGCTGGTCGGACCAGATCCAACGGAGCACGACCGTCCAGGACGAAGCGCCCATCGACGTCGCCGGCGCCGACGGAACGCCCACTGTGCATGGCGGCTATGTCGCCACCTCGCCGCGCAACCCGCTGATCGACGAGGGCTGCCGCGCCGAGTCACTGGCAGACGCCGTCGCGCACTGGGGCAAGGCCCAACAGGTCTCGGAGGACGAGGCGTTCACGAACCGCGAGAACCATATCCGCGACCTTCAGGGCGAGCTCGCCTCCGGCTCCACCTTCTCCGCCTGGATCGGACATGTGGCCAAGTGCAAGGACTTCTGCCTAATCGCGGTCCGCGATCTGCTTGCCTGCCACGTCAAGGCGGTGGCCTCTCTCCCCCATGCCCTGGTCTACTTCGCGACAGATAGCGACCGCGTCCAGCCCGGGCCGCACAGCACGGCCCTCGACGACTTCGCCACCCGACTCAACGGGTCCCCGGCAATCAATGTCCTTCTCATCGGCAGGGCCAGCCGCATTGGAGCCGCCGGACCCTCGTACAACCGTGCGCTGTCCCAACGACGGGCCCAGTCGGTCGCCGACGCGCTCGCAGCGCGGGGCGTCCCTTCGGGGCGCATCCAGGTCCAAGCGATCGGCTACGAGGAGCCCCAGATCACCGATGCGATCGCCGAGATCTACGGGATCTCTGACGACTTCCGACGCCTGGGTGAGGACGCGATCAACCAGAGCGTCGTCATGGTGATCTATTGAAGGGGCTCGGGTCACCGCCCCTCCCAGGTGGACCAACTCTCGATCGCATCGATGCAAGACAACGCCGAAACGGAAACCCTCGTGGTCACCCCCGGCTCTCCCGGCACCAGGATCGGACCCTACCTGATCCTGGAGCGGCTCGGTTGTGGCGGGATGGGGCTCGTCTATCGCGCCCGGGACACCAGGCTCGGCCGTGACGTCGCGCTCAAGGTGCTATCCCCCGAGCTTCGAGGGTACGCGCACCTGGGCAGGCGCTTTCTTCAGGAGGCCCAGGCCGCGTCAGCCCTGGACCATCCCAATTGCTGCCCGGTCTACGACATCGGCGATGCCCCGGACGGCAGCCCCTACATCGCCATGGCCTTCTGCGAGGGAGAGAGTCTGGAGCGACACATCGAGCGCGGCCCCCTGGGGCTCGGGCCCGCAATCGCCATCGCCCGCCAGGTTGCCGAGGGACTCTCGGCGGCCCACGCGAAGGGCATCGTCCACCGCGACATCAAGGCCGCAAACGTGATCCTGGGGCCGGGCGGGCAGGTGCGGATCGTCGACTTCGGGATCGCCAAGATCCGGGGCATCGACCTGACCCAGACCGGCATGATGGTCGGGACCGTCTCTGCCATGGCCCCGGAGCAGTTCGGGTCCCATCCGGTGGACGAGCGTGTCGACTGCTGGGGGCTCGGTGTCCTGCTCTACCAGATGCTGACCGCGCACAAGCCATTCGAGGGCCAGTCCGCCAGCGAGCTGATCGGTCGAATACTCACCGAGCCTCCGACCCCCTTGAGTCACTGGCTCGCCCAGGCGCCGGCGGGAGTCGTCAGACTGATCGATGTCGCCCTGAGCAAGGATCCGGCCGGACGCTTCCAGGACATGGCCGAGATGGCCCGCGCCCTGAGCGAGCTGGAGCTTGAGCCGTCCCGGCATTCTGGCGCGCCCCCCCAGGGCGAGCGCAAACCGGCAGGACGAAGGACCTGGCGCATCCTGGGCCCAGGCGGTCTGGCCTTCATGGGGATCGCAGTGCTGGCGGCGGTCCTGATCGCGGGCCGATTCTGGCCCTCGCCCCCGGGACCTCTGCCCAACGACCCCACGCCCGACAATCGAGGCGCCATCTCCGCCAGCGCGACCGATGCGGGCGCAGGCCAGGGCGATCCTGCCGGTCCTGGCCCGGCACCAGAGGCCCTGGGCGATTCTGATCCGGCACAAGCGGGCGTCGAGCCAAGCTCCCTGAAAGCACCGATCACCCCGACGGGGGCACGCCACGCAGATCCATCGACCGGGCCAGGATGGACCGAGCTCTCGCGCGCGGTCTGGAACGGTGATTCAGGCACAGTCAAGCGTCTCCTGGCCAGCGGGGACGATCCCAGCCTCGGGGCTCCACCCCCACTGGTGGCGGCAGTCGTGGCCGCACGGCCCGAGCTCGCGCGCCTGCTGTTGGCGGCGGGGGCAGATCCGAACGCGGTGGATGGGGAGGGTGTCCCGGCGCTGATCCTGGCTGCGCTCGCCCCGGACAGCATCCGCATCGAGCTGGTTCGTTCGCTGCTCGCGATGGGTGCGCATTCAGACAAGTCCCGCGCCGATGACAAGGACGTCGAGTCGATCGCCCGCCAACAGCGGGACGAGGACCTGGTGCGCCTGCTGCGGCAGGGCCGCGAGGATCCCAATCTGCTGAGCACTTGGCGCGCAGAGATCCTCGCTCAGGTCGAGCGGGAACTCTAGCAGGCCGTTGAAAAAGGCACTTTTCGACGGCCCGCATGCGGCATAGGGATGTGCCGCCATTTTCAAGAGACAAGAAAATGGCGGGCATGCAAGATCGGCATCTTGCATTCCTAAGTTGAGAAACGCCCCGGACGGGCATTTGTCAACAGTCTCCTGGAACCGGCAACCTTCGGCGGAGAAAATTAACCGCCCCTCCGCAGTCTTGATCCTGTGCATTCTTTGGGTGGCACTAGTTGACCAACTGAAGTGTCCGCCTTTCGGAGAGGGTCGGCGGATGGGGAAGGGGGTATTTTCGGGGGGTTGGCTCAGATCTACGCATACCCCAGCGAAAGTCCGGCGCCTCAACTGTTTGGCCAGCAGGCAGATTCAAAGGGGTTGGGACTTGTGCCTTGCGCTCGTTTCGAAGCTCCAGCTTCGCGAAGCGAGCCGGAACCGAGCCCGTACCGAAGTGGGTCTTGGCGCTCTCTGGCGCGCCTCGGTCCGACTGGTCCTAGCCACCGTGCGGGACCACGAGAGTCCCGCGAAGCGGAGCTTCGAAGAGCGGGGCCACGAAACCGGAGCTTCGTAACCAAGAGAAAATCCGATCGCACAGACAGGCCGGGATCAGACGCAACGTCCGAATCTAATCCGAAATCCTGTGCTTATGGGCGCTGCGCCGCCTTTGGACTGCCGAAAGGCCAAAGGGCGAGATCAGAAGGTCTGACCTTCGGAGTTGGCAGCGGATGAGGGCCAGATGCAGATGCATCTCTGAAGAGGGATCACCGCCTACCGTGGGCCTGCCCATCCATGGGCCGGCCCGGCTGGGATCAGACCAGCACGCCGCGGGAAAAGCTATAGCTGTCCAGGATGTTGACGTAGTTGGCCCGCTCCAGCTCCGCCGGGTTGGGTACGGCCAGTGCGCTGACACGTCCGCGCAGCTCCTCCACCGTCTCGAAGCCCTGCTCCTCCATCCAGTCTTCCAGGCCGTTGAGGATGTGGCGAAGGTGCGCCGGCCCCTTGGTGAGCAGGACGCTGCACAGGTGTACCACGTCCGCCCCGGCGAGCAGGAGCTTGATGCCATCCTCCGGGGTGTGGATACCCCCGGTGGCCCCCAGGGACAGCCCGGTGCGCCCGTAGAGCAGGGCGATCCAGCGCATGGCGAGCAGCGCCTCGGCGGAGGTCGAGGGGTGTAGGCTGGGCTGCAGGCGCAGGCTGTCGATGTTGATGTCGGGTTGATAGAAGCGGTTGAAGAGGGCCACCCCCTGGGCCCCGGCGGCCTCCAGTTGGGTCACGAAGTGGCCTAGGGAGCTGAACGACGGGGACAGCTTCATGTTGATGGGGATGGCGATGTGCCGCTTGAGCTCGCGCAGGAGGTCCAGGTAGCGGGTCTCGACCTGGCCCCCGCTCTGGGCGATGTCGGCGGCGATGTAGTAGACGTTGAGCTCCAGGGCGTCGGCCCCGGCCTGCTCCAGCTCGCGGCCGTGCTCGATCCAGCCGCCCGGGGTAACGCCGTTGAGGCTGGCGATAACCGGGATCTCCAGGGCCTCCTTGAGGCGGCGCAGGTTGTTGAGATAGACCTCAAGCCCGTGCTCGTAGTCATGGAAGTCGGGCAGGAAGGAGCCTGCCTCGGCGAAGCCGGTATGCTGACTGGAGAGGAAGCGGGCGGCATTCTCCGTCTCGGCGGTCAGGGCCTCCTCGAAGATGGAGTACATGATCAGCGCCGAGGCCCCGGCATCCTCCAGCTCCCGGGCCATCTCGACGCTGCGCGAGAGGGGCGAGGCGGAGGGGACGAGGGGGTTCTTGAGGGTCAGGCCCAGGTACTTGGTGGTCAGGTCCATAGGGGTCTCCGATAATGGTTCGAGTCCAGGTAGCGCGGCTGTTGGCAACCTGGGGGACGAGGCTGGGCCCGGGCCTTGCGGCGCCCGGGCCCGGGTGTCCTCAGCCCTTGTCCGCCGGCTCGGCCGCCTTGGCGGGCGGCGGCTCCGGCGCCTTCTGGACCGCCAAATGGGCGAGCTGCTCGTAGAGGCTGAACTTGGTCAGCACGTGCTTCTGGGCCATCTGGAGGTACCGCTCCGCCGCGTCCGGGTGGATGCGGCCCAGCACACTGAAGCGCGTCTCGGTGGAGATGAAGTCCCGATATGGGATGCTCGGCGGCTTGCAGTCCACGGAGAGCGGATTTTCGCCTCGGGCGGTGCGCCGCGGGTCGTAGCGGAACAGGGCCCAGTGCCCGGAGCTGACGGCCATATCCTGCTGGCGCAGGTTGTTGGAGAGGTCCACGCCATGCGCGATGCAGGGGGAGTAGGCGATGATCACCGAGGGCCCGTCGTAGGACTCCGCCTCCATGAAGGCGCGGATGGTCTGCACGTCTTTGGCGCCGAAGGCGACCTGGGCGACATACACGTTCTCGTAGGCCATGGCCATCATGGCCAGGTCCTTCTTGAAGGTCGGCTTGCCCCCGGCGGAGAACTTGGCCACCGCCCCCAGGGGCGTGGCCTTGGAGGTCTGGCCGCCAGTGTTGGAATAGACCTCGGTATCCAGGACCAACAGGTTCACGTTGCGGCCCGACGCGAGGACATGGTCCACGCCGCCGTAGCCGATGTCGTAGGCCCAGCCGTCGCCGCCGATGATCCAGACGCTGCGCTTGACCAACTGCTCGCAGACCCCCTCCAGGGCGCGGGCCTCGGGCCCCGGGACGTCCTTGAGCTTGTCCTTGAGGGCGGCGACGCGTTGGCGCTGCTCGAAGATCCCGGCCTCGTCCGACTGGTCGGCGCTCAGCAGGCCATCGGCCAGGTCGGTACCGATCCTGTCCGCCAGTGCCCGCACCAACTGCTGCGCCTGGTCGGCCTGCTTGTCCACCGCGAGCCTCAGGCCCAGGCCGAACTCGGCATTGTCCTCGAACAGGGAGTTGTTCCAGCTCGGCCCCCGCCCGTCTGAGTTGACGGCGTAGGGGGTCGTCGGCAGGTTGCCGCCGTAGATCGAGGAGCAGCCGGTGGCGTTGGCGATCAACATCCGGTCGCCGAAGAGCTGGGTGGCAAGCTTGATGTAGGGCGTCTCGCCGCAGCCCACGCAGGCCCCGGAGAACTCGAAGAGCGGCTGCAGGACCATGGCGTGCTTGATCTTGGAGCCGTCGAGGCTCCGCCGATCGTACTCCGGGAGCTTCAAGAAGAAGTCCCAGTTGGCACGCTCCTGCTCATGGTATGCCTCGTCCGAGACCATGTTCAGGGCCTTGCGGTTGGGGTCCTTGCGGTCGCGGATGGGGCAGACCTCGACGCACAGGCCGCAGCCGGTGCAGTCGTCCGGCGCCACTTGATAGGAGATGTGGTGGCCGGCGGGGAAGTCCTTGCCCTTTATCTGCACGTGCAGGAAGGAGCCCGGGGCCTCCGCCGTCAGGGTCTCGGGATAGACCTTGGAGCGGATGGCGGCGTGGGGGCAGACCAGGGGGCACTTGCCGCAGTGGGTGCACAGATCCACCTCCCACTTTGGCAGGGCCAGTGCGATGTTGCGCTTCTCGTACTGGGTAGTCGCCGTGGGCCAGGTCCCGTCGGCGGGCATCAGGGAGACTGGCAGGCTATCGCCGCGGTTGGCCATGAGGGTGGCGGTGACCTTCTGCACGAACTGCGGGGCCGAGGCCGGGACCGCCGGCGGGCGCTCGAAGGTGCTGGTGACCTGGCCGGGGACAGGCACCTGGTGCAGCCCGGCGAGGGTGGCGTCGATGGCGGCGTAGTTGCGGTCCAGCAGGCGTTGGCCCTTCTTGCCGTAGGTCTTCTTCACCGACTCCTTGATCCGGGCGATGGCCTCGTCGCGGGGCAGGATGCCGGAGATGGCGAAGAAGCAGGTCTGCATCACGGTGTTGATGCGCCGGCCCATGCCCGTGTCCGCTGCAATCTTGTAGGCGTCGATGGTGTAGACACTGAGGCCCTTGTCGATGATCTGGGCCTGCATCTTGCGCGGCAGCTCGTTCCACAGGGCATCAGGCGGGGTGGGGGAGTTGATCAGGAAGACCCCCCCCGGCTTGGCCATGTCCAGCATGTCGTAGCGGGTCAGGAAGGTCGGCTGATGGCAGGCGACGAAGCTGGCATCCCCCGGCTCGACCAGATAGGTCGAGTCGATGGGCTTGGGGCCGAAACGCAGGTGCGAGATGGTCACGGCCCCGGCCTTCTTGGAGTCGTACTGGAAGTACCCCTGACCGAAGTTTGCGGTCTCCTCCGCGATGATCTTGATGGAGTTCTTGTTGGCCGAAACGGTGCCGTCCGAGCCCAGGCCGAAGAAGACACAGGCGGTTACGCCCTGACCCGCATCGGGGCGGAAGCTCGGGTCCCAGTCCAGGCTGAGATGGGTCAAGTCGTCGATGATGCCGACGGTGAATTCGCGCTTGGGCGTCTCCTTGGCGAGCTCGGCGTAGATCCCCGCGACCATGCCCGGGGTGAGCTCCTTGGAGGCCAGGCCATAGCGCCCCCCCAGCACCCGCGGCATGACCGCCATGAGCCCCTCGGCCACCGCCTGGGCCAGGCCGGTGAGGACGTCCTTGTAGAGGGGCTCGCCGTCGGCCCCGGGCTCCTTGCAGCGGTCCAGGACCGCGATGCGTTTGACCGTCACCGGCAGGGCCGCGATCAAGAGGGCTGGATCGAATGGGCGGAACAGGCGAATCTTCACCAACCCGACCTTTTCGCCGCGGGCCACGAGGTGCTGGACCGTCTCCTCGACGGCGCCGATTCCGGACCCCATCAGCATGATGACCCGGTCGGCATCCTCGGCCCCGACGTACTCGAAGAGCCGATACTGACGTCCGGTGAGCCCGGCGAGCTTGTCCATCTGCCGCTGCACCGCGCCGGGGACGGCGCTGTAGAAGGGGTTGACGGTCTCGCGGCCCTGGAAATAGACGTCGGGATTCTGCGAGGTCCCGCGCAGCACCGGGTGGTCCGGGTTCAGGGCGCGGCCCCGGTGGGCGAGCACCAGGTCCTCGTCGATCATGGCCCTGATGGTCTCGGTGGGGAGCCGCTCGATGGTGTTGACCTCGTGGGAGGTACGGAAGCCGTCGAAGAAGTGCAGGAAGGGGACCCGGGACTCCAGGGTCGCCGCCTGGGCGATCAGGGCGAAGTCCATCACCTCCTGAACCGAGGCGGATCACAGCATGGCGTAGCCGGTGGACCTGGCTG
>Ga0114939_10002174_pt1 | contig 14877 bp, 15 predicted proteins | sample AshMeaCrysSpring_FD_87196 | JGI IMG/M metagenome (GOLD analysis project Ga0114939, IMG submission 87196) | Groundwater microbial communities from Big Spring, Nevada to study Microbial Dark Matter (Phase II) - Ash Meadows Crystal Spring | ecosystem: Environmental > Aquatic > Deep subsurface >... | reverse complement strand
GCCGGGGACCGAGCACTTGGCGATCACCATCGCCTTGAACTCGGCCGAGTGTCGCCGGCGGCGCCGCCGCCCGTCCCGAAGGGACGCTTCCGTAGTGCGCACGTGTCCACCTATCCGTTAGGTGGACACGATGCTCCTTACCCGCTCGGCGACAGGCAAGATGTGTTGGCCAGCCGGTTACCGTATACCGTCTTCATGAGCACGCTGAAATGCGCGATCGGATCGAGAACTTCGGAATCCAGGCGCAGTGCCCGGGGTGCCCCCGGGACGAGGCGCGCGGCCGTGACGGAGTCACCGCTCGCGAACAGCGTGACGTCGTGCCCATGACGAACGAGCGCCTCGGTGAGCCAGGAGACGACGCGTTCGGTACCCCCGTACCGCTTCGGCGGGACGCTTTCGATGAGGGGCGCGATCTGGGCGATTCTCATGGCGCAAAGACCTCCATACCCCCCGCGAAGGGGGGTGCGCACTGGCGAGAGTTGTCCGGCAGCTGCCGGAAGGAATGCAGCCCGCCGCCCCTTTCAGGCGCGTGCGGGCCGGGCGGCGCTATCGCGCTGCGCTTTGTCGCACTTCGATCGCGTCGCGGACCGACTTCACGCCCTCGACGGAGCGCGCGATCTGCAGCGCGCGACGCTCCTTTTCGGCATTTTTCGCGGAGCCCGAAAGCTGCACGACGCCGTTCATCGTTTCGACGCTGATCTGGGTGCCGCTCACCACCGGATCGTCGAGCAGCTTGCTCTTGACCTTGGCGGTGATGGCGGCATCGCTGGTGTACGCGCCGATCGACTGCTGGCCTTGCATCCGGCGGCGGCGACCAGGAGAGTCGTGCCGAGCGCGACAGCTTGAAGTCGCTTCACCATTTCATTTCCTCCGGGCAGTAGGCGAGATGACCGTTGGGGATGGCAACTTCGGTGCCCGGGATGGGCGCTACCGTCCGCATGGGTGGAGCGGACTTTGCTCACGCTCGCGTCTAGGATCGCTCCCCGACCCCGTCTTCGTTACCGACGGCTCGAGTACCGCATGACCGTTCCCCTCGCGCAGCCCGCGCCCGGCGCCGCCGTCGTCGTTCCGGACGCAGTGGCGGGCTCTTCACTGCCGGTTTACGCCTCGCGGGGTGCGACGCGCTTCCTGCTTCACTATGTGGCACGCCGTGCCACGAGCCATCTGGTGGTGCTTGTCGCGGTGATTGCTGCCGTCGCGTGCGCGATCGGGGCGCAGTACGCGGTGAAGCACCTGGTCGACGTCCTGAGCACCGCCGACCCGAAGAGCAATGCCATCTGGTGGGCGGTCGGCATCCTCCTCGCAGTCGTGGCCGGTGACAACCTGCTGTGGCGGGTCGCCGGCTGGGTCTCGACGTACGCGTTTCCGGCGGTCGGCGCGGACCTGCGCCTCGACCTCTTCAATCACCTCTCCGGCCACGGCACCCGCTACTTCGTCGAGCAGTTCCCCGGCGCGCTCGCCAGCCGCATCACGACGGCCGCCAATGCCGCCTGGACGATCGAGAGTTCGCTCACCTGGACGACCATCCCGCCAGGGTTGGCGGTGCTCTTCAGCATCATCGTGCTTGGCGCCATCGATCCGAGCTTGACGCTGGTCCTCGTGGTGATCGTGCTCGTCCTGGGCGCGCTCATCGGCTGGATCGCAACCCGCGGCACCCACCTGCACGAGCGCTTCGCCGGCCAGGCCGCGCACGTGAGCGGCGACATCACCGACGTCGTGAACAACATCGGCCTGGTACGTGTCTTCGGCGCCGCGAAGCGCGAGCAGGAGCGCCTCGAGCAGAAGATCGGCGACGAGATCCAGGCGCAGCGCGAAAGCCTGCAGTCGCTCGAGCGGCTGCGACTGCTGCATGCGGTGAGCGTCTTCACGGTCACCGCCGGCGTGTTGATGCGCTCGGTGTACCTGTGGCAGCAGGGGCAGATCACCACCGGAGATGTGGTTCTCACCACCTCGCTCGGTTTCACGGTGCTGCACGCCTCGCGCGACTTCGCGATGGCGGTCGTCGACCTGGCGCAGCAGTTCGCGAAGCTGCGCGAGGCGGTCGCGGTGCTCGGGCTGCCGCACGAGATGCAGGACGCGCCGAACGCGGCGCCGTTGCGCGTGCGTCGCGGCGAGGTCGAGTTTCGCAATGTCTCGTTCCGCTATCCCAGCGGTCAGCTGATCCTCAACCGTTTCTCCCTTACCGTGCGTCCCGGCGAAAAGGTGGGACTGGTGGGGAAGTCAGGGGCGGGCAAGTCGACGCTGCTCGCGCTGCTGCAACGCTTCTACGACCCGGACGAGGGCGAAGTGCTGGTGGACGGACAGAACATCGGTCTCGTGACACAGCAGTCGCTGCGCGAATCGCTCGCCATCGTGCAGCAGGACATCTCGCTCTTCAACCGCTCGCTGCTGGAAAACCTTCGTTACGGTCGTCGGGAGGCGGGCGACGAAGAGGTCTACCGCGCGGTCGAGGCGGCGCACTGCACCGAGTTCATCAACGGCCTGCCGCAGGGATTCGACACCATCGTCGGCGAACGCGGCATGAAGCTCTCAGGCGGTCAGCGCCAGCGCCTCGCGATTGCGCGCGCCTTCCTGCGCGACGCGCCCATCGTGCTCCTCGACGAGGCGACCTCGGCGCTCGACACCGAGTCGGAGCAGTCGATCCAGGAAGCCTTGGCGAGGCTGTGCAAGGGCCGCACGGTGATCGCCATCGCCCACCGCTTGTCGACGCTCGACAGCTTCGACCGTATCGTCGTGCTCGATCGCGGGCGCATCGTCGAGGACGGCGCGCCGCGGCAGCTGCTCGCCCGCCCGGGTCCCTACGCGTTGATGTATCGCCGCCAGCTTGCCGCCGCCGGCCGCCCGCACGCGGTGCATCGATGAGGCGGCGGTGGATTTCTCGCACCGTGCTGAGCGCCGCGCTTATGTTGGCGACCGCAGGCGTAACGGGCGCGGCCGACGCGCCGGCGCCCCGCAAGTCGACGCCCGCGCCCCCGCCCCGAAAGCATGCAAAGCCCGAGGCGGGAGCACTCTCGGCAACCCCATCTCCGGCCGCCGCAGCGGTGGCGCCCGCGCCGTCCGACGATCCGACACGTCCGCCCGCGCCCGAGGAAGCGCTGCCGGTGCTCGGTCGCAAGGTTTTCAGCGCCACCGATGAGGAGCTGGGGCGGGTGGTCAACGTGCTCGTCGACCGTGACGGGCGCGCCCGCGCCGTGGTGATCGATTTCGGCGGCTTTCTCGGCGTCGGCAATCGTAAGGTGGCCGTCGACTGGACCGAGATGGTCTTCCGTCCGGGGCCGCCGGAGCGCGGGATCGTCGTCAAGCTCAGCCGCGAAGCGATCCAGAAGGCGCCGGAGTACAAGGATGGCGCGCCCGGTGCGTCGCCGAGGCAAGCCGAAGGCGACACCGGCAAACGTGAGGAGTGAAGGCCCGGTGCGCGGCGCCCGCGGCGGCACGGTGGCTGAGGCCGAGGTGCGCCGCCGTGGCGACCGCGCGCTCTCCGGCTTCAACTTCTTCATCGCGAACGTCCAGACCGGCTTCGGCCCCTTCGTCGCGGTCTACCTGACCGCCCAGGGCTGGACGCTCACGGCGATCGGCACGGCGCTTGCGGTGGGTACCGCCACCTCGTTCCTGAGCCAGCTGCCCGCCGGCGCACTCGTCGATGCCGTCAGCCGCAAGGCGCGGGTCGCCGGTGCGAGCGTCCTCGCCTTTCTTGCGAGCGCACTCTTGCTCGCCGCCAGCCCACTGCCGCTCACGGTCTACCTCGCCAAAGTGTTGCACGGCTTCTCCAGCTGCACCCTTGGGCCGTCGGTGGCGGCGCTCAGCATCGCCATCGCCGGCCGCGGTGCGCTTGGCGAGCGCCTCGGCCGCAACGCCCGCTACGCCTCCCTCGGCAGTGGCGCGGGCGCGGCGCTCATGGGCGCATGCGGCTACTACTTCTCGGAGCGTGCGGTCTTCTATCTCACCGCGCTTCTGGCGCTCCCCGCGCTCGCGCTATTGCCCGCCATGGCGCGAGCTGCGGCAATGGCGGCTCCGGGGGACGACTCGCGCGCCGAGGAAAGCGGACGCTCCACGCGCCAGGTACTTGCCGACCGCCGACTGCTCGTCTTCGCCGTCTGTGCGCTGCTCTTCACCTTCGTCAACGCGCCGCTGTTGCCGATTGCGAGCAGCGCGCTCACCGCGAACGTCGGCGCCCTGGCGAGTCCCCTCATCGCCGCCTGCATCGTATTGCCGCCGCTCGTCGTGGCCCTCGTTGCGCCCTGGGTGGGACGTGCCGCGGGACGTATCGGCCGCAAGCCGCTCCTGCTGGCGGGTTTTGCCATGCTGCCGGTTCGCGCGCTCGCGCTTGCGCTCGTCGACGAGCCCCTGTTCGTGGTGCTGCTGCAGGCGCTCGACGGCGTGGCGGCGGCCTGCTTCGGGGTGCTCGTGCCGCTGGTCGTGAGCGACATCGCCGGACGCAGCGGGCACTTCAACCTCTCGCTCGGCGCCGTCGGCCTCGCCATCGGCATCGGCGGGACCGTGAGCCCGCCGCTCGCCGGCTGGATCGGGGACGGCTACGGCAACGCGGCGGCCTTTGCCGCGCTCGCCGGTGCAGGGGTGCTGACATGGATGTTTGTGGCCCTGGCGCTGCCCGAGACCCGACCGGATGCGACTCCCTCGCCGGTTGCCGCGTCGCACGCGTCGGGCAGCAAGGCCGTCACCACGAGCGGCTGACCGTCTCGCACCGCGCGCGCACGCGCGCCGCGACCTCGCAAGTTCATCTGCGCATTGCAGTACCCCGAGGATGCTGCGCCGGTGCTCTCGTCCCACAGCGGTGCCGATCCCGCCGCCGCATTCGGAGGGTACGCCGCCTGCTCGCCTTGAGCCGGTCGGGAGCCACCATCGAACGCCGATGCGAATGCGTCGCGCGGCGATCCCGCCGGCACTCGTGGTCAGCAGACACCGGGCGCCTTCGCGCGTCGTGTGCTGCGCGCGTTCCGCGCCAATCAGGGACTGCTCCTCGCCGGCGCGGTGGCCTATTACACCCTCCTGTGTCGCTGGTGCCTCTTCTGATTCTCATGGTCATCGGGGGCAGCCGGGGGCCTGATGGGAGAGCTGCGGGCCTTCCTTGCCCACCGGGACGCGGTGGGCGGCCTGCTGCTGGTGACGCTCGTGTTCTTCAGCGCTCTGGCCTTCACGGTGCTCGAGAACGCGATGTCGGTGGTCTTCCACCACCGGGTGCAGATCCGGAGCCGTCACTTCCTGGTGTCCGCCGCGCTGCCATATCTTTTCGTGCTGCTGCTCGGGGCCGGCTTCCTCGTCGTGAGCGTCGTGTTCGGAGCGCTCGAATCTCTGGCTCGTCGCGGCGCTGATGTGTTCGGAGTGGAGCGCTCGCTCGAACCGGTCGCGCGCCTCCTGTTCTACCTCTTGGGCGTGATCGGCGAGGTGGCGATGCTCACGGCCATCTACCTCGTCATGCCGGTGGGGCGTCTCTCGCTGCGCCATGCGCTCTTCGGTGGCGTCACGGCCGGGTTGCTGTGGGAGCTCACTCGCCACGGCCTGGTGTGGTACTAAGCGCGCGTTGCGCAGATCCAGATCATGTACGGTTCGCTGACCACTGCGGCGGTGGTCCTGCTGAGCGTCGAGATCGGCGCGATGTTCCTGCTCCTCGGGGCGCAGATCATTGCCGAGTACGAGCGCCTCGCCTTCGAGCCGCTGGCGGCCGAACCGCCGACGCTCAGGACCCCGGCGCAACCCGACTGACGGAAGAGGACGGAACGCTGTTCGCGGTGAGGTCGATCGCCATCCGGCGTTCGGCACCGCCATCCGCCAATCGGAGTGGGCCGCGCCCGCCGGGGGCGAAGGTGCCGTAGCGGGCGGATGGTCTCTCGCCCCGGAGCGCACCGCAAATGGTCGGGGCGCCTGGGACGCCGACAAGGCCCGGCCACGTGGTTCGGGCGCCGGCCGGCCCTGGCCGTGTGCGCTTCCGAACCCGTTTGCTTTCCGGGAAGGGTGGGACGGCACCGGCGCGGCGGGCACCAGTTCGGGCATCATGCCGCGCCGCGCGGCGGGCTCGCCCCAAGCGCTTCGCTGGCGCGCAGTCCCCGACGGCTCCCCAAGGGTTCCTACTCTGTCGACATGCCAAGGACGGCGAGGGTGCGCGAGTTCAGGGCGCCGGTGGGCTCCAGGTTCTCGGCGCGTTGCAGGGCGGAGAGCGCCGCACGCGTGTCCCGTCCCATGACGCCGTCGATCGGGCCCTTGTAATACCCCCGTTCTCTGAGCACCCGCTGCACACCACGCAAATCGGCGCCGGCCGAGATCCTTGCGGAAGGCTCGCCAGTCGAGGCGCGCGCTTGATCCTCGGGAATGCCGAGAGCCGCGAGAGTTTGTGCATTGAGGTCCCCCGAGGCCTCGAGGTTCTCACCTTGCTGGAAGCGCTTCAGCGCGGCGCGCGTCGATGCGCCGAGCACACCGTTCACGGGGCCCGCATCGAATCCGCGGTTGTTCAGCGTGTGTTGCACGCGGCGCACCATCTTCGGGTCGTCGGGGCCTCGCGCTGCCGCGGAAGCGTCCTGCAGACCGAGGGCGATGAGCGTGCGGCTGTTCAGCTGCCCGGTCGCCTCCAGGCTCTCGGCGCGCTGGAAGGCGCGGATCGCTTCCTGGGTAGCCAGGCCCATTCGACCATCCACCACGCCCGGATCGAAACCGCGGCGCTGGAGCGTCTGTTGAATGTGCCGAATGGTGTCGGTGTCGACGAAGGGCGCTTCGTTGCCTGCGAACGCAGCGGGGGCGAGCGCCAAGGCGAGCGCGGTGGCGAGCACAGAGCGGACGACCCTCATTACGGCCTCCTGAAGAAGTGGCGATTGCCGGAAGTGCAGCAAGCGCGATACCTCGTCACTCGCGCCCAAGGCGCATGGACCGCAAACTCCTCCGTGGCTCGTTCCCTGGGTAGCGGTCGCACGACCTGGTCGCGCGAGCCGTGCGTCAGGCAGTGCGAGAGCCGATCAGGGACCCCCCCGCGCTGCACGATCATCAAGCGCTCGCGACGTGGACGGTGTGGCCGTGCCCTCGCGTTCACGCGGACGGGCCGGCGGGTCCGGTGCTGGCGATGACGCCTGCGCATCTCAGGCGAACACCAAGTCGGGCACGGAGCCGCGCGATGCATCCGTACCGATGCCTCAGTATACGTGCATGCCCCTATGGCCCGGTGCATGACGACGGGCTATCCTGTGCAGCGGAGGAGGGGGGCATTTCGCCTCCTTCGCGAATGGAGGAGACCGCGATGCCCATCGGGCACGGCGGCGGCGAATCGGTGGAGTGCGCGCAGCAAAACAGCGGCGGGGAAGCCGAGATTACCCAGGAGCGCGCGCAAGCGTCGGCTGCAATAGCGCCGAGTGATGCTCCGGTATTGCAAGCCGCCGCGGCGGTGTTGCGCACGTCGCAGCGTTATTTCGGCATCTGATCGGGTCCGCAGGCGCGCGGCTCGGTCACAGCTTCGACGCGCGGCCCGGTGCAACAGTGCAACCGCGTGCAAAGCAGGAGTCGGTGATGACCAAGAGCGGCGCAATTCACCCGGTGGGCTACCGGGCGGCGAACCCCACGCACTGGTTCTGGCACGAGGACGTACCGCGCGGCCTCGAAGCGCTCACGTGCGAGGACTGCGAACGCCTCGGGATAGCGCCCCACGAGGGACGGCTCGCCGGCAATGATCGCCCGGCGGTGTTGTTCTCGGGGGCCTACTATTTTCTCGACCGCGTATCGGCACCTGCGCGAAATCGGTGAGCGTAGGCACCGTACATCCTTGCCGTCCGTCCCGATTCGCGGGGGCGTGTCCCTTCAGACCGGGCAGGGCTCGGTAAAGGCCTGTTCGGCGGCCCGTTCCAGCCCGTTCCACAAGGCAGTCCGGCGCGCCGCTTGCATCGCACGCCGTCGGCATGGGACGGGCGCCGAGGCGCGCTGAAGGCGGCTGTCTCGAAGCGGGTTGACCGCGAGGGTCGCGACTTCAAGCGGAGGGGGGAGATGCATCGACAGGACGAGGCGCAGTCGGCGACGGGGGACGGACGCCCATCCGTCGCGCCCGCTCTGTCGTAGAGGCGCGTTTTCGGCGAGGGTGTCGGCAAGGCAGTCACCCGGAGGCGCCTGCCGCATGACGCGCCACGGAGATCCGCGGCTCGCCGATCCCGCGCGCCGGCTCGAGACGCTGTTCGAGCGGGCCCTTCGCGCCTACCACCACGACGATCTGCACGGGGGCGCAACGGCGCTCACGGAAAGCGATCTGGACGCTGCGCTGGTTCCGATCGCCGCGTCGGCGTACCGGAACGCCGATCGGCTCCCCGGCGATGCGGTGATTCGCGACGCCCTCGCGCAGCCGCTCGAGTTCCTCGGCGAAGGCTACTACGTCATCGCGCTCGCCGAAGCGGCGCGCCGCTTCGTCGTCAAGTATGCGAAGCATCCTGGCGCGGTCCCGCCGCTTGCCGCGCCCGACCCCGGCGCGACCGCCTCGTGGGCGCGGGACCATGGCGTGACCGCAGAAGGCTTGCTGCACCCGGCGGTCTGGCAGCATCTTCGCGCCTTCGAAACCTACGGCGAGTTGTTCGTCCCCTGCCGCGTCTACCTCGCCGAGCGCGCCCGCGAGCGTCTGGTACCTCGCCAGCAGCGGGCCCTCGCCCGGTTCGAGAGGATCGTCATCGTACGCTCGCTCGAGGCGGGCGGAGGGCGACTGCGGATCCGCTATCCCGACGGCTTTGCGCGCGAGAAGCGTGCGCCCGACGCCGGCCTCGAGGTGGAGGCTCTGATCGTGCAGGGCTGCGTCACCCCCTGTCAACGGCCATCGAGGGCGCGCTTCGCCGCGGGGATGCCACCCGCGCCCGGACGCTCGAACAGCGCTACGAGGAGTTCACCTGGCAGCTGTGGCGCTGCGGCGTCCCACACCTCGACTTCTCGCTCTTGAACATTGCGCTGACCCAGGACGGCGACGACGAGCGCCTGCAGATCTTCGATCCGCACGTCGGCGATATCGATCCCGGGGCAGCGGTGCATGACCCGCTCGAGCCGGACGCGCCGCGCGCGCTCGACTCGGTGCTGCGCGCCTCGCGCGACGGCAGCCGCTGGGCGCTGTGGCGAGCACAGCAGGAGGCCGGGCAAGCGCCGGAGGTTCCCGACATGGTGCGCGCCGAGGCGGCGGCGCTCGTGACCGACTTCCATAACGCGACCGAAGGCCTGGAGCAGGGCCGGGGCGCCTTCGGCGCGGAGCGCTTCAGGAGCGTCTGGCAACAGCGACCCACGCACGTCGTCAACACCGTGATGCATGCGGAGCTGTGGGCACTCGCGGAGCACCCGGTGAGCGGCCTGGTCGTTGCCGCGCTCGCCGACGGCACGCAGGACGCCGTCTACGATCGCAGGCTCGTCGTACGGGCGATGCAGGGCGAGGCCGCCCTCGCCCAGTTTCACGCCGCGCTGAAGCTCTATGCGGAAAGACCCCTGCTCATCGTCGCGAACCTCTCGGCCGACACGTCCACGCTCGTTGCGCACTGGGGTCGCCTGACGCTGCCGCCGGAGCTCGACCTGCAGAACGACCCGGCCATCCATTACCACTTGCGCGATCTCTTCACCGGCGAGCGCTACGTGCGTAGCGGCGAAGTGCTGGTCCAGGAGGGACTGGTCGTCGGACTGCCGCCCGGGCGGATTCACGTGCTGCAGGTCGAGGACGTGCGTGTCGAGGACGTCGTCCTGGAGCAGAGCCTTGTCGGGCAGGATGATCTCGCGCCACTGCTCGACGCCTGCAGCCGCCGGGTCGGTGTCGTCGGTGACGTGCACGGCGAGCTGGAGGCGCTGCGGGAGATTCTGCGAGCGCTACGCTTCGTCGACGCATCCGGCGCGTGGTGCGCGCGCGACGGGAGCCTGGTCCTGACCGGCGACCTCGGCCACGGCCCGGGGCTCGCGGAAACGTTCGACTTCCTGCGCGCGCTCGCCGCCCAAGCGCACGCGCGGGGTGGTCGGGTGGTATGGACGCTCGGCAACCACGACCTCTTTTCCGACCGCGACGGTGGACAGGGCGGGGACGATTCCGTGGGCTACTGCCTCTGGCCGCAGGTGCGCGAGGCGGTGCTGCGCCCGGAGCGCAACCCTGGACTGCTCGTGTGCGCGGTGCACTGCGAGCACGGCAAGCTCTTCGTCCACGGTGGTGTGCTCCCGCACGTGGTCGATCTCGCCCACGCCGAGTGCGGCAGCCGCGATGCGCAGACGGTTGCCGAGTACATCAATGCGCTCTTCCGCCAGGCGCTCGCCGAAAGCGAGCGGCTGGCCGTAGACGACATTGACCACCCGATCTTCCGCGTCGGTACGAGCCATGCTGCAATCCGCCGCATGCCCGGCGAAGCCGGCTACGAGCCCGCCGGCGTCTTCACACCCGACTTGCGCGAGCTCGACCACTACCGCTTCCATACCAGGCTGCTGCCGCAAGTGGTTGGTCACACGGCGAGCAGGCGGGGAAGGATCCGTTACGCGCCGGGCTCGTGGTTCTCCCGCGACTACATTGCGGTGGACGTCGGGCGGCAACATGGTAGGGGCAACGCCGGGCTGCTGCTGACCGATTTCGGCTGGCTCGCCGTGACGCCCGGCGGCGCCGCTCGGCTCGTCGAAGTCACACCGCTCTTCGCGCGCGTCGTGCGCGAGGCCGTTCCGGATGCAGCGTCACGAACCGTTCGCGACGTGCGCATTAGCGAGATCCTGGGGGGCTACTTCCGCGTCGACCGGCAAGCCTTTCCGGTGGACGAGGCGCTGCGCGCGGATCTCACCCCCGCGCAGCTCCTGGCGCTCGAGCAATTCGTCGGCATCGTGCGCGAGGAGGCGCGCTGCCTCGTGGTGACCGACCTCACCGAGTCGCTCTCGGCTTTCTTCGGCGCCGAGCATGCAGAGGACTCGCTCGACCGACTGTGCCGTTATCTGCAGGCGGGCGGCGCGATCGCTTTCTCGAGCGAGCTCGGATTCGAGTGGTTCTACATGCGCCTCCTGCGTCCTCTCATCGAAGCGCTCGGTAACGAGCTCACGCCGCTCCGGCGAGTGCCTCTGATTCTCTCCGGCGCAGAGCACATCTTCGTCTTCCGCGACGGCGGCTACATGCTGCATTCCACGGTGCGCGGACGGCGCGTGGATGACGCGCTCGCACTGCTCATGCGTCTGCTCGAGGCCGGGCAAGTGGAAGGCGTACCCGTGATGCATCGCCGGCACACGCTCTATGTGGCCGACTCGACACCACCCCGGGCCATACACCCTGGACTTGCCCATGGGGTGGGCTCGATCGTCGACGTCGGTGACCGAACGCTCGACGCCGAAACGCCCATCGCCCGCCTGCATCGAACCCATCTGCGGCTCGCCGACGTGCTGGCGGCGCTCGCCGCCGCGCTTCCCGCAACGGCGCGGCGAGAGTCCGGAGAGGGCACGAGCACCGGCCCCCCGATGCTCTGGACCTTCGCGCAGCCGCACTTCTCCGTGACCCGGCGAGTGCGCGTACAGGTCGGAGGCAGCGGCTTCGTCCATGCCGGCCTCGCGCACACCACCGGGGCCTGGAAGCCGCGCTACAACATCCCCTTGCTTCGCACCGAAGCGCGCCGATACGAAGCGCTCCTGCCCGAGGAGGTCAACGCATTCACCTTCTTCTGGACCGAACCGCCTTGGAGCGACGGGCTCCCCGGCCACTGGGAGCACGATCGCCAAGGACCTCGCGTCTTCCGGACTGACGACGGGGCGACGGGGTAAGCGCCAAGAGGCACCCGTCGGCCCCGGCGCGGATGCTCCCGTCGGGCGGGGGCACGGCGCGTTGACTCGCGGTCGCGACAGCGCCTCGTCCCCTGGCACCCCCGAGCCCCACCGCGGTACGCTGCGTGCCGTGCCACGTGTCCTTCTTCTCGGCGCCACCGGTACCATCGGCCGCGCGACGCTGCGAGCGCTGCTCGCACGCGGCCATGAGGTGCTGTGCTGGGTGCGGCCCGGCCGGCGTGACGTTCGCGCGTGGCCTGCCGGCGTCGTCGCGCGTGAAACCGACTTCGCAGACGCCCGATTTCCCCTGCAGGCGGAAGGCGGCGAGCGATTCTGCGCCGTCGTTTCGTGCATGGCTTCGCGTACCGGGGTCCCCCACGACGCCTGGGCGATCGACCACCGCGCGCATCTTCACGTCTTGCGCGCGGCCGAGCGCGAGGGCGCCACGCGCTTCGTCCTGCTATCGGCGATGTGCGTGCAGAAGCCGCGACTTGCCTTCCAGCAGGCGAAGCTCGCGTTCGAGAGGGAGCTCCAGGCCTCCGCCCTCGACTGGTCGATCGTGCGGCCGACCGCTTACTTCAAGTCGCTTTCGGGTCAGGTCAGGCGCGTACGCGAGGGCAAGCCCTTCGTCGTCTTCGGCGATGGCCGGCTCACCGCCTGCAAGCCGATCTCGGACGACGACCTGGCCGCTTACCTCGTGGACTGTCTCGACGACGCATCTCGCTCGCGACGCATCCTGCCCATCGGCGGCCCGGGCGAGGCGATCACGCCACTCGACCAGGCCACGCGGCTTTTCGGGATGCTCGACCGTCCGCCGCGCATCCGTCACGTGCCGGTCGCGATGATCGACGGCATCGCGGGTGCGCTCGGCGCGGCGGCGCGGTGGTTGCCGGCGCTCGAGGTCAAGGCCGAGCTGGCGCGGATCGGGCGCTACTACGCGACCGAGTCGATGCTTGTCTGGGACGAGGTCGCGGGGAAGTACGACGCGGACGCGACGCCCACGTTCGGCACGCAGACGCTATGGGACCACTACGCCGCTCTCCTGCGGGGAGAAGCGGTCGCGGAACTCGGTGAGCACGCTGTGTTCTGAACAGCGCTGCCGCTCCCGACCCCGGTTTGTCCGGGACAGACGAGAGGCGTCGCAAGCGGGGCCTGCGATCTCGCCCGACCCTGCGGATCGTTGCCGCCGACGTTGGCGTGCGATGCTCCGCGACTTCCGTCCGCTGCGAGCGGTGGAGTCCTTGCTGCGACGCAGCACGGCAGCTAGAATGAAAGTGTAAGAAAGGGCAGGGGCGGATTGCCGTCCCGCGGGCGAGAGGCCCGCAACAGCCGCAGGGCGTTGACCTTTCCGGGATCGCCGAGCACGCCTGTCGATCCCCCCGCGGCTCCGTCGGTATCCGGCCTGCCCCTCCTTGCGAGGTTGGGAGTGAATGCGCGTCGCTCCCCCCTCCGCGGAAAGGGACGCGCAAACAATCCTCGCAGAAGAAAGGGGAAGCGATATGACGGGATTGTTCGCTACCGTTATGGTCGGCTTGGTCGTCGGTCTGGGCGCGGGGGTCGTTGCCGCCGCTGCGTTGGGTCTCTCACGCGGCGCACGCAAGTCTCACGCCTCCAGGCCGTAAGCGGCCGCCGGCACGCCGAAGGGGTCGCCGAGGCACGCAAACGACGTGCGACAGCCTCTGCGCCCCCGGGTCGCATACCACTCTGCACCCCTCAGTCGGCTTCACGGGCGCGTGACGGTCTGCGGAACGCGACGCCCATGTCGAACGCCTGCTTCGTGAAGGCGAGCACCTCCGCGAACTCGGGGTCGGAGAGGCGGCGTGCAGCGTCGTTGGCGCGGTAGATGTTCGCGAGCTCGCGCTCGCGGCCGGCCTGCACCACCAGCCGCCCGACCCCCAGGTCCTCGAGTGCCTGCCAAAGCGCCGGGTTATAGGCGCGGGTGAGCTTCATCGCGGCGCTGATCGGGTCGCCACGCCCGACCACACTCGCGACGCGCAAGATCATCTCGAAGGGCAAGGCGACCTTGCCGCGCTCGGCCTCCGCGATCAGGTCCGGATCGCGCAGGTTCACTGCGCCTGCCAGTTCCTGCAGGGTGAGTCCGGCGGATTCGCGCATGCGCTTGAGCATCGCGCCGGCCTTTTCGACGACAGCCTTCTGCTGCGGACCGCGCGCGCCGGCCTTGGCGAGGTTGAATGCGAGATCGGTCGCCGGACCCGCGACGCCGAGCACGGTCTCGGCGAGGCCGCGGAGCTGGCGAACGAGAGCCGCGCCGGGCAGCGGCGCCTCCGCCGCCTTGATCTTCGCGCGCCGCTTCGCGCCCGCCTTACGTCCGCTCGAACGCGTCGTGCTCATCGCGATGCTCTCATCGCGTCGCGCCGCATCGAGGATCGCACCTCGGCGGCCTCGGCGCTCCGCCGAAACTCCTCCATCCCTCTTCTCCTTCTCGTTCTCGTTGCGCCGTGCTCGCCCAGCCACGGCGGTCGCTTAGCGGATCAGGAACGCAAGCATGCGTTCGGCCAGCTTACCGTAGGGCGGGTAGAGCAGCGACACCGACGACCAGCGCGACTGATGGAAGATCGGCCGCAGCTTCGAGAACGTCTCGAAGCCCTCGCGGCCGTGGTAGTGCCCCATCCCGGACTCGCCGATGCCGCCGAAAGGCAGGTCGTGCTGGCCGACGTGCAGCAGCGCATCGTTGATCGAGACGCCGCCGGACATGACGTGGTCGATCAGTCGGTCGATGCGCCCGCGGTCGTAGCTGAAGGGGTAGAGCGCGAGCGGCCGGGGCCCGTCGTTGATGCGCTCGATCACCTCGTCGAGCGCGTCGTAGGGGACGATCGGGAGGATCGGTCCGAAGATCTCCCGCTGCATCAGCTCCGCCTCCCACGGGGCATCGAGCACGATGTGCGGGGAGACCTTGCGTGAGGCGATGTCGAACGCCGGCCCGGGCACGAGGTTCACGACACGCGCCCCGCGCGCCTTCGCGTCCTCGAGTCCGTGCACGAGGCGGTCGAACGCGCGCTGGTCGATGATCGACGTGTAGTCGGGCGAAGCGAGCGAGGCATAACGCTGGGGCACGATCTCGGCCGCGAGCTGCGCGAACGCCTCGACCCGAGCCCGCGGCACGAACACGTGATCGACGGTCGTGCAGATCTGTCCCGCGTT
>Ga0114939_10002172_pt1 | contig 14879 bp, 10 predicted proteins | sample AshMeaCrysSpring_FD_87196 | JGI IMG/M metagenome (GOLD analysis project Ga0114939, IMG submission 87196) | Groundwater microbial communities from Big Spring, Nevada to study Microbial Dark Matter (Phase II) - Ash Meadows Crystal Spring | ecosystem: Environmental > Aquatic > Deep subsurface >... | reverse complement strand
CCGGAAAGGGCGGCGAGCAGGGCGGCCTGTACAAGCAGCAGGGCGAGGACCACCTGCAGGATGCGCCGGCGGTCCATCCTGTCGCCAAGCACGCCCGCGAAGGGCGAGAGGAACAGATAGGGGGCCGAATTGAGGAAGCCGACCAGCCCGGTGAACCAGGTCGACCCCGACAACCGGTACGCGAGCCACATCATGGCGATCGACTGCACCCACGTGCCGATCATCGATACGGCCTGGCCGGCGTAATAGCGCCGGAAATGCGGCGAATTGAGCGCGCGAAAGCTGTGCGAAAAGGCCAAGGAAGGGTTACCGGCGGCGCCGCTGCTTCCGGCGGCGCTCAGGCCAGCCGGGCAAGCTGCGCCCGGACCTCCTCGAGCTTGGCGCGAAAATCGGCCAGCCGCTGCCTTTCCTGCTGGACGACCGCGACGGGAGCCCTCTCCACGAAGGAAGCGTTGCCAAGCTTGGTTTCGGCCTTCGTGATCTCGACGTCCAGCCGTGCGGCCTCCTTCGCCAGGCGTTCCCTTTCCGCGCCGCGGTCGACTTCGACGTGCAGCATGATCTTGCCGCTTCCGGTCACGGCCACGGGCGCGTCGGCGTCGGGCAGCGTCGCAACCACCTGTGCGTCGGAGAGCCGCGCAAGTGCCACCAGGTAGGGCAAGTGCGGGACGATGCTGGAGGCGCCCTGCACGAATGCGGGGACGCGCTGGGCAGGGGAAAGGCCCATCTCGGCGCGAAGGTTCCTCGCCGCGTTGGTCAGCTCCTTGAGGGTGGCGATTTCCGCCTCGGCGCCCGTGTCGATCTTCTCCGTCTGCGGTTCGGGCCAGCGGGCCACCATGACGCTTTCCCCGGCCGCGCCGGCAAGGGGCGCCACCCTTTGCCAGAGTTCCTCGGTGATGAAGGGAATCACCGGGTGGGCGAGGCGCAGGGTGGCCTCCAGCACGCGGATCAGCGTGCGGCGCGTACCCCTCTGGGCCGCGTCATTTCCGGATTGGAGTTGCACCTTGGCGAACTCCACGTACCAGTCGCAGTACTCGTCCCAGACGAATTCGTAGAGCGCGCGGGCGGCGGTGTCGAAGCGGTATTCCGCGAAGCCTTCCGCCACCGTCTTCTCCGCCCCTTGCAGTCGGGATACGATCCAGCGGTCGGCCGACGAGAGTTCCACCGGAGCGGCCGCGTCCACGCCGGTGTCCTTGCCCTCGCAGTTCATCAGCACGAAGCGCGTGGCGTTCCACAGCTTGTTGCAGAAGCTTCGGTAGCCCTCGCAACGCTTGAGGTCGAAGTTGAGCGTGCGGCCGTGGGTCGACAGCGCCGCGAACGTGAAGCGCAGGGCATCGGCGCCGTACGCGGCGATGCCCTGCGGATAATCCCGCTTGATCCGCTTCTCCGCCGCCTCGCGATGTGCCGGCAGCATGAGGCCCTGCGTGGACTTCGCGACGAGGTCGCCGAGGGAAATGCCGTCGATGACGTCGAGGGGGTCGATGGTGTTGCCCTTCGACTTGGACATCTTCTGTCCCTCGGCGTCGCGCACGATGGCATTGATGAAGACGTCCCGGAACGGCACCTCGCCGGTGAAGTGCAGGGTGGTCATGATCATGCGCGCCACCCAGAAGAAAATGATGTCGAAACCGGTGACCAGCACGGAGGAGGGCAGGTAGAAGGGCCTCTCCCGGGACATTTGCGCGTCGTCGGGCCAGCCAAGGGTCGAGAACGGCACGAAGGCCGACGAGAACCACGTGTCGAGGACGTCCGGGTCTCGGCTCGAGTCCGAGATCGTGGTTCCGGCTGCCTTGGCCCGGGCCGCGGCCTCCTCGAACGTGCGCCCGACGAAGGGGGTGCCGTCCGGCGCGTACCAGGCCGGGACCTGATGGCCCCACCACAGCTGCCGGGAGATGCACCAGTCCTGGATGTTCTGCAGCCACTGGTTGTAGACGGTCGTCCACATGTCCGGAACGAAGCGCGTGCGCCCCTCCTGCACCGCCGCAAGGCCGGCACGGGCGAGGCCCTCCATCTTCACGAACCACTGGTCCGACAGCATCGGCTCGATCACTGCGTTGGAACGCTGCGAGCGTGGCTGCATCAGCTTGTGGGGCTTCACGCTGTCCACGAGGCCGGCCTTTTCAAGGTCGGCGAGAACGCGCTTGCGGGCCTCGAAGCGGTCGAGACCCCGGTAAGCCTCCGGGGCGTTTTCGTTGACCTTCGCCTCGAGCGTGAAGATGCCGATCACGGGCAGTCCGTGCCGGCTTCCCAGCTGGTAGTCGTTGAAGTCGTGGGCGGGCGTGATCTTCACGCAGCCCGTTCCGAATTCGCGGTCGACGTATTCGTCGGCGATGACGGGAATGAGACGGTCGGCGAGCGGCAGTCGAACGCGCTTGCCGACGAGGTGCCGGTAGCGCTCGTCGTCCGGGTGGACCGCGACCGCCGTATCGCCCAGCATGGTTTCGGGCCGCGTGGTCGCGACCACCAGCGTGGCCGAGCCGTCCTCGAGGGGGTAGCGCAGGTGCCAGAGCGACCCGTTCTCCTCGGTGGATTCAACCTCGAGGTCCGAGACCGCGGTGTGCAGGGCGGGATCCCAGCTCACCAGGCGCGTGCCCCGGTAAATGAGGCCCTCCTCGTGGAGGCGGACGAAGACCTCGGTCACCGCCTTGCAGCGGGCTTCGTCCATCGTGAAGTATTCGCGCGACCAGTCGCAGGACGCGCCCAGGCGGCGCATCTGCCGGGTGATCGTGGATCCCGACTCCTGCTTCCAAGCCCAGACCCGCTCGACGAACTTCTCGCGACCCATTTCGCGGCGGGAAGTGCCCTCCTGCTCGAGCTGGCGCTCCACCACCATCTGGGTCGCGATGCCGGCGTGATCGGTACCAGGCTGCCAGAGGACGTTTTCGCCGCGCATGCGATGCCAGCGTGCCAGCACGTCCATCAGGGTCTGCTGGAACGCGTGCCCCATGTGCAGTGTCCCGGTCACGTTGGGCGGGGGCAACTGGATCGAGAATGAGGGGCGCGACGGGTCGAAGGAGGCCTTGAACCAGCCGCGGGATTCCCAGAAGGGGTACCAATGCGCCTCTATGGCGCGGGGGTCGAAGCTTTTCGCGAGTTCCATGAAGTCTTCTTATCGTGGGAGGCGCCGTGACAGGGCCTCGGCGACGGCGTCTCCCACGGCATTTGCAATGTCCTGCCGGAGGTCGCCAAGCGTGGCGGAGACCGAGGCTTGTACCTGGGCCACCAGATGCTGCGTGAGTCGGCGTTCCAGGTCACCCGCAAGCCTCGCCTGCACCGCCTGCACCACCTCGGCCACCACTTCCCGCGCCAATTGGTCGTCGGGCAGGCGTTGCGGTGGCACTGCCGGCGCCAAGCCTCCGGCGGCGAGGGGGAGCGCCGAGGGGGGGCTGACCAGTTCCGTCAGGACCGGGACGTCGGCGGACGGCTCATCGTCCGTGCCGGGCTGCACGTGGCGCCGGAGCAGGGCGTCCGCTTTTCCGAGAATGTCGCGCTCGTCGGTCATGTCGTCACGCTTCCGCAATCGTGTTGACGCGAATGTCGTAGCCGCGCTTCTTGTAGAACACGTAGCGGCCCCTCGCGCGCTGCTTGTCCTCCTCGTCGGTCGAGACGATCTCGAGCAGGCGCTCGAAAGACGCGAAGAACGGCGGCCACTCGCCGTCAAGGTTGAGGAGCACGTCGTGGTGGGGAAAGGCTTCCGACCCCGAAGCCAGGATCACGGGAGTCTCGCCTGCGATGGCGTCCGTGGCCCTGCAGTGGGGCACGAAGCGTGTCGACTGGAAGGTCCACAGCAGGCGGTCGAATTCCGCCAGCAGGCCCGGGTCGGAGGCATAGACGACGAGCCGGCTCTCGCGATCGACGGCCGTGGCCGCCAAGCGACAGGCGTAGCTGAGCTTGTTGGCTGCGTAATGGTAGAAGTCTATGCGGGTCACGCCAAACGCCGCGCGAGGAAACCAGTGAGCAGGGCGACAGGGCGGCCAGTGGCCCCCTTGTCAGGCCCCGACTTCCAGGCCGTGCCGGCGATGTCGAGGTGTGCCCAAGGATAGCGCTTCGCGAACCGCGACAGGAAGCACGCCGCCGTGACCGCGCCCCCTGCGCGCGACCCGATATTGGGGATGTCCGCAAAATTGGACTTCAGCGCATCCTGGTAATCGTTCCACAGGGGCAGTTGCCACGCGCGGTCCCAGGACCTCTCGCCGGCATCCACCAACTCCCGGCCGAGGGAATCGTCGTTCGCGAACAGCCCCGTGGCCACGTGCCCCAGCGCGATCACCATCGCGCCGGTGAGGGTTGCGATGTCCACCACGGCCGCCGGGTGGTAGCGCTCGGCATAGGTGAGGGCGTCGCAGAGGAGGAGGCGACCCTCGGCATCCGTGTTGAGGATCTCCACCGTCTGACCCGACATTGTCGTGACGATATCGCCGGGCTTCACCGCGTTGCCGCCCGGCATGTTCTCGGTGGCCGGGACGATGCCGACCACGTCCAAGGGCAACTTCATCAGCGCGACGGACATCATCGTGCCGAGCACGCTGGCCGCTCCGCACATGTCGAACTTCATCTCGTCCATCTCCGGCGCCGGCTTGAGGGAAATGCCGCCGGTGTCGAAGGTGACGCCCTTGCCCACCAGCACGACGGGGCGCGTGCCCTTCTTGCGCGCGCCGCGGTGCTCGAGGACGATCAGCCTTGGCGGCTGGCGACTTCCTCGCGCGACGGCGAGGAAGGCACCCATCCCGAGCTTTTCGATGGCCTTCTCGTCCAGGACCTGGCACTTGAGCCCATGCCGCTTCGCGAGCGAAGCCGCCTCCTGCGCGAGGTAGGCGGGCGTGCAAACATTGGCCGGCAGGTTGCCGAGGTCGCGCGCAAGGGCTACGCCTTGCGCAACAGCGACGGCGTGTGCGATGGCTGTCTGCGCCTGCGCCCGGTCCCGGTCTGATCCCAGCTGGACGACGATCGACTGCAAGGCTGCCTTCGGTTCGGCGGGCTTGCTCTTCATCCGGTCGAAGCGGTAGGCCGCTTCGGTGAGCCCGAGGACGAGCTGCTCCGACTTGAAGTCCGCACCGCGCCCCGCCACGGGCAGGTCCACGAAGCAGAGCGTGGCGTTGGCGGCGCCCGTCTGCCGCAGGGCGTTGGCCGCCTCCGTCACGGCACCGCGGTAGGCCGACTCGTCGAACTCCTTTTCCTTGCCGAGACCGACCAGCAGCACGCGGTCCGCGGCAACGTGCGGGACGTCGTGCAGGAGAAGGGTCGTCGCCTTCTTGCCCTCGAGGTCGCCGCGCGCAAGCACCCGAGTCAGGTAGCCACGGGAGGTACGGTCGGTTTCCTGCGCCGGCGCCGACAGAACGCGACCTTCGAAGACGCCGACTGCCACGCAATCCGACCGCTTTGTCCCGAGGGGACCGACCTTTATGCTAAATTTCATTTGTTTTCCTGCACTTGGATGCTCAGCGAAGTCTGCGATTATCCCCGCTCCGGGCGCGCCACGTCAAAACGACCCAGCCCCGCGATCCCATGATCTTCGAGCGCAGCCTCCTTCGCGAATTCAGCCTGGTTGCGCTCGCCGTCGTGGCGGTCCTGCTGGCGCTGATTCTCACGCGCCTCCTGATCCTACTGCTGGGCAAGGCGGCCAGCGGCGACGTCCTGCCCGAAGCCGTCATCGGCATGATCGCATTCGGCATCCTCACGTACATGCCGGTCCTGCTGTCCATCGCCGCCTTCGTCGCGGTCCTGCTCACTTTGACGCGCAGCTTCCGCGACAGCGAAATGACGGTATGGTTCACCGCCGGGTTGTCCATAGCAGCGTGGGTCAAGCCCGTCCTGCGTTTCGCCGTGCCCATCGCGGTGGTCTGCGCGGCGCTGTCGCTCGTCATCTCCCCGTGGTCCCAGGAGCAGAGCCGCGAGTACCAGCGCCTGCTCGAGAGCCGCGACGAGGTATCGGCGGTCACCCCGGGCGTGTTTCGCGAGTCCCGGCAAGCCGATCGCGTGTTCTTCGTCGACAAGCTGTCGGAGCGCGACGACGTCGTGAACAACGTCTTCGTGCAATCCACCCAGAACAACCGGCTGGGGGTCATGGTCGCCCAGAAGGGCTTCATCGAGACCGCCGAGAACGGAGACCGCTTCGTGGTGCTCCTGAACGGGCGGCGCTACGAGGGCACGCCCGGCACGCTGGACTACCGGACGGTGGACTTCGACCGCTACATGCTTCGCATCGAACCGCGCGAGGCAAAGAAGGACGTTCCCCCGGCCAAGGCGCTGGCCACGCTGGCCCTGCTCGGCGATCCGACGCCGCACAACATCGCGGAATTGCACTGGCGCATTGCGCTGCCGCTGTCCGTGATCCTGATGGCGCTTTTCGCGGTTCCCCTGTCGTTCGTGAATCCGCGTTCGGGAAGGTCCTGGAACCTCGTCCTGGCGGTCCTCGCATATGCGCTCTACAACAACCTGCTTTCCATATTCCAGGCGTGGACGGCGCAGGAGAAGATCCCCTTGTGGGTCGGAATCTGGCCCGTGCATCTCGCGGTCGTCGCTGCACTGGCTTTCCTCCTTTCCCGGCAGATGCTTTCCCGGCGCCTTTTCAGTCTCTCGAGGCGATGACCCTTCCTCGTCGGTCCGGACGCGGTATAATTTTTGGCTTTCCGGGGCCCTTGCGCCCCGGTTTCGCAGGGATCCACGGAGAGGTGGATGAGCGGTTTAAGTCGCACGCCTGGAAAGCGTGTTTAGGTTAACAGCCTAACGCGGGTTCGAATCCCGCCCTCTCCGCCAGCTTCCTGCCTTACGGGCAGCGCCCCCCGACGTCGGGGCAATGACGCGGGCGTCGCTTGGTCACGCCGAGCGCAGCGTCGCGTGCTTCAGGCAGCGATCGATCCAGAGCGCGGTGAGCTTCTCCTGGACGGCGTTCTGACCAAGGCGGGCCCGCAAACCCGGAAAGTCCACGCGGTCGAGTTCCTGGTCCTGGTTGAAGCAGGAGAAGACGTAGGACGTCTTCCCCGTGGCGGCATCCACATGCGGCTGCAGGCACTGCGCGCAGATCTCTTTCATCATGCACTGCATCGGCGAGTTGATGGACCCGATGGCCACGTGGGCCGGCTTCAGGTGCGGGGAGAGAACGCCGTGGCGAGCGCCGGCCACCGCCGCCATCATCGCGTCGGAACCGATCACGACGAGCCGGTCGGCCGCCTCGAGGGCCACCGTCGGCTTGCCGAGCCGGCCTTCGGCGTGGGCCTTCATCGCCTCGACGATGTTGCCCACGAACGCCTTGTCCTGCGCGCGGCTCGGCGTGAAACCCGGCGCCTCGTCGCAGCACCAGACGATCTCGTCCGCCGCGGCCTCGATCTGCTCCACCTTGTAGCGGTCGATGCGCTTCTTGTAGCCGGCGAAGTAAAGCACGCGCGATCCGGCCTCGCGCAGCGCCGCGCCGATGGAGAAGAGCACCGCATTGCCCAAGCCCCCGCCCGCAAGGACGACGGTCTCGCCGCCAGGCGTCTCCGTGGGCATGCCCGTCGGTCCCATCAGGATCACGGGTTCCCCCGCTTTCAGGATGGCGCACAGGTCGCTGGATCCCCCCATCTCCAGGACAATGGTGGACACGAGGCCCTGCTCGCGGTCGACCCACGCGCCGGTGAGGGCAAGGCCCTCCATGGCAAGGCGCGTGCCGTCGATCTTGGGCGCCAGCGTCTCGAAGTTCTGCAGCCGGTAGAACTGTCCAGGCCGAAACTGCCGCGCGGCGAGCGGGGCATGCAGGACGACCTCGACGATTGTCGGCGTAAGCCGCTCCACGCGATGCACGCGGGCGCGCAGCAGCGTGTTCAGGCGGGCGAGAAAGGCGGGCATGTCAGAAGCCGGTCGGGCAGGGCGTCGCGCCAGCACGCCGCTCACCACCGGGTAGCCCTGCTTTGCCGATCCCATGGCCTTGACGACATTGCCGGAGAAGGAGGGGTGCAGGTCGCCGAAGAAGCTCATGTACCGGTCGTCGGCATCGCGCGAGAGCAACACTCGGACATCGGACGGCTTCGCGGAACGTTCGGGCGACACGGGGTTGCCGCTTTCGTCGACGGCACGGAAGTAACGCCCTTCGAGGACGAAGTGCGCGGCGTCCTCCCGGGCGAGCACGGTATTCGGCGTCGTGCCGGCGGCGATGAGGATGGTGCGGGCGGGCAGCGAGATCTCCCGATCGCCTTCGGCGCTGGCCGCCCGTACGACGAGGGCGCTCGCATGCCCCGAATTGTCGACTTCGACCCTCACGGGCGTCAGCCCCTCGGCAAACCGGATGCCTTCCTCCAGCGCCTTCTCGATCTCCTCGTGGTTGAGCGTGTAGCTGGGGCTGTCGACCATGCGCTTGCGGTAGGCGATGGTGGACCCGCCCCAGGACTGGAGGAGTTCCGCGATTCGGGCCTCGCGACCTTCGCGCACGGCGGCGGCCCGCTCTTCGCGGATGGCCCTTGCGTGTGCAATGAACTCCGCCGCGACCGCGCGCTCCTCGTCGCGCCACCCGGCCTGAACCCGGTCCTCGCCCAGTTCACGGGCCAGGGTTTCGTGGCGCGCAAGGAACTTCTCAACCTGCACCGGGTAATAGGCGAGGGACTCCGTCGCGGTATCGATGGCCGTGAGGCCGCCGCCCACCACGACGATCGGCAGTCGCACCTGCATGTTGGCAACGGAGTCGGCACGGGCCGCCCCGGTGAGCTGCAGCGCCATCAGGAAATCCGACGCCGTGCGCACCCCGCGGGCGAGACCGTTGGGCATGTCGAGGACGGTCGGGCGTCCGGCGCCCGCGGCGAGCGCGATGTGGTCGAACCCCATCTCGAAAGCCTGCTCCGCGGTCAGCGTGCCGCCGAAGCGCACGCCGCCGAACATTGCGAACCGGTCCCTGCGCTCGACGAGCAGCCTGGCCATTTTGAGAAAGTTCTTGTCCCAGCGCACCGTGATGCCGTACTCGGCGACGCCGCCGAAGCCGGCCATCACCCGGTCGTCGAGCCGTTCGTTCAGGGCCGCAATGTCCCGGATGGGTTGAAAGCGCACGCGCGCGCCGTTGGCATCCACGCCGGATAGCACGGGATCGAGCGGCTCGATCTTGAGCCCGTCGATGCCGACCACGGCATGGCCGTCATTCATGAGGTGGTGCGCCAGGGTGAACCCCGCAGGGCCCATTCCGACGACAAGTACCCGCTTGCCCGTGGCGGGCCTGGGCAGCCAGCGCCGGAAGTTCAGCGGATTCCAGCGCGTCAGCAGCGAGTAGATCTCGAAGCCCCACGGCAGCGAAAGCACGTCCTTGAGGGTGCGCGTCTCCGCCTGCGGGATGTTCACCGGGTCCTGCCGTTGGTAGATGCACGACTTCATGCAGTCGTTGCAGATCCGGTGCCCCGTGGCGCATACGGTGGGGTTGTCCACCACGATGGTCGCGAGGGCGCCGATCGCCACCCCCTCCGACTTGAGCTTCTGGAATTCCGAGATGCGCTCCTCGAGAGGGCAACCCGCCAGCGGCACGCCGAACGGGCTCTTCTTGAACGCGATCCTGCCCTCGGCATCGGGCTTTTCCTTCAGCCCCTTGGAGCAGGAATCCTTGCCTTGCTCGTGGCACCAGATGCAGTAGTTGGCCTGGTCCAGCGCTCCCGTGAGATCGGTTCCCTCGTCGGTGAGGGCGAAACCCTCCCTTCGTCTCACGTGGTGAAGGGTGTGGACCTTGTAGCCGTCACGATCGTCGGTGGAAACCGGGACCAGGTGCGAAGGGTCGGTGCGCTGCGGCGGCTTGAAGAGAACCCCCGCCTTGTTGCGCGCACGGCCCTCGGGGGTGTGCGCGGCCCAGGCGGAATAGCGTTCAGCCAGCGTGAGGGACTCCGCATGGGCCGCCTCGTCCCCTTGCCATACGAGAACGGCTTTCGCGAAGGCCAGTTCCTCGAGGCGGCCCCCGAGTCGTGCGGCGAGTTCCGACTCCAGTGCGCGGCCATCCAAGGTCGCTGCCTCATCCGCCTTGATCTTCAGCATGGCGCGTCGCTGGACGAACTTGCGCTTGACCCGGAACAGGGGTTCGCGCGCCTCATGGGACGCGACCAGCGCATTCACCTGCGCCTGGATTCCGAAAAGTTCCGCGATGAAGTCGTCGAGGGTGGGCGCGAGTGCCAGCAGAAGTTTGGCCTCTTCCTTTGGGGGCAACGAATCGGGTGCGGACCGTGCCTTCGAGAGCCGATGGGCGAGGTCGGGGTGGCCGGCTGCCAGCCAATCGCAATAACGGTTATCGACTTGCTCGAGGCCGGCGGAATCATAAAGACCCTTGAAGTCGAGGCCGAAAGCGAGCGCGAGGGGAACTTCCGAAAGGGGGGCGGCGCGGTCGATCATGGGAGTCCCGACAGGGCCCGGACGTGCTCCGGTGCCGAACAAGTTGCGAAAGCGGCAATTCTAGCCGAGCGACATGGCCGATGCTGCGCTGCATCACGATGTCCGGATCGCGCGCGGGGTGCCAATCGTCGCGCCGTTATCCAAGTCGCGCTGCCGGGCGTGCGTTGTGCTCGTTGGCGGCGACAGTTCTGATGGCATGGGGTGCGGCGCTTCCAGCCGCCGCCGAGGCTCTCCGACCCTGGGCAGGCGGCGTCACGCCGGCCCCTGCTTCCCCGTGAACGGCCGACGTCGGCGTCCCGCCAAGGGCCGTAGATCGGTGCCGTCAGTTGACGCTGACGACTGGCTCCCCGGCGCCGATCTCGCCGATCACCGCCGCGCGGGGAAATCCTTCCTTACGGAAGACAGCAAGCACCTCCTCTACCGCGCTTGCGGCGCACGACACGAGCAGGCCCCCGCTGGTCTGGGGGTCTGTCAGGACGGCCTTGCGGGACTCGTCGATTGACGGGCCAAGGCTGACCTTACCGCCGTAACCCGCGAAATTGCGTCCCGAGGCGCCGGTGACGTAGCCGGCCTCTGCCAGGTCGAGCGCGCCGGACAGCACCGGCAGCGCTTTCCATTCCACGCGTGCGGACACCCCCGAACCCCTGCATATTTCGCCGAGATGGCCGAGCAGCCCGAATCCCGTCACGTCCGTCAATGCGTGCACGCCCGCCATGGCGCCGAGCGCGGGACCGGGCGTGTTGAGCTTGGTGGCGTTCTCGATCAATTCCCGGTAGCCGGCTGCGTCGAGACTTTCCTTCTTGAGTGCCGCGCTGTAGATGCCGACGCCCAGGGGCTTTCCCAGAACGAGCTTGTCGCCCGGCTTGGCGCCGGCGTTGCGCTTCAGGTTGCGAGGATCGACGATCCCGATCGCGACAAGGCCGTAGATCGGCTCCACCGAATCGATGGTGTGGCCGCCTGCGATGGGAATGCCGGCACGGGCGCAGACCGATTCTCCCCCCTCGAGAATGCGGCGGATCATCTCCAGCGGGATCTGGTTCACGGGCATGGCGACGAGGGCAAGCGCGAACAGCGGCTGCCCGCCCATGGCGTACACGTCCGAAATGGCGTTGGTTGCGGCGATGGCGCCAAAATCGAACGGGTCGTCGACGATCGGCATGAAGAAGTCCGTCGTCGCGACGATGGCCTGCCTGTCGTTTATCTGGTACACGGCCGCGTCGTCGGCCGTCTCGATGCCCACCAGCAACTGGGACGGGACCAGGCCCGGGGCGGACTTCGCGAGGATTTGCTCGAGCACGCCGGGCGCGATCTTGCAGCCACATCCGCCGCCGTGACTGAACTGGGTGAGCCTGACCTTCGTTTCCATGAGGGTTTTCTCCGGGGTGTCGATCGATAGCGGAATTCTAGCGCTGGCAGTGGTATCGATATGCCATAATCCGTTCCGGCGGGCCTCCCCGCATTGAAGAGCGATGAACCTGGTCAGGTCGGGAACGAAGCAGCCATAGTCGAATCCTTCAAGTGCCGGGGGTCAGGCTCGCCTCTCCCGATTCCAAGGCCGCGCACGGCGGGGCCTGTTCGCCGGATGATCCCATGACGTACCAGGTCCTTGCGCGCAAGTGGCGTCCCAGGGCGTTCGACCAGCTGGTCGGGCAGCCGCACGTGGTGACGGCGATCGCGAATGCGCTCGACACGGGCCGCCTGCACCACGCGTATCTGTTCACGGGCACGCGCGGCGTGGGCAAGACGACTCTAGCCCGCATTCTCGCGAAATCCATCAACTGCGAGACGGGTGTTTCCTCGCACCCCTGCGGACGATGCCGGGCCTGCACGGAGATCGACGCCGGCCGGTTCGTCGACCTGCTCGAGGTTGACGCCGCCACCAACACCAAGGTCGATGAAATGCGGGAACTGCTGGACACGGCCCAGTACATGCCCGTGTCCGGCAGGTTCAAGGTTTACATCATCGACGAAGTGCACATGCTGTCGCGGCACGCGTTCAACTCGATGCTGAAGACCCTCGAGGAACCACCGGAGCACGTCAAGTTCATCCTGGCGACGACTGACCCGCAGCGGCTCCCGGTTACGGTGCTGTCCCGCTGCCTGCAGTTCAACCTCAAGTCGTTGCCGCCCCAGGGGCTCGTGGCCCATCTCAAGAAGGTTCTGGCGGCCGAGGCGATTCCCTTCGAGGAACCGGCGCTTCTGATGCTTGCGCGATCTGCTGGCGGGAGCGTGCGCGACAGCCTGAGCCTGACGGACCAGGCCATTGCATTCGGCTCGGGGAAGATTCTTGCCTCCCAAGTCGCGGACATGCTTGGCGCCGTCGGCGGCGATCTTGTCTGGCCGCTGCTTGAGAAGGTCGCCCTTGGCGATGGCCCGGGGGCGTTGGGCGAGGTGGAGAGGATTGCGGAGAGGGGGCTTTCCTGCGATCAGGCGCTGCAGGACATGGCAGCCATGCTCCACCGCGTCGCGCTGGCGCAGCATGGAGCGGCGCCGGAGGCGGACGATCCTGACCGGGAGCGCGTCAGTGCGCTCGCTTCCTCCACCGATGCCGGGCGTGTCCAGGTCATGTACCAGATCGCCGTGCTGGGACGCCGCGATCTCGCGCTTGCGCCCGATGAACTGGCGGGCCTCGGGATGGCCGTGATGCGAATGCTGTCGTTCGGGCCCGCCCGGGCGGACATCCCTCCCGTGGCCGGGGGGAAGGGAGCTGCGATGGCGCCGGCAGCGGCTGGCTTGAGTGCCGCGCACGTGTCCGAGGGGGCGGTTGCCGCTTATCAAGCCGGAGAGCCTTCCGGCCCTGCGCCTTCCTTCGACGGCAATTGGGCAGACTTCGTGGAGCGTCAGAATTTTCAGGGCATGGCCGGGCTCCTCGCCCGGCATGCGGAAATGGTGGCGTATGACGGGACCCACCTCCAGTTGGCCCTGCCGGAGGCCCAGAAGATGTACGCCGAGCAGGCCTACCAGGACAAGTTGCGCGCGGCGCTGGTACCCCGTTTCGGGCCCAGGCTGCGGCTCAGTGTCAGGATTGGCGAGACTGCCGGCGCGAGTGTCGCCGCGGTGCGGGGCGCGGAAGCGCAAAGGAAGGTAGACGCGGCGGCGGCTGCGCTCGAGCGAGATCCGTTCGTGCGCGAGCTGGTCGACGGGATGGGCGCGAAAATCATTGCATCGTCGATCCGTCAGGCGGGCGACGGGGAAGCCGACAGTACCGAGCACGGGAGATTGCAGCCATGATGAAGGGTGGCCTGGGTGCGCTGATGAAGCAGGCGCAGCAGATGCAGGAAAACATGCGAAAGGTTCAGGAAAGTCTGGAATCGGTCGAGGTGGAGGGACAGTCGGGCGCCGGGCTGGTGAGGGTGGCCATGACCTGCAAGCACGTGGTGAAGCGGGTGACCGTCGACCCGTCGTTGCTGGGTGAGGACAAGGACATGCTCGAGGACCTGGTGGCCGCTGCTTTCAACGATGCGGCCCGCAAGGCCGAGGCCACCGCGCAAGAGAAGATGGCCGGCTTCGCCTCCGGCCTGAGCCTTCCGCCGGGCATGAAGCTGCCTTTCTGAACCTGTCGCCAAGGGCCGGCGCGCCATGCAAACGCCAGGTTCTCTCGAAGAACTGATCCAGGCCCTGCGCTGTCTCCCGGGCGTGGGTCCCAAATCCGCCACGCGGATGGCGTACCACCTGTTGCAGCGCGACCACGCCGGGGCCGAGCGGCTATCCGCGGCCCTCGGCACTTCGCTGCGCAAGATCCGGCACTGCGCGCGGTGCAACACCTTCACCGAGGAGGAAGTGTGTGCCCTGTGCGCCTCGCCCCGCCGGGATTCTTCCCTGCTCTGCGTCGTCGAGTCCCCCGCGGATCTCCTGATGATGGAACAGACGCACAGCTATGGCGGTCTTTATTTTGTCTTGATGGGGCGGCTTTCCCCGCTCGACGGCGTGGGCCCTCGCGAAATCCACCTCGACCGCCTGATGAAGCGGGCCACGGACGGGATCGTCCGTGAAGTCATCCTCGCCACCAACTTCACGGTGGAGGGCGAGGCGACAGCGCACTACGTATCCGAGATGTTTTCGGGAAAGGGGTTGCGCGTGACACGGATCGCGCGGGGGCTTCCGGTGGGTGGGGAGATCGAGCACGTGGACGCCGGCACGCTTGCGCAGGCGCTGATCGAGCGAAGGCCTGCCTGACCGGGCCGGGTTTCCCTGCATCGGGGAGTTTCCGGCTCCTGGCATGGTTGGTTGATCGGCTAGGCTAGCGGGAGCGGGTCGTCGCGGCGTATCTCTTGCTTGACTCGCGGCGGGGAGGGGTGCCATAATTTCACCTCTCGACGCTCTGGATTCTATAGCGTTACGGATCGGGGCGTCGAATCGGGCGCGGGGTGGAGCAGTCTGGCAGCTCGTCGGGCTCATAACCCGAAGGTCGCAGGTTCAAATCCTGCCCCCGCAACCAAATCCCAGCAGGCTTCATGCGCGGCAAGGGATGTCGTACGCTCTTTAAAAAGTTACAGCCGATAGAGGTGGGTGCTGTGGGGGATTTGCTGGGTTCCGAGCCGTTTTTTGGTGAGGGG
>Ga0114939_10002171_pt1 | contig 14881 bp, 10 predicted proteins | sample AshMeaCrysSpring_FD_87196 | JGI IMG/M metagenome (GOLD analysis project Ga0114939, IMG submission 87196) | Groundwater microbial communities from Big Spring, Nevada to study Microbial Dark Matter (Phase II) - Ash Meadows Crystal Spring | ecosystem: Environmental > Aquatic > Deep subsurface >... | reverse complement strand
TGACTACAGGACTCATAAAATTTCTATGCTTGCTGGTATAAAATGCTTAACTAACTTGGCTAGTATAACCGTGCTTAATGGGAATCGCACAGAGGTGATCACACGGAAAACCCGCAACAATCAGGGGTAGATGGCAAGAGCAGGCTGTTTGTGGAACAGTAAATTATAACTAGGTATTGCCGGGAATTTCTAGATGACTGGAATATTCGGTAGATGCCTCAATTGAGCCGCTTGGTGAAACATCAAACTGGCGAGTGAGTTTTGCTGCTTGCTCTCCAATCTAGCATACTTAAAAATTTCAGATTTGGAACAACTAGTTGTTTTCAAGTCTAATAGATGAGCATGGGGTATGGAGTTTCCAGGGAGCAAAGCCTGATTAGCAATGCCCCATTCCCCCTTTCTAGTACTCTGGGTATTACGATGTTTGAAGTTATGTGCATGATTGCTTACACAAACTCAGGCACTGCGGTAAACTAACCCTTGATTATGATTCTTTCGCAGAGAAGAACACTCGGAAAGGAGCTTTTTTTCAATGTCTCATACCGTAAAAATCTACGATACCTGCATTGGCTGCACCCAATGCGTCCGTGCTTGCCCCACTGACGTACTAGAGATGGTGCCTTGGGATGGCTGCAAAGCTGGTCAGCTTGCTTCATCTCCCCGTACAGAAGACTGTGTGGGTTGCAAGCGCTGTGAAACAGCCTGTCCTACTGACTTTTTAAGCATTCGGGTTTATCTCGGTGCGGAAACCACCCGTAGTATGGGTCTGGCTTACTAAGATAAAAGTCTAATTTCCAGATTGTAGGAGGGGCATTGCCCACAATTTTCTGCCTTTGTTGGGCAAGGCTCAACCTACAACATGATAATCGCGGGCAATAACAAAATTTTTTTGGTTATGTATCTAGTGACAGGGGGGCAAATTGCTCCCTTTTTTAATTAATCTCAAGGGTCGTCTGTATTCCTCTTACCAGACTAAATGGCAAAATGGCAAGTCACGTTGGGGAACCCTTGGTGTATAACGGGAAAGATAATCGGCGAATTGCTTGCCTTATGCCTTGCTTGTAGATTTAAATCGTTAAGAAAAAGTACAGTGGAGTGAAACATGTGCGGTATTGTTGGTTACATAGGTACGCAAAGAGCAACAGAAATCTTGCTAGCGGGGTTAGAAAAACTGGAGTATCGGGGTTACGATTCAGCTGGTATCGCTACGATTTGGGAAGATGAAGTTGATTGCGTGCGGGCAAAGGGTAAATTGCATAATCTGCGTTCCAAACTGGAACAACAGGAAAACCCAGCCCAAATAGGCATTGGACATACTCGCTGGGCGACTCATGGTAAACCAGAAGAGTATAACGCCCATCCCCACATGGATACTGCTATGCGCGTCGCGGTTGTCCAAAATGGCATTATTGAAAACTATCGTGAGTTACGCGAAGAGCTTAAACAGCTAGGACATCAGTTTCGCTCTGATACTGACACCGAGGTAATTCCGCACTTAATTGCCGAGTTCTTAAAAGAATCTGCCAACTCTACCACTCCCCAGACCCCATCTTTTTTATTAGAGGCGGTTCGCAAAGCAGTAAATAAATTAAACGGAGCCTTTGCGATCGCGGTGATTTCTGCTGACTACCCCGATGAACTAATCGTTGCTCGACAACAAGCACCCCTGATTCTTGGTTTTGGACAAGGGGAATTTTTCTGTGCTTCCGATACTCCTGCTCTTGTCCCCCATACTCGCGCTGTGCTACCCCTAGAAAATGGGGAAGTAGCACGTCTGACACCCTTGGGTGCAGAAGTTTACAACTTTGCTGGTGACAGGTTGCGAAAGCACCCCCGTACCCTCAACTGGAATCCCGTAATGGTAGAAAAACAGGGATTCAAGCATTTTATGCTCAAGGAAATTTATGAGCAACCAGGGGTAGTGCGGGCTTGTTTGGAAGCTTATTTCAATAGTGAGGGGGAACCAGGTAAGGACGGAAAGTCTCCTATCCAACTTGGTCTACCAGAGGAACTTTACGCCGACTTAGAACAAATTCAAGTCGTTGCTTGTGGTACTAGTTGGCACGCTGGTCTTGTGGGTAAATATTTACTAGAACAACTAGCAGGCATTCCGACAACGGTGCAATATGCCTCAGAATTTCGCTATGCACCATCGCCACTAATGGCTAATACCTTGACTATTGGTGTGACTCAATCCGGTGAAACCGCCGATACTCTCGCGGCTTTGGCGATGGAAAAAGAACGCCGGGAAGGAAAAGATGATAAGTATAAAGCACGACTGATTGGTATTACTAATCGCCCGGAAAGTACCCTCGGTCATATGGTTTCCCATATTATTGATACCCGTGCGGGGATAGAAATTGGGGTAGCAGCGACGAAAACCTTTGTCGCCCAAGTGATGGCGTTTTACTGCTTGGCGATAGATTTAGCTTATCAGCGTCAGAGTGTAACCCCAGAGCGATTAGCCGAGATTATCGCTGGGTTACGCCAGTTACCAGCGGAAATCGAAGTAATTTTAGAAAGTCAAGAACGCTACATTGAACAACTAGCGCACAACTTTGCTGAAACCCAGGATTTCATATTTTTGGGACGGGGAATTAATTTCCCGATCGCTTTGGAAGGAGCGCTGAAATTAAAAGAAATTAGCTACATTCATGCTGAGGGATATCCCGCAGGAGAAATGAAGCACGGACCGATTGCTTTATTAGATGCCAAAGTGCCCGTAGTCACCATTGCTATGCCTGGTAGTGTGTATGAAAAGGTACTTTCTAATGCCCAAGAAGCAAAGGCGCGGGATTCCCGGTTGATTGGCGTCACCCCAATCAATGAGATAGAGGCGGCGGAAACCTTCGATGATTTAATTCCAGTACCGGCGATGGAAGAGTTACTGTCTCCCATTTTGACGGTGATTCCTTTACAACTGTTAGCTTACCACATTGCGGCGCGACGTGGTTTGGATGTGGATCAGCCGAGGAATTTGGCGAAGTCAGTGACGGTGGAGTAGTTGATGCAGTGATTGGGGGAACATCATAATTCACTCCCCTCGCGATGTATAACAATGTAGGTAGGGACAAGGCAATGCTTTGCCCCTATCTTCTTGAGGATAGTGCTGTCCGGTCAGTTATCCACTATGTTTAATTCCATTATATAAAGATAAATATCGTTAATACTGGTTACGTAAATTTACTGTCATTAATTGGGGATTTGAGTTGCTTCATGCGATAGCCAAGTCCATGAACTGTTTCAATGAAATCATTTGGGGCCCCTACCGCACGTAGTTTTTGTCGCAAGCTGCGGATATGGGTTTTTATAGTTTCTTCTGTAGGAGACTCATCAATTGACCACAAACGCTCAATAATTCCAGGTCTGCTTAAGACTCTACGACCATTAGTGACAAGTAATTCCAAGATGGCGTACTCTTTTGGTGTGAGGTTAAAAAGTTGCTGTTTGTAAGTCACTTCATAGGTAATGGGATTAAGTTCCAAATCTCCCCAACAGAGGCTGTTAGCTCTAGTTGAGGCTTCAGAACGCCGCAATAGCGCTCGCATTTGAGCCATCAACTCTTCCAGGTTAAAGGGTTTTACCATATAAGCATCCGCACCTGCGTCTAGCCCTGTGATTTTGTCTTCCGTGGTGTCACGGGCTGTTAACATCAAAATAGGGATAGCATAATTCCCTAGAGTACCCTTAGCTGTAGCGAAGCTATCGCGCAGTTTTTGACAAAATACTAACCCGTTCATTTTCGGCAGTGTGACATCCAGCAGCACTAGGTCATACTCGTAGGTTTCAATCCAGTCCCAAGCACTCTCCCCATCGTGGACTACATCAACAGTGTACTGACGATTGGTCAACGCCTCCGCCAGCATATCTGCAATCTGTACGTCATCTTCAACGACCAAAATACGCATTGCATTTTTGGATTTGAGACTTTATAGAGATTACTAAGTAAATTGTACATTATTTTTCACCTGAGATTCTCAAAAAATTTTCCTTCACTATCAATATTGAAACTATGTAAGCAACCTCACCCTAACATATTTAACTGTTAATTTTCACCTAATGCTTTTGCCGTTATAATTGTCAAAAAAATACCGAGAAAATATCTCAATATTAAGTATCAACTTTCAACTTCCCAATTTCTTATATAAAATCTCACTCCCATGATGAAATCGTCACTAGAACGGAAATTGATTACCAGAGGATTTGGCTTAGCACTTGTAGTCATGAGCGTAGTCAGTGTTATTTCTTATCAAAACGCAATTAACCTGACAGAAAGTGCAAAACGTATTCGGGAGACAAACATAGTTGTTAAACATATTAATAACCTCACTGGAACTTTGACAGATGCTGAATCTGGTCGCCGGGGCTATATTCTTTTTAATGACTATGAAGAATTAGAGCGCTATCACAAAAGTGTTGCTAGGTTAAAAATTCAAATCAATCAACTGGGTCAAACTTTAGCTAATACATCGAGCCAACAACAGCGGTTTAATCAATTACAATCATTAATTAATGATAGAGTTAAATTATTTCAACAATCGATTGACCAGTATCAAACTACTCCCAGAGAACTACTACCGATAAATCCTTTAAGAAATCAAATAAAACAAAATCGATATCAGATTCACCAGCTAATTGAAGAATTACAAAAAGAAGAAGAGTTATTGTTAGAAATTCAAGTAGAAAATTCTCAATCTAATTTGCAGTTGCGAATGCTGATTGAGATTTTAGGTACATTGTTGACTTTGGCGATTATTTTTGGTGTATATATTCTACTGTACCGTCAGATGGTAAAACGCCAGCAAGCAGAAGCTACACAAAGAGCATTAGCTCAAGAAAAAGAACTCAGCGAACTAAAATTGCAATTTTTCTCCATGATTTCCCATGAATTTCGTACCCCATTAAGTTTAATTGTCGGTTCAGCGCAACTCTTAGAACAAAATCTCAAGTTAATTGTCGAGCCACCTAAACTCAAAAACCTTTACCGGATTCAAGTTTCAGCTAAAGCAATGGCTCAATTACTCGATGATGTTCTCACTTTAGCAAGGGCTGATGCGGGTAAATTAGAGTTTAACCCAAAGAAGACAGAAATCCAGACGTTTTGTCTGAATTTGGTTGAGGATTTTCAAGAATCGAGTCAATCAAAACGAGTAATTAAATTTATCAACCAAGGTAGCGCTACCCATCCTTGGGTAGACGAGAAACTCCTCTACTCAATTCTCAGCAATTTGCTTTCTAATGCGATGAAATATTCACCTATAGACAGTATGGTGTATTTTACATTAACTTGTGAACCAGATGCTGTTTCTTTCCAAGTAAAAGACTCAGGAATTGGTATTTTTCAAGAAGATATGCAAAATCTTTATGACCCTTTTATACGCGGTAAAAATGCTAAAGAAATTTTAGGTACAGGATTGGGTTTAGCGGTAGTTAAAAAATGTTTAGATTTGCATCAAGGAGAAATTTATGTTGAGAGTGAGTTAGATGTTGGTACTACTTTTACTGTAAAAATTAGCCAAGATAAATTTAAGCAAAAAAATTGATTATTTTAAATTAATTGGAATTTAAAACTATTGATTATCTAGTTGTTTATGTAAGAGTTTTTTAAAAAAATAACATATCTCTGTTCAGAGAATACATTTTGCCTTCATTTCCGAATAAAGGATGTTTTTTCGTACCCCAATACGACATACCAACTCGTTTAGCTACTTGAAAACTATCAGCATTATCTTGACTAATATAAGCCCGAATTTCTCTCACACAACTGTTATAAAAGCAGTACTTAATTAATGCTTTTGTTGCTTCAGTAGCATAGCCTTGCTTCCAGTAGGTTGGCAGTAAACTATAGTAGCATTCATATATCTCATCTTCAGCGATTTCTGAAATACCACAAGACCCGATAAATTTATTGTCTTTCAGCGCAATTGCGTAGGCAAAAATAGGCTTTTCCGAATCATAAGAGGCGATAATGGCATCAAAAAGCTCTTTTGCACCTTCTGGTGTTTTCTGCTCTGCCGTAAACATCAAATATCTTGTCGCTTGTTCATCTGTCATGAACGTCAAATAAGCACTTAAATCTTCTTTTTGAAGAGGTCTGATAATCAGACGTTCCGTTAAAAGCTTTGCTGGTAAATTTATCATTATCCAGATCCAGAAATTTACAATCCAATTTGGAAATAATAAAAGAGTTGAGATAGAGTATTTACTAATAATACTCATCTCACTCGCAACTCCTGATGAAAGGATTTTTTAGCTGGCTAATTGATAGCAAAATTCTTCTAACGCTTCTTCCTCAGTGGCAAATATTTCCAACATTTCGTTCATTTTCGTCACTTCTAAGGCTACTTTAACTCTTGGATTTATATTACAAATCCGAAATTTACCATTAAAATGGTCTACGTAGCGCATTGCAACCATCAACGACCTTAATCCAGAGCTATCAATAAAATCGACTTCACTAAGATTCACCACCACATAGTGATGAACTTTAGACACACATTGCTGCAATTTCATGCGAAATTGCCAAGCAGCGGCGAAATCTAAATTACTCATCGGTTGCAAAATAATTATATTCTTGCCATCCTGAGTTTGATAGTTTGTTGTTCTAATCCGAATCAAAATTTTTTTCCTCTCAATTATCAACAGCGAACATCATTTAGGTAGGGAATTTAGGAAAAAATGAAAATTTGATGCTTACTACCTCTGACTCAGATTGTCGGGCTGATTAGTTTTTTCAGGAAGAGCGACCGAGTTATAATTGATTTACTGAGTCAGAACAATTTTCCTAAATTTGTACAAACCGTTCTGGTTTTTCTTTAACTGGCAACCTTGCTTAAATACGATATAGACTTCCAAAATATTGTTGGAAATCCTTGATGTACCTAGTAGTGTACTGTCTAATAACAAAAAAATCGGGGGTAAATCGGGTAAAAATCGGGTAGAGGACGTCTCACACGTCAATTTTGCTGACTTGCTCAATAATTATGTAGCTCCGAGGAATGTAAATAAACATCACCAGTACCCTCCGTAGGTCTCAAAATGAACTAAGATTGAGGTGTGAGAGTTTGGGACTATTTCCTAGGTTTTTAACTAATCTTCACAACTAAACCAAACCTCAACAGAATTGATTGTGGTTTTGTATCAAGGAGGTCGAGACTATGTTGCTCGAACGTCTAACTCTTGTATCTGAACAAGAAGCAAAAATTCTTCAAGAGAAAACTCCTCTGGAACGCCAACTGAATCTGGAAGATCCTAATACGGTAATGACAGAGTTGATTCGGAATTTGGGATATCGCGAATTTAAGACCATAGATGCAGCCCCTGGCCGTTGGTCTATGCAAGGGATTTTAGTCCAAGCAGGGACAGATAAGCCTTACAAAATGCAAGCTTTTGTCAACATTGGTGGATTTGATAATATTTTCATCCAAGTTGAAATCATTCGCGCCTCGGCTCAGCCCATAATCTTGGTCAACAGAAAATTTAATGGACTGGAAGCTTTAGAATTGATTCAGAAATTACCTTATTTTCCGCGTTATGAAGGGATGGAAGAAGAAAATGAACATTCGGAGTAAATTTCGGGCGGGGATAATATGATTTAAACGATGAAATGCAGTCATGAAAAATTCTGGCACCGACATGATAATTATTGGTGCGGGTATCGCCGGATTAGCGGCGGGGTGCTACGCTCAAATGAGCGGCTACCGCACTAAAATATTTGAGATGCACAACCTCCCAGGTGGTCTTTGCACTGCTTGGAATCGTAAAGGTTATGTCTTTGATGGCTGCATTCATTACCTGTTTGGTTCCGGAAAAGGTCAACCGTTCCATAGTATGTGGGAGGAACTGGGATGTATTCAGGGTCGGCAGTTCGTCAATCATGATGAATTAATCCGGATTACAGAACCAGGGGGAAAAACCTTAATCGTCTACAGCGACCCCGACCGACTAGAACATCATCTCAAGCAACTTTCACCCGCTGATAGCCGCTTAATTGAGAGCTTCTGCAGGGGTATCCAAGATCTGACTCGTTTTGATATGTCCTTGCTACAGCAAAAACCAAAAGCCTTAATGGGAATGGGTGATTGGTTGCGGCTGAGTCGGAAATTGCTGCCATTTTTAGGTACTTTAGCAAAATGGGGAAGCATATCCGCTCTTGATTTCGCTCACCGTTTCCGAGACCCCTTTTTGCAGCTTGCAATCCCGCAAATGTTTGCTTGGACAAATATCCCGATGATGGTGGGTATGTCTGTGCTGGCATATATGCATAATAAAAATGCTGGCTTCCCCGTGGGTGCATCCCTGGAATTTGCACGCGCTATTGAGAAGCGCTATCTAGAATTAGGCGGTGAAATTCACTACTGCTCACAAGTGGAAAGAGTACTGGTGGAGAACGACACGGCGATAGGCGTTAGGCTTTATAACAACCAGGAATACCGCGCTTACCGCGTCATCTCCGCCTGTGACGGTCGGGGGACGCTGTTTAATTTGCTTAAGGGTAAATACTTGAATGATGAAATAAAAATGCTATACGAGGGGGATTTACCCTTACACTCCCAATTGCAAGTATCTCTCGGAGTTAACCGTGACCTGTCGGGAGAACCCCATTGGGTAACGTATTTGCTAAATCAACCAGTCGCGATCGCCGGGGAAGAATACTCAGAAATTAGCGTCAAAAACTACTGTTTTGACCCCTCATTAGCTCCAGCGGGTAAGTCGGTGGTGATCGTGATGTTAAGGACATCTTACGATTACTGGCAGCGAATCTACGGTCGGTCAATTTACGACGCCGAGCAAATTCAAGAATCTGGCATTCTGATTGATTTATTAGAGCAGTTTTATCCTGGTATTAAAGCGGACATAGAATATGTGGATGTTGCGACGCCCTTAAGTTATGAGCGCTACACTGGGAATTGGCAGGGTTCAAGCTGTGGCTGGCTGTTGACTAAAGAAACCATGTCAATGATGATTTCTGGTATACCTAAAACCCTACCTGACCTGAAAAATTTTTACATGATAGGTCAGTGGGTAGAGCCTGGTGGTAGTGTGCCGGTGGTAGCGATGTCGGGACGCAACATCATCCAACAGATTTGTCACGAAGATGACAAGGGATTTGCGGTTACCTGACCGCACAGCACTATTCTCAATCATCGTAGGGTGGGCAGTTCAATATACGTACTAATAACCCACCCGACAAAAGTCTCAAGTAGGCTGATATCAGCAGCATGTGCTAGTAGGTTGGGTTAAAATAAGTCAAACCCAACCCTATCCCTAGGGAGGAATTTATTAAGGCTGACGGCGATAGAAGGGTTTCTTCACAACTTCGGCTGGGTAAGTTTTCCCGCGAATTTCTACTTCTAGCTGCTGTCCTAGGGTTCCTAACTCTGTAGGTACATAAGCAAGAGCGACGGGATAACCGAGGGTGAGTGATAGAGTCCCACTGGTAACTTCTCCGACGACTTTACCCCCTGCTACAACTGGGTAGCCGTGACGAGCTATGTTACGTCCTTGCATTTGCAAACCTACCAGTCGTCGTTTGACACCAGCAGTTTTTTGGGCTTCTAAAACTGCACGTCCGATAAAATCACCTTTAGTGTCTAGATGCACCAGCCAACCCAACCCAGCTTCAACAGGAGTGGTATGGTCATCGATATCTTGTCCGTAGAGCGCCATTGCTGCTTCCAAACGCAGAGTGTCCCGCGCACCCAGTCCGCAGGGGACTACACCAGCATCCACCAGACGATGCCATAATTCCACACCCACCTCTGGGTCTACCATGACTTCAAATCCATCTTCCCCTGTGTAACCTGTACGGGCAAGGAAGGCGGGTTTACCCAGTACTGAGGCACAGAGGTGTCCAAACGCTTTGACGGGGCTTAAGTCGCCTTCTACAAAGGGCTGAAGCAATGTAACAGCTTGCGGTCCCTGGACGGCAATTAATACTTTTTCTGCGGACAAGTCTTGAAGTTTTACTTCATTAGTGTCTAGGTGTTCCAATAACCAAGCTTTGTCTTTACCAGTGGTAGCGGCGTTAACAATTAATACCCCCCGTTGGTCGCCACTGCTATCTTGTCCTTGGTAGTAAAAAATAATATCGTCTACAATTCCCCCTTGGGGGTTAAGTAATACTGAATACTGGGCTTGACCCGGTTGTAAGCGACTTAAATCGGAGGGAACCAAGCCTTGTAGTTGGTTTACCAGTTGTTTACCCTTCAGGGTAAATTTACCCATGTGTGAAATATCAAACATTCCGGCTGCGGTTCTTACAGCTTCGTGTTCTTTACTAATGCTACTAAACTGTACTGGCATTTCCCACCCACCAAAGCTGGTCATACGGGCTTTCAGTTCGAGAGCTTGTTGGTAGAGTGGGGTTTTTGCTAGGGATATGGAGTTTTCTTGTTTATTAGCCACGGAGAGTATTTTAGGTATCAGTTCACATCTAAACTATCCTACGGGAATGGGGAATGGGGCACACACTGATATCACGGATACACGGATGATGAATGGGGCACACACTGATATCACGGATACACGGATGATGAATGGGGAATGGGTAATGGGGACGCTTGGACTATTGACTAATGACTCATGACTATTGACTAATAATGGTGAATGTTAAGAGTTATGAAGCTAAGGTCATGAAGTATTGGCAACTAATGGTTGGATTGGTTTTAGGGTTTGTGCTGTTGGTGTTTCCCCTATCGGCTTCGGCTGCAAGTTCTTCTAGTATTACCCGTTCTGCGGGTGTGGAAGTGACTGGTAAGGATTTCTCTGGTCAAAGCTTAGCTGGGACTGAGTTTACCAATGTGAATCTGGAAAATTCCAACTTTAGCAATGCAGATTTGCGGGGAGGTGTGTTTAACGGTTCAATATTGCAGGGAGCAAATCTGCACGGTGTAAATTTTACTAATGGCATCGCCTATTTGGTAGATTTTAAGGGAGCCGATTTAAGTGATGCGGTATTGCTAGAAGCATTGCTGTTGCGTTCTAGCTTTCGTGATGCAGATATTACAGGTGCTGACTTCACCGATGCTGTTGTTGATAGTGGTGAGTTGAAAAAACTGTGCGATCGCGCTACTGGGGTTAATTCTAAAACTGGTGTAGATACGCGAGAATCTTTGGGATGTAGGTAATAGGTAATAGACTTCTTGCATAAGTAGTTTTTTTCTCCCGCAAAGGCGCAAATAAAAAGGCGAAAAAACGAATGAGTGCAAGAAGTCTAATATTTGTGATTAACCATTACCCATTACCCATTCCCTTCTACTTGAGTTAATTCTATAATTCTTTCAAATTCAAAATTCAACGCTAAATCTGTGAGTACAAAAGCTAAAACATTATGTTCTGAAGGTATGTGGTTAATTAATTCAAAAATCTTATCGTCATAACATTCAGATGCTGCATTGTACAACTGTGTCACCCAATCAGCAGACATCTGAGACAAGTCCCTTCGTAAATTAGCCATAGTTTCTATAGGTTCTGTGCTTTGAGCTATTTGCGCTCTAGATTCACTTTTTTCTGGAGAATTTTTTGGTGCATAAATATAAACAACGCCTAAATGCTTGTGAATCTTTTCTAGTAATAAATCAGTTTGCAATGGTTTAGTGATAAAATCATCGCAACCTGATGATAAAAACAGGTTACGAGATTCTGCAAAAGCACTGGCAGTCTGGGCAATAATTTTAGTATGTCTGAGTGGAGTGTGGTCAGATAAAGCTAGAGAATTTTGAATTGCTTTTTCTCTGGCTTTAATTTCTTTAGTAGCACGCTCACCGTCCATTAATGGCATTCGCATATCCATTAAAATCAAGTGTGGATACCAATTTTCCCATACAGTAATAGCTTGTTGACCATTTTCAGCTTCCCGGACTGTAAAGCCAATAGCAGTTAATAGAGTTACCAACAACAGACGACTATCTGGGAGGTCGTCAACTACTAAAATTCGATATTCTGGTTGGTTAGGTGCTAAACCAATTACTTTACTAGGACGGGGATTAGTATTTTCAGGAATTGGTTCGGAAATTGTACCAATTTGAATATTAAATGCAAATATACTGCCCTGATTTAACTGACTTCGGACTGAAATTTCTCCACCCATTAACTGCACAAATTTCTGGCTAATGGGTAAACCTAAGCCAGTTCCTTGTTGTGATTTTCTGCCGATTTCAGTTTGTGTAAACGGTTCAAATAACAGATTAATTTCTTCCGGTGCAATACCAGGTCCAGTGTCTTCAATCTCAAAAATGAGGGATTGGGAAGATAAACAAGCCATCGTGCTTCCTTGTCCCTCTTCCAGTTCCCCAGTCAAGAGTCCCCTTTTTACTCGCAGTGTCACCCTACCTTGGGCAGTAAATTTGATAGCATTACCTAAGATATTCAGCAAGACCTGACGCAATTTACCCTCATCAGTTTGCACATATTCAGGAATATCGGCAGAAATATCAAAAATTAACTGCAAGCCTTTAGATTTGGCTTTTAATTGCAACATGTCTTGTAGGGTATGCAGCAGATTTTTCAAATTAAAACTGGTGACGTTAAGCGTAGTTCTTCTGGCTTCTATTTTAGACATTTCCAGAATGTCATTGATTAAAGAAAGGAGGTGTTCCCCAGCGCGATTGATAATTTTGAGATTTTGCTGATGCTGTTGATTAAAAGATTCGCGTTCCAAAAGTTGGGAAAACCCCAAAATCGAATTGAGCGGGGTTCGCAATTCATGACTCATATTTGCCAAGAATTCGCTTTTAGCTTGGTTAGCTGCATCAGCAGCGATGACAGCTTGTTCCAGTGCTGTGCGCTGTCTTTGGGTTTGTGCTAGCAATTCAGCTTGCTGTAAAGCAACGCCTAATTGTACACCAATTTGCACCACCATATTAATTTCTGCTTGGCTCCATTCCCGGACTGTCAAATTGTGATAAATTGCTAGCAATCCCCAGAGTTTAGAGCCACAGAAAATCGGCACGATTATATAAGCTTTAGCTTGAAATTGCTCTAATAATTCGATATAACAATCGCTAAAACCTGCTTGGTAAATATCTGGTACTACAGAGTAACAGGTTCTGTCGCTATACTTACTAGCTTTGGTTTCTTGGAGATAGGTATCCTGCACGCAGCTATTATTAGTATTCCACATTAAAACAGCACAACTGGAGTTATCTACAGTGCTTTTTGTCAGTCGAGTATTAGTTTGATTTTCCTCTAATAAACAAGTCCAGCCAGCCCCTACTGATTCAGCGACAAACTCTCCACTCCAGTCTGGGTTGAACTGATAAATGGCTACGCGATCGCACTTCATAGCTTGGCGCAATTCATTGGTTGTCGCTATGAATATTTCCCGAATATCCAATGTTTGACGTATTCTTTGAATCACTTTAGAAATAACTTTTTCCCTTTCTAAGCTCTCGCGTAATTCTTCCTCGATTTTTTTCCGGATATTAATATCTTTGTGGGTTCCAGTCATCCGTAATGGCTTACCAGTTGTATCCCGTTGAAAAACTTTGCCTTGGGTTAAAATCCACTTCCAATCACCAGATTTACACCGCATCCGAAATTCTATTTGGTAGATAACACTATCATCTGCTAAATGAGCATGTAGAAGTTGTAATACTGTGGGCAAATCTTCTGGGTGAATTAACCTTTCCCAAGATGCGTAATTATTCTCGATTTCTTCTACTTCATACCCCAACATTTCCTTCCATTGGGCGTCAAAATATGTTGTTCCTGTAGCAATATTCCAATCCCACGTTCCTAAAGCGCTACCTTCTAGCGCCATGTGCAGGCGTTCTTGATTTCTAAGCAGTTCTTTTTCTACATGCTGGCGTTCTAATTCTACACCTATCCGCGCTGCAAAAATTTGTAAAATATATTCTTTATCTTGAGTATAACTAAATGATTTTGTGTCTAAGACAGCTAAATGACCAATAATTTTTCCTTGGGAATTATGTAGCGGAATTCCCAAAAAACTTTGAGCATTCATCTGGACTAATAACTCATCTTCTGGAAACAGTTCTTGCAGTTTATCTTTATAGCAACAAATCACACCCTGTAACACATATTCACAGGGAGTTCCAGGTAGGTCATACTCAAAATTTTTACCCCAGTCTTCCCCTGTCCAAATTGCTAAAGTCCGCACTTTAGTTTGGGTTTCATCCACACACTCACTTATGAAAGCATAGGGCACATTTAGTGCTAATGCTAGATGCCGTGTGCAAGAACGAAAGAATTCATTCCCTGTCACAGAGGCTGTAGCTTGGACAATTAATTTTAGTGCCTCTTCTTTTCGCTTTTCTTCGGTGATGTCCTTGACGCTACTCACAACAAACACCTTCCCGTTTGCTTGGCGGACAATATTTCTATTAGCAGAAACTATAAGTGACACACCATCTTTACGATAAACCGTATACTCTCCTTTTTGATTAATATTTTTACATATACAATCTTGAAAATCTTCAATTAATTTTTCTTTCTCAATAGAGCTTAGGTGGGGAAAGTTGATAGTAAAACATTCACCTATTAATTCTTCTTTTGAACTACCAAACATGTCGCAATAAGCAGGATTAACTTCTACTAAATATCCATTTTCATCACAGAGACAAATTCCCACAGGAGCCGCATCTAAAATCGATTCTATGATTTGCTGACGGTGAATTATTTCGGCTTCAGCCTGTTGACGGGCTTGAATTTCTTGATTTAACCGGGCATTTTGTGCTACTATCTGCTGTTGTAATCTAAAAATTCGTAGTTGATTTTCTACTCGTGCAATCACCTCAGCTTCTTGAAAAGGTTTGGTGATATAATCTAATGCCCCCAGCTCAAATGCCTTAACTTTATCAATTGTTTCCTGTCTGGCACTGATAAAAATTACCGGAATTTCCCTGGTTTTTGGGTTTCT
>Ga0114939_10002170_pt1 | contig 14881 bp, 12 predicted proteins | sample AshMeaCrysSpring_FD_87196 | JGI IMG/M metagenome (GOLD analysis project Ga0114939, IMG submission 87196) | Groundwater microbial communities from Big Spring, Nevada to study Microbial Dark Matter (Phase II) - Ash Meadows Crystal Spring | ecosystem: Environmental > Aquatic > Deep subsurface >... | reverse complement strand
GTGAAGGATCGGCAGCACGGCCCCGTCCCGGGCAGTATTCAGGAACTTGCCGGAGTGCCAGGAGGTGGCCAGCGGCCCCGTCTCCGACTCGCCGTCGCCCACCGCCACCACCACCAGGAGCCCCGGGTTGTCGAAGGCCGCGCCGAAGGCGTGGGAGATGGAGTAGCCGAGCTCCCCGCCCTCGTGGATGGACCCCGGGGTCTCGGGGGTGCAGTGGGAGCCGATCCCGCCCGGGAAGGAGAACTGCTTGAAGAAGGCCTGCATCCCTTCCTCGTCCTCGCTCTTGTTCGGATAGATCTCCGAGTAGGTCCCCTCCAGGTACACGGGGGCCAGGACGCCGGGGGCGCCGTGGCCAGGGCCGGCCATGAAGATGGCCTCCTGGTCGTGCTCGCGAATGATGCGATTGATGTGGGTGTACATGAAGGACAGCCCCGGGCTCGCGCCCCAGTGGCCGAGCAGACGGCTCTTGAGGTGCTCCTCTTGGAGCGGTTCCTTGAGCAGGGGGTTGGCCCGCAGGTAGATCATGCCGACGGCAAGGTAGCAGCAGGCACGCCAGTAGGCGTCCATCTTGGCGAGGGTGTCGGCGCAGAGCGGGGCGGTGGTCGGCTCGGTGGCGGGCATGGCAGTCTCCTCGATTGGGTCTGGCGAGCGAGCCCGTATCCTAGAGAGCGTGTGTTACCGGGGCGTGACTTTGTGTTGGGGTGGTGAGGGTCCGCAGGGGACGCGGCGGAGGTCCCAGGAGGGGATGGCCCAGCGCCACAGCTCGGCCACATCGGCCGGCGGCTCCGGGGGGACGGCCTGGCCCAGGTGGCGCAGGGCCAGCAGGGCGGCCGGCAGGGGGTCGGCGGGGTCGACCGGGGCGGCGGCATCGGACTTGCTGAGCTTGCGCCCGCGGGCGTCGATGACCAGGGGCAAGTGGGCATAGGCGGGGGTGGGCAGGCCGAGGGCGCGTTGCAGCAGGATCTGCCGTGGGGTGGAGGCGGCCAGGTCGGCACCGCGCACCACCTGGGTGATGCCCTGCCAGGCGTCGTCCACCACCACCGCGAGCTGATAGGCGTGGATGCCGTCGGCGCGGCGCAGCACGAAGTCGCCGATCTCGGTGGCGACGTCCTGCCCGCGCAGGCCAAGGATGCGGTCCTCGAAGGCGATGGCGCCGGCCGGCACGCGCAGGCGCAACGACCGGGCCGCCCCACCCTCGGGGAGCCCGGGGCGGCAGGTCCCGGGGTAGATGGGCCCCTCCGGGCCGATGCGCCCCATCTCCGCGATCTGGCTGCGGCTGCAGGCGCAGGGGTAGGTCAGCCCCAGGCCCTGCAGCCGGTCGAGCGCCTCGGCGTAGGCACTGGACCGCTGGGTCTGGTAGACGACAGGCCCGTCCCAGCGCAGGGCGAAGGCCTCCAGGGTGCGGAGGATGGCGTGCGCCGCGCCGGGGACCTCACGGGTGCGGTCCAGGTCCTCCAGGCGCACCAGCCATTGCCCGCCATGATGGCGGGCGTCGAGAAAGCTCCCGACGGCGGCGACGAGGGAGCCTAAGTGAAGGGGGCCCGTGGGGGAGGGGGCGAAGCGCCCCCGATAGGTCGCCGGGCCAGGGGCTGGGGGCCCCTCCCGGGGCGCTGGTGCGGCGGGCTCAGCCGCGTTGCTTCTCCCGGATCTCATCCAGGGTCTTGCAGTCGATGCACAGCGTCGCCGTGGGGCGGGCCTCGAGGCGGCGGATGCCGATCTCCACGCCGCACGCCTCGCAGTAGCCATACTCGTGCTCGTCGAGGCGCGTCAGGGCCTCGTCGATCTTCTTGATGAGCTTGCGCTCGCGGTCGCGGGTGCGCAGCTCCAGGCTGAACTCCGACTCCTGGGTCGCGCGGTCGTTTGGGTCCGGGAAGTTGGTCGCCTCGTCCTGCATGTGGTGGACGGTGCGATCCACCTCTTCCATCAGGCTTCGCTTCCAGGCCAGCAGCAGCTCACGGAAGTGGTCCTCCTGGCGCGGATTCATATATTCTTCGTCGCCAACGACCCGGTAGGGCTCGACCCCGAGCGCCGTGGCATCTTGTTTGTGGGCTTCGACCATCTCTCTCACTCCCGTTTGCTCCTGGGTTGCTGCCGCGGCGCCGTTGCCTGGCGGGCGGTTGCCTCAATAGACCCGTCGCGGCAGGCCGGCGAGCTGGAAAACGCACGTAAATACCAAATGCCGCTGGGCCGGGCAACCCTGGACCCGTTGCTGCCGGCCTGGGGTCTGGGCCGCGGTTCTCTGGGCGCGGGATCGACCGGGCGACCGACGAGGCGCGCAGCCGGTCCAAGACCACAGGCGGCGAAGACAGCACAGCGGACCGGGCCTTTTAAGGCAGTCGTCGCCAAAACGCAATAGGGGCAAACCGAATGTACGGCTTCGAGGCACTTCTTTTCGACGTCGATGGGACCCTCGCGGACACCGAGCGCGATGGGCACAGGCCGGCCTTCAATGCGGCCTTTGCCGAGGCGGGCCTGGACTGGGAATGGGACCCGAGCTTGTACGGGGAGCTCCTGGCCGTCACCGGCGGCAAGGAACGCATCCGCTACTACCTGGAGCACTGGCGGCCGGACTGGCGCGGCCCCGCGGATCTGGACGGCTTCATCGCCGATCTGCACCGAAGCAAGACCCGGCACTTCGTCGCCATGCTGCGCGAGGGGCGCATCCCGCTGCGGCCCGGCGTCCTGCGGCTGCTGCGCGAGGCCCGCGAGGCCGGGGTGCGGCTGGGGATCGTCACCACCACGACCCCCGAGAATGTGACCGTCCTCCTGGAGAGCTGCGGGGGGCCGGGGATGGTCGGATGGTTCGAGGTTATCGCCGCGGGCGACGTGGTGCCGCGGAAGAAGCCGGCGCCCGATATCTACCTGTGGGCGCTCGACCGCCTCGCCCTCCCGCCCGGGGCTTGCATCGCGTTCGAGGACTCAGACCATGGGGTCCGCTCCGCCGCGGGCGCCGGGCTGGCTGCCATCGTGGTGACCGAGAGCGCCTACACCGCCGGGCAGGACTTTAGTGGCGCCACCGTCGTGCTGGACCAACTCGGCGAGCCGGGTAGGCCATGCAAGGTGCTGGCGGGGGGCGCCAGCGGCATCGAGTACATCGACCTGGCCGCCCTGGAGCGGGTGTCGGCGCGGGCGCGTGGCGGCGCCGGGTCATGAGGACGCCGATCGACCGGCCGGCGGCCAGGGCCCTGGCGGTCGAGCCCTTCCACGCCATGCGCGTTTTGGCCCGGGCCAAGGAGCTGGAGGCGCAGGGGCGGGACATAGTCCACATGGAGGTAGGGGAGCCCGATTTCCCAACGCCCGCCCCCATCGTCGAGGCGGGCAGGCAGGCCCTGGCCTCGGGGCTGACCCGGTATACGCCGGCAGCCGGCCTGCCGCGGTTGCGCGAGGCGATTGCGCAATATTACCTCGACCGCTTTGCGGTGCCCCTGAGCCCGAGCAGTGTGCTGGTCACCCCAGGGGCATCGGGCGCGCTGACCCTGGTCCTGGCGGGCCTCCTGGACCCGGGCGACGAGGTCCTGTTGGCGGATCCGGGTTACCCCTGTTACCGGCATCAGGTCACTTTGTTGGGGGGCCGGCCGAGGCTGGTGGCGCTTCGGCCGGAGAGCGGTTTCAAGCTGACGGCCGAAGGCGCGGCGGAGGCCTGGTCGCCTCGGGTCCGCGCCGTCGTGGTGGCAAGTCCCGCGAATCCGACGGGCGCCGTGCTTGACCCTGACGAGTTGATCGAGCTCTACGACCTGACGCGGGCGCGCGGTGCCGCCCTGGTGGTGGACGAGATCTATCAGGGGTTGGTCTACGAGACGGCGGACCATACCGCCCTGGCGGCGGGGTCCGAGGGGCTGTTCGTCGTGAACAGCTTCTCCAAGTACTTCGGGATGACCGGCTGGCGCCTTGGCTGGACCGTTTGCCCAGCGGATACTGGACAGGTGCTGGACCGCATCGCGCAGAACCTGTACCTTGCGCCTTCGACCGTCGCCCAGTACGCTGCGCTGGTTGCGTTTGGCGCAGAGACAATGGCGATCCTCGAGGCAAGGCGCAGCCAGTACCGGGAACGCAGGGATTTTTTGTTGGAGGCACTGGCGCGGGTCGGGTTTGGCATCGCTGCACGACCGCGAGGTGCCTTCTATGTCTACGCGGGTGTGGAGGCATTCGGTGTGTCGAGCACAAGCCTGGCCACTGATTTGCTCGAGCACGCCGGGGTGGCGGTGACACCTGGGCGAGATTTCGGTGTGATCGATGCGGAGCATTATCTCCGTTTCGCCTACACGATCGGCCCGGGGGGGCTCGGTGAGGGCACACGGCGCATCGCCGCCTGGCTTCAGGCCGGATGAGGCAGCTGAGTCGCTGCGGCGGACCGGGTTGCCTTGGTCTGCTGGCGGTGCCGAGTTGGTCGGGCGCCGAGGCGTGGTCGAGCGGCGGTGGGGTCGCGGGGGCTGCGGTCGTGTGGGGGGCTGGGTCGCTCCGCCTCCGGTCTGCCGGTCGTATTGCGCGCGGGGCACCTGCACGTGCGGCCTGTCCAGTAAGCGCGCAAATTGCCATGCCCGTTTCCCGTGGCCGTCCGGTCGACTGCAATTTCACACAGCGCGGTTGATGAAGGTGAGGATGTTTCGCCTACCCCGAGCAACGAACCTGCATCGGTGCTCGGAGTAGGGGGGCGACGTCGATACAAGAGCAACGATCTCGGAGGTCCTGGTGCTAAGCGGAATACAGCTTCTGAAACCGGCCGTCATACTGGCCGCATTGGCCGCCACCATTCTGGGTTGTGCAAAGCCGGATTACCCCAGTCCGCCGGAGGCCACCTACCAGTTAAGGTCCTCCCACAAGTACAAGATCGGGCCGGGGGATTCCGTACAGGTCTACGTCTGGCGTTATCCGGAGGTCAGCATGACCGTGCCGGTGCGCCCGGATGGATTCATCTCGGCACCTTTGCTTGAGGACATCCCCGCCGCGGGCAAGACGCCGACGGAGCTGGCGCGCGATCTCGAAGAGGCGCTTGCCGTCTATTTGCGCGACCCGTTGGTGACGGTCATCGTACAGGGCTTCCGGGGCGTGTATCCGGAACAGATCCGGGTGCTCGGTGAGGCCACACAGCCGCAATCTCTACCCTACACGGATGGGCTGACCTTGCTTGACCTCATGATCGCGGTCGGGGGCCTGACAGAGTTTGCCGCAGGCAACCGGGCGGTGCTGGTGCGGTTCGAGGAGGGGGAGAAGAAGAACTACGTGTTGCGTTTGGAAGACCTCATCAAACGCGCGGACCTGACCGCGAATGTTGACATGCGACCCGGCGATATTCTGATCATCCCGGAGTCGTGGTTCTGAACTCCCTGAACCGCGTTTAAGCCAGCAGCGATGCAAGAGATTGTCCGCCTCGTCCTGACCCAGCTCCATGGCATCTGGCGCCATCGCTGGTACGCGCTAATCGTGCCCCTGGTGGTATGTCCCATCGGATGGTTTTACGTCGCAACGCTGCCACCGGTGTACAGTGCGTCGGCCCGGGTCTTTGTGGATACGGATTCCGTGCTGACGCCGCTGCTCCAGGGCCTTGCCATCCAGACCGGGGCGAGCCGAAGGATGGCGATGATGACCAGTATCCTGTTCAGTCGCGAAAACATGGAGAAACTGGCCAGGATGACTGACATGGACCTGCGCGCCAAGACCCCGGAGCAGATGGATGCCCTGGTGACCGACCTCAAAGACCGAGTCGAGTTGGCGACGCAGGGTCAGAACATCTACACCATTACCTTCGAGGATAACTCGCCGGATCTGGCCAAGCGGGTGGTCCAATCGATGCTCACGATGTTCGTCGAATCCAACCTGGGCTCGTCGCGGCAAGATCAGGACTCGGCGGAGCGGTTCCTGCAGCGGGAGCTTAAGGACCATGAGAGGCGGCTCATCGAGGGTGAGCGCAAGCTCAAGGACTTCAAGATGCGTAATCTCGACTTCCTCTCGGAGAAGGGGTCGTACTACCAACGGTTGAAGGGGGAGAAAGAGGCTCTGACCACAGCCGAGGAGGAGCTGGCGCTGTCGCGCAAGCGCCAGGAGCAAGTCGGCGAGCAGCTTGCCCAGATGGAGGAGGAGGGCGCGGCGCCTGCGCAGTTCGATCTCGCCGTGTCCGATTCGGTCAAAGAGGTCGTGCAGCCAATCGACGAGCGAATCAAGGCCATGGAGGCGCAAGTCGAAGAGCTGCTCGTCAAGTATACGGAGCGGCATCCCGAAGTGACCGCGTTGCAGGCAAACATCGCCAGACTCAAACAGCGGCGCAATGCAGACCGCGCGAGTTTCGTGGCGAAGACGCCGGCGCGGGATATCGTGACGCAGTCGCTGTCTGGTAATCCGCTCTATCAGCAGATGCGGCTGCGGACGGCGGAGGCCGCAGCGGATGTCGTCGCCAACGAGGCCAAGGTAGAGAGCCTCAAGGCGGAGATCGATCGCTTACAGGCGATGGTGGACCGTGTGCTGCAGGTGGAGGCAGAAGAGAAGCAGCTCAATCGCGACTACAGCGTCGTCAAGGGCAACCATGATCAATTATTGACCCGCATCGAACAGGCGCGCCTAACGCGCGAGGTCGATACCAGCGCCGACACAGTGAAGTTTCGCACGCTCGATCCGCCGAAGGTGCCCCAGACCCCATCCGGGCCAAATCGCGTGATGCTCGGCAGCGGCGTGTTTGCTGGGGGGCTGGTTGGAGGCCTGCTGATTGCCTTCCTGCTTGCCCAACTGCGCCCAGTCTTTGGCGACCGCCGGCAACTGTCGGAGGCCACCGGGATTCCCGTGCTAGGCAGTGTGAATATGGTATGGACCAAGGAGCAAAAGGCGAGGCGGCGGCTCGGCTCGTTGGCCTTCGCCCTGGGCTCGGTGTTGCTTCTGGTGTCATTTGGACTCGTCCTGACGACATTCATCCTCGACATCGACATCATCGCGAAACTGCCAATTTGACAAGCGAGCGCTACTGAATGGCCTGGTCGCGGTTCGGGACCTGAAGCGGGATTCCACAAATGAGTATCATCGAAAAGGCGGTACAGCGCCTCACTGTCGGTGAGTCGAGGTCGCAGCAGCCGATGCCTCAACCCATCCCAACGGGCTTGGGGGATTCCGGGGCTGAGCGGGCTGGCAACGCCCCAGCGATCGGCCAGCATGACAGCGGCTTGCAGGCCGCGGCGCCCGCGGCCAGCGCGTCGACGGCATCCCAACAGATCGCAATTCTCGGACCGGAAAAGGAGTTCTTGCTTTCGCCTGAAGGAGGTCGTACCCGCACCGCCGAAGAGTTCCGGATGATCAAGCGGCCGCTGCTCGTGAACGCCTTCGAGCGGCGGCCCGAGGGCGTGATCTTTCCCAACCTGCTCATGGTCACGAGCTCGCTTCAAGCCGAGGGCAAGACATTCACATCGCTAAACCTTGCCATCTCCATGACGCTGGAGATGGACAGTACTGTGCTCCTCATCGACGGTGATGTGGCCAAGCCGGGTCTGTCCAGGCGTCTTGGTGTCAGCGAGCGTCCTGGTCTCACCGAACGTCTGGTGGACGAGGGCATTGACCTGTCGACCCTCCTGCTCAAGACGGACATTCCAAAGCTGACGATTCTGCCCGCCGGCCAGAGGCACAAGCGATCGACGGAGCTGTTGTCGAGCGGGAACATGCGGCGGTTCCTGACCGAGGTGGCTTCGAGGTACACGGACAGGATCGTGATCTTCGATTCCCCGCCTGTCCTCGAGACGTCAGAGGCCGGGGTGCTTGGGTCGCTGATGGGCCAGGTCGTGCTAGTGGTGGAGCACGAGCAGACGCCGCAAGCCGTGGTTAGGGAGGCCTTGGCCCAATTTGAGCGACAGGACCATCTTTATCTCGTGCTCAACAAGTGCAAAGACGGTTTGCTCACGGGGCGGTATGGTTACGGCTATGGGTACGGTTATGGTTACGGCTACGGGTACGGTTCATACGGTGAGACCTAGGGGCCGACGGCATGCAGGGGTAAGCTCCGGGCTGGCTGGGGCGGCGATCGCCGGGCTGCTGCTCCTGACCGCGGGGGCCGAGGCGGCGGAAGGGTGGCGGAGCGAGCTTGGTGCGCGCACTGTTCTGAGCTTTTCCGACAACATCTTCCTGACGCAGCGCGATCCAGAGAGCGATGTCGTGGTTGAGCTCCAACCCTATTTCAATACCAATTGGCGTGGTCGCGTATCGTCCGCGCAGGTGGCCTACGGACCTTTGCTGGTGGGCTACCTAAATAACGGGGATCTGAGCCAGACCTGGCAGTATCTGCGGGCGACCGGGACCACAGAGGTGATCGAGGACTTCTTCTCGCTCACCGCAACGGCGCAGGCCAACCCCAACGTCATCAATCGGGCAAACGCCGGTGCGGGCTTCGATCCCCTCCCAAATCCCGGGTCCTATACCCAGACCGCGTCCTTTTCGCTCGTGCCGAGCTTCACCTTCCCTCTGATCAAGGCCGGGGATTATGCCGATGTCGCGTTCAGTCCCGGTATTAATCTTGCGTTTTCCGCGGAGACCGCCGGTGGCAGTGAAAATGCATCCTCGCTCGGCACATCGACGTCGCTCTCGATAGCCAGCGGGTCGGTCTTCTACCGAATGCCTTGGAGCCTGAACTACTCAGGCGACCTGTTTGATGTTGAGCAGGGCTCAGGGTTTTCTCGGGTTTGGGGCGAAATCGGGTATCGCTTCAGCCCGCGCTATCGACTCGACCTGCTCGTCGGCGTGGACAGCCAGCAGGTTGGTGACGATTTTGACAACGCCGGGCCCGGGAGGGACCTTGGTGATGGTGTGCGCTGGCAGCCGCGATTCACCTGGACGCCCAATGCGGAGACCTCTGCGACAATCGGAATCGGCCAGGCGGCCTTTGGTAACGATTACTATCTGAATGTGTCTCGGAGGCAAAAGCGTTTTGCCTTCGGCCTCCAGTATGCGAGCACCGTCGAGAATTCGCGTCAGGCCATTCTCAGGCAGCAAGCGATTCCATTTGAAGACCCCTTCGGCAATCCGATTCTCGACCCGATCGGTAGCGGAGAGGTCAGGCAGGCAATCAATACGCCGACGCTGGTGGAAGAGACCTATGTCAACAGCGGCCTCGATGCCGTGTTGGCCTTTCAGGGCAGGCGGACCACAGTCTCGTTAAACGCGACGGTTGATTGGGACCGCTATCAATTCTCCGACGTGGAGACACAGCAGTCCTTGGGGTCCGTCTCCGTGAACCATCGCCTCACGCCGAGGCTGAGCGGAAGGGCGGCGGTCCTTTACCAGACCTATGTGCAGGAGCCGGATGTCGGCCTGGACTACGACCAGTATCGGCTCGAGCTTGCATTGACTTACCGGCTTGGCCGCAGAACGACGGCGGGACTCGCCGCGTATTTGTCACAGAGCTCTTCCGACAGCGAGGCAGCGGACGTGGCAACAGGTGGCCTGGGGTCCTCCACCCGGGTTGGTCAGACGGGGAACTGGGACGAGAATCGAATCTCGCTTACGCTGTCGACGACTCTGTGACGCGCCATGTACGAAGCGTTCTATGGACTCACGGGCAGGCCGTTCCAACTCACCCCGGATCACCGCTTCTTCTATAGCAGCCCCGGTCACACGCGAGCCCTGGCTTACTTGCGTTACGGGCTCGAGCAACAGGAAGGATTTGTAGTCGTCACCGGAGGGGTCGGCACCGGCAAGACGATACTGGCGCTGACGCTCCTGGATGAGATCCAACCGAGGCAGATTCTCGGCGCCCTGTTGGTCACGACGCGGCTCGGGCCGGAAGATTTGTTGCGGATGGTCTGTGCGGCCTTTGGGTTGCTGCATGAAGGCCTGGGGAAGGCGGCTCTGTTCGATGCCCTGCAAGGCTTCGCGCGGTCACGGTTCTCCGAGGGACAGCGCATTTTGCTCGTCCTGGATGAGGCACACCATCTTCCGGCGGCGTCCCTGGAAGAGCTTCGGGTGCTCGAAGGCGTCCGGTTTAATGGCCAGTCTCTCTTTCAAACATTCCTGTTCGGACAGGATGAGCTGCGAGACACCCTCCGGCACGCTGGCACGGAACAGCTGCGTCAGCGTGTGATCGCGGCACATCACCTCGAGCCTCTCTCTGGGGAGGAGACGCGAGCCTATATTGAGTATCGCCTGGCGTGTGTGAATTGGAGCGGGTCGCCAGCCTTGGCCGATGACGTGTTCGACGCGGTGCATGCGCACTGTGGCGGGGTTCCGCGAAGGATCAACACGCTCTGTGACCGTCTGTTCCTGTTCGGATACACGGAAGAAAAGCTGGAACTGACGCAGTCGGATGTCGGTGCCGTCATCGGACAGGTCACGCGCGAGAGGGTTCATGGAGAGGAGCTCCGTGGGAACGGAGGCGATGCTCGGCTCAGCAAGCGGGTGCAAGGCGTCGCTGACATTGGCTCGCGGCCCGCGGGGGCCGACCCTGGGGTCCTTGTGCGATTGGCGGCCTTGGAGGCGGAACTGGCAAGTCTGCGGCAAGTTGTGAAAAAGGAGCGACAGTTGTTGCGCAAGGCGATCCTGTTGCAGCTTGACCTGGATGGATACGATGAGCTCGACTAAAGATTTTAATGTCGTTTGTGTCGTTGGAGCTCGGCCGAACTTCATGAAGATCGCCCCCATCATGCGGGCATTCTCGACCCGTGTCGGATTGGGGGCGACCTTGGTCCATACCGGGCAACACTACGATGAGGACATGAAGTCGTCGTTCTTCCGGCAGCTGGAGATTCCGGAGCCGCAGGTCGATCTGGGGGTTGGGTCGGGCAGTCATGCGGTGCAGACCGCGGAGATCATGCGGCGGTTTGACGAGGTCCTTGACAAGCTGGAATCCGATGCTGTGCTCGTTGTCGGGGACGTCAATTCCACCATTGCCTGCTCGCTGGTCGCGGCGAAGCGTGACCTCAAGGTCGTTCATGTGGAAGCGGGCCTGCGCAGCTATGACAAGCAAATGCCGGAGGAGCTGAATCGGGTCCTGACAGACCAGTTGTCGGATCTGTTGTTTACGACAGAAAGGGGAGCGGCGGACAACCTGGCGCGAGAGGGGATCTCCGCGGACAAGATCCGATTCGTAGGGAATGTCATGATCGATACGCTGCTGCGCAATCGGTCGCGGTGTCCCTCCGCGCTGGATGTTATTGCCGGATTCCCCCCCGCAGCGGCTTCGGTCTACGATGGGCGCTTCGGGCTCGTGACGCTGCACAGGCCATCCAATGTGGACGATGAGGCAGTCCTTGCGCGTCTGGTGGGTGTGCTCAATGACATTGGGCGGGAATTGCCACTGGTCTTTCCGGTTCATCCGCGCACGCGCCGGCGCATCGACGCGACGGGGCTGGGTCGACGGTTCGGACCTGGGGTCGCGATGCTTCCGCCGCTGGGCTATTTGGAGATGTTGGGGCTGATGAGTGGCGCTCGGGTCGTCTTCACCGATTCGGGGGGACTACAGGAGGAGACCACGGCCCTTGGGGTTCCCTGCGTTACCCTGCGGGAGGGCACGGAGCGGCCTATCACGGTGACAGAAGGGACCAACACGATCGTGGGGTCTGATCCTGAAAGGATTTGGGCGTGCTTCAGAGAGATCATGGCGACGGGGGGAAAGCGGGGGCGCGTGCCAGAGCTGTGGGATGGGCACGCCGCGGAGCGTATTGCGGACGAGTTGGTCCGGTGGGCTGGCCTGCCTTGAGAGAGGACGAACCGTGGCGGACAGGCTCCAGGCAGATGCGGGAGGCGGGAGCGGCGGGTGGATAGCTCCTGCGGGCGGCGTACAGTCGGATATGCGTACGGCGATTGTCGTCCGGAAAGGGGGACATGACGTGAGCGCGACTGCGGCAACGCGGGGTGCGTCGGTCAATGCCATGAGCGTCGACGTGGAGGATTGGTTTCAGGTGTCGGCATTCGAGGGACACGTGAACCGAGCGGACTGGGACGGGCTCCCACATCGCGTCGAGCGGAACGTGGAACGGCTTCTCGATATCTTTGCGGCGCACGGGGTTCATGCGACCTTTTTTACCCTTGGGTGGGTAGCGGAGCGGTATCCCGGGATGGTCCGACGAATCGTCGCCGAGGGACACGAGCTTGGGAGTCATGGCTGGTGTCATATTCGGGCGACCCAGCAGCAACCGGATCAGTTTCGGGCGGATGTGCTGCGTACGAAGCATCTCCTCGAGGATACTGCGGGGGTGGCCGTGGCCGGCTATCGGGCCGCCAGCTACTCCATTGGGGAAACGAATCTCTGGGCTCTGGAAGTTCTGGCGGAAACGGGCCATCGCTACTCTTCTAGCATCTACCCCATCAGGCATGATCTCTACGGCATGCCCTCGGCCCCCCGCTTTGCGTTTGCGCCAATCCCCGAGGCAGACTTCATTGAGATCCCGGTGACCACCTTTGTCCTGAGGGGGCACAAACTGCCCTGTGGGGGGGGCGGGTTTTTTCGTTTGTTCCCGTATCGGTTTTCACGTTGGGCAATGCGGCAGGTCAATGAGGTGGATGGGCAGAGCTGCGTCTTCTACTTCCACCCCTGGGAGATCGACGTCGATCAGCCGCGGCAGCGGGGGGTCGGGCTCAAGGCGCAGTTCCGGCATTATCTGAACCTGGGCAGAATGGAACAGCGATTGGGGCGATTGCTAAAGGACTTCCGGTGGAATCGGATGGACGAGGTCTTTCTTGGGCACACGAGCGGTCATAGCGATGCGCGTCGCCCCGCATCCTGAAAGGCGTGCGTTGCGATGATCGCTGACCTGCGAGTGACGGTGGGGTATCTGCATGCCGATCCGCGGTGGGGACTGGGGACGGAGTAGCGGTGAACGACTCGCAAGCCGGGGATTCTTCGGGTCTGTCAGTGGACATTCGCGTCGCAGGCGAAGATGACGGCCGACGCTGGGATAGTTTCGTCTGCCAGTCCGCGGAGGGCACTTTCTTCCATCGGTTCGGTTGGCGCCGGGTGGTTGAGGCTGGCCTCGGGCATAGGCCATGGTTCCTGTTGGCGGAGCGAGGCCCGGTGGTCGAGGGCGTGCTGCCGCTCGCCGAGGTCCGCAGTGTTCTGTTCGGCCACAGGTTGATCTCGCTGCCTGGGTGTGCCTATGGCGGCATCGTTGCGGCAACGGATGCTGCACGACGCCTGCTTGCGCAGGAGGCGTGCCGCTTGGCGGACAGGCTTGGCGTCGATGCTTTGGAGCTTCGCAATCGGTCATTACAACGGTCTGATTGGCCGCGCAGCGATCTGTACGTGACGTTTCGCAAGGAGATCACCGGGGATGCCGACGCCAACATGAAGGCGATCCCTCGGAAACAGCGGGCCATGGTGAGGAAGGGCATCGAGGCGGGACTGAAGTCGCGATTGGTGGACGGGCTGGACGAGTTCTACCCCATCTACGCAACGAGCGTGCGCAATCTCGGCACGCCGGTGTTCGGAAAGCGATTCTTTGCCACGCTTATCGACGAGTTCCGGCCGATGACGGAGATCGCTGTCATCAGTCATGGGAGCCAGGATATCGCGGCGGTGATGAGCTTCTTTTTTCGCGACGAGGTGCTGCCATATTACGCAGGCAGTGTGGAAGCGGCCCGTACGCTCAAGGGCAACGACTTTATGTACTGGGATTTGATGTGTCGATCGGCTGAGCGGGGGGTGCGCGTGTTCGATTATGGGCGCAGCAAGAGCGGGACCGGTTCCTTCGACTTCAAGAAGAACTGGGGTTTTGTCCCGGAGCCGCTGTCCTACGAGTATTATCTGGTGCGAGCCAAACAGGTTCCGGCGGTCAATCCCACCAACCCGAAGTACCGCTTGTTCATCGACGCGTGGAAGCGGCTTCCTATGCCCGTGGCGAATGCGCTCGGGCCCTTTCTCGCCCGCAGCCTCGGCTGAGTTATGCCCACTGCGGCCGGATCTGGGGGCGGCAAACCAGAGCTTCTCTACCTGTGTCATCGGGTCCCCTATCCGCCGGACAAGGGGGACAAGATCCGGTCCTATTGGTGGCTCCGGGCCCTTATAAAGGAGTATCGGGTCCATCTCGTCGCTTTCGTTGACGATGCCGCGGACCTACAGTATCAAGGCTATTTAGACACGATTTGTGAGACCTGCAAATTAGTCGTTCTCGACCGGCGCATCGCATCGCTACGCGCACTGGCAGGGTTGGTGGCCGGGGAGCCTCTGACGCTCGGCTTCTACCGGGACCAGCGGATTGGGCGCTGGCTTGAGCGACTGGCCGGCTCCGCGGCCATTGGGACCGTGCTGGTTTACTCCTCGGCAATGGCCCAGTACGTGGAACGAGGTCCCTGGGTGCTGGCGCGACGGGTGATCGACTTCGTGGACGTAGATTCGGACAAGTGGCGCCAATATGCGCAACGGCGGCGGGGTCTGGCGCGCCGGTTGTACGCGCGAGAGGCGGAGCGTTTGGAGCAGTATGAGGTTACCGTAACGGAGGATTTCGAGCAGGCGATCTTCGTCTCCGGGGCCGAGCTCGAATTTTTTCAGTCCCGGTGCAAGGTCGGTGGTCAACGGATCGAAGCCGTCAGCAACGGCGTGGATGCCGAGTATTTCCGCCCGGACCCAGGGTTTTCCCCGCCCTTCGCCGCCGGCGGCCCAGTCATCGTGTTCACTGGGTTCATGAGCTACTGGGCCAACGTCGATGCGGTACGGTGGTTTGCCAATGACATCTGGCCGGACGTCCTGAAGGCATGCCCAACTGCGCGATTCTTCATCGTCGGAGCGCAGCCGACGAAGGATGTCCTCGCGCTTGCCGGGGAACACGTCATGGTGACCGGACGAGTCCCCGATGTCAGGCCGTACCTCCAATTCGCAACGGTGGTGGTGGCACCCCTCAGGGTTGCGCGAGGCATCCAATGTAAGGTGCTTGAAGGCATGGCGATGGGGAAGGTGCTGGTAGTGACGGATAAGGCGCTGGAGGGT